>Ga0209988_10000086_pt1 | contig 46687 bp, 45 predicted proteins | sample N075metaG_FD_183115 | JGI IMG/M metagenome (GOLD analysis project Ga0209988, IMG submission 183115) | Deep subsurface microbial communities from Kermadec Trench to uncover new lineages of life (NeLLi) - N075 metaG (SPAdes) (version 2) | ecosystem: Environmental > Aquatic > Marine > Ocean trench... | reverse complement strand
GAAGGATTTATTCCACTAGCTCAAGCAGTACAGGACTTGACTGTTAAAGTAAAACACAAGATACATTCTGAAACGATCACTGTTTATTCAGACTAGAATATCTCTCAAGGAAACGCAATAGATTCAGAAAGAATTGAATCTATTTCTGATATTTTTATTCTAGTTTGTTCCATAGAATCTCTTTTTCTAATTGTTACAGTATTGTCTTCCAAAGTTTGGTGATCAACTGTAATTGCGAATGGCGCACCAACCTCATCAAGCCTACGATATCTTCTACCTATTGCGCCTGAATGATCCAAAAATGCATCAAACTTTCTTTTAATGTTTAGATAGATCTCATCTGTTTTCTCTTTCAATCCATCTTTTTTGACTAGTGAAAGAATTCCTACATGAATTGGTGACAAATATGGTTTTAATGATAAAACTATCCTTTCATGCTCTTTGTCATTTTTCAATGAATGCTCCAAAATTGTATAAAGACTCCTATCAATTCCCATTGAAATCTCAAAGACATGTGGTAGAACCTTCTCGTCATTATCCATTACTTCAAATTTTTCTTTACTCTTCTTTGCATGAGCAGATAAATCATAGTCTGATCTATAGTTACATGCTACCAGCTCAAGCCATCCAATTGTAGTTTCTACTTCAAAGTCAAATGCAACTTCTGCATAGAATGCCTTTTCTTTGTCTCCCAATTTTCTGAATCTACTTTTTGAAATATTAATTCCAGTCTTTTCGTAAAATTCAGTCAAGATTCCCAAATAATATGCCACAAGCTTATTTGGAACAACTCCAGATTCTATTGCTTCCTTACAAGTCATAGCAATTGGTTCAGAATCTGTCTGTACTCTAATTATGGTATCTTGAATCTCTGCAAACTTTTCAACCTCGTCTAGTTTTGATGGATTACAGAATATCTCAATCTCTGCTTGGTAAAACTCACGTAATCTAAGAAGACTCTGTCTTGGAGAAATCTCATTTCTAAAACTCTTTCCAACCTGAGCTATTCCTAAAGGAAGTTTTCCTCGCATGGTCTTAAAGAGTCTGGGAAAATCAACAAAGATTGATTGACATGTCTCAGGTCTTAGGTATGCCTCTTCTCCTTCAGGTCCAATACCAACTCTGAACATCATGTTGAATTTCTTTGTCTTTTCAAAGTCTCCTTTGCATTTCGGACACTTTATGTTATTTTGTGAAATAGCATTATCAAATTCATCCAAATCTGCACTTTCAGGAATCTCAATTTGTACAGCATCTGCAATAATTCTATCTGCTCTAAATGTTGCATTACATTTTGTACATTTTATTATCGGATCAGCAAAATTACTCAAATGACCTGATGCCTCAAAAACTGATTTAGACATTATTTGAGAGCCATCAATCTCAATCATCCCATCTCTTCTGATAAGCTCCCTTCTCCATAATTCAAGAAACTTGTTCTTCAAACTAACTCCAGATGGCCCATACTCCCAAAATCCAGCTTGTGCATCTGCATAAACCTCACAGCTAGGAAAGTAAAATCCACGCTCAAGTGCCAATTTCATAACTGCTTCATAGTCCATTGTTAGATTTCCTCAGCCATTGAATAAATTTCTACGCAAACTCCTTTGCCTTTCTGATGTTCTCAAAGTCATCTCTGTCATCATCAATTGGGGTCTCTAAAATTATGGGAATTTTTCTCTTGTTTGCAAACTTTACAACAGCAGCAATACCCTTCTCTCCAATTCCTCCCAATCCTAGATGATAGTGTCGATCAAGATTACAACCAATATCTCCTCTGGCATCATTAAGATGAAGAATTTTCAAATTATCTATTCCAACATATTTATCAAATTCCTCAAAAGTCTCCTTTACTTTTTCTTTAGTTCTTAAATCATATCCTGCAACAAACGCATGACAAGTATCAAAACAAACACCAAATTTCTTTGTAGGTTTTAATTGATTGAAAATTTCTCCTAACTGTTTAAAATTAGAACCAACAGAGTTTTTCTGACCTGCAGTATTTTCTAACAGAATCATTACATCGTTTTTTGTCTGTCCTGCTATTCTCAAGCCTTTAACTAATTTCTTAATTCCTGCTTCATCACCTGTTCCCAAATGACTACCAAGATGTGTTACAAGGTATGGAATTCCTAACTGTGCACATCTTTCAATTTCATTAACCAAAGTTTTTACAGATTTTTCAAACCCATCTTCTTTTGGACTGGCAAGATTTGGCAAATATGGCATATGAGCACAGGTTGCAAATCTATCAATTTTACTTTGTTTCAGTTTTGATTTAAAATTAGAAATATCATCCTTGGTGAGTTCTTTTGCGGACCAACCTCTTGGATTTCTTGTAAATATCTGAAAAGCAGAGCATTCTCTTTTAACAGCATTATCAACTGCTTTGTCAATTGATCCTGCAATTGATACATGACAACCGATCTGCATATTTGATCATTTTTTCAAAACATAATTTAAACCAGCATCCAAATTTTAAAACCAGATTTTTAAGTAAACTAGGTAAATCATTATCATGCTTGCACTTGGACAAGACGAGATTGCAAAGTATCCTTTTTTAGCAGATGCTGGTCAATACCTCAAGGATAAGGGATTTACGCTTGAGCAGTTTGGAAGTGATCCTGATCTAAAACCGTTAGTTGCGAAGGCATTTGAGAGAATTCAGGTTGCAGCAGACGGAAAGATCTACAAATCTGAACTAATTGGAGAAAAGGCCTCAAAAGAGGCAGCTTTACCTAGGGAGGTCTTTTCGTTTCTTTTAGCCATAGTACTATTGAAACTAAGTGGAATGCATACTCTAATCAAGAGATTTTCACTTGCAGAGGCAAGACGTGCAGAAAAATATCTTGAAAAAGACCTAGCAAACATTTCAGACGAGTCAAAAAAAGAACTAGCAATTAGAATAATTGATGATCTCTTTTCAGTTCAAGTTGAGAAACTTGATGATTACTTTGTTATTTCAATATCTGATTATCTTAAACATTCGATCAATTTTCATGAAAGAGAATGGAAATTAATTAACAGACATGTGGAAAACGGCCAAGTCTTTCTCACTCCACATGAAACAGTCAGATTGATAAGAAAAGAACTAGGAACATACATCAATTCAAAAATTATCAATGCAAAAACTCCTACAATGATTCCTGGCTTTGAGGACTCTGTAAACAAACTTGTTTTACTATCAAAGAAATTTATAACTTTTACAGTGACAACTGGAGAATATCCTCCATGTATTAAACATGCAATTGAAGAACTTGAAAAGGGTGAAAACCTTCCACATTCTGGAAGATTCATGCTGGGAACTTTTCTGCTATCAAAGGGCCAATCAGTAGAAGACATTGCACCATTATTCAAAAATGCTCCTGATTATAACCAACGAGTTACACTTTACCAACTAAATCATCTTGCTGGAACTTCTGGAAGTGGTACGAAATACATTTGCCCCTCTTGTGAAAAATTAAAAACACAAGATCTGTGTTTTGCAATTCCAGAATGTGATAATATCATTAATCCATTACAATTTGGAAAGAAGAGAAAGTAATGCAAGAAGCTGACATTAAATTCCTAGAAGATTCGTTTAAAAAATATTATTTTGAGCATTTTGATCTAATTAGAGTACCTGAACGTACATTTGAAAGAGAATTTGGTTATCAAAAATTCAACTCTGGAATGATTCGTCACATCTCGATAAAAGATGATAAGGAATTACATCTGTTATTTATGCAGAATATTCCATCTGATGTATATTGTTCCAATGCATACTATACATTTCCAAATTTACCAATGAATGAAAAGGACTGGAAAGAGGCAGATCTAATTTTTGATATAGATGCAAAAGATCTTAATTTGTCTTGCAGAGAAAATCATACAGTATCAATATGTAATGAATGTAACGACGTTTCAAAAAATTCGGCACACTGTTTAAAATGTAATTCTACAAAAATAGAAAAAAAATCACTGCCTTGCAAAAACTGTATTGATTCATCAAAAACTGAAGTTTTGAAATTATCTGAAATTCTAATTGATGATCTGGCAATAGATAAAGAAAATATTCATGTATATTTTTCTGGCAATGAAGGATTTCATGTGTATGTGTATGATTCACAATTTCAACAAATAGGTTCAAGAGAAAGATCAGAACTTGCAGATTATATTATGTTTAATGGAGTTATTCCTGAAACATTTGGAATGAAAAAATTCAAACCAAATCGATCATCCTTTCCAAATTTTAATGAAAATGGATGGAGGGGAAGATTTTCCAAACAAGTATTTGGCTCTAAATCAAAACGCTCAAAGATTATTTCAGAATTACTTGTAAATGGTTACTCTTCTTTCCAAAAAACTCTTGATAATGTCTCAGAAAAAATTGGAGTGAAAATTGATCCTAATGTAACCATGGATATTCATAGAATCTTTAGATTACCTGGTTCTATTAACAGCAAAAGTGGTCTCACAAAAATTCTTTGTAAAAATTTAACCAAATTTGATCCATATTCTGAAGCATCATTTCTTAGTGATGAATCCATCGAAGTTTTTGCAAACTCTCCAATAGAATTTTCTCTTAAAAACAAAAAATTTGGCCCATACATCAACGAAAAAGTAACTCTTCCGACATTTGCCGCAGTCTATATGATTTGCAAAAAATTAGCGACAATAGCTTAATTTTGCTGGTAAGACATTAATTTACCAAATCACAACGAAATTTGATTTTGTATAGCGCCTCTACTGAAAAGCCGACACCACCTCCTGATGTTGGGAAATTCGTCAAATTCGGCGTTGTAGCCATAATTGGAATTATAATTCTTGCTCTAGTTGGAAATCAAATTGTACTTTTAACAATGAATTTCACTGAATTTGGTGAACAATTCACCAAACCTCTCTATTACGCTCTAGTCTCTACAATTATTCTATCTGCAATTGCTCTTGTACGTGTTAATGTAATTGGAAGATCTTCAATTTTTTGGTATGGCATTAATACAGTAATTGGATTTCTTGCCAAAGGAGGACAACAACTTGCCGCAAGTGACATCCCAAGTTTTAAAGATTACAAGATAACTTCTATTCAATTTGTTATCTGGCAAATTACCAAGATTTTGCTTTTTGGAGCATTCTTTGTAAATATTATGTTTGGATTTGCAGCAGTGTCATTTGTTGATGGAAATACTTTTGGAATTGAAAATCTACCAACTTTATTTTCCCTGCCATTTGTAACTCCTGATGCTGATCCAAACTATGCAGTTGAAAATGTTGTTCCAATGATTCCTGCTTTGGTGGCATTGATTCCACCAATACTTGCAGCAGTTGGCCTACGTTTAATTTTGTATGTTGGAGTTCACAGAATTATTCATGTTGCAACTTTGTATATTCAGGATTCTAATGAAGGAAAACCTCGCTATCTACATTATGTTTCAACTATTGAAGGAATAATCGGTATTGGTGTAATCTGGTTTGGCTTTAATCTCTTCTTTACAGATCAACTTGATTATAATTCAAGGTATGTGATTGGTGGTACACTTGTTGTAGGTTTTGCTCTAATTCTATTTTCACTAGTAGATAGACTTCGATCACGCGTTCTAACTCATATGTTTAAGAGAGATGTATACATTAGAATTTTAACAATTGTTGCAATTTCAATTATCATAGCTGGAGTTATTTCTGTTAACGATAGTGTTGCTGATGCAAAGAAGATTGAATATTTGGGACCATACACTGCTCAACAAATTGGAGTTAATAGATATCTTGGTGAATTAAATAATATAATAGAAAATACCCATGACGTTAAACTAATACCAATCTCTTCAAATAATATCAATAATTACATACAACAAAATAGTGATGTTCTTGATGTAATTCGAGTTTGGGATTGGGAAGGAGCTTTTGCCAAATTAAAGCCTGAAATTGGACTTATTCCATATGTTGACTTTGAAGATAATGATATTCTTCGTTTTAACAATACTTTGTATTGGACTGCTTCGATGAAACCAATTTTACCATCATCTGTAAGCTCTGAAAACAGATGGTACAATGAGCATTTGGTGTATACTCATGTTCCAAACGGATTCCTTACTCTTGAAGCGACTGATGGCAAGATTATTGACAGCAGTAAATTTTTCAAACAAAGAGAAATTTACTATGGTGAGGGTGGACTATTTGAGCAAACCTGGTCTGCTTATCCTGTTTCAAGAGGTTCAGAAAGTGCTGAGCTTGGGGGTGTCTTTTACTCAGGCTCGGGTGGAATAGATCTTTCGCCTCCACTAAGTTGGGCCTTTGAGCCAAACTTTTTGCTTTCATTTCCAACTGAATCAGTCCACATAATGAGATACAAAGACGTTAACGAAAGAATGGAAATTTTATATCCATATTTCCTGTATAATTTATTTGGAAAAGAATTGGATTCAATTCCTGTTACTGATGGAGAAAATTCCTATTGGCTAATTCCATTAATTATTGGATTTGATACGAGTGCTGTTCCTTGGTCTGCTGGAAATCCTTTCTTACGTTTGGTAGGTTATGCACTTGTTGATACATACGATGGTAATATTCAACTACTTCTTACTGGAGACGATTTCTTTTCAGAAGTGTTTGCTAGTCAATACTCTGAACGATTTATACCAATTCCAACTTGGTTAGAAGAACAAATTAGATATCCTGTTGAACTGTTTAATTGGAAAACAGAGATGTATAACATCTATCATGTAACTGATGTTGAGACATTTATTCAAGCAAATGAATTCTATGAAATTCCACGAGGTCTTGATACTTATTATGTTGAAGCAAAACCACCTGGTTTTGAACAAATTGAATTCATAGGACTACTCTCATTGGAATTAAGAGGCTCTCAAGGTAGAAACCTTGCAGGATACATGATAGTTGAAAATGACTTGTCTAATCTAGGAAAACTACAGTTCTATGAAGTTCCACTAAATTCTACAACTAAATTGATTGGTCCTACCGCAGTCAGAGAGGCACTTGATCGAGATCCAGACTTTGCTCAACTAAAGACACTATTGAGAAATCCAAGAATTGGTGATAATATTTTGTATCGTGTCGGTACTCATGATGTCTACTTTATCACAGTATACACTGCAGGAGCTGGTGGAGTAGTTGCCCAAATAGGTACTATCGCAGCAGTTGGGGCAGCATTTAATGGAGAATATTTTGTCGGGCTAGGCGAAACCCAAGAAAAAGCATTTGAAGCATACCTAAAGAAAGTTTCAGGTGTGGTAACAGCTGAAATTGCAGATGATGATTCTGAACTAGTTAAAAGTGCCAGAATTGATATTATAAAATCTGTTTTTGAAGAAAGTGAGATTAGAATTGCTGAACCAACATCTGTTCGGATTCCCCTTTCATTTAATGAAGGACAACTATTCTTCTTTACTGAAAATGATCGTGCAGATACTGAAGAATTTCTATTCAAATTCATTGATGACTTTGTAAAGCCACGTAGTGATAGAGTATTCATGTGGCAAGAAGAGACCAATCTCAATATTGGAACAATATTTGTCAAAGATGGAATTCCTGAGATGCATTATGTCTCAATTGAGGTAGGCGACTAATTGCTTCTTGTTGTTGATAATGGTTCTATCTATACAAAAAACTTGATTGATTTTCTAAACCAAAAAAATATTTTATTTGAAAAACAAACCCCTCAATTTTTTGACCTAAACTCACTTGAAAATTATGATTCTATAATTTTATCTGGAAGAATAAAAAATGAAAAAAAGATTAATGAAATTAATTCTAAAATTATTACTTATTCAATTAAAAATAACATAAAATTACTTGGAATTTGTTATGGTGCAGAAATTTTAGCTCTTACTTTAGGAGGAACAATTAGAAAGACTTTATCACTTCAAAAAGGAAATGAAACGATTAAAATTTTCAAAGAAAATCCAATATCTAGTAACTCTTTAGATGTCTTTGAAAGTCATGGGTTTGAGATATCTAAATTACCTAGTGTATTAGTTCCACTTGCAGAATCAAAGCATTGTACATATGAAATCATCCAATATGAAAAAAAACTAATTTTTGGAACTCAATTTCATCCAGAAATGAGTCACGATGGTCACAATTTGATTGAAAAATTCTGTTCACTCTGATTGATTTTAATAACTCTCAAAATTTCTTTTATTTATGGAACAAGAAAGCCATGAATTATTTTTACCTCTTACTGATGAAGAAAATATTTGTCTTCCATTACCAATTAATGTTGTATCAAAATATTGGAATATTGAATTGCCTATGGCCGAAGCCATAGAAACTGCAAAAAAGTATTCAGGATTTAATGGTAGTATTCTAATTGAGGGAATAGAATCTGCAGAAAGACATGGTCTTACATGCAAAATAATAAATTCATCTTTATCTGAGCTGAAAAAAATTATTGATTCTGGAATACCACCGATTGTAATTCTTCCAGGGATTCCAGAAATTACGCAACATGCTTCAGTTATTACAGGTTATAATGATGAAGAAAAGACAATCATTCATTATATTCAGAAAGGTAATCAAGAAGGAGAACAACAAGAGGGAGCAATACCGGAGGATATCTTTGAGAAGGAATGGTCAGAGGAAGGAAAATTATTGATTATGCTGGCTCCATTAGATGTCTTATCCTCCGTAAAACTTGAAAATGATTCAAGTGACAAACCAAATCGGTTGTGTTTTATCTCTGAGAGATTAAACATTCTAAAAAATTCCTCAGAATCACTTGAATTATTAAAGCAGGCCATAGAACTTGATCCAAACAACTCAACTGCTCTACATCTGTTGGGAGCGATGATGAATGAACAAAATTCTCCTGAATGTATCAAGTTTTATGAAAAATGCTTAGAAACCAATAACAGATCATATTTGACTTATTATGGTCTAGGAAATTTTTATCTCAAAACAAATCAATTTGAAAAGGCAGAGAATTATTACACAAAAGCTATTGAAATTAATCCAAAAAGATCTGCCAAAATTTACAAAAACCGTGCTTATCTCAGAGAAAAACAAAACAAAAATTCTGATGCAAAAGAAGATCTGAAAACTTATTTGAAATATTTTCCACGAGCTCCAGACAGAGGAGTAATAGAGCAAGCAATTAGAGAACTATGATGCGGAGTACGGGATTTGAACCCGTGGCCTTCAGCTTGGGAAGCTGACGTTATACCAGACTAAACTAACTCCGCTTAGCACATATTCAATAATTATGATTAAATATCTTGATTGAGAAACTATAACATGGATGCAAGATGCCCAGAGTGTGAAAAAGTTGCAATTTTAGATGACGAAATTACCAAAGTAAAATGTCCTCACTGTAACTTTGAAGCAGACTATGATACCTATATTGAAATCATGAAAGATCATGCAATCAATATGGCATCTGATTATATTCCAGACAGATCTGGAATGTAATTACCAATAATTTCCTTTATCTGAGCAATCTAAATGGGCTCCACAGTTAGGACAAAACATGTGACATGCTTGCATTTTTATCATCTTATTATCGCACTTTGGACATCTAATGTCTTCTTCCATGCCTCTCTTTGTTAATCTTGATTTAAAAATAATGTCCAAAGGTTAATTAGTCGTTTATCTTTTTTTTGGAATACTTGGTAAATTTCAAACTTGTAATTTCAGACATTAAGGGAAAATCTATATCAAAGGAACTTAAAGACAGCGATGCAAATCCCTTACTAGGATTACAACTAGGAAATGAAACTGATGCGACAATTGTAGGACTAGATGGAAAATTAAAACTCACTGGAGGAAGTGATAAATCTGGTGTCCCTATGAGAAAAGATATTCATGGTGCAGCAAGAAAATATGTTTTGCTAACTAAAGGAGTAGGTTTGCAAGATGCAGAAACTGGACAAAGAGTAAGAAAATTAATGCGTGGAAATACAATATCAGAAGAAATTTATCAAATAAATTGTAAATTTGATGGAGAATTACCAGTTGAAGCGCCTACTGAAGATTCAACAGAGTCTACAGAAGAAAAAACTAAAGATAAAAAAGAATAACTTAACATATACCAATTCTACATTTTGACTCATGCATTGGAGAGAGACACTTCCTGATTGGTACATTAAAAAATATGGATATCAACCATGTGTTAACATTGGAACTGCTGGTCATGTAGATCATGGAAAAACTACTCTTATTCAGGCGTTAACTGGTTCATGGACAAGTGTGCATAGCCAGGAACTAAAACGTGGAATTACTATTCGTGTGGGTTATTCGGATGCGGCATTCTACAAATGCAAAAGTTGTGAGGAATCTTTAGGATATTCTACAACTCCAAAATGTAATAATTGTGGCAAGGAAAGTGAATTATCTAGAGTTGTTAGTTTTGTTGACAGTCCCGGGCACGAAAGTTTGATGGCAAATATGCTTTCTGGTTCTGCCTTAATGGATGGTGCATTATTACTGATTGCCGTAAATGAAAAAGTTCCTAAACCACAAACAAAAGAACATCTTTTAGCACTTCAAACTCTTGGAATTCATCAAATAGTTGTAGTCCAAAATAAAGTTGATTTACTCTCTTACGAAGAAGTCTTAGCAAACTATCAAGATATAACAAAATTTGTTAAAGGAACTTATGCTGAAAAATCACCTATAATTCCTACTTCTGCACAGTCTGGATTGAACATTAATGCGTTGATTAGCTCTATAGAATCAACAATTAAAACACCCGAAAGAAATGAAAAAAAAGATACTGTTATGCATGTTTTACGTTCTTTTGACGTAAACAAACCTGGTACAAAATTAAAAAATATCAAAGGAGGTGTAATTGGTGGAAGTCTTACTCAAGGAGTTTTCAATGTTGGTGATGAAATTGAGATTAAACCTGGTATTATGAATGAGAAAAAAAAGTTATACGAACCTATACTGACAGAAATTACTTCTTTAGGAACTGCTGCAGGAATTGTTGAATCTGTAAAACCAGGTGGTTTAGTTGCCATTGGAACAAAATTAGACCCTTCTATGACTAGAAGTGATTCATTTATTGGCTCAGTTATTGGTAAACCTGGAACACTTCCTGATAATTCTATTCAATTAAAATTAGAAGTGAATCTGTTTGATTCTGCAGTAGGAATTACTGAAGATGTTAAAGTCCAACCCATTCAATCAGGTGAACTGCTTCGACTAAACATTGGAACTGCTCCTGTATTAGGTAAAGTTAACAAAATAAAATCAAAAAACATTGAGATTGAACTCAGGAGACCTGCTTGCATCTTTGACGGTGGAACTGTAGCAATCAGTAGGAGAATTGCAGAAAGATGGAGACTAATTGGTGCAGGAATAATTGGTTGAAGTAATCTGTGACACAAATTTTCTAATTCATCTAGCAACTAGGAGAATTAAAAATATTGATAATCTTGATGTAGAAATTGGTCAAATCACTTTTGTTGTACCTCAAGTTGTAAAAAATGAGTTATCTAAATTAGCAAAAAATCCAAAAAAAAGCCAAGATATTAAATCAACTCTTAATTACATTAAAAACTTCAAAACAATTCCTATTCTAGGTACATTTGCTGACAAAGAATTACTTGATTATGTTTCAAACAATAAAGTAATTGTTGCTACAATGGACAAAGAACTAAAAAAACAGATTAAAAATCTTTCAAGTTCTATAATGTCTTTTTCAAATGATAAAATAGTTTTAGAATCTTAGAAAAATTTAACTTTGAGCATTCCTAAATTCTGATATGAGTAATTTTACTTTAGAAAGTGAAGCATTTGATAATGGAGGAGTGATCCCTCGCAAATATGGTTATAAAAATGGAAATCAAAGTCCTCCTCTAAAGATTAGTGGTGTTCCTGAAAATACATTATCTCTAGCTCTTATAATGGATGATCCTGATGCAATGGGTGTTGCTGGAAAAGTTTGGGTACACTGGGTTTTATGGAATATCAAACCTAATGTTGTAGAATTAAAAGAAAATTCTATTCCATCAGATTGTCTTGAAGGTGAAACCGATTTTGGAGAAATTAGTTATGGTGGACCAGCTCCTCCAGATAAAGAACATACATACATCTTCAAACTATATGCATTAGATCAAAAATTAGGTGCTGATAAAGGTTCAACTAAAAAGCAAATAGAAGAAGCTATGAAGAATCATATAATTGCAGAAACTAGACTTGAGGGAAAATATTCACCATAAATTTTACTATGATTTTTTATACAAAGAGTAATAAGCAAAGTTTTTTGAGAAAAAATAATTGTTAACAAACACAAAACTTGTTTCTATAGGTAATTTTGATTTAAAATTAAACCACCTTCTAATTATTTCAATTCTTGTTTTATCATTTACTGTTTCGTTTCTACTTCGTTCACAAGCTGCTGATTTTGGGTTTGAATTAAACGAGTTTGATCCTTTTTTTAATTATAGGGCAACTCAGTATATTGTAGATAATGGAATTGGGGCATATTATGAATGGAATGATAGTCTAAGTTGGTATCCGCATGGAAGAGATGTATCTGCAACCTCTCAAGTAATGCTTCATCTAACAGCTGCTACAACTTTTTGGATATTTGGTGGAGGCTTAGATCTTTATGATTTTACTATACTATTTCCAGTAGTTTTTGGTTCTTTATCTGTAATTGTAATTTTTGCATTAGTTAGAGTCATAGGTGGTACTACTGCTGGCTTGTTTTCTGCTCTGTTGTTTTCTATTTCATTACCAATACTTATTCGAGGTCCAATTGGATGGTTCAAATCAGAACCTCTAGGACTGTTTTTTGGTCTTTTGACAGTCTATTTACTAGTAAGTGGAATAAATTCTCAAAACAAAAAAGTAGCATTTGCAAAACTTGCTGGAGCTGGAATTTTCACCGCATTTTCTATTTCAACTTGGGGGGGCAATCAATTCTTTATCATCCCATTAGGAATTTTCTTTCTTGCATTACCATTTTTGAGAACTGATCATAAATTCATTATATGGGCTATTCCTCTTTATACAATTACTACAATTTTGACCTCGTTCGGATTTGAACGAGTAAGTTCCAATTTTATTTTTGGATTGGGTGGAATTTCATTAATTGCTTCTACTCTATTTTTAGTGTCTTGTATTATTGTTCAAAATAAAAGTTCAAAAAATAAAGCAAGAAATGGTTTGTTATTTTTAGTAGTGCTTTTAATTATTGCCACAAGTCTTATGGTAGTTAATTCTGATTCTCAATTTTTACCATTACCTAGTCATAGATATCTTAATGCATTGAACCCTTTTTTGACTACAACTGATCCATTGGTAGATTCTATATCAGAACATGCAACAACAACTCTTGATCAATCATTTTTGTTTCATTCAGTTTTAATGATTTTTTCAGGCATTGGAATATGGTTAATTATAAAAAATATTCAAAATAAAAATTCCAGTTTTATTAAAAATGATATGCTGTTTTTCTCATTAATTTTAGGAATTACTGGAGTATACGTTAGTGCCACTTTTGTTAGATTAGAAGTTTTTGGATCAATTGCTGTAATTATTTTAGCATCTTTGGGCTTGACTGCTTTAACAAAAGAATTTTTTAAAAATAAACCTCAAACCAAAAAACCCATTAGTAAATTGATTAAACTACCATATGTTATTGGAATCATCATTTTATTGATAATTCCTATGATTTTTCCGGTAGGTAGTAATGTATTTGCTATATCTAAAGTTCCTCCTACGATACTTAATGGCGGAACCGTGTTTCCAATAGCTTCAATTGATTGGCTAGATTCAATGGAGTGGATAAAAAATAATACTCCAGAAGATGCAGTAATTGCTGCTTGGTGGGATTATGGGTATTGGATTCAAACATTGGGAGAAAGAGCAACATTAGCAGATAATTCAACTATTAGTACTAGTGTTATTGAAAATATTGCAAAAATGTTACTTAGTAATCCTGATGATGCATGGATTTCTCTTAATGAAATGCAGGCTGATTATGTTTTAGTATTTGTTGCAGGTCAAAAGTTAGGAATTGATTCAGAAGAATCATTCTATATTTTAGAGGGGGGTGGTGATGAATCAAAGAAACAATGGTTTATGAGAATTGCAGGTGAAGATCTTTCTAAACATCTATTTTCTGATGGTCTTAGTGGCACTGATTATTTCTGGAATAATACTCTGCTTGGACAAATGTTTCCATACACACCTGTAATCTATATTAATTTTCAAACTAATGAAGAATTTCCAATTTATCTACCTGGATTTGAACCTGTATATGTAAAAGAAATCAAATACCCCTCTGATGGAAATGGTCCCCTACGTTTGGTTTATGCATCTCCAAGTTTTACTGAAGAAAAAGTTGGACCAATGATTGGTGTTTTTATTTATGAAGTTAACAAAGAATACAATCTAACTTCATAAAACTCTAGTTATATCTTTCAGCTAATCTATATCTCATGTATTTGTCATCAGGTGAAAATTTAGCCGGATGCACAGAAATTGTTTCTTCATTACATATAGAGCATTTTTCTTTTAATGTGTAATGATTACACTTTGAACATTTTCTTAATTGAAATCTCATCTTAATTATCTCTAGTTTTCTTTGATTCTTCCCTAGTAAATTTGAATGACCCTTTTTTCTTTTCTATGTTAGTTTGAATTTCAGCAATGATTGGCTTTAGTAATTTTTCAGCAGATTTGAAATTGTCTGAAGTTATTGACATTCTATATTTTGGTGCCCCTAAATATGTAATATTAATAGTAGAATCTTTTTTTAGAACCTCTATTAATATTTTTTTTATAATTTCTACCCCATCTGATTTTTCATTTGTAATTTCCATAATTCCTCTAATTTCAACTGATGGAAGTTTTATTTTAGAGCAAATTTCTTCAATTACAACTGCAGTTTTTTTTGCAAGTTTAAGTTCCTTTACAGATCCAATTCCATTTCTTCCAATCTCTATGAATGCATCATACACTGAATCAAATTTAGAGTAAATACTATCTTCTAATTTTTCTATTTCCTCATCTGATAATTTTGCTTTTTCTTTAACATTTTGTAATAACGTTTTACCTTTTTCATATTTTTTAACTTCCTTTAGTTTTTGTTTTTTCTGATCTTTTGAGATTTGTTTTAATGACAAATCAATATCTCCTCGTTTAAGATTTACTTTCTTTACAAGTAGAACTTTTTTCTCTCCATCTTTGACAAATCTACCTATTGATCTAATCCAGCCTGGAGCAATCTCTGAAATGTGCAAAAATCCTTGGATATCATCATATTCCTCTAATGTTACATAAGCTCCATGATCCATTACTTTGGTGACAGTAGCAAGAACAATTTCTCCTTGTTCAGGCATCTCTTGAATTTCAGTAGACATTTCTTCTAAAACCTCAAAGTGTGTAAATTAATGTTGCTGGTTAGAAATCAATTCCTTTCTTTGCTTTAATACCACGTTGAAATGGATGTTTTATTTCTCTCATCTCTGTAACTAGATCAGCTATTTCAATTACTTCGTCTTTAGCATAATTTCCTGTTAGTACTAAATCCATTTCTAGTGGTTTTGATTTGATTAAATTTAGAACATCATCAACTGAAATTAATCCAAGATTTACTGCATAGTTAATTTCATCTAAAATGATAATATCATAATTTCCTGAATGGATCTTTTCGTTACTAATTTTAATTGCCTCTTTGGCAATTTTTTTATGATCTTCCTTTGAACTCTTATCGTCTATAATTCCTACAAATCCTTTACCTACAGCAATCATTTCAAATTCAGGTTCAAGTCTTTTAGATGAATCCATCTCACCATAATGCCATGAACCCTTAATGAACTGAATCATACAAATCTTCATTTTATAGCCTGTAGCTCTTAAAGCAATTCCTAATGCTGCTGTTGTCTTTCCTTTACCTTTTCCAGTATAGACAATGGTTAAACCATCTTTTTCCACAGTTGATATTCAAATAATCCTACTAAAAACATTGAGTATTTCTTAAAAATAAACCAATTTAAATAAAAAATGATTCTAATCATTCAAATTGAAAATTCCAAGAATCGTATTGGCAGGTACTACAAGTGGCGTTGGAAAGACACTCATAACATGTTCTATTATTCAGGCCTTACAAAAACAAGGTTATTCAGTCCAACCATTTAAGGTAGGTCCTGATTATATTGATCCTACTTATCTATCAAGCATTTCAAAACACAAAACATACAACTTGGATGTTTGGTTGATGGGAAAGAATCAACTTTTGAATAGTTTTATTTTTAATTCAAAGTCTGATGTATCTGTTATTGAAGGCGTAATGGGGTTCTATGATGGTTTTAGTGGAGATTCTAATTATGCAAGCACACATCATGTAGCTTCCATAACAAAATCTCCAGTACTCCTAGTTTTAGATGCAAGCAAAACTGCTCGTTCTATTGCTGCTACAGCACTTGGTTTTCAAAAATTTCATAGAAATTCTCGGATTTCTGGAGTTATTCTCAATAAAATTGGTAGCAAAAAGCATGAGATGTTATGTAAAAGTGCATTGGAAAAAACTAAAATTCCAATTATTGGCGTAATTCCAAAAAATCCTTTACTAAATTTTGAATCACGACATCTTGGATTAATTTCAACATTAGACAACAAAACTTTAAAAAACAAGATTGAAAAAATTTCAAAAATAATTTCAGAATCCTTAGATATTCACAAAATTATTAAAATTTTAAAAAATCCAATTGATCTTCCAAAAAAATCAAAACCTGTTCATAAAAAAATAAAAACTACAATTGCAGTTGCTCTTGACACCTCATTTAATTTCTACTACCAAGATAATCTAGAAGCATTACGACGTGAAGGAGCATCTCTAAAATTTTTTAGTCCTGTTAATGATAAAAAGATTCCAGAATGTGATGGACTTTACATTGGTGGTGGTTTCCCTGAAGTTTTAGGCAATTTACTTGAAAAAAATCAAACTATGAAAAAAACTATTAAGAAATTGGCTGAAGACAACCTTCCAATTTATGCTGAATGTGGTGGGTTAATGTATCTTACAAAATCTATTCTCAACCACAACAAAAAATACAAAATGGTTGGTGTGTTTGATGCTGAAACTAAAATGACAAATAAAATGAGACTCAATTACACAAAAGGTAAAATTTCTTCCAAAACTCTCATCTCAGAAAAATCACACAATATACAAGGTCATGAATTTCATTATTCACAACTAGATTCAGTCTCTTCTGATTCTAAATTTGCTTATGACTTGGAAATTGGTGAAGGTATTAAAAAACAGCAAGATGGAATGATGCAATATAACACACTTGCTTCGTATGGCCACCTCTATTTTGATAGCTCAAACTATGCCCAAATTTTTGTTAAAAATTGCTTAAAGCAGTCAAGAAGATGATTCTACTCTAATTAATTTAAAAATTGCATTAATTATTGCAGATGCTGATGAGCTGCCTCCTTTTCTACCTATGTTGGTGATAAATGGAGCCTCTTCCAACTTTGATAACTCCTCTTTTGATTCTGCAGCACATACGAATCCTACCGGAATTCCAATGATCAATGCAGGCTTTACAATGCCTTCTTTTACCATCTGAATTACTTCCATTAGGGCAGTAGGTGCATTTCCAATAGCTACAACCCCTCCATCAATATCCGATATGGCTGCTCTCATAGAGACTTGAGAGCGTGTTTTTCCTTCCTTTTTTGCTAATTCCATTATTTCTGGATTTGAAATATTACAAACTATGTTATTTCCAAAATCCTTGGGATTTTGTTTATTCAATCCTCCAATCACTCCATTAACATCTACTACTATACTACAACCATTTCTCAAAGCATTCATGCCACTATCAATTGCATCTTTGTGAAAAATTATCTTATTTTTTCCCGCAAAATCAAAATCTGCTGTAGAATGAATAACTCTTCTAACAATAGGCCATTGTTTTTCATTATATTGATGTGTACCAATTTCATCTTCAATCATTTGCATACTTGCATCTTCAATTGATTGACCTTTTTCAGTCTGCATCTTCTACCTCTTTTGCTCTCTCTATTATCAAATCTATCATTTTTTCATCTGTTCCCAAATGTTTTGTAATATAGGTTTTTTTCAGATTAGAATTTTTAAGAGCTGGCACCAAATCATTATTGATATCAGTTTTTACATGTGCTCCTTCATGCAGAAAATAAAAAACAATTATTAAAACTTCTGGATTATCATTTTCACATTTTTTTACTCCTTCAATAATATCTGGTTGTTCTATTTCTAACCAACACCGACTCACATTTCTATAGAAATCTTTTAGTTCATTTACTATATAGTTTAGTGACATTTGTGCATTAGGATCTTTACTTCCATGTCCAATAATCATTACATCTACATCTTTTTTTGGAAGAGTTATTTTGTTTTCTTTGAGTGTTGTAGATATTCTATTTTCAACTATATTGACCAAAGTTTTATGCATACTCATTTGCTTTGTAACAACAAATTTCACTTTGGTATCTTTTTGAAACTTCATTACATCAGTAACTGCATTTTTTACTTTTCTACCAGGATACAAAAAGTAAGGAACTATAGTTAACGAATCAATATCTTCTTTGAGACATTTAGAAATCCCCTCTTCAATATATGGCGGTATTACCTCTAAAAAACAAAAATCTGTGAACACATAGTTACCTTTTGCCTTAACTCTTTCACAAATAGTCACTAATTCTTCAGATACCTCTCTTTCTCTACTCCCTCTATCGATAAGTAATAATCCACGCTTCAATTTACAATCCTCGCAATAGCAATAGTCAAATTTGGTGGAAATTTTTGCTTTTCTACAATTAATTCTCCTCCAGAAACCTTGATAGCTGCAGCTTCAGATACACTTGCAGTTCCCTCAAATGCTTTTACAGTTTCTGAAGGATTTGGAGCAGAAATCTCAGCTAAATCTTCTCTGTTTACATATTCTATAGGAATTCCCATCTCCTTTCCAATATCTGTTAGTCCTTGAACATCTTGTGGTTTTTTTATTGATACTAGCTTTGCAATCGACTTTGAACTAAGCTTAAATTTTTCCAAACAATATTCAACTCCTTCTCTGATTGTTTCTTTTGAAGTATCTCCATGTAATCCAACACCAATTACTAAACTTGGAGGACGATATATTACAGATTCTTTAACAAAATCACCATCAATAATTCTATCAGAAATTATAAGATACGCTTTAGAATTTGATTTTTTCAAGTCTTCTAAACTATTATAAATTGATACATTTCTTGGTAATTGTTTATACCAATTTCTTTTACCTACTTCTTGGAAAATACCAATAGGTTCTTCATTTATCATATATGCACTAATTTTAGTTACAGTAGACTCATCATCAATTTTCCAATTAAATTCTCTTCCTACTAGATCCACTGCTATAGTTTTGTTAACATCAGCTGCAGTAGTTATTACTGGTAATGCACATAATTTTTCTGCAATTTCTTGAGTTAACTCATTGGCTCCACCAATATGACCTGACAATACACTAATTACAAAATTTGTTTTATCATCAATTACAATAACAGCTGGATCTGTTTTTTTGTCTTTCAAATGCGGTGCAATTAATCTAATTACTGCACCTAAAGAAAATAGGCACACTAATGCATTATTATTTTTAAAAAGTTCAACAATTTTTTCTGATGTAGGCTCTGAATACCATATTATTCCACTATTCTCATTTGATAATTTAGCAGGCGCAAAAATACTCCAGTCCGGAAACAGTTCTTTTAGATTTTGTCCAATATTAACTCCATTTTTGGTTATTGCAAGTACTGCAGTTTTTTCCATAATCAAAACTTTCTCAATTTCATAAAATACCTTACTCTCCTAATTTTCTAGCCAGAGTCTTTCCATCAAAATCAAATAATATCACATCAATTGGAACTTTTTCCTCAGAATATTTTCTCATATGTTTATACGTTTCACTACAAATTAATTCAAAAAATCCTTTAACATTATTTTCTTGAATTATTTCAGAAACATGTCTCGCTGTATTTGCTTTTTTAATACTTTCAATTACTTTTTCTTCTGCATTTGATTTTCTTGCTAATTCTGCTAGAAAACTCATATTTACTTTTGAACCTTTAACGTGGGTTTGTTTTACTCCTGCAGCCATCTTTGCAAGTTTTCCAATAAAACCAACAACATATGCTTTTTTAATATTTTTTTTACTACACTGTTGAATGGTGTATCCTGAAAAATCACCCATCTGGACAAAACAATGTTCAGGCAAATCAACTATCTTCTTTGCAAAATCTTCACTTCTTCCACCCGTTGTTAATACTACAATATCATTTCCCATTGCAATTGCTACATCAATATTCTGTCTAATTGATGCTGCATAAGATGCCGTAGAAAACGGAATAACAATTCCACTGGTTCCTAAAATTGAAATTCCATTCTTAATTCCTAGTCTTGGATTATCTGTTTTAGGTCCTAACTCTCTTCCCTTAGGAACTGAAATCACAATTCTAATTCCTTTTGTTACAAGGATCTTTTCTCCAACTTGTCTTAAATTCTCAACAATCATTTTTTTGGGAACTGGATTAATTGCAGGCTTGTTAATTTCTAAGCCTAAACCAGGCTTGGTAACTATACCCACTCCTTCTCCTCCATCAATATCTATTTCGTTTACTTTTTCTGTAAATGATAATTCAACTATTATTTCTGCACCATGAGTAACATCAGGATCATCTCCTCCGTCTTTAATTACAGAACATTTTGCTTTATTAGATTCAAATTCACAAGTATGTATTGGAATTTGAATAAAACTTCCTTTAGGTAATTTAATATCTACATTTTCTGTTTTTTGTTGATTAATTATTGATAACAGTGCAGCTTTGGCAGCAGCAGTTGCTGAGCTTCCAGTAGTGTAACCTGTTCTTAATTTTGTCTTTTCTTCTTCCACATCTGCTGTATTCATTTTACTGTATTAATTCTTGTTTGCTCATCGTTCAAAATCTTCTAAATAGATTTAAAATTAAAAATAACTCTGGATTCTTATGGTTAAAAGTCATCAGATAGTTATTACTGGAGCAAGCGGATTTATTGCAAGAAATCTTAGAAAGTATTTATCTGAAAAAAACATTAAATTAATTTCAATATCACGGAATAATTTTAAACAATTTAAAAATGAGTTAAAAATTGTTTCAAAAAATTATGATGAAAATAGTCTTCTGCCAAAAATTCAAAATTCAGATGCAATAATTCATCTTGTTGGTATTGGAAAACAATCAATTAAAACTAATTTTGATGTGGTAAATGTTGAATTTACAAAACATATTATAAATTTAAGTAAAAAAGCAAAAATCAGTAAATTTATTTTTCTTAGTGGTCTTGGTGTTTCACCCAATACTTCGTTAGGATATTTTATTTCTAAATATAAAGCGGAGAGACTAATTGTAAATTCTGGGCTAGATTATACAATTTTTAGACCTTCATATATTGTTGGAAAAAATGATCTGTTAACAAAATATCTTAAAAAACAAATTAAGAAAGGAAAAATTCAGATTCCTGGATCTGGGACTTATACAATTCAACCAATTTACATCAATGATGTTGTAAAAATTTTTCTTCAATCAGTTCTCCAAAAAAAATTCAGAAATAAAATTATTGATCTAGTTGGTCCAAACTACATTACTTTTGAACAATATGTCAAACTTTTTTCTAAAGGAACTAAAACAAGTATCAAAAAAATCAATCTCGAGGATGTTTATCAAACTGCAATAACTAATTCAAAATCTGATTTTAGAGTTGACGATCTCAATATTCTGATTGCTAATTTTAAAGGAAATCATAGTAAATTAAGAAGTATGACTAAAATGAAGTTTCAGTCAGTTATAGAATTGTTAAAGTCCGGCAGATTGCTTTAATATTTCAGCTTTGTCTATTTTTTCCCAAGTGAATTCTGGTTCATTCCTTCCAAAATGACCATATGATGAAGTTTTTTTATAAATTGGTCTCTTCAAATCTAATTGTAATATTATTTCTAATGGTTTCATATCAAAATTCTTTCTAACTAGATCTTCAATCTGATTTTCTGGAATTTTGTTTGTTTCAAATGTATTAACATAAAGTGATACTGGTTCAGCTATTCCTATTACATATGCAAGTTGTACTTCACATCTATCTGCCAAGCCTGCTGCAACAAGATTTTTTGCAATGTATCTGCACATATAGGATGCAGATCTATCAACTTTAGAAGGATCCTTTCCTGAGAAAGAGCCACCTCCATGTCTTCCAAATCCACCATAAGTATCTACAATAATTTTTCTTCCTGTTAAACCGGTATCTGCATGTGGACCACCAATTACAAATTTACCAGTGGGGTTTATGTGAATTTTAATTTTATCATTCCAAAGATTTCCTATAACTGGTTTGATCACTTTATCAATAATCTCTTTTGAAATCTCCTCCTGAGAAATCTCTGGTGCATGTTGTGTTGCAATTACAACTGTTTCAATCTTTGTTGGTTTGTTATCTTCATATCTAACAGAAACTTGTGTTTTTCCATCAGGCCTTACCCAAGGAAGAATATTATTTTTTCTCACTTCAGATAGTTTTTGTGCAAGTTTTTGTGCAAGTAAAATTGGCATTGGCATAAACTCTTCTGTTTCATTAGATGCATATCCAAACATTAATCCTTGATCTCCAGCTCCTTGTTCTTTCTCTTCAGTAGCTGTTACACCTTGACTGATATCTGGGCTTTGCGCATGAAGACGTAAAATTACTTCACAAGATTCAGTATCAAACATCAAATCTTTATTATCATATCCAATATCTCTAATTATTTTTCTAACTAATTCTTCTTGAGCTTTTTTATCAAAATTTGCTTTAGATGTAACCTCTCCAGATACTACAACAAAGTCTGTGGTAACCATTGTTTCAACTGCTACTCTTGAATCTGGGTCTTGTCTAAGAAATTCATCTAAAAATGCATCAGAAATACTATCACATATTTTGTCTGGATGACCTTCAGTTACTGACTCTGATGTAAATAAAAAATTATTACTCATAAAACCACGATTAACTAGAGTTCATTTTCTAGTTTGATAAATAACACATTATTGCCTCTTACAATTACTCTTCCATAATTTGCAACTGTTTTACCATCATGTACTTCTTCAGCATCAGTCATTATCAAATTCATGTATGAATCGACATTCTCCATTTTTCCTTTGTATTCGACTTCATTTTTCAGTCTTACAGTAACTTTCTTTTTGGTACTTTTTTGAAGAACTGTTAAAGGTCTTTTTGCAGTAGTTGTTTGTGACACTAATTATTCACTTGTTTTGCAACCTTATTTTCTGGAATAAAAGCTTTACCTCCACTGTAAAAATTGAAATTCTTTAAATTTTTTCTTCTTTTTCTAATAATTATACAAATGATCTCTACTGGTTTACAAAAATTGGATGATTTCTTATCCGGAGGAATACCTGATGGTGTGATTGTAGATATTTTTGGTGGAAATGGAACAGGCAAAACTCAACTATTACTACAATTATCAATAAATTCAATCAAGAATGGTGGTCATGTTCTGTATTTGGATACAACAGGTGGATTCAGACCAGAGCGAATTCTGGAAATTCAAAAACAATCTAAAAAACAGATTAATTTTCTTGAACAAATTACAGTATCTAGAATAACAAACACTTCAGAGCAAATAAAATCCATAAAAAATTTTGAAAGTAATAATTTCTCTTTAATTGTAATTGATAATGTAACTGATTTGTTTTCTTTTGAATATAAAAGAGATGAATCTATTTTTGAAAAAAATTCTTTATTTACAAAATACATGTATGAATTATCAAAATTCGCTATAACAAAAAAAATTCCTATCATTGTTACTAATATGATTAGAACTATAGATGGAAAAGAAGTTGAAAATATGAAGAGTGCTATTGATCCTTTCACTCATATCAAAATTCAACTTTTTAAAAACTCATCAAAATTTAACGGAAAAATTTATTGGGCACTAAACAAAGAATACTTTTTTTACAAAATACATGTTTTAGGATTATCTGATTATACTGAAGATATTTAATAGTCAATCATGAAGTTCATCAATGGTAACAATTTTTGATTTAATTCCAATAATTACTGTAGTTTTACTTGCACTTGGCTTAGTAGGTGTAATGGTTTATGAAAGATCAAAATCAACAAACGAATCAATTTCTTGAATCTCTATTTGAGAAATTTGGATTTTCTAAATTAACTGAAATTCAGAAAAAAGCTTCACCAATTATTTTACAAAAAAAAGATTGTCTTGTAATTGCTCCTACTGGTTCAGGAAAAACTGAATGTTCTGTACTTCCAATTTTTTTCCTATTAAAAAATTCAAAGAAGAGTGGAAAAATCAAAGTTATCTATATTACTCCTTTACGAGCATTAAATCGTGATGTATTTAGAAGAATTACAAAATATGCACATTACAATGATCTATCAATTAAAATCAGACATGGAGATACTACTCAAAAAGATAGAAAAAAAATTAGAGATAATCCTCCAGACATTCTAATTACAACACCTGAAACTCTTGTTATTTTATTAACACAAATTAAAATGCTGAATGCATTATCTGATTTAGAATGGATTATAATTGATGAAGTGCATGAGTTACTAGCTAGTGAAAGAGGTACTCAACTATCCTTAAGTCTTGAGAGATTAGAATTAAATTCAAAATACCCTCTTACAAAAATAGGATTATCTGCTACTGTTGGAAATTTTATGGAAGCAGGAAAATTTGTTGTAGGAACCAAAAGAAAATGTCAAATTATTCGTGATAAATCACTAAGAAAATATGATGTAGAAATAAAGTATGTTGATGGAACAATTTCTGATGTTGCAGAAAAAATTATTGAATATGTCTTAGAACTTAACTTAAACTCTCCAATACTTCTATTTACTAATACTAGAGGTGAAGCAGAATTTTTAGCTTCGATTTTAAAAGAAAAATCTCCTATAGAAATTGAATTACACCATGGTTCTTTATCAAAAGAGGTTAGAGAAGAAACTGAGAATACTTTACGAGAAGGAAAACGTAGAATTGTTGTATGTACATCTTCACTAGAATTAGGGTTAGATATTGATTCAGTTGAATTGGTGATTCATTATGGTTCTCCTAGACAAGTATCAAAATTAATTCAAAGAATAGGGAGAAGTAAACATAATCTAAATACATCAGCAAAGGGGCTAATTATAACAAATAATTCTGATGATGAATTTGAAGCGAGAGCTATCCTTGAACGTGTTCAAGAAGGTTCAATTGAAGAACAAAAAATTCATGAAAGTTCTCTTGATGTATTAGCTCATCACTTAGTTGGATTAACAATGCAAATTGGAGAAATTCCAGTTGAGAAAGCCTTTGAACTTGTGACAAAAGCATATCCATTTCGAAATTTGAAACTTGAAGATCTTATCGATGTATTGGATTTACTTGATTCAAACTATCTGATTTTTTTTGATAGAACAAAAATGACTTTTTGGAAGAAAGGACGTTGTTTCAAGTATTATTTTGAGAACCTTTCAACAATTCCAGATATTCTAAAATTCAAAGTATTTGACAGTGTAGGAAAAAAAATTATTGGATCATTAGATCAAAGATTTGTAGGTGACTTTGGAGATTCTGGAAACATCTTTGTACTAAAAGGCTTACAATGGAGAATACTAAATGTAGATGAAAAATCATTTACCGTAAATGTTGAACCTTTTAGAGGTGGAGGAATTACTGTTCCATATTGGGAAGGTGAAAGTATTCCAATTGATTATAATACTGCAAGGAAGGTAGGGATTTTTCGTGCCAGAGTAAAAAATGGCTCACTAAAACTAACCAATAAAATAATTGAAAAATTAAATTTTGATCATGTTCCTGATGAAGATCATATTGTTATTGAATCAAGTAAATCACAAGGTTCAATTGTAATCCATTCATGTTTTGGCACAAAAATTAATTCTACGTTAGCAACATTACTTTCATCTATGCTGTCTTCTCTATTGGGTTCTGTTGTTGAGTCTCGCTCTGATGGTTATCGAATTGTTTTATCTTCTCGGTCAAGAATTTCTGAAAAACTTTTCCTTGAAGTTCTGAAGGATGATTATGATCTTTATTCTATGGTTACTGCTTCTTTGATAGGAACTCATAATGTTAACTGGAGAACATGGTGTGTTGCAAAAAAATTTGGAATAGTAGGGCGTGGAGCAATTTATGAGAGGAAATCTGCTAGATTTTTATACGAACGTTATTCAAAAACTCCACTTGTACATGAAGCACTAAGAGAATTATTCCATGATAAATATGATTTAAAAAATTCTGAAATAACACTTAAAAAAATTTGTGAAAATAAAATTTCTGTTAAATGGTTAGAAGTAGAAAAGTTCTCAAAATTAGCAGAACCAATTTTGGATCATACTGCAAAATATTATGCAGCTCCAGCAAATCTTGATAAGGGAATTCTTGATCTTGTAAAAGCAAGACTTGCAAAGACTAAACATCGTTTAATTTGTGCAAGATGTGGAAAATGGGAACGTGTAGTAGAAACTAATGAAGTTAAAAACATCTTGATATGTCCATATTGTAAGGCCCGACAAATCACTGCTACTTACTATTCTGATTATGATTTACAAAAAATCATCCAAAAAAAATATACAGGAAAAAAACTTACTTCAGACGAAAAACACAAGTTTGATCGTGCCTGGAAAGTTTCTTCTTTAATAGAAAATTTTGGCAAGATTGCCATTACAGTATTATCTGGATATGGAGTTGGAGCAGATACTGCTGCAAGAATATTGCGAAATATGGTGGATGAAGAATATCTATTCAAACAAATCTATGAAGCTGAAAGACAGTATGTTGTTACAAGAGGTTTTTGGGATTCTTAATTTTTCTTTATAATTTTAGAAAACATCGTAAGGAATAATTCTATTCTACCCTCAAGCCCTGCTTTAGCATTTAATCCTGTAATTGACACTATTTCTCCTAACTCACATTTGTCAATTATCCTTGCTTGATTTCTCCAACCTTTTACCCAAATCTGACCTGTGTCATCCTCAACAAACATTTCTGATAGTGCTATTGATTCTCCAGATTTTGTTTGAACTTCACGTCTTTCAGGAACTTTCAATATTATAGATTCAATACAATAATTTCCATCTGCTTTAACAGCATTAATTTTTGTTCTAAGTTGAGATAATGATGGAATAGATTCATCATTATCTAATTTTCTTACAAAAGAATTTTCATCTAGTGTAACTGAATTACCATAAACTTTTGATGGCATACACTCTATTACATCTCCTTCAACACAAATACTAGTTGAGTTTGTCAAATCAGTAATGTTGAATAGATTTTTCTTGTTATCAACAGCTAAAATCATTTTTTTATTATTGTCTGTTGTTAATATAGAAAGAACTCTTACAATTACTGGTTCTACTTCTTTTCCTCCTTCAATTTCAATAATAGTTGCATCATTTCCATGAATTTCTAATCCTTGATTTCCTGATCTTACTTTTACTCCAAGTAATCTTACTTTGGCTGACTTTGAAATCATATTTGGGATAGATGATTCATCTTTTCCCCAAAGAACAACTCTCATTGCATTACCGTCTTTTCCTTTTAGTCTCATTCTAAGGGCTTTTCCAGGTTTACCTCGAGAATTTGTAAATTCCATTCCACTAATTATTCCATCAGTTATTCCTGAAATTACAAGATCTTTTTGTCCTTCTTGTAGTTCACTAACATCTTTTGTGATAGTATCTATGCTTGGAATTTCACTATCTGACTTTATTGTTTCAATATTTGATCCTGAACCAATATTGATAGTAGGAGAACCATCAAGATCAGATTTAACATATGCTTTGATAATTTTTATTAAATCTCCAGGTTTCAGATTTTCAATTACAGGTAAATTTGCTTTTTCATCCCACAGTTTTACACTAGCAGTTGAATTTGTATCATATACCGTCATTGTTCTTAGAAAAAATGCTGAACCATCTTTTCTTGAAAACTGTTTTGCAGGTGAAAGATTCAACACTCTTGTTTCTAAAGAAATTTCTTTTGCTCCAGCATACAGATCCTTCAACTCCATTTCAAGTTTTAGTGGTTCTGATAGAGTAACACCGTAATCAGATGCTATCAAAAATAACGCTCCTTGATCTGTCAAGTATCCCGCACCAATTTTTTCTTTTTTTCGCTTGATCTGTTCTTCAATATCTTCTTTAGTTAATTCAGGTTTTTGTTCGAGCAATTTATCGATAAGATTTTTAAATTCTGACAAATCATTGTTGCTAAACTTGTTCTCTTAATAAAAATTTCATTAGTTAATTAAAATACTTCTTCCAAAAAATGATCGCTTTCTCATTTCTTCTTTGAAACTTAAAATTGTTAAATCAATAATTTACTAATCTTTTACATGTTTTCTATGAATCAATTCAAATCTTCCTAAAATCATCTAAAATTTCCTCATTAACTAAATTAATGGGATGATCGCAGTTTTGTTATGTTATGTATTAATGTAAACCATTTATCAAAATCATATGGTTCACTAAAAGCTGTAGATGATCTTGTATTTTCAGTAGAATCTGGCCAAGTCTTTGGATTTTTAGGTCCTAATGGGGCTGGAAAATCTACTACCATCAAACTTCTTACAACCCTTATTCCTCCCTCACAAGGTTCTCTTTCAATTTTTGGTATAGATGCTGTAGAAAATCCTCTTCAAGTTCGTCATAAGATAGGAGTTGTTTTACAACAACCAAGCTACGAGCCTACATTATCTGTAGAAAAAGCTCTTGATAAATACGGGATGATGTGGAACGTTCCAAGAATAAAACGTAAACAAAGAATGGAACAACTTTTGAAAGATTTTGAACTAGTTGAAATCCGTAAAAAAAGAAATGAAGATCTTTCAATTGGTCAACGAAGAAGAGTCCAAGTTGCGCGTGAATTTATGCATGATATGGATTTGTTGTTTTTAGATGAACCTACAGCCGGTTTAGATCCCGGTGCTAGAAGAAAACTATTAGATTATTTAAAAAATAAAGTGAAAAATGGATTAACAATTTTTTATACAACACACATACTAAGCGAGGCTGAATATCTTTGTGATAAAATAGCAATAATTGATAAGGGAAAAATAATTACTGTTGATTCTCCTGATGCATTAAAGAATAGATTTGGGAAAGAAAAAACCATCAAAATCCATTTATTAGAAAAACAATCTAAAATCCTTTCTCTCTTATCTAGAATTCAAGATTGTAAAATTGATTTTAACACTGGAACAAATATAATAATTCATTCAGAACAATCAGAATCGGTATTGCTACAAGTATTGAAAATACTTAGTGATAACTGTATTGAAATTGAAGATCTATCAGCTGTTCCAACAAATCTTGAAGACATCTTTTTAAAAATGGTGAAAGAAAATACATCCCATAATTAGATTGGTAAATAGAAATCTAACAATTTCTCTTAACCCTGGGTTTTTAATTTGGCAAGTTATTTTCCCCTTGATCTATATTTTTGTTGCAGGTTTTGCATATGCACCATTAATCCACGAAGTTCCTTTTGGTGGTAAAGATCTTGATTATCCTGCATTTTTAGCCTCAGGCATGATTGGATTTAATATTATGAATAGCACACTTATTTCTGGTATTATTATTTGGAACGATAGAAAATATGGCATGTTTGAACAAATCATGTCAGGACCATTCACTAGAAGTCATTATATTCTTAGCAATATCTGTACTATAGGAATAGTAGGATTACTAAGTGCATTTTTGATAGCTTTAGTTGGCTATCCTGTATTTTTTGAATCTGTAGAATTTTCATTTGTTACAATTCCAATAATTATTTTTTGTGCAATTACTGGATCTATATTATTTGGATCATTAGCATCAATAATTTCTACCAGATTACGCTCAAGTGAGGGATTTAATGTAGTTATTAACACCGTTTTTCTATTATCTGCTTTTGTCAGTACTGCATTTTATCCAGCTGAAGGAGTTCCAGAACCATTACGTTCTTTATTTTATCTAAACCCATTAACTTATCTTGTAGATATAATTAGAGCAGGAATTTTTGGAACTATCACTGAATTTATAATTTATGAAATGATAGTTCTTGTGGGAATCGCCTCTGTTCTCTTTATAGTTGCATCAAAATTATTAACAAGACTAGATTTTTAGAAATTAGAATTATTTTTTAAACTTTTCATACAATTCGTTAATTTTTCTAATCATGTCTAAATTTTCATTTTCTATCAAACTCAGATTCGGAATTACACAATGTCCTTCAATAATACCTGGATACATTTTTGGTCTGTTGTGTAATTTATCTTGGATTTCATCAGCAAATTTCCACATTTCATCAAAATCAACGCCTTCTTTCTCACAAATCATTTTTGTAATCTGGGCATAATTGATTAACCATCCATAATATGTTGTATCAACTAATAATTTTGCAAGTTCAGCAGTTTTGGTAGTTGATATCCAATCTACTTTTTGAAATCTTTTTTCAAAACCTGATTTTATTTCTGGATCTATCTGTTTTTCATCTGATGCAACAAATTTTGTATAATATTTGATATCTTCTAAAAACCTAGTATGTACTCCACGAATTGGTGAAAATAAAATTGGAGTTTTAGATTTCTTTTGAATATTTTTTGTTGTTCCTGGTTTAACAGTTGAATGTATTACAATTACTTTCAAATCCTTAATCTTACTTATCCAACTTAATACCAATTCTTCAAATTCTGTCAATTCACCTGGAAGACATACATGAAGAAATTCTGGATTTTTTATTGTAGAGTTTTCTGAATAGTTTTTGCATTTTGAGTTATCTATGTCAATTCCAATGCAATTGAATCCTCTTTCAATAAGTAAGTCAAATAGTGTTTCTCCCATTTCACCCATGCCTAAAATAATGTCTGTCATAGCCCTAATTTCAGAAAAACCATCCATATTATATTCGTGTAACATAGATTATCCATTTTTTAAATAGAGTAGCCCGGCCCAGACTCGAACTGGGGTCAAGGGCTTCAAAGGCCCCTATGCTTGACCTCTACACTACCGGGCTGCTAAACCGAACACCCTACATCCCTTAATGAACTTTTTACTTTAATTTGTCTCTAATGATATAATTGGAAATTATTGTTTTATTACACTTGTTAATTTCTGAATAGGATCTTCCATCTCATCTAAAATTTTCTTTACTCTTTTTTGGTATTCTTTATTTGATGTTGTAAAAATTTTCTTGATATAGTTACAAACTTTCATTGGATTTGTTTCTCTTTTCACTAGAAATTTTTTTACTAAATAACTTTCTATAATATTTGGAACTGCATTATATGAGATAGTAGGAATTCCCAATAAAGCAGATTCTGCAGTCATGGTTCCACCAGAACCTATGAAAATATCTGTATTGTTCAACAAATGTTTTCCATCAAATATCATTCCCACAATTTTAGCTTTCTTACCAAACTTTTTTTGGAGATTTTGAATTTGTTTTGTGTATCTACCTAAAATTACAATATTCTCTTTACTATACTCCTTTACAACTTGTTTAATAATTGGAATTATTTTACTTGATTTTGATGCATATGATGCTTCTTTTTCTTCTACTCTGATCAAAATATTTTTTCTTTTATGCTTTTTAAATGGTAACGACGCTTCTTGATTTATTTTCCTTTTGATAGTAACAACTGCATCTATTGCTTTGTATGAAATAATATTTTTTTTATCAATTCCAAATTTAGAAAATTCACTTTTTGGGATGATATTTGGAATAAGCAATTTTTGAATTAATGGTAATGTCAATCGCATAACTGCATCAGCATGTGGTGAATCACAAAATGCCACGTGTCTTATTCCTAATCCAAATGAAATTCTTGCTGCCTCTGGGGAACAAAAACTAATAGTCAAATCTGGTGAAAATGCTTTGATTTTTCCAAAAAGCTTCCCCATTCTGGCAATACTGGCTTCAAGTTTAGCTTTTTTATCACCTCCTCCATGTTTTCCAACAAAAACAAGTTCAAAATTACGTATTCTTGCTAATTTTGTAACTTCTGTATATGCTCTAGAAGTGCATAATAACTCGTGATTTTTACCTAATTTTTTAATTATTTGTTCAGAAAACAATAATTGTTTTGGTGTAAGAATATCTATCCATATTTTCAAGTAATCTTCATAATTGTAGTTAGTTCAATAAGTTTTTCTTAGTCTAATATACAGCTGTAAGTGTAATGGGGGGAGTAAAAGTTGTTGTTTATGGTCTTAGCACAGAAGGATATACTATTGCATCTCAAATGGCAATCAAAGGTGCTGATGTTTACATTATCGATGAATCATCTACATCCGCAATTTCACTTAAAGCAGAAATAGCTAAAACTTACCCAAATGTGTCTTCTCTAAAAGAAGATGAGCCATTATTAGCTATGGAACCTATTGATGTGGCTATTTCAAAAGCTCAATATCTTTTCTTTACTCCAAGAATTAGAAAAACAGGGCAAGACACCAAAAATGAAATTCATTCCAAATTTAAGGATGCAATAAAATCATTAAAGAAAAATAGCTCAGTTGTTTTTACTCTACCAACCGGATTTGGAGGTAACAATGAAAATATTTCATTACTGGAACATGTAACAGGATTTGAGATTGGAAAAACCATTTCATATTTTTATTATCCATTAGAAGATCAAAATAAACAACCAGATATTATTGGTTCTTTTAATGGACAAGAAGATTCTAAATTGTCTGATTTACTTACAATAGACAAAAAAGAGAAAAGATTTGTTGCTATATCCTCATCAGAACATTTTCATGCCATTAAAATTCTATCTAGATTTTCTTGTTTATGTAGTGTTTTAGAAGTATGTAAATATGCACAAGATGAAATAACCAAAAATGATCTTTCTTCAGATGATTTTCAAAAAATATTCCTTGATGATATGGTTAATGGACTATTTGATATAAAATCTCTCGGCTCATCATTTGAGGGTACAAACACTCTCATGTATCTAATTAATGGAAGTGTTAAAGGAATTGATGGCTACATCAAGAGGTTAATTGATGAAATTCGATTAACATTAAAGAAAAATGATCTTAAAGCTAGTAGAACAAAAATTGCATTATCTTGGACTCTTGATCAATATGCAATGCGTGGAGATAAAATTGAGATGCTACAAAATTTAACAACAAGATTACGTGATTATATAGGAGATGTAGAAGCTTATGAAGATCCAAACTTTGATCTTTTTCATAGTGATAAAACTACAATTGTTGTAGCATGTTCAAAAACTGATTTTGAACATATTGAAAAGACCAAACAAGATTCTAATCTAATTATTGTCAAAGCTAATCCTTTATGTGAAACTATTCATTAATAATTTAAATTAGCTAAATTACTATTTTGTTTGATTTGTCATCTGAAAATAATTCTGACGAAATTCCTACTGATTTGTCATCTGAAAATAATTCTGACGAAATTCCTACTGATTTGTCATCTAAAATCGAACCTGAATCTAATGATTCTTCTGAAGAAACGGAACCTACAGAAAAACATAAAGAATTATTAAAATTATTAGAAATAGAAAAACAAAAAGTATTGGAACATGAAGAAAAAGTAAAACTTGTTTTAGCAGACTTTCAGAATCTTAATCGAAAAACACAATCTGATATAGAAAATGGTGTTAATACTAAAGTTGATGAATTTATCTTAGATTTTTTAAAAATATACGATGATTTTATTAGAGCTAAAAAAGTTTTTTCTGACAGCAAAATTAATACTACAGGCTTAGATTCTATTTTAAAAAATATGAATTCATTACTGAAAAAATATCATGTTATTTCAATTGATGCATTAGGCGAAATTTTTGATCCAAATTTTCATGAAGCAATATCCATTATTACTGATTCTGATTTAGATGATAACACAATTACAAAAGAGATCAGGAAGGGATATATTTCTCATGAGAGGGTTATAAGACCAACACTCGTAGAAATTTCAAAAAAAGGATGATAAAATATGGCTAAAGTAATTGGAATCGATTTAGGAACAAGTAACTCTGCTGCTGCAGTTATTATGGGTGGTAAACCAACAATTATTCCTGCTGCGGAAGGATCTACTGTGGGGGGAAAAGCATTTCCATCAGTTGTAGCATTTTCTAAAGATGGTGAACTTTTAGTTGGAGAACCTGCACGAAGACAGGCAGTAACAAATCCTGATAATACTATTCTTGCTGCTAAAAGAAAAATGGGCTCTACTCATATTTTTAAAATTCAAGATAAAGAATACAAACCTCAACAAATTTCTGCATTTATTCTTCAAAAAATCAAAAAAGATGCTGAAGCATTTATTGGTGAATCTGTAGAGAAAGCAGTAATCACAGTTCCCGCATATTTTGATGATAATCAACGTCAAGCAACCAAAGATGCAGGAACCATTGCTGGTCTTGATGTTGTTAGAATTATCAATGAACCAACAGCAGCATCGTTGGCATTTGGATTAGATAAAGCAAAAGAAGACATGAAAATCCTTGTCTTTGATTTTGGTGGCGGTACTTTGGATGTTACCATAATGGAAATGGGAGGAGGTGTTTTTGAAGTACTAAGCACATCTGGTGATACACAGTTAGGTGGTACAGATATGGATAAAATTCTAATCGATTACATTATTGACGAATTCAAGAAAAAAGAGGGCATTGATCTTTCACAAGATACAACTGCAACGTCAAGAATTAGAGAAGCTGCTGAAAAAGCTAAAATTGAATTGTCCACGGTTATGGAAACAGATGTTACTTTGCCTTTTATTGCACAAGATTCATCAACAGGTGCAAAAAATCTTGAATTAAGAATCACTAGAGCTAAACTAGATGAATTAATTGGACCAATTGTTGAACGATGTAAACCTTCTATAGTCAAAGTATTTGAAGATGCAAAACTCTCTCACTCTGAGATTAACAAAATAGTGATGGTAGGTGGACCAACAAGAATGCCATTAGTTAGAAAAATGGTTGGTGAAGTTGTTGGAAAAGAGCCTGAATCCGGAGTTGATCCTATGGAAGCAGTAGCAATGGGAGCTGCAATACAAGCAGGAATTATTGCTGGAGACGTTACTAGTGATATTGTTTTACTTGATGTTACTCCACTTACATTAGGAATTGAAACTTTAGGTGGAATCCGAGAACCATTAATTGAAAGAAATACAACAATTCCAACTTCCAAGAGTAAAGTTTTCACAACTGCGGCTGATAATCAAACATCTGTAACTATTCATGTTGTTCAAGGCGAACGACCAATGGCATCTGACAATGTCTCATTAGGAACCTTTAATCTTACTGATGTACCACCGGCTCCAAGAGGAATTCCTCAAATTGAAGTCAAATTTGATATTGATGCAAATGGAATAATTAATGTCGCAGCCAAAGATCTAGGAACACAAAAGGAAGCAAAAATAACTATTGAATCTTCATCTAAATTATCTAAAGAAGAAATTGAAAAATTAAAAAACGATGCAGAAAAATTCTCTGATGAAGACAAAAAGAAGAAAGAAAAAATTGATCTTAAGAATGAAGCAGAGAGTTATATTTACACCACAGAAAAATTAGTCCATGATACTCTTAAGGATAAAATTTCTCAAGAACAAGGAATTAAAATTACTGATGCTGTAAAAGAAATTAAAGAAGTTTTAGATAAAGAGCCTGATGAATTAAAGCCTAAACTTGAAGCATTACAATCCATAGTTAGCGAAGTAACTACTGAACTTTACAAAAATACTTCACCTTCATCAAATGCAGAAGGACAACAAGATACTAGTACAGAAGGACAACAAGATACTAGTACAGAAGGACAACAAGATACTAGTACAGAAGGACAACAAGATACTAGTACAGAAGGACAACAAGATACTAGTACAGAAGGACAACAAGATACTAGTACAGAAGGACAACAAGATACTAGTACAGAAGGACAACAAGATACTAGTACAGATAATCAAACAACTGAATCATCTTCACCTGATGAAACAAAAACTAGCTAATTTTTCAAATTCAATCATTTATACGGTAATTGTGATAAAGGAATGATTCATGTCTGCAAAACGTGATTATTATGAAGTTTTAGGTGTATCTAAGACATCTTCTACAGGTGAAGTAAAAAACCAATATAGAAAATTAGCATTAAAATTTCATCCCGATCGTAATACATCTTCAGATGCTCCAGAACATTTCAAAGAAATTTCTGAGGCATATGCTGTTCTTTCAGATCCTAAAAAAAAACAAGTCTATGATCAATATGGTCACGCAGGTGTTGATGGCAGATACACTAGTGATGATATATTTCAAGGAGCACGAGGAGATTTCAGTGATATTTTTGGTAGTAGAAGTGGATTTGAATCCATTTTTGAATCAATATTTGGTCGTGGAGGAGGAGTTGGTTTTAGTCAACAACGTGGTTCTGATATTCTATATGAAACTTCGATAACATTAGAGGATGTTCTTCATGGGAAAAAAATAGAAATTGATTTGCGAAAACAGATTAAATGTGATATTTGTTATGGATCTGGTTGTAGACCTGGTACTAACAAGAAAACATGTGCTACATGTAATGGTCAAGGACAAGTACAACATAGACGTAATATGGGATTTGCTTCATTTGTAACAACTGCACCATGTTCTACTTGTGAAGGTCAAGGTTCCATAATTGAAACTCCATGTGATGAGTGTAGAGGACAAGGAAAGAAAAAAGGAATTAAAACAGTTACTTTTGAAATTCCACCTGGCATTGATTCAGGTGATTATACTGTTCCAAAAGAAGGAAATGAGATTCCTGGTGGCATTAATGGTGATCTGATTGTTAGAATTAGAGTACAACCTCATCACCAATTTAATAGAGACGGGAAAGATATTTTTTATGATCAAAATATTTCAATGGTTGATGCTGCGTTAGGTTGTAAGATTGTTGTTCCAACTTTAGAGGGTTCAGAAAAAATTAAAATTGATTCTGGTTGTCAACCAGATACAATTATCAAATTAAAAGGAAAAGGAGTTTCACATATCAATTCTAGAGGCAAAGGAGATCAATTCGTTCGAATTGTAGTAAATATTCCAAAAAAACTCAATAAACATCAAAAAAATCTTCTAGATGAATTTCAAAAAACTAGTGATTGATTGAAAAAAATGAAAATTGCATTAGATGTTGATGGTGTACTTGCTGATGTAATAAAATCTTGGTTAAATTATAGCAATACAATTAGACCAAAAATCTCAAAACACGATATCACTAGTTGGGATTTTTGGAATAAGTTTCAGATAAATCGCTATGATTTTTATGCTGAATTAAGTTCCTGTTGGAAAAGTTGGAATTCCATACCTCCTACTGAAGAAAATTTATCATCTGTAACAAAAGATCTATCAAATCTAGGTCAAGTAGATATTGTAACTGCAAGAGAACGTTCTACTGATTCTTTTGTAAAAAATTGGCTTAATCATTACAATATATCATATGATAATTATGTTTCAGTAATTGATGGATTAATGAAGGCTGATTTAGATTATGATGTATTTATTGATGATTCACCTCTAAATGCATTAAAAATTCTTCAGCACAACAAAAAAGTCATTTTATATTCACAACCATGGAATAAACATATTTCAGAAAATGGAATCCATAGAATTTCAAAACTTTCTGAAGCTGTAGAAATAATAAAACTGAATTAATCTTTTACAAATTTTCTAATATTTACTCGATGTCCATTCCTTACATGAATAATATGAGTTGTTTTTAATACTTCTTCAATTTTACTATGATCGTAGAATTTAATATTATAGCGCCCAAGCACTTTTTTACAATTTGTACAATATATTTCTCTAAACTCCATTCTCTCACTTGATTAATTGGAAGTATTTGTTTCATGTATAATAAAGAAACTTATTCTAGATTTTAAAAATTTACAATGCGGGAGTCGCCCAGCTTGGTCAACGGCGTAAGGTTCAGATCCTTATCTTCTAGGAGTTCGTGGGTTCAAATCCCACTTCCCGCATTAACTTCAATTAGATATTTGCTAATTTTTTCTTGATATTTTTTAAAAGAAGTTTATTTATCATTTCACCAGATGCTTTACCTCTTAATTCCTTCATGGCAATTCCCATAAGTGGTCCAACAGATCTCTCTTTCTGATTTTTTACAATTTCTTGATTTTTTTCAACTATTTCTTCTATAATTTTTTCCAAATCAGATTCATTTACAGTCTCAATTGAAACATTTTTTATTGCTTCTTCGATAGTTTGTGACTTTGCATCCATGATATTTTCAAAAATCATCTCAATTGATTCTTTGGCAATTTTTTCTGCATCTAATAATTGAAATGACTTGATAATCTCTTCGTTCTTTAATAATTTAGAATCTAGACCACTTCTCTCTAATTTAGTAATTGAAGAACATAGAATTGATGCAACAAATGTGGGATTGACTTTAGTTCTTTCCACTATTTTTTCAAATAATTCAGCATAACGTGAATCAAAAATTTGTTCTGAAAGCTGAGAATTCAAATCATGTTTCTTTTGTAACTCTAAAAGTGATTCATTCCATGATTTTGGAATATTTTTTTCTGCATTTTCAAGTTCATCCTTTGTGATTAAAATTGGTGGGATATCTGTTTCTGGGTACATTCTAGATGCACCTGGACGAGGTCTCAAGAATACTGTTTCACCTGTTTGTGTAGCTAATCTAGTTTCTGCAGGAACTCCTTTTTTTGCTTCTACTAGTCTATTAATTATTGAATCAATCGCAAAATCAATTTTTGAAGAAGGAGCTGCAATTATCAGAAATGCATCATTTTTCTTACTTTTTAAAATTTTTCTAACAATTGAAATATCTTCATTATTAATCCCATAGTTAGGCAGTTCATCAGAATGAAAAATACCTCCTATCCCATAAAATTTAACTAATTGTCCAATTTCTTTTCCTAATCGAATTCCTTCATATGGTGAATATCCAAACATTCCAGAAAAATTTTCAATTTTTATTGCTTTGATAATTGAATTATCTTTTAGTGCTTTTTGTATAATCTCAGATTTGCAACTACTCCAATCTTTAGTAATATCAAAAATATCTACATCTTTTGAAATTCCCTTGAAATCTAAATTCTTTAATTTTTCAGCAATTTTGACTAATCCGTGTTGTCTTTTGGCCTCAAATTCTACTATTTTTTCTAATTGGTCTAATTGCTGAACCCCTTTTACTTCAACAACTCCTCCTCCATCTTTTACTGAAATATTCACATCTTGTCTGATTGAACCAATCCCCCTAGTTACTTTTTTAGTGCTTCGTAACAGTCTACCTAAGGACAACGCAATTTTTTTTATCTTTTTAGAATCTACCTCTACAGGTTCTAATGCAATCTCTATAAGTGGAATTCCAAGACGATCTAAACTATATTTCCTGATATTTCCTTTATCCCCAAGAAGTTTTGCTGAATCCTCTTCAAGACAAATTGACTGAACACCAATCTTATCTCCATCAACATCAATTTGTCCACCCTGTGAAAATAACATTGTTCGTTGAAATCCTGATGTGTTTGAACCATCAATTACAGTTTTTCTCATTGGATAAACTTCGCTAAAAATTTTTGAATCAAGTGATGATGCTATTACCAGTACAAGATCTTTTGCATCTTTATCTAAATTATGAGGTGGCTCTTCATCTTGTTCTACTAAACAACTACTATCTGGATTTGCATAATATATTATTGTTTTAGATTTGGATTTTTCAAATAATGCTGCAGGATCATATTCTCCCAATTCACTTTTTACTGCACGTAGTTTTCTTTGAAATTTAATATAGTATTCCTCAGATTCAATTGGCTTACAATTACAAAATAATTTCCTGTTAGTTGCTAGTTGTTGGTGAATCTCAAGTCCTACTTTCAATCCTACATCATTTATAGAAAATTCTGACATTATTTCACACTCTTAATTTGATAACTCTGATGCAATATTTTTAAGCATAATTTTCTTAATCTCTTCTTTGTTCTGAGAGTTACCCATTACCCACATCATCTTTACTAATGCTACTTCAGGAATCATGTTTTCCAAGGGAATTATGCCTAAATCAAGTAAATCACGTCCACTCTCATATACTGTCATTCCGACTCTACCATCAATACATTGGGAAGTCATACCTAGAAAGATTCCTTTCTCATTTGCTCTTTTTACACTCTCATACATTGTCTTTCCAATATGACCTAATCCAGTTCCTTCAAAAATTATTCCTCTATATCCCATTTCAATAATCCTGTCTAGTAAATTTGGATCATATCCGGGATGATATTTCACTAGAGCAACTTTTGTATCAAGATAAATTTTTGGTTGAAATTCATTTACTTTAAAAAAATCTTCCGTAATATTTTTTTGAATTTGATTTTCTGTAATTATGAATGCTGGAACATCTCCAATTGTTTGGAATGCTCCTCTCTTACTTGTGTGGTTTTTTCTTACCCTAGTTCCTAAATGACATGCAACTGTTTCATCATTTTCATCTTGGTGCATGACAATATAGACACCTTTAGTCTTACTTTCTATGATAAATTTTGTTGCACTAATCAAATTTAGTGCTGCATCTGATGAAGCACGATCTGATGATCTTTGTGATCCAACTAAAACAATTGGAATCGGAAATCCTGCAAGTGCAAATGAAAGAAAGGATGATGTATAATGCATAGTATCTGTACCATGTGCAATAATTATTCCTTCATACTCTGATTTAGAATACTCATTTATCTTTTCAGCAATTTGTAACCAGTGTTCTGGCATTATATTTTCAGAATATTCTGAAAATAGAACATGTGCATCTATGTTGGCAATTTTAGCAAGTTCTGGAACTGATGAATTTAATTCTTCAGCAGTTAATACAGGTGTAACTGCACCCGTTCTGTAATCAATCTTACTTGCAATTGTTCCTCCAGTTGATAATAATAAAATTTTTGGCAATCCTGTTACTTTTTCAATCTTTTCATCTTTCTCAACAATTTTTTTTGTAGATTGATTTTTTTCAATTTTTTCAATCTTTGCAATTTCTAAACCAATATTGTATCCACTCTTTAATTTTAACACAATATGTTTGTCATCACTGTGTTCATACCTTGGCATTATTATGCCTGAATAAGTGATATCTGCCAATATCTTTACAGAATCACCAACTGAAACCTGATTTGCCTTTAGGAATTCTAATGAACCTCCCTCATATCCTCTATGTTCTGACATTTACGAGGATTAGATTTGTTATTTTATTAAAACTACCTGTAATAGGAAGCTGCTATTGGTTCACCCAACTTTAGTTCTTTTTGTTCTCTTACCTTCTTTACTGATTTTACAAAGTGTTCCATAGTTACTACTGCATCAATAGTCTGTTTCTCAACATCTTTGACATCTGGATGCTTATCGAGGAATTCATGAATTACCAAAGAAACTGCAGTATTTGCAATGGCTGCTACGTCTGCACCACTAAGTCCATCAGTCATTTCAGCAAGTTTATCATAATCAATACGTAGAGATGCACCTTCATCAGTAATTGTTGGTATTTCTTTAGCGGTAATTTTCAAGATTTTCCTTCTGCTTTCTTTGTCTGGAAGTGGAATCTGAATAATCTTATCAAATCTTCCTGGTCTTAACAATGCAGGATCAATCATATCTGCTCTGTTTGTAGCAGCTAAAACTACAACACCATGCATATTTTCCATTCCATCTAATTCTGTAAGTAATTGACTAACAACTCTTTCACTTACTGCACTGTCTCCAGCTAATCCTCTGATTGGTGCTATTGAATCAATTTCATCAAAGAATATCACACATGGTGCAGATTGACGCGCTCTTTTGAAAATTTCCCTTATACCTCTTTCAGATTCACCAACCCATTTTGATAAAAGCTCAGGACCTCTTACTGAAACAAAGTTTGCTTCGCTTTCTGTAGCAACTGCTTTCGCAAGTAAAGTTTTTCCTGTACCACTTGGACCGTGAAGTAAAATACCTCTTGGCATTTTATGTCCTAATTTATCATAAAGAGCCGGATATTTCATTGGCCATTCAACAGCTTCTTGCAGCTCTCGTTTGACTTCATCTAAACCTCCAATATCATCCCAACTAACATCAGGATTTTCAATGAAAACTTCTCTCATTCCAGATGGCACTACTTCAATCAATGCTTTTGTAAAGTCATCATTATTTACAATTAGTTTATCTAGTGTTTCTGGAGGAAGCTTTTCTTCTTGTAAATCAAGAACAGGAAGTAGTCTTCTCAAACACTTCATTGCAGCTTCTTTACAGAGATATTCCAAGTCTGCACCAACATATCCATGACTTACTGATGCAAGTTTATCTATATTGACATCATCTGTTAATGGCATATTTCTACTGTGAATCAAAAGTATGTCTTTTCTTCCTTTTTTGTCTGGAACTTTAATCTCGATTTCTCTATCAAATCTACCTGGTCTCCTAAGTGCAGGATCAATTGCATTTGGTCTATTCGTCGCAGCAATTACAATTACTTTACCTCTTGATTCTAATCCATCCATTAATGATAACATTTGAGACACAACCCTTCTTTCAACCTCACCTGTAACTTCTTCTCTTTTTGGTGCAATGGAATCAATTTCGTCAATAAATATTATTGATGGAGATTTTTCTCTTGCTTCTTTGAAAATTTCTCTTAGTCTTGCTTCACTTTCTCCATAAAACTTGCTCATAATTTCTGGACCTGAAATACTGATAAAGTGTGCATTACTTTCATTTGCAACTGCTTTTGCAAGTAATGTCTTACCTGTTCCCGGAGGACCATACAATAAAACACCTTTTGGTGCTTCAATTCCTAACTTTTCAAAAATCTCTGGGTGTCTTAATGGAAGCTCAATCATCTCTCTAACTTTTTTAATTTCATCTGTTAAACCACCAATGTCTTCATATGAGACTTGTGGAACTCCACGTAATGTTTCTCCTTTTTCTGCAATGTGGAAAATAGTTTTTTGAGTAACTAAAACTGCATCAGCTGCTGGTGTTACTCCTACAACTTGAAAAGTTAAACGTCCACCAAAATATGGAACCATTACATTATCTCCTTTAATCAAAGGAACACTTTCTAAAGCATCTGCAAGATATCTTTCATCAATTGGAGGAATTGCTTCTAATGGCGCAACTACTATTTTTTCTGCAGCTACTGCCTTTATTTTCCTCACTGAAATTGAATCTCCAATAGCAATTCCTGAATTATTTCTACCGAGTCCATCAATTCTGATAATTCCTTTTCCTTCATCAGATGGATATAATGGAAGACATTTTGCAACTGTTCTTCTTTTACCTTTAATTTCTATTACATCTCCAGTAGAGGCATTTAACGTATCCATAGAATCATAATCAATTCTTGCTACGCCTCTTCCAACGTCTCTTGTATATGCTTCAAGGACTTTGAGAGTAAGAGCATTTTGACTCATACAGCGAAACTCTCTGTCTAATTTTTATACCTTTGTGGTACTTTTCAAAAACAACAAAAAAACCACAAGCTTAAAATCATCTACACATAGGAAACGATCAACTTGGGTAAGAGACCATTAGTTAGACGACGTGGCCGTGGAGGACACCAATTTAGATCTACATCTACTGGAAAAGTAGGCTCCAAGGCAAATTATCCTCGTTTTTCATTATCAGAACAACATGAAGGTAAAGTCATTGATCTGATTCATGAACGTGGTAGAGAGGCACCATTATCTAAAATCAGATTTGAGGATGGGTCTGTTTCATTTGTTCCTGCAGTACTAGGAACTATAGTAGGTACAACTTGTCAATTTGGATTAAAATCAAAAATTGAACAAGGAAATGTCATTAGTGTTCAAAATATTCCTGATGGAACAACTGTATGTAACATTGAAAGACACTTTGGAGATGGTGGTGCTATAGTTAAGTCCGCAGGAACTGATGCAACTATTTTTTCTCATGATGATAAAGGTGTTACAGTAAAACTACCTTCTGGAAAATTTACTACTCTTAATCCAAAAAATAGAGCCATGATTGGTACTCTTGCTGGAGGTGGAGCTGGAGAAAGACCAATGATGAGTGCAGGTAATAAATGGAGAAGTTTCAGAGCAAAAGGAAAAAAATTTCCAATTGTTAGAGGTGTTGCTCAAGCTGCATATGTTCACCCACACGGTGGTGGTCGTCATCAACATGTTGGACAAAGTTCAACTGTCTCAAGAAATGCACCTCCTGGCGCAAAAGTAGGTAGCATTGCTGCCCGAAAAACTGGTAGAGCTAGAATTAAAGAAAGACACTAGTCTTTTTTAAACCTAAAATTGATTAATAACTTGCTGAAATAAAACTTGAATGTCAAATCAACGAATCAGAATCATTGTAACTGGTAAAGTACAAGGTGTATTTTTTCGTCAGGCACTAAAAGTGATGGCAAAGAAAAATAATATTTTTGGATGGGTTAAAAATCTTTCAGATGGTCGTGTAGAAGCTATTTTAGAAGGTGATGAAGAAAAAGTTAGTAGACTTGTTGAATGGTCTCATGGAGGACCTGCTAATGCCAGAGTTGAAGATGTAGAGATATACAATGAAAATTTTTCTGGTGAATTTTCAAAATTTGATGTTTTGTATTAATGAATCTCTTCATATGCCACTTTGAGCATTTGACTAAACTCTGAAATCTGCTGGTCTTTTTTGATCTGAATAATTTGTATAGGGTCCTTTCGGCTTTTCTGAATTTTAATGATAACTCCTTCTCTTTGAGGTTCTACATCTACAAACCATCTAAATGTCATTGATTTACAAAAAACTACTCTGTGCATTCTAATATCTTCTACTACATTTTTTCCCAAAGAGAAACAAAATTCTCTGATTGAATCAAAAAGAGGTAATACTGAACTTGGAATTTGTTTCTTAAAGTCATCATAACTTCTCTTACTTCCAGATGAAATTATTCCTTCCATACTTTTGCAAATTTAATTTTAATTATAAAGGTAGCAGATCTGTTGGCTCCAGTCTAGACAAATAGCCCCATTTCAAGGCATACAAGATCCGCCACGTTGACGAGGAAGCGTGGATGTCCCACCTTAGGATTGCTCCCTCCCGGACCTCATCCCTTTCGATGGTTCGGTCTTAGAAATTATCCCTTCGGACAGTTCTAGTCCTGCAACCACCCGCCTCGGCGTGATTTCATTTCCGCACACCAAGCGGGAATTACCCATCTAGAGATTTACCCAACAGTTACTGATCTCTGCATATAGCCGGTTTCAGAACAGGGCACGGCTAGCACCCTAATCCTACCTACTACCATTTTTTCTAAAGAAAGTATGTTATATTTGCATTAGGTTTGATTTGCTTTTAGTTTTAAAATTATATTACAAACTGAGCATACATTACCTGTACATTCATTACCACACTTTTCACAAATTGTTTTTTGTTTACTATTGGAATTCTTTATAATTTGAGATACTTTGAGAACTGATTGATACAAATTATTTTTAATTCCACTATGTTGACTTTCTAATGAATTTAGAAATTCACGAATTTCTGTTCTTATTCCTTCATTCATGTGGGGACAAGGTTCTGATTGAAATGGTATGTTGTTTGTAAATGCATAAAATACTATTTCAGATTCATATATCTCACAAAATGGTTTTATTTTCCTTAAAGAATTTGTAGATGTATCAGGATCCATCCACCCAATCCTATTTGTATCGCCTGAAAGCATGTTTATGACAAATGTTTGTAATGTATCATCTAGATTATGACCAGTTGCAATTACATCAGCTCCAATATCCTTTGCCGCAAAATCCATTGCGCGTCTTCTTAGTGTACCACAAATTGAACATGAAGAAGTTTTTTTATTTTCTCTTAACTCTAATGCTTCATCAAGTGTCAATTCAAACAAATCTTTGTAAGAGTAGACATTGTAGTCAACATTTAATTCTCCACAAAATTTTTCAACAATTTCTAGTGCCTCGTCTCTATATCCAGGAATTCCTTCATCAATTGTAATTGCCTTAATTTTAAAATTATGGGTTAAAGTCATTTCGTGAATAATTTTTAGTAATGCTAGGGAATCTTTTCCACCAGAGACTGCTACAGCTACTAAATCATCATTTTTAATCATATTATATTTTGAAATAGTTTTAGCAGTTTTTCTCACAATGGAATTTGAGAAACATTGTGAGCATAGCTTTTGACCTGAATATTTTCTAGTATAGACTGCCTGATTTTCACATCTATCACAGATCATAAATCCATGTACTTTTTTTCATTAATGATTCTTTAGGTCACATAAAGAATGAAAATGGTTCTATTTTTTACAAATTACTTGACTTCATTTACTATTATCACATAGAAATAAAATTTCATCTAAATCCCAATTAGATACGAGTCCACGTGGATTCACCTATCAATTTGGGGATAAAAATAGACGTAGATAGGTTGAAAATTATTTTTGAAATGTAGATTTGATTATTTACATGAACTTAGCTTAAAGAAAAGATTACTTGTTACCTGCTTGAGTCATTCTCCAGAGTTCTTCTATGTTGTCTTGACGATTTTGTTACACTTTTCACAAAATAGTCGGTTTGGTGGTTGGACCCACTTCTTTCCCTTAGTGATGTAGAGTACTCTGAGGTAGGTTCCACAGGTGGAGTGATTCATTTCTCATCCAGCTAGCACTAGTCTTTGAGTGATTTTTTTTGTTAATTTTAATAAAAATATCTCC
>Ga0209988_10000084_pt1 | contig 46872 bp, 42 predicted proteins | sample N075metaG_FD_183115 | JGI IMG/M metagenome (GOLD analysis project Ga0209988, IMG submission 183115) | Deep subsurface microbial communities from Kermadec Trench to uncover new lineages of life (NeLLi) - N075 metaG (SPAdes) (version 2) | ecosystem: Environmental > Aquatic > Marine > Ocean trench... | reverse complement strand
TCCCTTGGCACCAACGAGGAGCGGCGTCGCCTCGGCCCTGGCCGTCAAATGCTCAGCGCTCTGCTCCACGACAACATTGAGTCCGATCGGCAGATATATGATTAACATGATCGAGGTTACGAGGATGGCCGTCTTCAGGCGGTGGTAAACCAGGTAACGCCACGCCAGATACAGCACGTCGCGCATCACATCGGTCCCGCAACATTTTCGGGGCGCTGCTCTGCCCCGTATGCATAGAAATCCTTGAAATCAATGACCCGCTGGAATCGATGCAGGATATCGTGGTCGTGGGTTACGGTGATCAACGTGGCAGCATTGTCGGTAGCGTATTGCAAGAGGATATCGAGCACGCGATCCTTGTTGAGCGGATCAAGATTGCCGGTCGGTTCATCGGCCAGCAGCAGCGGCGGCTGTACTAGTAACGCCCGGATCACCGCGACGCGCTGCTTTTCGCCGTGCGAAAGTTGATTGGCATAGCGGGCAAGCTTGTCACCGATGCCCACGCGTTCTGCGATCGCCTCGGCACGCACGCGAACGCTTTTATCAAGTTGAAGTGTGCGGTTAATTCGATACGGCAGGAGGATATTGTCGAGGACGTTCAAGTATTCGAGCAGCTCGAACTCCTGGAATACCAGTCCGATATTGGCGATTCGAAAGTCACGTCGGGCAGCGTCATGCAGCCCGGAGATCTTGTAACCGTTAGTAGTGACCTGGCCTGATCGCGGGGTTGCGATACCCGCGATCAGGTTGAGCAGTGTCGTCTTGCCCGATCCGCTCGGGCCGACGATGGCGACAGTCTCGCCATGAGCGACCTTTAGCTGAGGGATCTCCAGTAAAAAGTCTCCCTCATCATAGGAAAACCGGAGATCCCCGATTTCAATCATCAGCGCTATTTGCCATGAAACTCGTCGAGCCTGTCTCTCAGCAATTCCGCCCAGCTACCGAGCATCCGGCGTGCATCGGCTCTGTTGGTAACGCGGTTGGTGTATGACATAAAGCCGCCCACGTTTCGCGCCGCCTTCCTGTCTGTGGCCCGCGCGAGAATATCTCCCGTCACCGAGTCATATAGCTCGATGTAAATGGTTGCCGCTCCCGCAGAGGAGGTATATGTGCGGCTTCGCCCGGCCGACATGGTGTCAGGGACTGTAATGTCGAGATCTATAATGGCGGGGCGCACCAGCAGAACATCGTCTCCCGCAGCCTCGACAATCTTGTAGCCACCGTCCCCGCCGAGCTTCTCCGTAAAGACTTCACGAAACAGCTCGGCTACATCCGCCTTGATTTTCTCCATATCGCTGGATGAAATGCGAACACGCGACGCAGATGATCGAGTTTGATCTTTCTCCCAGTCCTTCTTGAAAGCCACATAGCAGTCGAGAATCATTATCTTGTCATAGACGCTGAAGTCTGCCTCCGAATCCACGTAGGCCGCTGCAACCTTGCGGTCTTGCACCAGGGTTAATCCGTCGTGAGTCTCGCCCGCGAGCGCCTGTTCCTGGGCAACGGCTTCTGGCGGTGTCGACAGCAGCAAGGCCAAAGAAAGAATGACCGCTGCAATTGCAAATCCATTCGGTTCGTTGCGCTCGTGTTTCATCACAATCCCTCATTATTAGAATAAGTGTGTCGACCTTATTGGTCAGTTCTCAATAAATTGCTGCAAGTTGCGTTCCAGATCGTCCGATCAGGGCTTCAGCCCATCGACGCCGACTGCAGAACTGAGCCTCTTCGCCTCTGGTGAAGATCTCCAACATTTAGGGCTGTCCCCCAGTATTTCGGAGGCCGCCACAGCGGCCAGAAGATGTATTTGGCCGCGATTTGCAGCTGCAGGGCATTGCCGCTGTTACCGTCCTTATCAAAACGGTGTCCTGCATTTGGCACGACGATTGCGATCGGGACCAGGTTTTCTTGTTCAACCTGGGCGTTTTTTCTTTGGCTCAGATGATGCATTATATATCGATAAATCGACGCTCATTGCACCGAGAGACGCTATGATCAATCCCGTCCGAATACGTCTTTTTTGGAAGGTCGCTATCTATTACAGCGTTTGTTTTGCGCTCGTTCTCACCGCTGGGCTGACGCATCCGGAATGGATGAATTACCTGCCTTTCGGTGGCCTCGATGCGCTTCAAAATGACCTGACGCTTTCCGACAACGGCAATTTGATGGACCAATTGGTCGCTACTAATCGACCGCTATCCCTGTTCGAAGATGCGATGAACCTGATTTCGGCACTCACCGGTGCTCTCGTCGTCATGGTTCCACTGCGCTGGGTGTATATGGCGGAGTTCCTGAATAAGTCCTGGAGCAGGGAAGTCGCCGCCAGCCTGTTGCTGTTGCCGCTCGTGGTCACGGCAATCGTCTATATTGTCAAGTTCAGTCTCCCGCTGGCCTTTGCGTTGGCCGGTATTTTTGCCGGCGTCAGGTATCGCAGCACGCTCAAGTCTCAGTCCGATACATTTTTTACGTTTGCCTGCATTGCCGTTGGCCTGTCAGCTGGCACGCGCTCTTTAGGCATTGCCTTGGTGCTGGCCGTATTTTTCGCGTTTACGATGCTGGCCGCACCGCCGCGACGCAACGATTCGCCGACCGAATCTGCATCCGACGCTGCTTCTGCTGAACTTTGATGTTTCGATGACACAGTTGAATGCTCTACCAATCGCACTTTCCCGTCATCCGCCGCAGGCGAGCACAAGGGAGACATGATTTCTGACCCGCATAGGCAAATGCCTGCACGAAAAGTGAATAAAGTGATTAAATGAAACGACTTCTGCTGCCATTACTCATCTCGGTCGTATCGCTGCAGACGTCCGTGCGCGCGCAAGTAACCGACACATCTTACGACGTGGACTCAGTCCCCGCACATAGCACTGATGGCTCACCAGCGACAATGGACGGACCTGAATTAAGTAAAGAAGCGTCGGATATTCTGACACGCATGACGGAATTCATTTCGGGAGCGTCGGCTTTTACCATCGTTGCCGACATGGGGCATGAGGTGTTACAGAGAAATGGTCAGCGGCTTGAGTTTGGTTCGCACATCACAGCCTCCCTCAGACGCCCTTCGCAGGCCAATGTGCGTTTTGATAATCGAGACGGCGATAACGCTACTATCATTCTCGACGGCAACGCAATCTCGGTATTCAGCACCATGGGAAATGCCCATGTCTACGACACCACGCGTCAACCGGGTGATATCGACGCGTCGTTCGTATTTTTGGCTGAACAATTGGGAACTCCTGACCAACTAAACCACTTCTTTTCCATAGATTTGACGGATTCAATGAAAAGCATGGTGAAATCCGGGTACTACGTTGGAGAGGCAACGATCGCAGGGATATTGTGTGACAATTTGGCACTGCGCAACGAAGATGAGGATGTTCAGCTGTGGGTTGCGAAGGGCGACAAGCCGGTTCCTCGCCGTATAGTAGTTACCTACAAAAATCTTGAGGGACAGCCGCAGTTTTGGGCCCAATTTGAAGAATGGAATTTCTCGCCGAACTTGCCTGAAACTATTTTTTCATATTCCCCGCCTGCGCATGCTGAGCACGTTGATTTTTTCGGGGACACAGCGGTCGATAGTTTGGAGTGAAGATTTGTAGCTGAATCGTCTTTACGTCCACTGTTAAAGCGCAAGTGCTACGCAGAAGAACAGATCACTGCGATTTTGAATGAGCATGAGGCCGGTGATATATCGGATCCTAATGGACACCCTGATGACTTTGTGAGAGCAACGTCATGTAACGAGTATTCCTAAGCGATTTCTGACCCCTGGACGACCAAATCAGACTCTCGGATGTAAGGCCAATTTTGGGCATGCAAATGCTCCGACTATCGCTGTGGCGAGCTACTGCTAAAAAACATTTTCTTGACCGAGAGTTCGCATCGGAGTGCTGCCGGATGTAAGCAGTAGTTGATAATCTGCATTCCGCTGTCCGTGGTGTCTGCAACAGCTCTGAATTGGTGCCGGCACAATCATGTGGGTGCGCCGCCGACCGGTGGACTCGGATACGCGGCGCAGCAACCGAGGGAAGCGTGTGTCGGAAGCTGCGTGAGTCTTGCGTGACTTAGTTGTGGACGGTGCTGGTCAGTACTGGAATCGTCGCAACGAGCGCCCAACCTCAATACGTTATAATTCAAACACTTAGAGCTTAGTCATCGTTTCCCGAAGACAGTGCTTTACCAAGCTGACCTATTTCCCCGAAAAAAACATTGGATCAATTATTGATAAGGTGCTTTCTCCCCATTCTCGCTACGTTAATAAAGGGTTTCCGGTCGACAAGGTCGGGAAGCGGCTGAAATCCCGGTCCGCAGTGAGGAACTCGATTATACCGTGACTAATGCAAAGCGCCGCAATCCGCGTATCATGAAAGAGTGGGCCGCGAACCTTTCCCTGAGCCAGCAACCCCTTGAGCGTCGTCCAGTGATCGCGGGACTCACCAAGGAGAACCAGGGAAGCTGAATCCAGCCAGGCATCGATCTGCGCGGTTGCCTGCCTGACGGTCGATGGCGGCGCGTAAATATTTGGATGAGCAACGATGGCGAAGAATTCGTGGATACTTGGCCACGGCACGGACCATTGATCTAGTCCTTCCGCCAACTCCTTAATCAGACTAACTGCCGGTTCATGCCAATCGGAATCCCAGCGATGTACGCAGACCAGGATGTTGGTGGCGACTGCAATCAACTGCTGTGTCCTTCGAGGGCCGCAACAGCGTATCCCCAATGAATTGGGATTCACGCTCCCACGAGTAGGCGGCCGCATTATCAATGCTCGCGGATAGCGGCCTGAGAATATCCGGATGAATAAAGAAAAGGCACAACATATAGAATATTTTGATCATTGGCAGGAAGTTACGTCTAATCCGGTTATGAAAAAGATTTTGGCTGCGTCCGCTGGATTCGTTTTACTCTTGATCGTGATCGGCATGTTCCTGCCATCACGTCTCCAAGTCGAGCGGGACATCCTGATCGATACACATGCGGCGACGATCTTCGCGCTTCTGAATGATTTCAGGCAGGTCAGCAAGTGGTCGCCCGTGCTGGAGAGCGACCCCAACGCGCAGATCGACATCAGCGGCCCGCCGCGGGGGGTGGACGCCAGCATTTACTGGAATGGGCACATCATCGGGCGAGGCCGCAAGACCATTATCGAAAGCGTGCCCTACGAGAAAATCACGACTCAGTTCGAACTCGGAGACCAGGCACCGGCGACGGCTACGTATACCTTGTCCTCCGAGGAAGAAATGACCCGGGTCGTCTGGCTTCACGAAAGCGACTATGGATTCAATCTTGTTGGGCGTTATTTCGGGATGGTGCAGAACCCGGTAATCGGCCGCGAACAGGAGGAAGGCCTCAGACGCCTGAAGGAGTTGGCTGAAAATCTGCCGCGCGCCGATTTCAGTGACATTGAGATCGAACAAATTGTCGTCGAAGGATCAGATATCGCCTACCTGCGAACCACCAGCATCCCGGAGGCAACCGCCATTTCGGCAGCCATGGGGGACGCTTATTTCAACATACTGAGTTTCATCGACGACCATGGCCTCGACGACGCCGGGGCGCCTTTATCAATCACCCGCACATTTTCAGGGTCCGAGCTGGTATTTGACGCCGCTATTCCGGTGCGTGGCCTGAGCGCTGCGACGCCCCGCACCGGGGAGGCAGTCAAGATCGGCAGGACCTACGCAGGTCCGGTCATCCGGGTGAAGCACACAGGCTCCTACCGCACGCTGGGCAGGACGCATGACAAGATCGCTGCCTACCTGGCAGCACTCGGGATAGAGCGAAACGGGGATGCGTGGGAATCGTACATCAGCGACCCGACCCGGACGGACGAGGCTGATTTGTTAACTTATGTCTACTATCCCATCCGGCGCTAGAGATGCCCTTAAGGGCGATGAAACCTAATTAGTCTTCACGAGGACGGGGGTACTGGCTGGCTTATCCTCGATATGCAGCGGCAGATTTTTTTGCGCGCTGTCTGACAGGCGGACCAGGTCGCTGTAAAGATCGATGATCCTGTGTGCGCACTCGTCCGCTTCCTCGATTGACATCTTGCGAACCGACGCGCAAATCGGCCCTTCGCCATTCATTGGTGCCACCTGGTTCATCAGGCGTCCTAGCTCCGCGAATGATTTCCGCAGCGCACTCGGCATGTCGTCATTGTCAATGAAAGTCAGGCTGCCTTCATACGCCTGAACAAGTCGTTGTTTTATATAGCCGTGACCGGCCAATACCGAAACGGCGGTATAGAACCGATGAACGTACTTGGACATTTTCACTCCAGCGTTATTATTCTGTTGGCCGCTTTTTTCACCTCTTGGCGGCTTCCTACGCTTGTGAGTCGACTACTTCCTGTGGTCCGCGCTACTGTACCGCGTTGCGCTCCTTCGTGTCCTCGTTTTCTGTCTGTCAATTGCGACGTGTTCTTATAGCAGATCTTTGGAACCGCGCGCAACTTTATCGATGGATTCGCTTAAGTTTTCCTGATTTCAATCGTCCATTCCTCCTGATCGAGCGTGCGACTCTCCATAAACAGGGGATCATCCTGACCGACCTGCCATTCGGTCGCCAGCGTTTCAGCCATCAGGTAATCCCGATGCTCCTCCAACGCGGCCTCGACACCGGCCGATCCGGAGACGCCCAGAACGATCCTGTCGGACACTTCGAGTCCTGCCAGCTTACGCGATTCCTGAACGGTACGAACCAGCTCCCGCGCAACTCCTTCGCGGACCAGTTCGTCAGTGAGTGTCGTATCAAGCGCCGTCAGGTAGCCGGCATCGGCCCCGCAAGCATAGCCTTCCGCCGACTCAGTCTCGATGATCAGATCCTGTCCGGTCAACGTTAATTTACCAGAAGGTATTGATATTATAATGCTTTCTCCGCGCGCGATTTTGCCCGCAACCTCTGCACCATCTTCTTCTTCAAGCGCTCGCCGAATTTGCGGCAAGTCTTTACCATGCTCCTTGCCGAGCTTCGGCAAGTTGGGCTTGATGCGGTAGTTCACCAATCCTTCGTCGCGCGCAATGAATTCAATCGACTTGACGTTCAGTTCTTCGAGAATCTGCGCCTTGTGATCTTCCAGTGCCCTGGCGGCAGCATCATCGGGCGTTCGAACCAGCAGGCGTGACAAAGGCTGCCGTGTCCGGATGCCGGACTGCCCGCGCGCAGCGCGGGCAAGCCCTACGACTTTCTGCACAACAGCAATGTCATTGAGCAGCGATTCATCATCATAGGCTTTATTGACTGCAGGCCATGCGCTCATGTGAACGCTGATTGGCGCATCTTTATCCACTGTGCGGACGAGGTTCTGATATATATGTTCCGCAAGGAACGGCACGAAGGGCGCCATCAACTTGTTCACAACATCCAGGCACTCGTGCAGGGTCAGGTAAGCCGATCGTTTGTCCTCGGGATCCGTCGATTTCCAGAAGCGCCGCCGATTCCGGCGCACATACCAGTTACTCAGCTGATCGACGAAGGACTCAATGGCAGCGCCAGCAGTCTTCGCGTCGTAGTCATCGAGCGCGGCCGTGCAGGTCCTGACCGTCTGATTGAGCAGCGCCAGTGCCCAGCGGTCGATTTCCGGCCTGTCCGACAGCGGAATGTCTTTACTAAAATCCACGTCGTCGAGCCGCGCATACAGCACGAAGAAACCATATGTGTTCCAAAAAGTGTTGATAAACGAGCTGGCTACATCCTGCACGATCTCGACCGAAATGCGTTTCAGGACTTCGGGCGATAGCCGTGCCAGGAAATACCAGCGCAGTGCATCCGCGCCTACCGTGTCGAACACGTCATAGGGGTCGACGATATTGCCGACCGACTTCGACATCTTCTTGCCATCCTTGTCGACGATCAGATTCAGGCAAACGCAATTCCTGAAGGCGACACTGTCCGATACCAGGGTGCCAATCGCATGCAATGTGTAAAACCAGCCCCGTGTCTGGTCGATAGCCTCACAGATGAAGTCAGCCGGAAAATGATTCTCGAACGTGTCCTTGTTCTCGAACGGATAATGCCATTGGGCGTAAGACATTGCGCCCGAGTCGAACCAGCAATCGATAACCTCCGGGACGCGGCTGAAGGTCTTGCCATCTTTTTCAAAGGTGACCTCATCCACGGCCGGCCGATGCAGATCGAGTTCACTGAGATCGCGGCCGGTCAGTTCTGCAAGCTCGTCCACAGATCCAATCATCACGTACTCACCATCGCCATCGGTCCAGACCGGCAGCGGCGTGCCCCAGAAACGCTCCCGGGACAACGCCCAGTCGACGTTGTTTTCGAGCCACTTGCCAAAGCGCCCATCCCTGATATTTTCCGGTACCCACTTGATCGTCTGGTTGAGTTCAACCATTCGGTCCCGGTAATCCGACGTGCGTATGTACCAGGCATTTTTTGCGTAGTAGATAATCGGATCGCCGGTGCGCCAGCCAAACGGGTAGCTGTGGCGGTATGTCTCGGAACGGAACAGCAGGCCACGTTGTTTGAGAATCCTGATCAGCGGTTTGTCGGCATCCTTGAAGAACATCCCCGCCACCGGTTCGATCTCCGGCAGAAAGCGCCCGTCCCGACCAACAGTGTGTATCACGGGCAGGCCGGCTTCCTGCCCGAGTGCAAGATCGTCGATGCCGTAGGGCGGCGCGGTGTGAACAATCCCGGTGCCGGTTTCTGTGGAGACAAAGTCTGCGGGCAGTACGCGGAAAGCGTCGCCATCGACTTCAAGGTATTTGAATATCTGCTCGTAGCGCATTCCGACAAGTTCGGAGCCCTTCACTGTGCGAACCACCTTGTGGCCGAGGTCCCGCAGTACCTCTTCGCGTAACGCGTCAGCGAGGATCAGGGTTTCACCATCGGCCTCCACATAGACGTAGTCGACGTCCGGATGCACCGCTAGCAACAGGTTTGCGGGCAAGGTCCACGGCGTGGTCGTCCAGACAAGGAACGAGGTTAAGTCCTCACCTTCTACTTTGAAGCGAACATAAATGGACGGGTCTTCAACTTCCCGATAACCGAGCGCCAGTTCATGCGATGACAGGGTCGCGCCGATACGCGGATCGTATGGCACCACTTTGTAGCCACGGTAGATCAGCCCCTTGTCCCAGATCGTCTTGAGCAGGTACCACACACTCTCTATATAGCTGTTGTCCAGCGTGTAGTACGCCTCATCGAGATTGACCCAGAATCCCATGCGTTCAGTCATCTTCTCCCAGTCGCCGATATAGCGCATGACCGATTCGCGGCAACGGCGGGTGAAATCATCAATGCCGATTTTTTCCTCGATTTCCTTCTTGTCAAAAATGCCGAGGCCTTTTTCGACCTCGTGTTCAACCGGTAATCCGTGCGTATCCCAGCCTGCTTTTCGCGGCACGTGATAGCCACGCATGGTCTTGTAACGCGGATACAGGTCCTTGAAGCTGCGTGCGAGAACATGATGAATGCCGGGCTTGCCGTTGGCCGTAGGCGGACCTTCGTTCCACGTAAAAAGTGCCCTCCCCGCGGACTGCTTCAGCGTCTGCTCGAATATCTTCTGCTCACGCCAAAACTCCAGCACTTCATTCTCGAGTGCCGGACCGTCATAGCGCGCTGAGACTTCCTTAAAACTCATTCATCGATTTCCAAACAAAAGCCCCGAACACAAATCAAGCGTCCGGGGCGATTCATTCATTCACGGTACCACACACTGCTGTCCCATAAACATCGCCCGCTTATGAAGGGCTCCTACGAATTGACTGCAGGAGCCCTTCATAAGCGGGCGATTGCCAATTATTTGTCCCCGTCACCGTCTTGGGGGAAACTAGCTTCGATAGCGCCAAAATACAAGGGCTTACAAAAAATAAGGGCAAACAATGAAAATTGACTTCCCTGCTCCAACCATCGTCAACAGCGGCGACATCGACCTGGCCGTGTACGAACTGGGTGAGGGTCCGCCCATTATCCTGATCCACGGCTTTCCGGAACTGGCATATTCGTGGCGCCATCAGTTGCCGGCGCTCGCTGGCGCCGGCTACCGCGCCATTGCACCGGACATGCGCGGCTACGGTGGCAGCGACAAGCCGCGATCCGTGACTGATTATGCAATCCAGAACCTGGTCGCAGACGTCGAGGGGTTAATGGATGCGCTATCGATCGAAAGTGCGGTCGTCATCGGTCACGACTGGGGTGCAATGCTCACCTGGCAGATGGCCCTGCTATCACCAAAACGCATGGCGGGCTTGATTACTCTGAATATTCCGCACATTCCGCGACCACCGATAAATCCGCTTACCTACATGCGATGGAAGCTCGGCAAGAACTTCTACATCGTCAATTTCCAGAAATCAGATGAGGCGGACCGGCGATTTGCAGAGGATCCGCGGCGCTTCATTAACGTGATGATGCGGCGCAGACAGTTCTCGGGAGGGCCATCCAAATCCAGGCCAAAGAAAAGGCGCCCGTTAAGCCTGATTGCGGCACTGGACCAGGACGAGCCCGCCGGCGAGGCATTGCTGAGCGATGAGGAGCTTGGCGTTTACGCGGATGCATTTGCCGCCGGCGGCTTCACCGGGCCGATCAACTGGTACCGCAACTGGGCCCGAAACTGGAAGAGCACGAAAGGTGTCGATCAAACTGTCCGGGTTCCCGCGCTTTTTGTTGGCGCCGCAAACGACATCATAATATCGGAGAGCCAGATCGAGGCCATGAAACCGTTGGTGCCAGATCTTGAGATTCAGATGATCGAAAATTGCGGCCACTGGACGCAGCAGGAGAAACCGGATGAGTTGAACCGCATCATCCTCGACTGGCTTGCGCGCCGATATCCCCTCTGAGAATATCGAGACCGGGGGACAGTCTACTTATTTGTTTTCGATTTGAAGGTGCAGATATTACGATGAACCAAACAAGTAAACTGTCCCTTTATCTATTGTCGCTCACCTGCTTTTGCCAGGTCATCGCTCAGGCAGAGGGGCAACCGGAAACGTTTGCTATTGGCAGGACCGCGACCGCGGAGGAAATCGCGGCCTGGGATATCGATATCAGACCCGACGGCAAGGGGCTGCCGCCCGGCAGCGGCACCGTCGCCGGGGGCGAGGCATTGTATATCGCGCAATGCGCCGTCTGTCATGGCAAGAGTGGTGTCGGGGGCCCCAACGACCGACTGGTCGTACATTCCGCAGCTGAATCGTTTCCGGACGCCAACAATGTGGATACCTGGCGGCACCGCACAATCGGCAACTACTGGCCGTACGCAACGACGATCTTCGACTACATCCGGCGCAGCATGCCGATGAACCTGCCGGGCTCCCTCAATGCCGACGAGGTATATGCGCTGACAGCTTACCTGCTGTACCTCAATCATATTATCGCTGTTGACACGGAGTTGGACGCAGATTCGCTGGCGCAAGTCGAGATGCCGGCTCGCGATAAATTTGTGCCTGACGACCGCCGCAAATACCGGGAAGTGCATTGATGACAAAGAGGAAAGAGCTGAACGTAACGCGCCGCGCGGCACTGCTTGGGATGGCGGGCGCAGCCGGTACCGTTCTCGCACGGTCCGCTGCCGGCCAGGAGGTACAGGTGTCGGGCTCGAATCGGCCCGTCGCACCGGATGATCCGACCAAAGTCCCTGGCAGCCGCTGGTCAAGTGAACTCGGCCGGCGGTCGCCCTATGAGGCTCTGCTACGCGTACCATCGTCCACGCTGTCATCCTCGGAAACACCGCTACAGGATTTACACGGCACCATTACTCCGTCAGACCTGCACTTCGAGCGGCATCACGCGGGTGTCCCGTTCATTGATCCGCAGCAACACAAGCTGATCATTCACGGCATGGTTGAACGGCCGATGACCTTCAGCGTGAACGATTTGAAACGCTTTCCCGCTGTCAGCCGCATCTGTTTCCTGGAGTGCTCCGGAAACCTGTATCACGATGCGCCCGAACAGACCACGGCACAATTGATCGCCGGCATGACCAGCCAAAGCGAATGGACTGGTGTCAGCTTGTCGACGCTCATGCGCGAAGTCGGCGTTAGCCTTAAGTCAAGCTGGTTTCTCGCCGAGGGCGCGGACGCGGCTGTGCTGGCGCGCAGCATACCTAAACAGTTCTGGAATGAGGCGATAATTGCCTATGCACAGAATGGCGAGGCAATCCGGCCGGAAAATGGTTACCCGGTCAGGCTGCTGAATCCCGGCTGTGAGGGCAACAGTTGCGTCAAATGGCTACGCAGGCTGGAATTCTCGGACAGCCCGTTCATGACCCGCGAAGAAACCTCGAAATATACCGAACCGGTCAAAGGCGGCGTGTCCCGTCAGTTCAGCCTCGTCATGGACGCCCGATCGATTATTACTTTCCCGAGCTACCCCGACACAATTGAAAAGGGCTGGATCGAAATTCAGGGAATCGCCTGGAGCGGGCGCGGCAAAATAAGCAGCGTCGAAATCAGTACCAACGACGGCCGCTCGTGGCAGCCGGCGGTGTTGCAGGAGCCGGTATTTTCAAAAGCGCATGTGCGCTTCCGCTATTTGTTCAAGTGGGACGGCAAAGAAACCGTCATCATGAGCCGCGCAATTGACGAGACCGGCTTTGTGCAACCGACTCGTGCCGCATGGATAGCGGCACGAGGTCCGGGTTCCGGCCCGTACCATCGCAATCCGATTACCGGATGGCGATTAAAGGCGGGTGGCGACGTAGTTTATCGCGTAGAAGAATGGAGCTAATGAACGATCGGTGAAACCGGCAGGTCGCTTTCTTCGCCGAACATTGCCCGGTCGAAAATGTTGACAAGACTTTCGGTGCTCTGGGCGCCGATCGCAAACAGACGTTTATTGATCAGGAAATCAGGCACCCCCGTAACACCTCTTTGACGAACGTGCGCTTCCTGGGAAAGTACGACACGACGCGATAAATCGTTATCGAGCGTCTTGTTAATTTCTGTCGGTGACAAACCGCTGCCGCCGCCGATGTCGATCAGCACATCCCGATCCGCGATATCGAGACCACGTTCAAAAAAACCGCTAAGAATGTTTTCCGCGAGATCCGAGGTACTGATCTCCTCAGTCTCGCCCAGCTTCATCAGGCGATGAGCATCCAGTGAATTCGGTACGCGCTCGAGCTTGTCGAAATCGAAGTTGATACCCTCCGCTTTGCCGATCAGCGTTAACTCGTCCATCGCGGACTGCAATTTCTCAGTACTACCGAAACGTTTCTCGAGATATTCGTCGAGCGCCATTCCCGACACAGGCATGGCTGGATTGATCTGGAAAGGGTACCAGCGGACGAGGCTCGGACCGTGAACAGCAGCCAGCGCATCGTCCAGGCGGCGCTTCCCGAGATAGCACCACGGGCAGATCAGATCGGCGATGACGTCCACCTGCAGGGTCGCTGGCGACGCGGCGTGCTCGCTATCCAGTGGTGTTGTCAGTTCGGGGCTCATCATGATTATCTGTTAATTGGGTTTGCTACCTTAAAAACAAGTTTGCCGGGGTACTCCTGAACGAATCCTTAATATGTATTGGAGTCAGAATGGTAAGCAAAGTTTAGTAACAATTCTCGTATTTTTCCGGATTTTCGACACATTTCGCGTCGAATTCTCTGAATTTCACCCTCGAGTCAACCCAGGCAGCCATCCCTGACAGCACCAATGTCGCTGCGCTCTCGACGACATTGTTTTATTTCGGTCAGATTAGAATGCATAGCCAATCGAGGTGACGACTCCGTAATCATCCTTTTCTGCGCCCTCTGGCGGGTCGCTCAGGTAGGTATAGTAAAACGACAGGTCGAAAAACAGATCGTCGACTAACTCACGTCGCAGGGTGAGATTCGAGGTAGAGCGGAACGAGCTGAAATCCTCGAGCCGTGGAAAAACATCGGTCGTAAAAATCATGTCACTCGAGGGCGCGAGTGACCGGTGCAGATACTTCGCACTGAATTTCGCTTCTGCGTTCGTCGTGTCCGGTTCGCTGCCGATAAGGGATTCCCGGGTTGCGACCAGGCCAACCAGCAATGAAAACTGGTTCTTGTTGCTCTGTATCAGGTACCTGCCAAGGCCGCCACCAGCCGACAAACGTCTGTCCACACCCTGCTCATCGTTTTTCTCGACGCTGGTGAACCAGTCGGTGAACCAGCGGTTGCTGCGAAACCGCTGGTAGTGGAGTCCGAGACTGCGGTTTTCTGAGGTATCGGCACCCGGCTGGTCGGTAACCGATGAGATAAGGTCGAAACCCAGGAGATAGGTGCGGGTACGATAGTTTACGTTCGCATTCAGATTGCCGCTGGTGACCTGGCTTCCCTTGTCGGAGCTAAAGCCGAATTTGATTGAACCCTCGAAACGCTGCCAGATTTTTTCGTCGGTCTCGATCGGCGTGATGCGAACGATTTTCGACATTTCGATCTCCTGGATGTTTTCGCCCCGGCCAACGCCGACCGTTCCATCAGCGCCGGTTGCAAAAAGACCCCCAAAGTAGCGGGTGCCTGACGCTACCTCGACCTGCAGTGACTGGTCACTTTCCAGCGATACGATCTCTTCCCACTCTATGCTGACTGTTCCCATGGAGTCGGTGCTATAGCGCAGCGCACCAAAATCGAGTGACTTGATCTCGCCGGTCACAGCATCACCGTTGATCAGCACGACGACGTCTGTCTTGGCGGCCGCAGCGACGTGGGGCATCCCCAGAGTGATGAGAATAGTGGCCAGGCAGGCCCACGCTAATGCGGTTTTGTTCATCCTGACAATCCTTGGAAAATTGCTGTGTGCTGCGGTTCGCAGCGGCGATTTTACGAGGAATATCCGTTTATTACGACCGGTCAGGCAGGCGCTGCAATATTCGATGCCCCGCTCAGGTCTGTTAAACTGAGTCCAGACTAACGGAGAGAACAATGCTGATTCGAAAGCCCGCCGATATTCGTCCCTCCGAGATCACGAGCCGGGAAATTTACCTCAACCGCCGCAAATTCATCCAGAGTACGGCGCTGGCGGGTAGCTCGCTGATCGCCGGGAGGGCAGCCGGCGCCATCATTCCGGAAGAAAGACGCGCCAGACTGACTGGTATTGAGAACAGTGAGTTCAGTACCAGCGAGGCACAAAACAGCTACGCGGATATTACGACCTACAACAATTACTACGAATTTGGCACCAACAAGGGCGACCCTTTCCGCAACTCGCAGGAATTCGAACCACGTCCCTGGTCAATCACGGTGTCCGGTCATGCAGACAGGACGGGAACGTTCAATCTTGAAGACATCGTCAAGCCGCATGTTCTGGAAGAGCGCATTTATCGACTGCGTTGCGTAGAGGCGTGGTCCATGGTCATTCCATGGGTCGGCATCCCTTTGGCTGACATCGTCAAACAATTCGCACCGCGGTCCGCCGCCAAGTACGTTGTCTTTCGCACATTGAATGACCGAGCCAGAATGCCGGGACAACGATCGCGAGTGCTGCAGTGGCCGTACATCGAAGCACTGACGATTGCCGAGGCGGTCAACCCGCTGGCTATTTTGGCAGTCGGCCTTTACGGCGAAGTATTGCCGAACCAGAACGGCGCGCCAATACGCCTGATCGTGCCCTGGAAGTATGGCTTCAAAAGCATCAAGGGCATTGTCAGCATCGATTTCTCAGAGACCCGGCCGAGGACCAGCTGGGAAATTGCGGCTCCGCACGAATACGGGTTTTACGCGAACGTCAATCCCAACGTTGACCATCCGCGCTGGAGCCAGGCAAGGGAACGCCGCATCGGCTCAGCGCCGCAAGGTGCCCTGCAAAGCATTTTCGGTGCAAAAAAACAGCCGACATTGATGTTCAATGGCTATGGCGAGCAGGTCGCCCATCTTTATGACGGACTGGATCTCAGAAGAAACTTCTGACCCGTAATGAATGTCATTCGGCAAATCCGCTTCCTCTGGAAGCCGCTGGTCTTTGTCGCCTGCCTGATTCCTGCAGCACTCGTCGTGGGCGACACTTTCGCTATTACGGGAACGCTCGGCGCCAATCCGATTGAAGAGATTCAGGATCGCTTCGGCAACTGGGCATTGAGATTTATCCTGATCACGCTGGCCGTGACCCCGTTGCGGCAAATCAGTGGCTGGAACTGGCTCGTCCGTTTTCGCCGCATGCTTGGTCTGTTCGCCTTCTTCTATGTTCTGATGCATTTTCTTACCTGGCTTTTCCTCGATCAGGAACTGTTGCTTTCGGCAATCAGCGAAGACATTTTCGAGCGTCCGTTTATCACCATCGGATTCACCGCGTTTCTGATTCTGATCGCGATGGCAGCAACGTCGACCATTGCAATACGACGGCGCATGGGCAGGCGCTGGCAGCAACTGCACTACGGCATTTACGTCGCCGGAATCCTTGGTGTCTGGCACTACTGGTGGCAGGTCAAACTCGACGCGAGCGACCCTGCAATATATGCAGCACTGCTGGCAGCATTGCTTGGCTACCGGCTGTGGCGTCGAAAGCGTAAAGTAGCCGCCCAGCCAGAGAGGAATCGCCATGGCAATCGCCGCCTGGAAACGCATTGAGAAAACGCCCGGCTACCAGAAAAAGAAGCGATTCCTGAAACGATTAATCGGCAAAGAGCTTTGGCTCAGGAACGATATCGATATGCCTGTAATCAAGGATGGCGGCTGGTGGTTCACGCCGGAGACTCTCGATGCCGACAGCATCGTTTATTCGCTCGGCGTCGGTGATGACATCGAATTTGATCTGTCCGTGATTGAGAAATACGGCGTTGAGGTGCATGCGTTCGATCCAACCCCCTCCTCTATCGATATGCTTAAAGGAATGGATCTGCCGCAGCGATTCGAATTTCATCCCTGGGCAGTCACTGCCGCCGACGGCAGCCTGACGTTCTACCCGCGCCTGAAAAAGGACGGCACGAAATCCGATGTTATGTATACGCTGATTGCGGAGCAGGAAACCGTCGATGATGCAATCGAAGTCCCCGCATACAGCCTGTCGACGATCATCCAGAAACTGGGTCACGAACAAATCGACCTCATGAAAATGGACGTCGAGGGCGCCGAGTATGAAGTGCTCGACGGTCTGTTGGCATCACCGATCAAACCGGCGCAATTGCTGGTCGAATTTCACCACCGTTTTCCCGGAATCGGCCTCGAAAAGACAGCCGATGTGATAGAGCGTCTGCGCGACGCCGGGTATAAAATCTTCGCAATCTCGGAGACAGGACGCGAAGTGTCCTTTCTGCGCCTATAATCGCGTTATGCACTTCTGCCAGGACAGGTTATTCAGGATTTTCGCGGCCGCAGCTATTACATCGCTGCTCTGTGCCTGCGCCAGCTCCGGTGGGCCGCCGCCTGGGCAACAGCTCAGCTGTCCGCACAGCGAGGTTGTCGTATGCCGCGGTGGCACCGCCTCCAAGGCAGGCAGAATCGCTGATCGTGAGCCACGAATCTGCGCATGCGAGCCAGAAGAGGGGAACACTTTCTAGAGCGCAGATTCGAGTTCTTCCATGAACGACATGCCCTGATTGCCTGCCCGGCGTTGCAACGAACTGGTCTAACTAGCGAAACATCGAGGGATCGATCTCCATCGAGACTTCGCTGATCTTGTCGACCGGAATGCCCACCCTTTTCGCATGTTCGTATATCGCGTCTGTATCGGGTGCTTCGTATTCGCAATAAACCTTGCCTTCAGCTTCGGAAACGTAACTCCGAACCCAGACGACACCTTCCATGTCATCAACGACTTTCACCGATCGTTTCCCCACTTCCGCAAGCTCCTCCGGGCTTTCAGGTTTCATGTTCCTTTCAATGATGTAACGAGGCATTCGCTTCTCCTTGGTCAGATTAATTGTTACTCGAATTTCATTCCGGCGATTGTACTTCGCTGGCGAGCGATTGAAGCGATTTATCGCCAATTTCACGCCCAACGGCCAATGCGGCCGCGGCGAATGCGTCGGCTTGCTGTGATTCGCCAGCTTCGCGCGACACCTCGCTCAGGCGTTGCAACGCCCATCCCTCGCCCGCCCGATCTCCGAGGTCACGGCGACGTTCGATGCATTGCTGATACCAGGTGCCGGCATCGCTCAGGTCACCGGCAGCGCGCGCGGCCGCACCCAGTGCAGCAAGGCTGTCAGCCTCTGCGACGTCTTGTCGGAATTCTCGATTGGCGGCGAGCGCCTCTTGCAGAACCGTGAGGGCCTCGCTTGCCTGATCCTGTTGCGTCAGCACTGCGCCGAGGCCATTCAATACGACGCCAAGTTCGTCTTTGTTTTGTTCGCATCGGATCAATGCTGCCGCCTTGCGATATTGCTTCTCTGCTTCGTCGAGTTCACCGCCCTGCCACGCAGACAGTGCAATGCTGTTGCGTATTCGTGCTTCAGTTTCCTTGTCTTCAAGCTCGGTCGCTATCGCCAACGCCCGTCGGTAAAGCCAATGCGCCTCCGACCGGTCTGGCGCCCGGCGCAAACCGGCCAGACGTTCCAGGGCGGCCATGGCGCCCGAACGATCGCCGAGACGTTCCTGCATTTCAATTGCCTGGCGCCACGTTGCCTCGGCCTCGGGAAGCGCGGCGCGCTGTTGTGCATTCGCAAGCTCGGCAAGGGCGGACGCCAGTGGCTCTTCATCGCCAATGCGCCGCAGAACGCTGACGGCTTCCTCAAAATGCGGGCTCGCCTGTTCCGGTTTACCGCAGGTTACGAGTGCTTCACCGAGAAAAACCAATGACTGGGCCAGCTGATCTGTACGATTTGCGCGCCGCGCCAGCTGCACAGAGTCCTGGTATGTCGCCAGGGCCTTATCAAGCTGTCCCTTCTCGAGGTACAGCGCTGCCGCCCCCAACGTATTGAACACCTCGCGCGCAGGCACTCGGGCTTCCCGGGCCAGCCGGCCGCCTTCTTCAAACGCATCGATGGCATCATCGGTGCGTCCCATGGCGCGCAGCAGGTGCCCCTTGTAGTTATACGCATAACTCTGGTCGACCGGGTTGCCGGTTTCATTCGCCAGGACCAGCGCCTCTTCACCAATCGCCATGGCGCGATCCCACTCCTCCAGCCGTCGCAGCGCGCGGCCAAGATTCAGGATATCTCTAATTAGCCGGCTATTGTCATCCTGCTCGCGCGTATTATTGACGGCCTTTTCAAGCCAGGGTACCGCCTCGCCGTAGTCGCCCTGACGCCATAGCAGATGTCCAAGGCTTCGCAAAACCTTGCCGCGAAGTTCCGGATCGTCGAGTTGATCTGCAATCTCCAGCGCCTGATTCAGCGGCGGGCGGGCGTCTTTAAACCGCCCCGACAGAGTGTGAAGATCGCCCTGGCGTACACAGACTTCGCCACGTTCCTTCGTGTGCACGTCGGCTGCCAAAAAGCCACTGAGATCATCGATGACCTGTTGTTGTTCGTCGCGCCGCCCCAGTTTCTCCAGGTGGCGTTCCAGATCGAACAACAGTTTTATCAGCAATGATGTTCGTTCCACCGGCTCTTTTCCGCTCTGTTCAATCCAGCCTCGTGTGCGAATCAGTGTTTCAACCGTTTCCGGCAGCCGCCACAAACTTTCCGCTCTCTGCGCTGCAGCCAGACCGTAGCGGATCGCCTTGTCCCAGTCCTCGGCGACGGCGAAGTGCACCGCCAGTCGCGCCGAATACTCTTCGGTATTGTCGCCGTACAGTTCTTCAATGGCCGCACCGACAACGGCATGCCTTTCCTTTCTCTGCCGCTCCAGCAAACTCTCGTAGGTCACATCCAGCGTCAGCGCGTGCTTGAAACGATAGCTGGGCTCCTTGCCGAGCCCCGTTCGCTGAATCAGGCCCGCATCTCGCAAGGTCCCCAGTGAGCCCTCGAGTCGAGAACGGGACGGCACCACTTTTTTGAGAAGCTTGAGCCCGAATTGCGGCCCGATAACCGCGGCACAGCGCAGTACTTCCCTGGCTTCCGGGTCGAGCCGGTCAAGCCGGCTCTTGAGAACCGCCTCCACCGTATCGGGTATGACCAGGCGCTCAATGCCGCTAGCGAGCTGCGCTTCTCCTTCGCTGATGACCAGTGCTCCAGTTTCCAGCAGCGTCCTGCAAAGCTCTTCGATAAAGAACGGGTTGCCACCGGTCTTCTCGCCAATGCGTTGTGCCAGCTCTGCGGGAACCCGTGCGCCATTGAGTGACGCACGCATCATTTCGGCGGCCGGACCGATACCCAGCGGCGTGAGTTCCAGATGCACATCAGCCGTCGGCACCGGACTGTCGCTACCCGGACCTGGCCTCGACGTCACGATGACAAGCAGCGGATTGGCGGCAACCATCTCTCGCAGTTGCAACAGCACTTCCCTGGAGCCCTCATCTGCCCAATGCCAGTCCTCGAGCAGCATGGCCAAAGGTTTTCCGGAAGCCCCCTGTATAAACACGGATATCAACGCCTCACCTAATGCCGCCTGCAGATCCTCTCCTTCCAGGTAGTCGGGCAGTGGGTATTTGTCACTGTCAATCGACAAAACGTGAAGTATTGCCGGCAAATAATCTTCGAGTTCCGGCGCAAGCTCCAGCGTCCTGGCGACGACCTCGTTATGTGTGTTGTCAGAAAGATCTTTGGACAGGCCAAGCATGTCTTTCATGCTTGCAATAAACGGGAGCAATGGGGTCAGCGTACCCCGTTCCCGGCAGCGGCCGACCGTAGATCGAATGTTCACGTCGTCGAGCGACTTCCAGAACTCGTACAGCAGACGGCTTTTCCCGACGCCGATGTCACCGACAATAGTAACGAATCGTCCGGAACCTGACCGCGTGTCCTGCAAAGCCTGCGCAAGCACGGCACGTTCATGATCGCGCCCGATGAATTCCGTCAGGCTGCCGGGCGCCGATGCCTCCAGGCGGCTGACGTGTCCCGATTCACCGAGCACCGCGACCGGCGTCATAGCCGGCTGGTCCGGGAGCAGGTTTACCGGGGCACGCCCCTCGGTAGCAACGAATGGCTCGACAATTCGGGCAAAATCCGGGGGAAGGAGAATCTCTCCGGGTGCTGCCAGCGCCGCGAGACGGCTGGCGTCCCGCACCACGGTGCCGCCGATTCGATATCGCCGCTCGCCTGCATCGGTCGCACGGATCGCTACCTGCTCGGAGCCCGCTGCAATGCGGAGTTGCACACCTGCGGGTAAATTTGCAGCATCTGCAGCGTCGTCCCTGATTTCGAGTGCAGCCCGGACAGCACGAAGCCGATCATCTTCGTGAGTTACCGGTACGCCGAATAGAGCAACGAACGCGTCTTCGGAAAATTCGTTCAATTCCCCGCCATATTCTTCCACGACAGACTGTACGCTTTGTCGAAGGTCAGCAAGCATTGTCTCGACCTCATCCGGATTCTCTGTTTCGAGCAGGGACTCGAATCCTTCGATCGCGCAGGCGACGACCGTTACGCGTCGCCGTTCGCCTTCCGCCGGCAAACTCGGCGTCGAATCGAGAGACACCTGGTACGACGGATCGTCCAGGAGACGCTCGAGATCGCTCAACAAGGCCGATGCATCCGCGTATCGTCGCCCGGGATCCTTGTGCATCGCACGTTCAACAATCGATACGACATTGATTGGAATGGCAGGTGCCAGCCTGGACAGGGAGTCGGGCTTGCGCTCGAGAATGCCGGCGATAACCGCCTGATCGCTGCCGCCGCGGAACGGACGCGTGCCACTCAACATCTCATATAGCACAACACCCAGCGACCAGATGTCTGTCCGTTCGTCGACTTTTTCACCGCGAGTCTGCTCCGGGCTCATGTAAGCGACTGTACCGATGCGCGCGCCCGTTTGCGTGATAGCCGTGCCGCCATATTGCGCCAGTCCGAAGTCGACGATCTTCACGGTGCCGTCCTCAGTCAGGATCATGTTGGCCGGCTTGATGTCCCTGTGGATGATTTCCCGTCTGGCTGCTTTCTCCAGCCCACGACAAATCTGCGCGGCAATATCCAGTGCCTCGCCAAGGTCCAGGACGCCCTGATCGATACGTTGTCGAAGCGTTTCACCTTCGTAGTACTGCATCGAAATGTAAATACGCCCGTCGTCAGTCTCACCCACTTCGTGAATCGCACAGATATTCGGGTGATCGAGCGCCGCCGCCGCTTTGGCTTCGACAAGGAATCGTTCCCCGGCGTCCGCGTCCGCCAGCAGGTGGTCGGACAAGACTTTGATAGCGACAATTCGATCGAGGCGCGTATCGCGCGCCTTGTAGACGACGCCCATGCCGCCAACACCGAGCCGGTCCAGGATCTCGTAATGGACAAACTGATGCCCCTCCAGTTTGGTGGCGGAGCGAAACGAACTGCCGGCAGCGACGCTTTCTTCTTTGCCTGCCCGGTCGCCGGCGTCAGTAGCTTCGTCCACGTCAGGCACGATATCGAAGACCCACGCGAGAGCCATGGCGACCGGGAAACCCAGCACAACAATCAGTGCGACGGTTTTCGGCATCCATTCGGGGGCACCAAGAGCGGGCAGGAACAGCGTAGCACCCTCGGCGACACCGGCACCGACAACGACGTAAGCGATGGCCGCACGAATGACTTTTCGTCGTCTTAATTCAAGGACGAAGGTGCGCAGCCGGGACCGGAGATTTCCATCGGGCATTGTTTGTGCTTATTCACTCGGGATGGAGCGTATGATCAATTATTGGCGATTTTAGCGCAGATTGCGAAACAACCGTCGCACATTGATTTTCCACAAAATAAAGTGTGCAATTTGTCTGCTTTGGACGACAGCGCACTTAGGCCGGTATAAATTGATCTTTTAGTGCCCGAAACGAAAAAGGCCCGGTCCGCCTGCCTTGATGAAACCAGCGCACATGCCGATCGCGGACCGACCTTTAGTCCGCATACAAAAAAGGCCTCGAACAAACGAGGCCTTCTTGTTTCTCGCTTGAGCGAATGACTTACATCATGCCGCCCATGCCACCCATGCCACCCATATCCGGCGTCGAAGGTGAATCATCTTTCGGTGCCTCGGCAACCATTGCTTCGGTTGTCAGCAGCAGACCAGAGACAGACGCTGCGTTCTGCAGTGCATAACGCGTGACCTTGGTCGGGTCGAGAATGCCCTGCTCGATCATGTCGCCGTATTCACCGGTTGCAGCATTGAAACCGTAGTTACCCTTGCCTGCAGCTACCTTATTCAAAACCACACTGGCATCACCACCGGCATTGGCAACGATCTGACGCAGTGGCTCTTCAAGAGCGCGACGCAGGATTCTGATACCAACGTTCTGGTCCTCATTATCACCGTTAAGCTTTTCAAGCGCCTTGGCAGTACGTATGAATGCCACACCACCACCAGCAACAACACCCTCTTCTACTGCAGCGCGGGTCGAGTGCAGCGCATCTTCAACCAGCGCTTTCTTTGACTTCATTTCAATTTCGGTCATAGCACCAACCTTGATCACGGCAACACCGCCGGAGAGTTTGGCGACTCGTTCCTCCAGTTTCTCCTTGTCGTAGTCAGAGCTTGACTCTTCGATCTCAGCGTTGATCTGATCGACACGACCCTTGATGTCCTCACTACGGCCGGCACCATCGATAATGGTTGTGTTTTCCTTGGTGATCTGAACCTTCTTGGCCTCACCAAGATCGTCCAGCGTTGCCTTCTCCAGGGACAAGCCAACCTCTTCCGAGATTACCTGCCCGCCGGTCAGAACCGCGATGTCCTGCAACATGGCCTTGCGGCGGTCGCCGAAACCCGGTGCCTTGACAGCAGCCACTTTGACGATGCCGCGGATGTTGTTCACGACCAGGGTCGCCAGCGCCTCCCCTTCGACGTCTTCTGCAATCATCAGCAGCGGACGGCCGGCTTTAGCAACAGCCTCCAGCGTCGGCAGCAGGTCGCGGATGTTCGAGATTTTCTTATCGAACAGCAATATCAGCGGATTCTCGAGCTCAACACTCTGGCTCTGTGCATCGTTGATGAAGTATGGCGACAGGTAGCCGCGATCGAACTGCATGCCCTCGACCACCTCGAGTTCATTGTCGAGCCCGGAACCCTCCTCCACGGTGATGACGCCTTCCTTGCCGACTTTCTGCATGGCATTGGAAATGATCTCGCCGATTTCGGTATCAGCGTTGGCGGAGATACTGCCAACCTGGGCAATTGCCTTGTCGTCTTCGCAAGGCGTCGACAGTTTCTTCAGTTCCTTGAATACCGCGATTGTTGCCTTGTCGATGCCGCGCTTCAGGTCCATCGGATTCATTCCGGCAGCAACCGACTTCAGGCCTTCGCGGAGAATCGCCTGCGCGAGGACCGTGGCGGTCGTGGTGCCGTCACCAGCGACGTCAGAGGTCTGGGAAGCAACTTCCTTGAGCATCTGCGCGCCCATGTTTTCAAATTTGTCATCCAGCTCGATTTCCTTGGCAACAGACACGCCATCCTTAGTGACGGTCGGTGCACCAAAACTCTTGTCGAGCACTACATTGCGACCTTTGGGACCCAGGGTCACCTTTACCGCGTTAGCCAGAATGTTCACACCTGCAAACATCTTCTGGCGCGCGTCGTCGCCGAAACGAACTTCTTTAGCAGCCATTTAAATATCCTCTTTTAAAATCTGTAGAGCTTCTGAACGTGATTTCGACATCTAGTCTTCAATGATGGCCATGATGTCGTCTTCTTTCATCACCACGAGCTCTTCGTCGTCAACCTTGACTTCCGTGCCGCTGTACTTGCCAAACAACACCTTGTCGCCAGCCTTGACATCCAATGCACGAATTTCACCGTTTTCCAGGATCTTGCCTTTGCCTACGGCAATGACTTCACCCTTGATCGGTTTTTCAGCCGCAGAGTCCGGAATGACGATGCCACCCTTTGAGGTGCGCTCCTCATCCATGCGCTTTACGATGACTCGGTCATGAAGCGGACGAATCTTCATCGTTTAGATCTCCTATAAACTATTGATTATTAACTAACTAATGTGGTTTTCCTGACCGGTGTCTGTTAGCACTCGGCCTCGAGGAGTGCTAATGATAGGGGCCGCGCGGCAAAATTCAAGCCTGCTGGACAGGTGGGCTGCAAATTGCGGTGTGAGTCCATGACAGAACCGCCCGGCACCGGTATCCTGCCACTCCGGTTCAGGCCCTTTTGTTCACATAATTCGGTAACAATAGGTGCCCGGAGACGGTCCAATGTTGATACCCGAATCATAAGCCCGAGAAGATGCTGAAAACCCTGAACTCAAATCTTGCCGCCCTGCTGCTGGCACTGCTATTGGCTGTGCCCGGGGTGTCGGCGCAGGACGAGGATGTGCTGCATCCGGAGGAGGCCTACCGTTACGCCGTGGCCGCCACCGGGGACGCGATCGAGATCGACTGGGTCGTGGCAGAGGGCTATTACCTCTATCGCAACAAGATGTCCTACGAAGCCAATTCCGACTCAGTCGTATTTGGCGAGATCGTGCTGCCCGAAGGGCTGCACCACGAAGACGAGTTCTTTGGCGTACAACAGATATACCGTGACCGTTTTTACGTAAGCATCCCTTACACGGTGGTCGGCGAGGCGCCGGCAACGATGGATCTCGTCATCAAGTCCCAGGGCTGCGCCGACATAGGCCTCTGCTATCCACCGCAGACCTGGACCGAGACGGTACGGCTGGTGCGGAACCCGGATGGCGGGAAAATTCAGCTTGGCGACATCGGCACCATTGGCAGGTTTGACAGCTTCGGCGGCGCCAACGATGATTTCCTGCCGGTCGACGAGGCATTCCAGCCAATCCTGACCGCACTCGATGGCAATACCGTCGAAGTCGCCATCAGGGTCGCCGCCGGATACTACTTGTATAAGGACAAGATCTCGGCAACGGTCGATTCGGACCAGGTACAACTCGGCAAACTCGAGCTGCCGGCCGGCGAGATGAAAACCGATCAGTATTTCGGGAACATGGAGGTCTATCACTTCGACGTGTTCGGACGCCTGCCGATGGCGCGTGCGACCCCGGAGGCGATGGACCTCGAGCTCGAGATCAAATATCAGGGCTGCGCTGACGACGGAATCTGCTATCCACCGGTAAGCAGAATTATCAACGTCTCGTTGCCGGGGGCAACCGCTGTTTCCGCACTGGCGAGCGTTGCAGCAGCAAACGCGAGTGCAGCCCCCGTATCCGAACAGGCGCGACTGGCGCAAATCATCACCGGCTCAGGCTTAGGCCTGGTGGTTGCAACCTTTTTCGGCCTTGGCCTGTTGCTTGCGTTCACGCCGTGTGTCCTGCCGATGGTGCCAATCCTGTCGGGCATCATCGCCGGCGAAGGAGATAACATCAGCCCTGCTCGCGGTTTTTCACTCGCATTGAGCTACGTCATGGGCATGGCGCTGGTCTATACCGCCGCCGGAGTGGCGGCAGCGGCTGCCGGATTACAGTTACAGGCGATGTTCAACCAGCCCTGGGTGCTGGTTTTGTTTTCGAGTTTGTTCATCGTGCTCGCACTCGGCATGTTCGGCATGTTCGAATTACAGATGCCATCCGCGATCCAGTCCCGCCTTGCTAATCTTAGTGGTGGTCAGAAAAGCGGCACCACGGTTGGCGCCTTCGTTATGGGCGCCATTTCGTCGCTGGTGGTCACGGCGTGCGTCGCCCCTGCCCTGGTTGCCACATTGACCGTTATGGCGCAGACCGGCGACATGGTGCGCGGTGGTACCGCGCTGTTCGCAATGAGTATGGGCATGGGAGCACCGTTGTTGCTCGTCGGTGCCGCGCAGGGCAAGTTGTTGCCCAAGGCCGGAGCATGGATGGTCGCCGTAAAAAATGCCTTTGGCTTCATGATGCTCGGCCTCGCAATCTGGATGATGTCGCGCGTGCTGCCGGATGAGGTGACACTGGCACTTTGGGGCATATTGATTTTCATGGCGGGCGTCTATCTCGGCGGCCTCACTACACTGACCTCAGAGTCGTTTGGCATACAGAAACTCGGTAAAGGCTTCGGCCTGCTGGCCATCATTTATGGCGCCGTCCTGCTGATCGGTTCGCTGGCCGGCAGTGACAGCATGTTGCGTCCGCTGGCGGCATTCAACACCGGCGGTGGTGCCATTGTCGCCGAACAGCGCGAGCTTGCGTTTCAGCGCATCAAGACGACCGCAGACCTGGATGCCGCGGTTGCCGCGGCTGCGCGCCAGGGCAAATCGGCGATGCTGGATTTCTACGCCGACTGGTGTGTCTCTTGTATCGAAATGGAGAAATACACATTTATTGACGCTGGTGTCCAGGAGGCACTCTCTAACACGGTATTGTTGCAGGCCGACGTAACGGCGAACGATGATGAAGACCAGGCGTTGCTGCAGCGCTTTGGTGTGTTCGGTCCGCCAACGATCATCTTCTTCGGCGCGGACGGAGTGCAACGACACGGCTATGAGGTAGTCGGATACATGAAGGCGAAGGATTTCGCCGAGCATGTCAGGATGGCGACGGGAAATAACTCAACGATAAGCGCACAAAACTGATGAATAGGAATTTTGTAGTCGTACTATTGCTGGCCGGACTTATTGCCGCAGGCATCGCAGTCTACGTCTTCCAGAATCAGCAGCAGGAAATCGAAGTACAGCCGCTTGCCGAAGTGCCAACACCGGTGGTTGTCGAGCGCCTGGATTTCTCTCTGCCCGATCTCGATGGCAATGTGCGAAAACTTTCCGACTGGGATGGCAAAGCCCGGCTGGTGAATTTCTGGGCGACCTGGTGCGCGCCGTGCCGCCGCGAGATTCCTCTCCTGAAAAGGACGCAGGAAACTCACGCAGGAAACAATCTGCAGATCATCGGTATCGCCGTCGACTTCCTGGAGCCGGTACAGACTTACGCGGAAGAAATCGACTTCAACTACCCGATCCTGGTCGGACAGGAAGACGCAATGGCTGCCGCGGAAGCATCGGGACTGGAGTTCATCGGCATGCCTTTTACGATGGTCGTCGCGCCGGGTGGCGAGCTTCTGAAAACGCATATCGGCGAGATCGTCGAATCGCACATCGAGAAAATCTTGAGCGTATTTGGCCAACTCGAATCTGGTGAAATCAACCTCGCCGGCGCCAGAACTGCGCTGAAAGACCTGTAGGAGCGGATTTATCCGCGGTCCAGGTCGGGTTCGTATCATTCGCGGCTGAAGCCGCTCCTGCAGCCGCGAATGATACGAACCCGGTTCGGGGCAAGGCCCGTCCCTGCGAATCGCCGCGCCCGGTCGCGATTCTTGCGCCATCTACCTCGAAAAGCGTTAGAATTGCCGCCATCTTCGGCAAACTGGCGAAAAACAATCAATAATGGCGAGCCTGCTCCTGATCAATGGGCCCAATCTCAATCTGCTCGGCAGCCGTGAGCCGGGCGTTTATGGCACAGCCAGCCTCACAGAGGTAGAGGCCAGCCTTACCAAGCTTGCGACAGACCTAAGCCACAAGCTTGCCACGTTCCAGAGCAACGCCGAGCATGAAATTGTCGACAGGATCCAGGCGGCGCAGGCCGAAAAGGTCGACTTCATTCTCCTGAATCCCGGCGCTTTCACGCACACCAGCATCGCCATGCGTGATGCGTTGCTGGCGGTCAACATTCCGTTCATTGAGATCCACCTGAGCAATGTATTTGCCCGCGAGGATTTTCGGCACAAAAGCTATTTCAGTGATATCGCCGCCGGCTGCCTGTTCGGGCTTGGCGCACATGGTTATGAGCTGGCATTGCTTGCGGCATCCCGGCAATTGTCTGAGGACAAATGATGGATATCAGAAAAGTAAAAAAACTCATCGAGCTGCTGCAAGAATCCGGCGTTGCCGAGATTGAGATTACCCAGGGAGACGAATCTGTGAGAATCAGCCGCTTCGCTGCCAACGTCGCAGCGCCCGTATCGGCAGCAATGCCTCCGGCCGCGCCCGCAGCAACAGCGTCACCTGCCCCGGCTCCCGGCGCTCCGGTTGCCATGGCTGAAGCCGAAGAAGACGGTCATGTGGTGACGGCGCCGATGGTCGGCACCTTCTACAATGCCTCCTCACCAGGCTCCGCGCCATTTGTACAGGTTGGCGATCGGGTCAACGTCGGTGACACGCTTTGCATCGTCGAGGCAATGAAGATGATGAACGCGATCGAGGCTGAGATTTCCGGAACAATCAAATCAATTCGTGTGCAAAACGGTGAACCGGTTGAATACGGACAGATTCTGTTCGTGATCGATCAACGCGCGGCCGAGTGATCGGACAAATCTGCGATGCTCGATAAGATCGTCATTGCTAATCGCGGCGAAATTGCCCTGCGAATATTGCGGGCCTGCCGGGAAATGGGCATTAAGACCGTTGCTGTACATTCGACTGTGGATAACAATCTGAAGCATGTTCTGCTTGCTGACGAGACCGTTTGTATCGGTGCCCCCCCATCGGCGGAAAGTTACCTCAACATGCCGGCAATCATCAGCGCCGCCGAGGTGACCGACGCGGTTGCGATCCACCCGGGATACGGCTTCCTGTCAGAGAATGCGGATTTCGCCGAGCGCGTGGAGTCGAGCGGGTTTGTATTTATCGGACCGCCCGCGAGCGTAATTCGGAAAATGGGTGACAAAGTCGCGGCGATCCAGGCCATGAAAGCGGCTGGTGTGCCAACCGTTCCGGGCTCGGATGGGCCACTGGGTGACAACACCGACGAAAACCTGCGGATCGCCCGTGAAATCGCTTACCCGATCATCATCAAGGCCGCTGCTGGCGGCGGTGGTCGAGGCATGCGGGTCGTACATTCAGAAGCATCGCTGGTGAATGCAATAACTATCACACAAGCGGAGGCCGGTGCCGCCTTCGGCAACGAAACCGTTTACATGGAGAAATTCCTGGAGACGCCACGGCATATCGAAATCCAGGTTCTCGCAGATAATCACGGTAATGCCGTGCACCTCGGTGAGCGCGACTGCTCGATGCAGCGCCGGCATCAAAAAGTGATTGAGGAAGCGCCCGCACCCGGTATCACTGAAAAGCAAAGAAATTTCCTCGGCGAGCGTTGCGTGCAGGCTTGCAAGGATATGGGGTATCGAAGCGCCGGCACCTTCGAGTTTCTGTACCAAGATGACGAGTTTTATTTCATCGAAATGAACACTCGCCTGCAGGTCGAACATCCAGTTACCGAAATGATCACCGGTATCGATATCGTCAAGGAACAGCTGCGAATCGCAGACGGCGAAGCCCTGAGCTTCACGCAGGATGATGTACAACTTCGGGGTCATGCCATTGAGTGCCGGATCAACGCGGAAGATCCGAAGACGTTTTTACCCTCACCCGGCCTGGTACAACTCTGGCACGCACCGGGCGGACCGGGCATTCGGGTCGAGAGCCACGTGTACAGTGGTTACAGAGTACCCCCTTTCTACGATTCGATGATTGGCAAGATAGTGGCACATGGCAATGATCGGCCAACCGCAATTGCGCGCATGCGCAATGCGCTGACCGAAATCGTCATCGAGGGCATCAAGACGAATGTGGCCCTGCACCAGGAAATTTTCCAGCACTCAGCGTTCCAGGCTGGCGGAACTGATATTCACTACCTGGAAAAACGGCTCGGACTGTAGCTCAATAGGTTATGGAATGGCGTCAATTTGTGATGAATCTCGAATCGATTGAGCCGGATCGGCTTGAGGCAGTCCTGCTCAGGCACGGCGCCCAATCGCTAACGCTGTCCGATGCCGGGGACGACCCGGTACTTGAACCTGAACCCGGGGCTGCACCGCTTTGGAGCACTACGCGAATGACGGCATTGTTCGCCGCGAATGCGGATTTTGAGCGCCTGCGGACTGACCTCAAACAGACGCTTGCGATTGACACGTTGCCCCGGAATCGCGTGGAATCGCTACCGGACCGCGCCTGGGAACGCGAGTGGCTGAAGGATTTCATGCCGATGCGTTTCGGTGAACGACTTTGGGTATTGCCAGAGGGCTTTGTGGCCGATGCTGACGACGCCGTTGTGGTCCGGCTTGATCCCGGCCTGGCGTTCGGTACAGGCACTCATGCAACAACCGCTCTGTGCCTGGAATGGCTCGATAAGACCGAAATCGCCGGCAGAACACTGCTCGATTTTGGCTGTGGTTCAGGCATTCTTGCCATTGCCGGGTTGAAGCTGGGTGCAAGATCTGTCACCGCCCTCGACATCGATCGGCAGGCGATAACGGCAACCCGGCAGAATGCGCTCAAAAACGACGTTGATAATCGGCTCGTAACGACGATGCAGTTCGAGCAGCTTGACGGTCAGTTTGATTTTGTCGTTGCCAACATTCTGGCCGGAACGCTGGTCGACCACGCAGAATTCGTTTGCGACCACCTGAGACCGGGCGGCCGGCTGGCGCTGTCGGGGATCCTTGCCGAACAGGTTGCGGATGTGACCGCGGCGTATCAGCACTGCGTCGAGTTTGCCGCAACGGATTATCGTGACAACTGGGCCCGATTGTCGGGAACGAAAAACTGAGACCAACGCATGTTTACCGAATGCCCCGAATGTAGCACTGCATTTCGTGTCACCGCGAAAGTACTGCAACAGGCAGGTGGCCGGGTGCGCTGCGGCGGATGTGGCCACGCATTCAGTGCGATCGAACATCTGACCGAAGAAGTGCCGGGCTCTAACAAGCAGGACAACACTACTGCTTCCGAAGCCGCCGATAACCTGACCTCTGACGACAAACTTGCAGAAACCAGCAGGCAGTTGCTGAAAACACTGGATGAGCTTGCCGGTCCGCAAGATGTGCGTATCGAAGATACCGGCTTCGAGTGGCAGGTTTTGAACGACGATGAGGACCAAGAAGGAATCGCGGCTGACGCCGCGCCCACAGAATCCGATGAAGAGCGGGCCGACCCTGCCCGGAGCGAACAGGATGACTGGACCGGCCTGCTCAACGAAGTCGCCAAAAAAGACGATACCGGAGCAGCCGACGCCATACCGCTTGAAGTTGAGGAAGAACTCGCAGCCATTCATAACGAACTATCCACGAAAGAAGATCCTGCGCCTGTCGATCTCAACTCCCAGTTCGACATGCAGGCCGAAGCGATGGGGCTTGAAATTACCGGCACGCACGATATCGAGGATGCAGATGAAGATGGTCTGACCGACGCTGTGGCACTGACCGGGGATGAAGAAGGTATCGCGGCTGACGCCGAAATCGAGCAACGTGAAAAGGATGTCGCGGCTGACGCCGCGCCCACACAGCCCGCACCCACAGAACAGGTGACGGAGCTGTCGTTTGAAGGTGCCGATGGCGTTGCGGCGGTAATACCCGAATATTCGGCAACCGAGGAATTGCCCGAGCCGTCCGAGGAAGAGATGACCATCAATCAGCAGATTGACCAGGAACTGTTGGCTGCGGCGGATGAGGACAAAGATTTCACGGCCACGCTGGTTGGCCTCGAAGTCCCAGGCGGTTTATTTGACGAGGACTCGCCGGAAGTTGAGACCATCATCATGGAAGGCGAATCCATCCATGGTTCTCTCGACGAGGAAAAACGTCAGCACGCACGGCATGAGGCACTAAGCCGTTTCGATAACGCCGGCAATCTTGTCGACAGCTATGCCGCCAACAGAGTTATGCGAGGTGGCCGGCGCAGGACGGATCCGGCGAGCTATAGCGTGATTGCCGGAACTATATTGTTGGTGCTGCTGCTGGTTGGCCAGGTCGTCCACGCCAATCGCCAGTCGCTTTCGACAGCCAAACTATTCAATCAAACGATTGGATCGGTTTATCGCTTGCTCGGCAATCCCGTAATGCCCGAGTGGGACATCAGGGGTTGGCAGTTTGAAGCAACGAATGGCAGTATCGCCGAAGATGAGGACGTGTTGACGATCTTGTCGCGCATCGGCAACAGGTCTCAGCAACCACTGCCATATCCCCTGGTGCATGTGTCGCTGACCGACCGCCAGGAAGAAATAATCGGCAGCCGCGTACTCGATCCGGACGAGTATCTTGCTGGCGATCTCGATCCGAGCAGGCCAGTGTTACCCGGAGAAAATTTCACGGCAATCATTACGATTGACGAGCCATCCGTCGACGCTACCGGCTTCAAAATGAACGTTTGTTACCGGGTAAGTCCGGGGCGGGTACGCTGCGCCACTGACGACTTCAAAGACTGAGGTTCGTTTTGCGAATCGGCCCCTACGAACTAAAGAACCCTTTTCTGCTCGCTCCAATGGCGGGTATCACTGACGCACCTTTTCGCAGGCTGTGCCGCCGTTTTGGCGCCGCCATGACAACCTCGGAAATGACGACCGCAGACATTAGTCTCTGGAACACTGAAAAATCACGCCGCAGATTGGACCTGGATATGGATATGGATGCCGAGCCAAGGGTTGTACAGATCGCAGGCTCGGATCCGCAGCAATTTGCGATTGCTGCGGCGCTTTGCGTTAGCCGCGGCGCCCAGATTATTGATATCAACATGGGATGCCCGGCTAGGAAAGTCTGCAGCAAGCTGGCCGGTTCCGCGCTGCTGCAAGACACGAAACTGGTGTCCCGTATTCTCGAATCTGTCGTCAGTTCGGTTGCTGTACCGGTAACACTGAAGATACGTACAGGTTGGGACAAACGTCATCGCAACGGCGTTGAAATCGCGCAGATCGCGGAGGCATCCGGCGTACAAGCGATCACCGTGCATGGGCGCACGCGCGCTTGCCGTTTCAAAGGCGCCGCAGAATATGCAACGATTGCGCAAATCAGGGACAAGGTTACGATACCTGTTATTGCCAACGGCGATATTACAACTTCCGAGAAGTCGCTGGAAGTTCTGCGTCTAAGCTGCGCTGATGGCTTGATGATTGGTCGTGCTGCACAAGGTCGGCCGTGGATATTCCGCGAATTGAATCATTTCTTCGAAACCGGCAGCCACGCGCCGCCGCTGGATAAAAGCGAAGTCCGTGATATTATGCTCGACCACCTTGGCGATCTGTACCAGTATTATGGGGAAACGACTGGCGTCCGGGTGGCTCGCAAACACCTTACCTGGTATTGCGCCGGTTTGTATAACGCGCAGGAATTCCGGTCACAGGTGGTGCGTGTCGATAGTGCTTCCGAGCAAATTCGTCTAACGCGGGAATTCTTTGGCCAGCTGGCCGAGGATGATTCTTTAGCCGCGTAGGAAATGCATTTCGGGAGTTTTTTGCAACGTCTACCTGGATGAGTCAGGACAGTGGCCCAGAAAAACACGAATAAGAACAATGACTTGAAGGCCTTAAATGACAAGAAGCCACTCAGAAAACACACAGAAGATGCACTGAACCATTATTTCAAGAGCCTGAACGGGGATCGTCCCGGCGATTTGTATGAACTCGTTCTGGGTGAAGTCGAAGAGCCGTTATTCAAAGCTGTTATGGATTACACGCATGGTAACCAGAGTCAGGCAGCGGGCATTCTTGGCATTAACCGGGGCACCCTGCGAAAAAAACTCAAAACCTATTCGCTTATTCAGTAAGGGCAATTAATGTTCAAAGTGCGGCGCGCGCTTGTCAGCGTTTCTGACAAGCGTAATTTGATTCCGTTTGTCCAAGGGCTACAGCGCCTGGGTGCCGAAATTCTGTCAACCGGCGGCACCTGCCGGCAACTTAACGAAGCGGGCATCGACGCCGTCGAAATTTCATCCAAAACCGGGTTTCCAGAGATCATGGGCGGCCGGGTCAAAACATTGCACCCGATCATTCATGGCGGGCTGCTGGGCCGGCGCGGCACTGACGATGACGTCATGACCGAGCATGGCATCGAACCCATCGACCTGCTGGCAGTTAACCTGTATCCGTTCGAGACCACCATCAGCAGAGCCGACGCATCGCTTGCCGACGCCATCGAAAATATTGATATCGGGGGACCCGCCATGATCAGGGCGGCGTCCAAGAATCATGATGGCGTTGCCGTCGTCGTCGATCCGGATGACTACGATGCGATCCTCGATGCGCTTCGGTCCGATCAATTGACAGAAAAATACCGTCGCAGCCTGGCGGCAAAAGCCTATGCGTACACTGCAAGCTACGATACGGCGATTACCCGTTATCTTTCGGCATCGCTCAACGAAGAGCCACTCGGCGAGCGTATTCTGTATTCCGGCGGCAGGATCGAAAAACTCCGGTACGGCGAAAATCCGCACCAGGAAGCGGCGTTCTATCGCGACCAGGTGCCAGTGCGCGGCTCGCTTGCACACGCGCGCCAGTTGCAGGGCAAAGCGCTCTCTTACAACAACATTACCGACAGCGATGCCGCATTGGAATGCGTCAAGCAGTTCTCGCAGCCAGCTTGTGTCATTGTCAAACACGCGAACCCCTGTGGCGTTGCAGTCAGCGAGAATATTCTCGATGCCTATGAAAAAGCGTTTACGACTGATCCGACGTCGGCGTTCGGCGGCATCATCGCTTTCAACCGCATTCTTGACAGCACCACAGCGCGGGCGATCATCGGCAAGCAGTTCGTTGAAGTGATCATTGCGCCCGATATCGACGAAGACGCGCTGCCGGTCCTGGCGGAAAAGAAAAATGTAAGGGTGCTGCGCACCGGTGAATGGCCACAATGCGCAGAGGCCACCTTTGACTTCAAGAAGGTATCCGGCGGACTGCTGGTGCAAAGTTCGGACACCGGTATCGTGACCGCAGCCGACCTGACGGTGGTATCGGAGAAAGCGCCCGATGATGTGCAGATCAGAGACCTGTTATTCGCCTGGAAGGTCGCAAAATATGTAAAATCAAATGCAATCGTTTTCTGCAAGGACGGCAGGACAATCGGTGTCGGCGCAGGCCAGATGAGCCGCGTCTACAGCACGAAAATCGCTGCCATCAAGGCGGAGGATGAGGGTCTGTCCGTAAAGGATTCCGTGATGGCATCTGATGCGTTCTTTCCGTTCCGTGACGGCATCGACAGTGCGGCGGAACATGGAATAGCAGCCATCATCCAGCCGGGCGGATCAATGCGGGACAACGAGGTAATTGCCGCCGCCAATGAGCACGGCCTGGCAATGGTGTTCACCGGCATGCGGCATTTTCGGCATTAAGCAATGAAAGTATTAATTGTAGGCGGTGGAGGCAGAGAACACGCCCTGGCATGGAAGTGTGCCCAATCTGCCGATGTTGATGAAGTCCTTGTGGCACCCGGCAACGCAGGTACCGCTATCGAGCCCGGATTGCGTAATGTTCCGGTTGCCGCGGTTGATATTGACGGACTGCTTGATCTCGCCGAAACGGAAGCGGTCAGTCTGACCATCATCGGGCCCGAGGTACCGCTGGTCGCGGGAATTGCCGATCGTTTTCAGGAACGCGGCCTTGCCTGTTTCGGCCCATCAGCCGCTGCCGCACAACTCGAAGGCTCGAAGGCATTTACCAAGGATTTCCTGAAGAGACACAATATCCCGACAGCGGACTATCGTAATTTCGATCAGCTTGCGCCCGCGCTCGAGTATATACGCACACGAGGAGCGCCCATCGTCATCAAGGCTGATGGGCTGGCCGCAGGCAAAGGCGTCATCGTCGCCATGACGCTCGATGAAGCCGAGGCGGCTGCGACGGATATGTTGAGCGCCGGTGTATTCGGTGATGCAGGCAAGCGGATCGTCGTCGAGGAATTCCTTGAAGGCGAGGAAGCCAGTTTCATCGTGATAACCGATGGCAAGAGCGTGTTACCCCTTGCCAGTTCGCAAGATCATAAAGCGCGCGACGAAGGCGACATCGGACCCAATACCGGCGGCATGGGCGCATATTCGCCGGCTCCTGTCATCACTGCCGACATCGAACAAAAAATTCTCGACCAGGTGATTGGGCCGACACTTGCCGGATTGCGCCAGGATGGCATCAATTACACAGGCTTTCTCTATGCGGGACTGATGATCAGCGCGGATGGCACGCCAAAAGTCATTGAATTCAATTGCCGCATGGGTGATCCGGAAACACAGCCCATCATGGCGCGACTGAATTCAGACCTGGTATCGCTGTGCCAGGCGACGATTAACGGGCGACTGTCGGATCAGGAGGCTGACTGGGATCCGCGCGCGGCACTCGGTGTCGTGATGGCGGCCGGCGGCTATCCCTACGCTTATGAGAAAGGCGAAAAGATTGATGGTCTTCCCGAGATCGCAAGCGACGCATGCAAGGTATTTCACGCTGGCACAGCATTGAGCGGGGACGATATCGTTACCAGCGGCGGGCGCGTGCTCTGTGTCGTGGGCCTGGGTGATTCCGTGGCCACGGCACGTGAAGTTGCCTATTCGCAGGTAAACAGCATCAACTGGAACAAAGCATTTTTCCGCAACGATATCGGCCATCGTGCCATTGCCCGCGAGCAGAAATGACAAAACAATGATTACGACGACAGAAGCAACGCAGGCAATCATCGCCGCGATGCCGACGTTCGCGACTGAGTGTGTGCCACTGGCGCAGGCCGTTGGCCGGATCCTGCAACAGGCGGTCGCTGCCGAGCGTGATCAGCCTCCTTTTGACCGTGTGATGATGGACGGTATTGCCGTGCGGCATGATTCTCTTGCCAGCGGCAATCGACGCTTCACGATTCTGGGAACGCAGCATGCCGGTGACCCGCCACAAACACTTAGCGGCGCGGACCTGGCGATCGAGATCATGACCGGTGCCGTCCTGCCAAAGGACAGCGACTGCGTGATTCCGGTTGAACGGATTGCAGTGCGTGACGGTGTCGCAACCGTCGAGGATGACTACGAAGCAGAACGACTGCAGTTCGTTCACCGCCAAGGGTCGGACTATCCCGCCGGGCATGAAGTGTTGGGCGCCGGCCGAATGATTACGCCGATGGATATCGCCGTCATCGCCTCCTGCGGTTTAGACAGCGTACAGGCAAGCAGCCAACCGGTCGTTCGCGTCATTTCCACTGGTGACGAACTGGTGCCAGCTGGCATGCCCATCGAAGCACACCAGGTAAGACTGTCCAACGGCCCCGCGCTGGTCGCGATGCTGCATCAGCAGGGTTTTGGACAGACAACAGATGAACACCTGGTCGATGAGCCAGCACCGTTGCGACGGCGGCTTGCAGAAATCCTGGACGAATCGAGTGTGCTCATCTTGAGTGGCGGCGTCTCCATGGGCAAAGCCGACTATGTACCGCAGGTGCTGAGTGAACTCGGCGTGAAACTCGTTTTTCACAAGATCAGCCAACGGCCGGGCAAGCCGATGTGGTTCGGCATCGGAGCGGAAAAGCAGGCTGTGTTCGCCTTACCGGGAAACCCGGTGTCATCCCTCGTCTGCTGCCGGCAATATGTGTTGCCAGCCCTTTTTCTGGCAAGCGGCCGCGCGAGTCCGCCAGCGGAAACCGCCGTACTGGCGAAAGACGTCACCTTTAACCCAGAACTGACCTGCTTCCTGCCGGTTCGCATAATGAGTACAGGCGACGGGCATGTCCTCGCAACGCCTGTGCCCACGAATACGTCTGGTGATTTCGCATCTTTATCAGCGACCGACGGTTACGTCGAGTTAGCCCTCAAGCAGAACGAGTTCCCGGCTGGCACCGCCGTGCCGTTGCACCGCTGGATCAGTCCTTAGACTGCGCGGAACGGGAGTAATCAACCGCATGGTCCGGTATTGCCCGCTGCTCTTTCATTAGCGGATCAGGTACCGCCCTGCCTGCGGACAGGCGCAACGGAATAACTCCAGTCCAGTGCGGAAAATCAAGATCTTTTGCCGCGTCTTTCGGTCGTCCGCTGCAAATTTTGACGCTGGCTTCATCGATTGGCATGACCCGCACCGTGGTCGCGTCGCTTTCATTTCTATCCGGTTGCCGCGAATCCTTCGAGTGGCGGCAATAAGATGGTCCAGCAATGCTTTAAACGCTGCGCCTTTCGTTTCCGCGTCCGATATTACCCTGTCCAGACCGAACGCGACCACGGATCTGTAATTCATCGAATGAGAAAATGCCGACTGAGCCAGGACCAGCCCATCCAGGAGCGTCACACAGACGCTGACCGGCCTGCCTTCTTCGAAACTCCCCAGCCAGCGGCTCGCAACCGCACCATGCAGTATAAGTTCATCGCCGAGGCGCGCGTAAGTCATTGGAATGACCATCACACCCTTGCCGGCATCGAGCCCAACGTGGGCTACGAGACCCTCATCAAGGATGGCATAAGCGACCTCACGATCATATGACCCTCTTTCATCGTGGCGGCTGATCGTGGTGCGGTCAGTCTTCTGCAGATCGGTGGACACGTTCCCTCCTTGTTTCGCATGATGAGCCCGGACGTCACCTGCGAGTATCCGCAGACTCGGGAAAGCGGGCGTTTTCATGGTAGGCTAAAGCGCGTCAGTTCGAAGAAAAATCAACAATTGGCCGGTTTTCAAGCCTGATCAAACTAACGCAGGGGGATTATTAATGGTTTCATTCATGAAGCAGTACGAAGACCAGACTTATGCGCTGCTGCGCATCGTGTCAGGCTTTGCGTTACTCGGGCACGGCAGCCAGAAGCTGCTGGGGATTCCGCCGATGAGTTTCGATCCGCCGGGATACATTCTGTACATTGCGGGTCCTATTGAGCTTGTCGGTGGGGCACTAATCATGATTGGCCTGTTTACGGCACCAATCGCATTCCTGGCCAGCGGCCTGATGGCGGCCGCGTACTGGATGTCACATTTTAGTACGGAGAGCTTTCTGCCAATCATGAACAGGGGCGATGCCGCGGTACTGTACTGCTTTGTTTTCCTTTACATCTCGTCGAAGGGCAGCGGCATCTGGAGCGTTGACGCTGGCAGAGGCTGAGCAACAAGCTCAACAAAAAAGGCCCTTCTATCGAAGGGCCTTTTTTTGTCTGTAGAGATAACGGCGAAACGTCGTCAGCACTTGCGAGACGAGGCGAGGTTCTGCGAGTAAGCGGAGTGTATGGATTAAATACATGAGCATTGCGCGCAGGTCCTCAACGAAGTCTCGCAAGCACTGATGCCGTTTCGGCCTATCTCTTCATTGCTTCGAAGAATGCGGCGTTTGTCTTGGTATCCTGAAGCTTGTTCAACAGGAACTCGACCGCAGCAAGTTCGTCCATCGGATGCAGGACCTTTCGAAGCACCCACATCTTCTGCAATTCTTCGGGCTCAGTCAGGTATTCTTCCTTGCGTGTTCCCGAGCGGTTGATGTTGATCGCCGGGAAGACGCGCTTCTCGGCAATGCGCCGGTCCAGGTGGACCTCCCAGTTGCCGGTGCCTTTGAATTCTTCGTAGATTACCTCATCCATTTTGGATCCGGTGTCGATGAGTGCAGTAGCGAGAATCGTCAGGCTGCCACCCTCCTCGATGTTTCTCGCTGCGCCGAAGAATCGTTTCGGCCGATGCAACGCGTTTGCGTCGACACCACCGGTAAGCACCTTGCCCGAGGATGGTACGACCGTGTTGTAGGCCCGTGCCAGCCGCGTAATCGAGTCCAGCAGGATGACGACATCGCGTTTATGCTCCGTGAGGCGCTTGGCCTTCTCAATGACCATTTCCGCGACCTGTACGTGACGACTGGCAGGCTCATCGAAGGTCGATGAAACGACTTCTCCGCGCACGGTGCGCGCCATCTCGGTCACTTCCTCCGGCCGCTCGTCGATCAGCAGCACAATGAGCTCGACATCCGGGTTATTGGCCGCAATCGACGATGCAATGTTTTGCAGCAACATCGTCTTGCCGGCTTTCGGCGGCGATACGATCAGGCCGCGCTGTCCTTTGCCGACCGGCGCAACCATATCGATGATACGGGCGGTCAGGTCCTCGGTGCTGCCGTTGCCCTGTTCCAGCACGAGACGGTCATGCGGGAACAGCGGCGTCAGGTTTTCGAAGAGTATTTTGTTTCGTGCATTCTCCGGCGAATCGTGATTGATCTCGCCGACTTGGAGTAGCGCGAAATAGCGTTCACCGTCCTTGGGCGACCTGATCAGGCCAGAAACGGTGTCTCCGGTCCGCAGGCTGAAACGGCGGATCTGGCTGGGCGACATGTAAATGTCGTCAGGGCCTGCCAGGTAAGAACTATCGGCGGAACGCAGGAAGCCGAAGCCATCCTGCAGTATCTCAAGCACGCCGTCACCGTAAACATCTTCGCCATTCCTGGCATGTGCCTTCAAAATGGCAAAGATGATGTCCTGCTTGCGGGAACGGGCCAGGCTCTCGAGGCCCAGTTCCTGGGCCAATTCCATCAATGCAGCAGCCGAACGGGTTTTCAGCTCCGTCAGGTTCATCGCATTTTTGGTCAGCTCCAGCTGATCGGCGGGAATGACTTCCAGGTTGCCATCGTCGTCCGGGTAGACTTCAGATTGAGGTCTTCTGCGACGGCGGCGGTTGCCCTGACCGTTTGCACTTTTTGATTTCGCCGACTGTTTTGGACGACTTCTTGTTTGATTACCCAAGTACCCTCTCACAGATTAGATTCCAGAAACTCAGTTAGTTGTGCTTTCGACATGGCGCCCAGTTTTTGTGCCTGTACCGCGCCGTCTTTGAAAAGCATTAGTGTGGGAATGCTGCGGATACCGAACTTTGGCGGCGTGTTCGGATTCTCATCGATATTCAGTTTGGCGACCGTCATACGGTCCGCGTATTCGTCCGCGGCCTCGACCAGTAAAGGCGCAATCATCTTGCACGGGCCGCACCACTCGGCCCAGAAATCGAGGAGTACGGGTTTCTCGGACTGCAGAACATCCGCATCGAAGTTCTCGTCGTTGGTGTGCACGATCTTGTCACTCACCGGCTCTTACCTCCACATGCATAAGATTGGGATTTAATTTGATATTGCCCGCCAGGTACCTAGTCGATCCGGGCGAACATTTGAAAATGGATGACGCTGCCTCTTCAATCAGGCAATATGTCGCAGTTTTATCGCGGCTTCTCTTGGATTTCGATGATGGCGAAACTAGCAGATGCGACGGTTGTCGCGTCGATGTTGTACCAATTTGACCCTTTCACGACGCATTTTGCAAGCCCCTGACCCACATTTCCTCAACAGAATTCAATGACCGACAGCCATCTGAGCGCGCACAGATTCGATACCTTAAAGCTCCATGAGAGCCTGCACGCCGGAATCCGGGATGCAGGCTTCGAGTTCTGCACGCCGATACAGGCGGTGAGCCTGCCGATCGCGCTGGCTGGGCGGGATGTAGCGGGACAGGCGCAAACCGGCACCGGCAAAACGGCAGCATTTCTGATTGCGGCCTTTCAGCGAATTATTACCTTGTCCGCAGCCGGCAATGACCAAGACCGGGCCAGGCAGCCGCGGATATTCATCCTCGCACCGACCCGCGAACTGGCTGTGCAGATCGCGAAAGATGCTGAAGCGCTCGGCAGGCATACCGGCTTCAAAATCGGCCTGGCATACGGCGGCACCGGTTATGAGCAGCAACGCCGCACGATTCAGGACGGTGTCGACCTGCTGGTTGGCACACCTGGCCGCATTATCGACTATTTCAAGCAAGGCGTATTCAAACTGAGCGAAGTACAAGTTGTCATTCTCGATGAAGCGGATCGCATGTTTGACCTTGGCTTCATCAAGGACATTCGCTATCTGCTGCGACGGTTGCCACCTCCCGACAAGCGCCTGAACATGCTGTTTTCGGCGACCTTGTCACAGCGTGTCATGGAACTCGCCTACGAACACATGAACGAGCCGGAACTGATCCGTATCGAGCCCGATAAGGTTACAGTTGACCGTGTCAGGCAGGCCATCTTCTTTCCCTCTAACCCCGATAAGATGCCCCTGCTGGTAGGTCTGATCAAGGAAATGGGCGGAAGTCACGCTACGGCTACTGGTGATAGTGCCACTGACAAGGGACTCAAGACCCGGATCCTGGTCTTCGTCAATACCAAGCGCGAGGCGGAACGTGTTGAGGCCTATCTCGAGGCTAACGGCATCGATGCGCAGGCAATTTCCGGCGATGTGCCGCAGAAAAAGCGCCTGAACATGCTGATGCGCTTTCAGACAGGTAAATTGGCAGTCCTGATCGGCACCGACGTCGCGTCACGGGGATTGCATATTCCGGACGTGCAGTGCGTAATCAACTATGACTTGCCGCAAGAATGCGAAGATTATGTGCATCGAATTGGTCGCACTGCACGCGCCGGCGCCTCCGGTGACGCGATCAGTTTCGGATGTGAGACCTACGCGATTTCACTGCCGGAAATCGAGGAATTCATTGGCCACAAGATCCCCGTCGCAAACTACGACGCCTCGTTGCTACCGGAACTGATTCGGCCTGCGCGCAGGAAATCCAAAGGCAGACCGGGCCATCGTGGAAACCCAGGTGGGAAAAAGCACTCCCCACAACGCCGGGCACGTAGAAAAAACACGTAGGAGACCGGCTGCAGGAGCCCGCCTGTAGGAGCCCGGCCCACCGGGCGAAATTACAATTTTGAGCCGCAATTCTAAAGATCAATCCGCGCCAATCAGTAGTTCCAGATTTGTCAACGCGGGCGGATTGGGCTCCTGCGACAGCAGGCTGGCCACACTCTCAATCGCAGGGAAGTCGCGGTGCTCCCGTGCCGGCCACCTCGTATCAGGCCGTGTCACGTTCAACAGCATGCTGATGCCAAAGGTGCGGGCGCTCTCAAGGACGATCGGATTGTCATCGATGAACAGCGTGGTTTCCCGGTCGAATCCCTCGGCTTCGTACAATGCATGCCAGAAAGGCTGGTCTTCTTTCGCGTGTCCCATTTCATGCGAGGTGTAAACAGCATCGAAAAAATCGGCAATGCCGGTCACTTCGGTCTTGATCTCGAGCGTGTCGCGATGTGAATTGGTGACCAGCAGCACCCGCACATCATGCTTCTGAGCAACCTGCAGAAAATCCCTGGCGCCCGGCAGGAAGCAGATCCGGGCGTTCTCCCTGCGGTGCAATGCTTTCACATCCAGGTCCAGTACCTCGCTCCAGTGATCCAGGCAATACCACTGCAGCTTGCCTTCCAGGCTGCGGAACTTTGCCGAAAGCATTTCACGGGCCTCCGCTTCGCCCATCGAATTCCGCCGCGCATACTCTGCTGGAATGTGCTCGCGCCACATGTAATTGTCGTAGGCGAGATCGAGGAGCGTGCCATCCATGTCCAGCATAAGCGTATCGCAGTCGCTGAGCGCTTCAATTGATTTATGATATTCGGATGAACCTGCCAAAACTCATAGATCCGGTCGTTTCATTAGCTGCCGAGGCCGGCAGGGCAATCCTGCAAGTTTACGCCAGCGATTTTGATGTACAAGTCAAGGATGACCAGTCACCGCTCACGCAGGCCGATATGGCGTCGCACCACATTATCGTGGAGGGACTTGGCAAGCTGACCCCCGATCTGCCGGTGATTTCAGAGGAATCCGGACTTCCCGGATTCGAGGAACGCAGCCAGTGGAATCCCTACTGGCTGATCGATCCGCTGGACGGTACCAAGGAGTTCGTCAAACGCAACGGCGAATTTACGGTGAATATTGCTCTGATCGAGGATCATCAGCCGGTCTTCGGCGTGGTCCATGTGCCGGTCAGGGGCACGACTTACTCCGGCTGCCGGGGGGCGGGTGCCAAGCTGCGTGCAGACGGTGATGGACCAAGATCGATCGCCGTTGCCCGCGAAAGCGCGACGCCGGTACGGGTCGTGGGCAGCCGCTCGCATCGCGGCGCAAGCCTTGATCAGTTTCTGCAAAACCTCGGCGATTTCGAGATGCATCCGACCGGCAGTTCCCTCAAGTTCTGCCTGATCGCCGAGGGTGCAGCAGATGTGTATCCGCGCCTCGGGCCAACGTCGGAGTGGGATACAGCGGCCGCCCAGGCCGTGGTCGAACAGGCGGGCGGCACGGTGCTGGAACTGGACGGAAAACCGCTCTCATATAACAATAAATCCGACATCCTGAATCCACATTTTCTGGTGGCAGGCCCGATGGATCATGACTGGCTGGAAATCATCGGCAATTATGACTAATTATTTGCTGGTAAACGCGCTAGAATCAGGTGAACGGAGATCGGGAAAAATGCTGGAGTTAATGCCCTGAATTGATGAGCGGGATAGTAGATACCGAATCATTTAAGGAGTTCGCGCGGCTCCGTGAACTGCGCGTGAGTCACCGGGATCTCGATTATCTGATTGACAGCCTGTCCGATGACCCCCTGGTCGATCAACTGCGTATCCGCAGACTGAAAAAACGGCGACTGGTCCTTAAAGATCTGATCGTACGGATGGAGAGTGAACTCATACCGGATCTGGACGCGTAATTTTCACCGGCCGAGCTTAATATCTCACAAGTGCCGACAGGTAACGCCGCAACTCCGCTGCGGCCATTACGCATTGCGCTCGCACACGTTCAATTCCACAATTTGAACTGGCCATCACGCTGCTGTGAATCGTTTGCGCGAGGGCATAGTGACTACCACCAGCCCACCGGTTAAACCGCTTGATTCCGGCCTGATCGAATCCCTGTTGAATCCGGAGGCATACCCGCATCCGACTCGATCGATCGAAATGATAGAAACCCATATTTCCTGGGTGCTACTTACCGGTCCCTTTGCCTACAAGATCAAGAAACCAGTCAAACTCGGCTTCCTGGATTTTCGCGACCTGGGCAGGCGCCTGTTCTATTGCCAGGAGGAGCTCAGGCTTAACCAGCCCTGGGCGCCCGAAATCTACATTGACGTGTGCCGATAACCGTGTCGGGCGTTCAGCTCCTGGTTAATGGAGATGGTCCGGCCGTCGAGTACGCGGTCCGAATGCATCAGTTCGACCAGTATCAACGCCTCAATCTGCAGCTGGATGCGAACCAGCTGTCCGGCGACGACATGGACGAACTCGCGAGCAACATTGCGCAGCAGCGTCAGTCAGCGAACGTCACGGGGCCCGCCGGGCGCGATGAGAAACTGGCGCATATCCGGGACGACATGTGGGGCAACCTGAACGCGCTCGACGGACAGCCAGCTGCCAAAAATCTGCAGAACCTTCGGCAGTGGACGGCCAGGCAGCTGGACAGGCTGGAGCCGGTGTTACAACGGCGATTTGATGACGGGTTTGTTCGCGAATGTCACGGTGACCTGCATTTGTCCAATCTCCTGCGCCTGCCAGGTGGAATCACTGCTTTCGACTGCATCGAATTCGGCGCCGAATTTCGCAACATCGGCGTCATGAGCGACCTCGCGTATCTCGTGATGGACCTTGTTTCGAGGCAACGGATTGATCTCGCTTATCGTTTTCTCAATCGCTACCTGGAGCTGACCGGGGATTACGCCAGCATGGAGATTTTCACGCTCTATTTCATCTATCGATGCCTGGTGCGCGCCAAGGTAGCGGCGATCCGCAGCCAGGAGCGCAAGCGTGACAATCACGCGAAACGTGATCTGTCAAAAGTGCGCAAGTATTGCGACATGGCATCGCGACAGACGCAGCAACAGACGCCGACGCTGATCATCATGCATGGGCTATCCGGTTCCGGCAAGACCTGGCTGTCCGGCAAGCTGGTCTCTGAATTGCCCGCCGTCCGTGTCCGTGCCGACATTGAGCGAAAAAGAATGCTTGGCATAGACGAGCTTGCTGATAGCGAATCAGGCGTTGGAAAAGGCATTTATTCGAAAGACACAAGCAGAGATACCTACGATCGGCTTCACTGCATTGCAGAAATTGCGCTTCGTGCCGGGCACGACATCATAGTAGACGCTTGGTATCTGAAAATTGCGGAGCGGGACGAAGCAAGCAAGCTGGTGACTCGCTGCTGCAGCCACTACATTCTCGTTCAGACCTGCGCCCCGGGACCAAGCCCTGCGGAAACGAATACGCAAACGCGGCAATCTCGGAGATGACGCGTCCGAGGCCGGACTGGACATCCTGAAATATCAGCAGCGGCACGCACGGAAACTTACGGCCGTCGAACATTATTCAGCAGTGAGAATATGCACCGATGATGATATCGATATCGCCGATCTTGCAGACCGAATCCGCAAGAGTATTACCTGAGAGCATTGCTGTCCCATAATCCCAAGAACGGTGTCGAGACAACGCAGATCAATGATAATAAGATCGACAATCGCCCGCTGGGGCGGGCTCCTACGATCGATTCGGAGCC
>Ga0209988_10000083_pt1 | contig 47094 bp, 42 predicted proteins | sample N075metaG_FD_183115 | JGI IMG/M metagenome (GOLD analysis project Ga0209988, IMG submission 183115) | Deep subsurface microbial communities from Kermadec Trench to uncover new lineages of life (NeLLi) - N075 metaG (SPAdes) (version 2) | ecosystem: Environmental > Aquatic > Marine > Ocean trench... | reverse complement strand
AAAGCCTGGTTGGATTTGCCAATGGCCAATGATGCATCGGTCGCCCTGCTGGCGGTGGTGGTGATATTCCTTACACCAGACGGCAAGGGCGGGAGGCTGCTGGACTGGAAGACTGCCAGCACTATCCCCTGGGGGGTTCTGCTGCTGTTTTCCGGGGGCATCTGCCTGGCCAAGGGCTTCGTCAATTCAGGGCTCAGTGACCTGATGGGGCAGTGGTTGGCCTCCATGACCCAGATGCATACGCTGGCGCTTATTGCGGTGATCTGCCTGGTGGTCACCTTTATGACCGAAACGACCTCCAACACCGCGAGCACAACGCTATTGATGCCGGTGCTTGCCGCAGCCGCCCTTGCTTCGGGCATTGCGCCGGAGCTTATGATGGTGCCCGCCGCGATGAGCGCGAGTTGTGCCTTCATGCTGCCGGTGGCGACCGCGCCCAATTCGGTGGTATTTGGCACGGGTATGATTACTACCAGCCGTATGGCCCGGGAAGGCGTGCTGCTCAACCTGGTCGGTGTGGTGGTTATTACTTCAGTTTGTTATTTTTTCTTTCAATAGGTATTTCATGAACGTCACCCGAAAATTACTCACACTGCTCTTTATCACCATCGCCCTGGGCCTGCTGTACCCCGGGGTGACCCAACCGGTGTTGACCCTGAGCGGTACCATTGAGAAGTCGCAACTGGCGGAACTGGGCATCGAGCTGATGGCGGGGGAGGATGCCGACGCCCAGACCCGCCAGATGTTAAGCGCCATCTCCAGCTTTCTCGGTTTTGATCAAATCAAAGGGCAACTTGAGGCCTACCGCAATACCCGTTCCATGTGGGGAACCGTTGAGGAACTGGCCCGAACAGGCAACCTCGCGGTGGCTTTCCTCATTGTTTTTTTCAGCCTGGTCATCCCCGTCGTCAAACTTTTATTGCAGGGTATGAGCCTGTTTGTTTCCCGGGTGGATTCGCTCCGGCATTTGCTGTGGCTGAACGCGGTATTGAGCAAGTGGTCAATGTCAGATGTATTTGTAATGGGCTTGTTGGTGGCCTTTATGGCCGGCCGGGCCTCCGAGCAGGCCGGCGAACTGCTCACCATGAGTGCCACACTGGAATCTGGTTTTTACTACTTTCTGGCCTATTGTCTATTTTCCATCGCGGCATCGGGTATGTTGCGCACTGAGCAGGGGTGAATGTGAATGATTAGAAAATGGCCGTTTTACCTGGCGACGCTCGCCTGGCTATCGCTGGTGTCATCACAGGTGTTGGCGGATGCGCGCAGTGTGCAGGTTTCCGTAGTCGTGGATATCCCGCACAGCGAAGCCTGGACTATCTTGCGGGACTTTTCCGTGTCGCATAACTATGTGCCAAATATAACGAGAACCGAGATTGTCTCCAGTAAGCGCGCCGGCCTTGGCGCGCATCGCAAAGTGTATGAGGCGGACGGTGACTTTCTCGAAGAAACCGTGATTGACTGGCGGGAGGGAGAGGGTTTTGTAATCAAACTGCACAAGGGCGACGAGCCCATGGCACCGTTCACCCGGGCGGAGTTTCACTATGCGTTACAGACGCATTCACCGGGCAAAACCACCATCGCCTTGACCATGCTTTACCAGTTGCCTATGGGGTCGTTAGGCGACGCATTGGGCGGCTGGTTTATCGACCCGGTTGTCGAAGATAGCCTGACCCAGGTGGCGGCAGGGATGAAACATTATTACGAGACCGGTACGCCCGCCACCGATAGCGATCGGGAGCGGTTGGCGGGGACCGTGCAGGTCGTTGAAAACTAAAGCAATGCCATGATGGTTTCGGCAGCGCTCGCTTCCACACCGGGGCCGGTTTCAACGTTCAGATGGCTGATCACGCCGTCATCGACAATCATGGCAAAGCGTTGGCTGCGAGTGCCCATGCCAAAGCCGCTGCCATCGAGCTCCAGACCCAGGGCGGCGGTAAATTCGCCGTTACCGTCGGCTAACATGAGCAGTTCCTCGGCATTTTGAGCTTCGCCCCAGGCGCCCATCACAAACGCGTCATTGACCGCCATACACACGATTGTATCTACCCCCATCGCCTTGATCTTGTCGGCGTTGACCACGTAACCGGGCAGGTGGGTGATCGAGCATCCGGGGGTGAATGCGCCGGGCACGGCAAACAGCACGACTTTTTTGCCGGCGAATATTTCTGCCGTGTCGATATCGGTCGGCCCCTTGTCGCCCATGGTTTTTAAGGTACAGGCGGGAATGTTGTCACCAACTTGAATTGTCATGTCACTCTCCTTTTGAATACTGGATATCGGACTGCGCTACCGCGCGCAAGCATATACGATTATAGCTGGACGATGCCAGCGAGTCTGTGCCGTGACGGTAATTACTCGTCCTGATCAAGCATGCTGGCATAGATGGTCTCGCAGTCGCGGTAGAAACTGAGCTGATCATCCCCCAGATAGGGCGCCACCATTGTCAGTAACTGAAGCACTCCCTGGTGAATGGTCACCTGGGGCGGTCGACTATCATAGAGCAGGCGGTCGAAACTGAACCAGAAAGTTAGAGATAGCGTCATATTGTCGACCAGTCCGAGCAATTGCTGACCCTGGGTGTCGATGACGGCCTGCTTCAACAGTGTTTGGCAAATGGCGTACAGCGCCGCCCGCTTTAACTGGGTGACGCGCCGGAAGCGCTTTCGAATACTGGGGTAACGATGCAGAATATCTTCGAGATTATGGTAGAGAAAACGATATTGGTACATTTCTTCCATGACCACGTAGAGGAAATACCAATTATCCTCCACATTGCTGTCTTCGCTACCCAGCGGCTGTTCAATGGGGGCGGTCAGCGTCCCGCCCAGCGCTACTTCATATTGCTGGAACAGTTCGCCGATAATTTCGTCTTTGCCCTTGAAATGGTAGTAGAGGTTGCCGGGACTGATATCCATCTCATTGGCGATATCGATGGTGGTGGTATTGGCTTCGCCCTCCTCATTGAACAGCGCGAGACTGGTTACCAGAATACGATCCTTCGTTTTCATCGAGCTGGGATGTTACGCCTTGCTTTTACGGGCAGCGGACTTGCGCCGGGCGGGTTTTTTCGCTGTCGGTTTCCTGGTCGCGGCCTTTTTGGCTTTTTTGGGCACGGTGATCGCCCCCGAGTCAGTGAGAGCGGTTGTTAGCAGGTCCAGTTTTTTTGAAATCAGGTCTACTTTTGCCTGCAGGGCCGCCAACTCGTCGCTGCGCCCGAAGCGTTGCAGATTGAAGTTCTCGCGCACTTTGTTGATGCGCTCTTCCACAGAACTTTTGGAGGGTTTTAGGTGTGCGCGTGCGCTTTCCTCCAGCGCAGCGCCCGCCTTGACCAGGTCGCGAAACAGTTTGGGGGTCTCCACTCCGGCTTTTTCCAGCCGCTCCTGGGCTTCATCGGCCGCTTTACCGTAGGCGCCAACCCCTGCCAACCAAATATTCTTGGCAATTTCGCTCGCTTTATCGCTCACATTACTTTTTTTGTCGCTCATCTGGCCTACCCTCCATCCTCTTAATACCCATTGGAATCCCCTGATTCGGGCAGACCATTAAAACAGATTGACGGACAAAAAAAAGGGGCCACATGGTGGCCCCCGAAAATACCTCGACAGGCGAGGATAAGTGATCCTGGATGGGATTCCGCCTAGGCAGCGGTTTTGAAGCCGACGGACTCCATCAGCTCGTCGAAACGCGCCTTGGCCTTGTCTAGCTGGGCTTCCAGCTTGACGCGATCAGTCAAGCTCTCGAGCTTGAATTCAGGCAATTCGATATCGTCAATGCGGCTCTGTGCAGCTTTCTGCACTTTCTCGCCACGCTTGACAAGATCAGCGTACGCGTCGTCAGCCTCGCTGCGACGGTCTTCCAACTGCTTTTGCAGGTCGCTAAATTGCTCTTGAACCTGGTCGAAAGCCTTGCCGTAGAAGCCCAGGCTGGCCAGGAATGCCTTGCGGCCAGTTTCCTGTGCGCGCGCAGCGAAATCGGTGTCAGACTTCTTGGTGGCCTTCTTGGTGGCCTTTTTGGGTGCAGCTTTCTTGGGTGCAACTTTCTTGGCAGCAACTTTGCGGGCAACGGGCTTGCGCTTGGCGGCAGCCTTTTGGGGTGCAGCTTTCGCCTTAGGGGCGGTTTTCTTCACTTCAGTATTTGTTTCAGTAGCCATGTTTAACTCCATCTGTTTCACAGGGGGTGAGTCTCCTCACTTGGTTTGAGTGCAAGATACGGAGAAAAATTAGAATAAACATACTAAAAAGGGGATTTATTTTGAATTAGCGGTAGCCGTGCTATTTGACCCGCTGTGATTCGGGTTCAGGGGTGCGCGTCTTTATTTAGCCGGGGGTAGGGCGTCTAGCCCTCTGTCTTGATCATTTCTTCACTGATTTGCCAGAGCTTTTGGGCGGCCTCCCTGTCGCGCGCCCAGGGCTTGGGCTTAATTTCTTTGCAATTGTAAAAATATTTACCGGAGACACCCTCCAGTTGCGCCGATGTGCAGGCGAAGATCGATGATTCTGCGCCTTTCTCCGGGCTGCGGAAAAATACCCCGGTAATCAGGGGGAGGATTTTGCCCAGCAGCCCATTCTGGGTACCCAGGCCTGTAGCGACGGCGCCGGGGTGCACGGAGTTCACGGTGACACCGGAACCTTCCAGGCGTTCGGCTAGCTCCAGGGCATACAGGAGATTGGCCAATTTAGACTGGCCATAGACCTGAAAGGTTTTGTACTTGTGCCTGAATTCCAGGTCGTCGAACCGCATGCCTTTCACGAAGTGATGTGCGTCCGACGCCACGTTGACAATGCGGGCCGGTGCGCTTTGCTTGAGTCGATCCAATAATAGTTGGGTCAGCAGGAAGTAGCCCAAGTGGTTGACCGCAAAGGTCTCTTCTATGCCATCAACCGTCTCCCGCCAGGAGGCGTTGGTTATGCCGGCATTGTTGAGCAGTATATGCAACGGTTCGCCGGTTGCCAGGAACTCCTGCGCCGCCCTGCGCACCTGCGCCTGCTCCGCCAGGTCGGCAATGATGAGGTACACGCGCTCATGGCCTGCTTCCTCCTTTATACTCCGCAGCACCTCCTGGCCCTTGTCGGGATTGCGACACAGAAGATAGACCGAGGCCCCCATCGTCGCCAGGGCTGCGGCTGACACCTTGCCGATGCCGCTGGTGGCGCCGGTCACCAGCGCCGTTTTTCCGTTGAGGTCCGTCATAATTCGAAATTCAGTGCGGGTATGGGGTGAGTGCTCCTAAGTGCCTTTCGGACCCGCTGCCAAAATAGCATCGGAGAGCTCGAAGTTGCCGATATTTTCGGTGAACAATGTCGCCAGTTTAGCCGCCTGCTCGTCGTAGGCCGCGGTATCGCCCCAGCTCGCGCGCGGATTGACGTACTTGGCATCGACACCGGGAATCACCGTGGGGATATCGAGATTCAGAATATCCAGGTGTTCTTTCTCTCCGCTGAGCAGGGCGCCGCTCTGGGCTGCCGCCACCACTGCGCGTGTCACCGGAATCGGAAAGCGGGACCCGCTGCCTCCGGGTGACCCGGAACCCCCCGTCCAGCCGGTATTGATCAGATAGACCTGACTGTCGAAATCTTCGATGCGTTTCATTAATAGCTCGGCGTAATCGCTGGCGGGCCTGGGCATGAACGGGGCGCCAAAACAGGCGGAAAAGGTGGGGTGAATGCCTGCCTCTGCCCCCAGCTCAGTGGAGCCAACTCTCGCCGTATAACCACTGAGAAAGTGGAAGGCTGCCGCTTCTTTGGACAAAATTGACACGGGCGGCAGCACGCCTGATACGTCGCAGGTGAGAAAGATGACGCATTTTGGCTCACCGCCGGAGTTGGTTTCGGTGCGTTTATCCACATGTTCCAGTGGGTAGCAACAGCGGCCATTTTCGGTGAGGCTGGTATCGGAGTAGTCCGCCTGGCGATTTTCATCGACCACCACATTTTCGATAATGGCGCCGAAACGAATCGCGTCCCAGATCACAGGCTCATTCTTTTGGCTGAGATCGATGGTTTTGGCGTAGCAGCCACCCTCGATATTAAATACCGACCCCTTGGCCCAGCCGTGCTCGTCATCGCCAATCAGGTAACGATCCGGATCCGCAGATAAGGTGGTTTTGCCGGTGCCCGACAGACCGAAAAACAAGGTGGTGTCGCCGGCCTCCCCCACGTTGGCGGAGCAGTGCATGGACATGACGTCTTTTTCCGGTAGTAGGAAGTTTTGCACGGAAAACATGGCTTTCTTCATCTCGCCGGCATAGCCCATACCCGCCAGCAGTATTTTACGTTGGGCGAAATTAATCAGCACAACACCATCGGAGTTGGTGCCGTCGCGGGCGGGTTCACAGACAAAACCCACCGCGTTCAGTATTTGCCACTCGGGCTTGTGGCCGAGGTTGTACTGGGCGGGGCGGATAAACATATTGTGGCCGAATAGACCCTGCCAGGCTGTTTCCGTGGTGACATTAACAGGCAAATAATGATCGCTGTGCTCGCCCACGTGCAGGTGAGCGACGAAGCGGTCACGCTGGGCGATATAGGACGCAACCCGATCCCACAGAGCATCAAATTTATCGCTATCAAAAGGCCGGTTGACGCCGCCCCAATCGATGCTGTCTTCGGTGCCCGGTTCCCGCACGATAAAGCGGTCGGCGGGAGAGCGGCCGGTACGCTTGCCGGTGGTGACCAGCAGGGCGCCGCTATCCGCCAGGATGCTCTCGCCGCGCTTGAGGGATTCTTCTATGAGGTGGGAGGTGCCAAGGTTGGTGAATTCCTGAGGAACTTGAAGGTCAGCGCTCATTGTATGTCCTGTTAGTGGTCGCATTTAGGGGGCTGCAAAGGGGCGTTATTATGTCAGATGAAGGCAAATTTGCGAACCAAAACGCGAAAAAAAGCCGATCAGGGGGCGGCTTTGGGGCGACTTGCGCGCTAATGCACCGTTTTGGACTGATCTTCGGTTTTAGCCGTTGCCAATAACCCTGTCAGGTCCTCCGCCCCATAGCGGTATTGCTGGTTACAAAACTCGCAGTCCATGGTGATGCTGCCCTGATCGGCGAGGATATCTTCGAGTTCGCTGCTCTGTAGCGTTGACAGCGCGGCCAGCGTGCGCTCGCGGGAGCAACTGCACTGGAACTTCACGGCGGCCGGCTCGAACACTCGCACCGGGTCTTCGTGGTACAGGCGATGTAACAATTCTTCCGCACTCAGGCCCAGGAGTTCCCCTTCCGTAATCGTGCTCGCCAAAGAGCATGCATGCTCCCACTGCTGGGCGCGCTGCGAGCCGTCACGGTTGGTGTGGGTAGGCAATTGTTGTAATAACAAACCGCCCGCCCGCTGCTGGTCGGCGGCCAGCCAGAAGCGCGTTGGCAACTGCTCCGACTGCTCAAAATAGGCATCCAGGGAATGGGCCAGGGAATCTGCCACCAGGGGCACAATACTCTGGTAGCGCTGACCCTTGGTGGGGTCTACGGTGATGGCCAATTGGCCGTTGGTCAGTAATTGGGCAAAACTGCTGCTGGTGGCCTGTTCTGCCCCCCGGACAATGGCGCGCACGTGTAATTCATTGGTGCACTCCACCATTAGCAGCGGGATTTGGCCTTCGCTGCGGGCCTGCAAAACCAGTTTACCTTCGAATTTCAGGGTCGTACTGAGCAGTACCGCAGCGGCTAAAAATTCGCCGACTAACTGATTAACCGAAGGCGCGTGGTGGTGAATGGCGAGTATTTCTCCCAAGATGGCATCCAGGCAGATGGTTTCGCCGCGGATATCTGCGTTGTCAAACAGGAATCGTTGGGCCTGGTCGCCGACTACTGGAGAGTTTTGGTCTGGGGGGGCGCTCATAGATTCGTATTGTACGTCAATGTGGGGTTCAGTATTTGAGGCCAGACAGAAGAATTTTCAAGCTCGCTATGCCCTACCTGTCAATAACCGCTACAGTGGTTGGCAAATCGAGTTAAAAAGGAGAGTTACGGTGCGATTCAGTTATCAAATTGGGATGTGCGACGCCGACCATTATTTGCCCCTGGTCAAGGCCGCGGAAGATGCCGGCTACCATGGGATTACTATCCCCGACAGTATTTGCTACCCCCGGGAAGCGAGTTCGAAATACCCCTATAACAAGGACGGCAGCAGGGAGTTTCTCGAAAGTGTCCCCTTTTTGGAGAGCTTGATCGCGGTTTCCGCCATGGCAGCGGTGACGCAGAAGATCCGCTTCGCGACGTTTGTCTACAAGCTGGCCGTGCGGCAGGCGGCTATCGTCGCCAAGCAGGTTCAAAGTATTGCGCTGCTGTCGGGTAACCGCTTTGATTTTGGCGTGGGCATCAGCCCGTGGGAGGAAGATTTTGCCGTTTGCCAGGTGCCCTGGGAAAAGCGCGGCAAACGCCTGGACGAGCAAATTGATATTCTGCGCGGTTTGGAGACCGGGGAGTTCTTCGGCTATGACGGAGAGATACATCAAATGCCCGAGAACAAAATGTGCCCGACGCCCACTGCAGCTACACCCATTTTGATCGGCGGGCATACCGACATCGCCCTGCGGCGGGCGGCGCGAGCGGATGGCTGGATGTGTGCCGGTGCAGATATGACGCAGCTGGCAGGCCACATTTCACGCATCGGTGAATTGCGAGAGGAATACGGCACCGCCGATCGCCCCTTCAAAATCTTTACCACTGGGGCCAATGCCTTTACCGCGGAGGGCATAGAACAGTTGGAGGATATCGGGGTTAGCGACGTGGTCATCGGTTTTCGCAACGTCTATGAAATGGAGCCCGACAAACCTCTGGTGGAGAAGATTGCGATGTTGAACTGGTATGCAGGGGAATTTATCGATGCCTGATACCGCGGGGGCGAACATTGACCCCAACACGCCGGTACTGGTGGGCGTGGCCGCAGTACAGCAGAAGTTGGATGACCACAATAAGGGGCGCGAAGCCGTCGCCTTGATGGAACAGGCTCTGCGCGAAGCCGCCGAGGATGCCGGTGCGGTTGAATTGCTGGCTGTTGCTGATGAAATAATGGTGCCCAAGGGCATCTGGAATTACAGTGATCCCGGTCGTCTGTTGGCCGACGCCTTGGGTTCACGCGCCGTCGGCGGCGGCCCCCCGACCACCGTGCTGGCGGAAATAGGAGTGTTGCAACAAACCCTCATAACCCGGGCGTGTCAGCGTATCAGTGCCGGGGAGGCCAGTGTTGTACTGGTGGCCGGGGCGGAGACCAAACATCGGTTCCTGCGCGCAAAAATTGCCGGCAGTACCGCCCCGGAAACGGTGCAAGATAGCGTCCAACCGGATCTAAAACTGGAGCCGGACTCGGAATTGTGGTCCGAGGTTGAATCGGCCGCAGGCTTGGGAATGCCGGTGGGCTATTACGCCATCATAGACAGTGCGCTGCGCTACAAGCAGGGCCTGAGTGTCGATCAACATCGCGATGAGATGGCCCGAATGTATGCTCGGTTTAGCGAGATAGCCGCCGATAACCCCGATGCCTGGTCGGAAGAAGCGGTCACCGCCGAGTTTATCCGGGAGCAATCCCCGGCAAATCGCATGTTGGCTTTTCCCTACACCAAGTTGCACAACAGTCAGTGGAATGTCGATCAGGGAGCGGGGCTTATTTTTTGCTCGGCAAAAATCGCCGCTGAGCTCGGCATTGAGCGCAGCAAGTGGATATTCCCGCGCGCCTCCACCGAGGCAAACTTTATGTCGGTGGTTTGTGCCAGAAAGGACCTGGGGGGCAGCGCGGGGTTCAGGGTTGCCGGCCAGCTTGTCTCGGCCATGGCGGGTGTTAATTTCCAGGAGTTGACCCTGCGAGAGCTGTACTCCTGCTTTCCCGCCGCGGTGCGGGTCCAGTTGAATGAGTTTGGCATGGCGGCTGAGGGCGATCTCACGGTCACCGGGGGGATGACTTTTGGCGGCGGGCCGCTCAATAATTTTGTCTTTCAAGCGACGGTAAAAATGGCACAGCTGCTGCGCGCCAAGCCAACCGAGGTGGGTTTGGTAACCAGCGTTAGTGGTATGTTGACCAAACAGGGCTGCGCCCTGTGGTCGGCGATGCCCAACCCTGAGGGCTGGGCTTTTGCCGACGTTACCGAGCAGGTTCGCCAGGCGAGCGCACTGTGTGAGCTGGTGGGCGAGTACCAAGGCCGGGGAACGGTGGCTGGCTACACGGTGCTGTTTCAGGGGATAGAGCCCTGGCGTGGTGTGGCGGTATTTGACCTGCCCGATGATAAGCGCACGGTGGCCTATACCGAGGATGCGGGGCTAATCGGCGAAATGATGGCAGAGGAACATTGCGGCAGGTCCTTTGCCCTTTGCGCGGGGCAGTTTTCCCGCTAGGGCGTGAACAAATTTGTACTGTGTGCGTTCGGCGGGAGGCGCCCGCCCATGTCGGGAAATGGGCTCGTCATGCGCCACACTAGCGGGTAGACTGGATTGATCCACATAGGGGGTGAATGCCATTGGCCCAGTTCAGACTGACAAAACCATACACCATGTCAAAAGAGGAGATTCGCGAGGCCGCTCAGGGCCTGGCTGATAGCCTGGGGCGCGAGCACGGTGTGCGCTCGCACTGGGAGGGCGATACGGTAAAAATCACGGGTATGGGCGTCGATGGCAAATTGTCATTTCACGACGGGATGATTGATGTTTCGGTGAAAATGGGGTTTCTGGCGTCCGCTTTTCAGAATGTACTCAAGGCCAAAGTTCAGCGTTATCTGGACGAGCATATTTCCTGAGCAGGCCTAAGCTGAAACGCCCTCATCTCGCACATCCTTTGGCGAGTTGCCGGTCCAGTGGGTGTAGGCGCGGCGAAAGTTTGAGGCGTCGTTAAAGCCCACGATATAGGCAATGGTTGACAGCGGCAGGCGGGTGTTTTTCAGGTAGCGTGTCGCGTGCTCGGCGCGAACCTGGTCCAGGAGTGTTTGATAGGACTGCTGTTCCCGCTCCAATCGCCGTCGATACGTTCTGGCGCTAAAATTCAGCATCTTCGCCAACTGCGGCATCTGCGGGTATTGACCCTCCAGTTTGCGCAGTAACTGCAAGGTTTGTTCCGCCACCGAATTTTGCTCCAGGTCAGCCAACAGTCGCGCGCATTCTTCCTCATAGAGAGCCCGCAGGGCCGGGTTGGAGGAGGGCAGTGGGGTCGCCATCAGGGATGCGTCGTAGGAAATGCGCCGATGCAGGCAATCGAAATGTACATCGTCGCCAAATACCTCGTAATACAAGTCGGCGTGCGGCGGTTTTGGGTAGGGTAGTTCTACCCGCATCTTCAGGTCAGTCCGGTTGAGCAGGCCCTGTATGGTATTGAGGATGCCGGCGTACATCAGCTCGCAGCCAAACTCCAGCGGGGTCTCCTCGGGGGTGCTTAAAGTCGTCAGAAAACAGCGATTGTCGCGCGTCTCAAATTCGATCTGCAGAGCGGGCGACAGCAGGTGGTAATAGGCGAGAAAAACGTCCATCACCTCGGCGAGGTTCTTGCAGGTCATGAATGCCTGGCCCAGCACCGCGTGGGCGCCGAGGTTGAGTCGCAAGCCGAGTTTTAGGCCCAGGGCGGGATCCCGGGTTAACGCAAAGGCGTTTTTAACCAGTCGGGAAAAATCGCTGTCGTTTACCCTGGCACCGATGCCGGAAATGCCTCTTTCCGCCAGGCTGGTACCCGCCAGCAGCTCCGCTCTGTCATGTCCCTGGCCCTCCACCAGATCGATCAGAATGAGGACGTATTGCGCGGGTGTGCTGGTGTTAAGTGGCATTGGCCTATTTGGCCACAAATGACCCCATTTTGACAAGACTTTACCTTGTTGGCCTTGAAACTATCACCCATAGTGGCCACTCGGACAAATCTATGGAGTATTGCAGATGCAAATTGAGTGGACCAAAGAGACGCCACGTAAGATTCAGGTTTTTCCCGGGGCAGATTTCCCCAAGGAAAATCCGGATCTTGAAGATGTGCTGACCAGTGAACAAGTGGACCATGTTGCAGAGATTTTTCAGACGCCACTGACCGGCGCCTACAACTGGGATTACACCATACAGGACGATCGGATCAAGAAACTGTACGAACTGGGCAAACAACTGAATTGGGACCCGGAGATGGATATCGATTGGGATCGCCCCTGGCCCACCGAAGAGCGCGCGCCGGAGTTGATGAACCTGCACGAGTACCCCCCCTATCTGGCGATGGATGAAAAAACCAAGGATGAGTTCTGGCTGCACATGAATGCCTGGAGTCTGTCGCAGTTCTTGCACGGCGAGCAGGGCGCATTACTGGTTGCCTCGCAACTGGTGTCCTGTGCCCCCACCTACAATGCCAAGCTCTACGCCGCTTCCCAGACTTTTGACGAGGCGCGCCATGTAGAGGTGTTCAATAAATACCTGCAGCAACGCATCGGCATGATGTATCCCATCAATACCGCCTTGAAGAGTCTGCTGGACAAGATACTCACCGATGAGCGCTGGGATATGAAGTTTATCGGTATGCAGATCGTGATTGAGGGTCTGGCGCTGTCGGCGTTCAATACGACCCGCGAAACCACACCGGATCCAGTGCTCAAAGATATTGTCTACCTCGTTATTCGCGATGAAGCGCGCCATGTGACCTTCGGCGTCAATTATCTGGAAGAGTTCGTCAAGACGCTGACCGAAGAGGAACGTGACGCCCGTGCCCTGTTTGCCTATGAAGCCTGCGTGGTCGCCCGCGAGCGCCTGGTGGCAACAGACGTGTTCCGTCATTTTGGCTGGGACGTAGAGGAAGCGCGCAAGCAGGTGCTGGATGGCTTTGTAATGGCCCATTTCCGCAATCTGTTATTCCAGCGCGTGATCCCCAACCTGGCCAGAATCGGCCTGCTGACGGACAATATTCGCCCCAAATTTGAGGAACTGGGCATTTTGGAATATGAGAATCTCGCCACCGACGGCGATATCGACTGGAGTGCGCTGGAGCGTCCGCTGGATACCACCGAAGCGCAGGCCTACGAGCAGAATATGCTGGCCGAGTTCCACAAGAAGCTGGAGGAAGAGGCGGGAGAAGAGCAGCTGCTGGCTAGCTAAGCCAGCGGCCCAGAGGTGTTTTGACCCAGAGGAAGTCCATCAACTTCCTCATGCCCTCGGCACTTTTCGCACTGTAGGGGTATGCGTTTTGCATCTTGCCACCGAAGCGGTCGATAACAATCGGCATTTCGTGGCAATAGCCGCGCAGCCCCTTCTTGCCATTTACCTGACCCACCCCCGAGTTTTTCTTGCCGCCGAAGGGAGCCGCGGGAATCCCGTAGCTAATGGCCATATCATTGACGCTACATGATCCGGTGTCGATGGCAGCAGCCAGCCGGTAGCCCTTGTTTTTGTCCCGGGTCCAGACATTACCATTCAGGCCAAACTCGGAGTCGTTGGCCAGGGCGATGGCCTCATCCTCAGTTTCCACTCGCGCGATACACAGCACCGGGCCAAACGTTTCCAGTACCATGATGTCCATGTCGTTGTTGACATCGGTGATGACAGTGGGCTCATAGTAAAGGCCGGGCAGGTCTGGATTGCGACGTCCCCCCATCAGTATGGTGGCCCCCTTGGCCCTGGCATCTTCCACGTGGGCTTCAATGATGGCCATTTGGCGGTCCCAGAATACGGCGCCTATGTCCTCGTCCCAGCCGTATGCGCTGCCCTGGCGCAAACCCTTGCCTTTTTCCATAATCAAGCGCACAAATTCATCGTAGACCTCGGCAACCACGTAGATACGCTCGGTGCCACAGCAGTAGTGGCCGGTATTCATGCAGGAGCCCAACCAGGCGCCGTCGGCGGCGCGATCCAGATCTGCATCTGCACACACAATCATGGCGTCGTTGCCGCCCAATTCCATGGTGCAGGGAATCAGTTGACTGGCGCAGGCCTGGGCCACTATGCGGCCGGTGGCAACACTACCGGTGAAGGAAACTTTATCGACACCGCCACTAACAATGGCCGCCCCGGTCTCGCCATCACCGAGCAACACCTGTAACACCCCCTCGGGTAAGCCGGCCTCATTGAGTATTGTCTCTGCCAGCTTGGCGGAGAAGGGTGTGACTTCCGAACCCTTAGCGACCACCGTGTTACCCGCCAGGATTGCTTGCACGGCCTGATTCATCACCAGCACGAAGGGGCCGTTCCAGGGTGTGATCAGGCCCACAACGCCCAGCGGCTTGTAAATAATGCGCAATTGTTTCATCAATCCGAGAATACCGTGCACCGAGCGCTTGCGCGGTTTCAAAAACTTCTCAGCGTTCTTCGCGTAATAACATAAAGAGTCGGCGACCGAGAAAATCTCCATGCTCATGGCATCGGTTCTGGCCTTGCCGGTTTCCGCGACCACTGTATCGATGATTTCATCCTGTTTTTCCAGCACCAGTAGCAGCGCTTTTTTTACTATGCCCGCTCTATATGACATGCTTGTTGCGCCCCATGAAACCTGGGCGGCCCTGGCTTTAGCGATCGCCTGGGCGACATCCTCCGCACTGGCGCAAACAAGTTCCCCGGTCACTTCCAGGGTGACAGGGCTACGTAACTGTAGGTGGCGACGCGAATCGTCCGATGAGATGGGTTCGTAGATGGACATGGGTGTTTTCCTGTGGCGAATGTTCTTGCACGATAAACTAAGGGCCATTAGTTTTATTGTCAATGACGCCTGAGGCCGCCGGAATTGACTGTGACAATCATAGTTGGGGGGAGGGGTTTTACCCGAAAGAATTACAACGCCGCCCGTGTGTGAAATAATCGCGCCTTTCTTATTGATCGATCAGGCTAACAGGCAGGATTAATGACAGTTTCACCCGCGGTACTACTGGTTGCCTACTGCGCTGCAATCGCCCTTTTTTCCCTGATGGGCGGCTTGCTGCCCAATTGGGTGCGAATGACGCATACGCGAACTCAATTGGTGATGAGTTTCGTCTCCGGCTTGATGCTGGGTGTGGCGTTCTACCATCTACTGCCCCACAGTATTGCCTGGGTGGGAGGCCCGGCGGCGGCGGATGCGTCTGTCTGGTGGCTGATGATTGGCCTCATCGTGATGTTGCTGCTGCTGCGTATGTTTCACTTTCATCAACACGACTTCAGCGGTGATGAACATGAGCACGCAGATCCCCACGAGTGTGAGCACGATCACCATCATCACGACGAACCCTCCAGCCACCGCCTGAGTTGGGTCGGGATAGCGTTAGGGTTGGGCTTGCATACCATTATCGATGGTGTGGCGCTGGGCGCGATTATTCAGGGAGAGGCGTTTGAGCTGGAGGCAAGCGGCCTGCTGGGCGTGGGGGTTTTCCTGGCCATATTGCTACACAAGCCGCTGGATGCCATGTCGATCACCACGGTGATGAACGCGGGGGGGTGGAACTCCTCAGCCCGTGCGCTTACCAATATTCTATTTGCACTCATGTGTCCTTTGGGTGCTCTGCTGTTTTATTTCGGGGTAGATTTTCTCGATGAGACGCGCCACTATTTTATCGGCGCCGCCCTGGCGTTTTCCGCCGGCGCCTTTATCTGTATCGCACTGAGCGATTTGCTGCCGGAAGTGCAGTTTCACAGTCACGACCGGGCTAAGCTGACCGTGACATTTTTACTCGGCATTTGTCTGGCCTATGGCATTGGCAGCATTGAGCCGGAAGATGCACATTTATCTACAGGATTTGCACCGGAGATTACATCATGGTCAAACGGGTAATTTACCCCCCAATATGGCTGGTGTTTGGACTTATCGCCATTTTTGGCCTGAATGAACTGCTGCCGGGTAGTCGCTATACCAGCACGGGCGCTCAGGTTGTGGGCAGTGTGATAATTCTTGCGGGTCTGGTGTTGTTGTTACTCGCAGGTGGGTTGTTCAAGCGTGCCGGTACTAATCTGGTGCCCTTTACCGAGGTGAGTGCCCTGGTGACCACCGGTATTTATCGCCTCACCCGCAATCCCATGTATCTCGGCATGGGGGCAATATTGTTGGGGTGCGCCATCACCGTCGGCGCCGTATCGGCGCTGCTAATTCCACCCCTGTTCGGAGTGATTATTCAACGGCGCTTTATTCTTCCTGAAGAGGACATGCTGCGGGGAATTTTCCCCGAGGAATTTCCAGTCTATTGCGCCCGGGTACGGCGCTGGCTGTAGATTTTTCAGGCCTCTGGCAACCAGCCGGGTAATTGGTCCGAAATCACGGTGGCAAGTGCTTCTATGTGTTCATCATCGCTGTTGAGGCAGGGAATATACTCGTAGCGTTCACCCCCCGCACGGAGGAAGTAGTCGCGGTTGTCCAGCGCGATTTCGTCCAGTGTCTCCAGGCAATCCACCGCGAAACCCGGGCAGACAATCTGCACCGATACGATGCCCTCGCCGGGGAATGCCGTCAGCGTTTCATCCAGGTAGGGCCGCAGCCACTCCTCTCGCCCGAACCGGGACTGATAGGCCGTCATATATTGGGGTTGTTCCAGCTCCAGCGCCCGGGCGATCAGGCGGGTAGTTTCCTCGCACTCGGTTTGGTAGGGATCGCCCTGATCGACGTAGCGTTTTGGCTCACCGTGATAGGAGAAAATGAGTTTGTCGGCTCTACCGAATTGTGCCCAGTGTTGGCGGATTTTATTGGCCTGGGCGAGAATGAAGGAGGGGTGGCGATAATAACTGCCCAGGAAGCGAAGTTCGGGCAGGACCCGGCGCCGGGTAAAATCTGCCGCTATCGCATCAAAGGTCGACCCCGTGGTTGTGCCGCTGTATTGCGGGTACAGCGGCAGGACTAACAGCCGGTTTACGCCCTGTTCCAGTTGACTGTGCAGCACGCTCTCTATGGAGGGTGAGCCATAGCGCATGGCGAAGTCCACCAGTACATTTTCGCCGTAACGCTTCTTCAGTGCCGCGCGCAATCCCGTGGCCAGATCCTGCGTATGTACCAGCAGCGGCGAGCCATCCTCGCCCCAGACCTTGCGATAGGAGGCCGCCGAGCGCCGGGGGCGAATATTCAGGATTACCCCGTGCAGGGTGAGCCACCACAGCAGGCGGGGCAGTTCCACGATTCGCGGATCCGAGAGAAATTGCTTCAGATATCGACGCAACGGCCCGGGCTCGGGTGCATCGGGTGTCCCAAGATTGGCAATCAACACGCCGACGCGTGGTGCTGCTTGCCTGTTGTCGCTGCCAATGTATTTCATGGTGCGGCCAATATACGTAGGTGCTGTTCGAATGCCAAGTTCAGTTCATCGCTGTTTTGTACCCGTTCACCGGCAGACGTCGTCAGTTCATCGAAACAGGCTTTTTTAACGGGAAGTTTTCGCCTAATCTGAACTCACATTAAACGCCCCAGGCAATGGTGCCTTGGCTTACTTCGTAGGGAACTATTATGAATACATCAACAGTGATTAAAGCGTTATCCGTCATCGCACTGACCGTCGGGGCTACCGTGACCATGGCCGCCGCCGACAGTTATAGCGAGACAGTGGTGACCACCTCTGCCCAGGGTTTACAAACCGCTACCGTCTCTTTCGCGGATCTTGATTTGAATACGGCCAAGGCGCAGGAAACCCTGTACTACCGACTCAGTAGCGCAGCGCACAAAGTGTGCGGCTCCACCGATTATCGGCGCACCGGATCGGTGAGACAGGCGGCAGAGAACAAAAATTGCTACAACAATGCCATGGAGCAGGCGCTGAGCCAGACCGCACGCGGCCAGGTAGCGTCACTGAGCAACTAGTTCATCTCGCCCCCTTTTCCCCCTGTAGGGGGCGAATCTCCGATCGATGGGGTTGGCCGGAATCTTCGGCTGGCCCCATTGATCTCTTACTACACAATTCCCCCCAGGGAGCCTCTGAACAAGTCTATGGCATCTCTGCGTGGCCTGAAGCGTGCAGATGCAAGGCGCAGTTTGCCTTTAATGGCCTTAGTCCTTAACAAAAGCTGCACCAACAGTAGGCGCTCTTAGGCGACGCGGCAAATGCATGCTTCAGGCTGCGCCCTCCGGGGCTCTCAGGCGATTTCAGGTTCCGCGTTATCCTTTCTCGACGTGCAACCAGCATGCCTTCAAAATGATGCCTTGAGCCTGAAATCGCCTGAGAGCCAGAGATGCCATAGACTTGTTCAGAGGCTCCCTAGTTACTCCGCACAGACGCTATCGTACCCGAGATGGTAAGGTAATCTCTTTTTTTGCCACAGTCTTGGAGTGGGTCCATGGAAAGAGTATTCATCTTGTTAGTCGCTCTGCTGGTGAGTGTGCAGGGTCTTGCGGTCGACGGCGACCCGGTTATTGAGTATCTCGATGGCCACGGCGGTAAATATGTCGATCTGGCCGGTGCTATTTGGGACCGGGCGGAACTGGGCTATCTGGAGTCCGAGAGTTCCGACCTGTTGCAGTCGGCGTTGGCCGATGAAGGGTTTGAGATTGAGCGCGGCGTCGCCGGTATTCCCACGGCTTTTGTCGCCAGCTATGGCCATGGCCAGCCCGTGATCGCGGTATTGGCTGAATTTGATGCCCTGCCCGGTATCTCGCAATCTGCCCAACCCTTCCGTGATATTGTCGATGGCAAGAATTCGGGTCACGCCTGCGGCCACCATCTATTCGGTGCCGGTTCCACCGCCGCGGCAGTTGCTGTTAAGCAATGGATGCAGACCAGCGGCACGGTGGGTACTTTACGTCTCTACGGCACCCCGGCGGAGGAGGGCGGATCGGGCAAGGTGTATATGGTGCGGGCGGGGTTATTTGATGATGTAGACGTGGTTTTACACTGGCACCCCAATGACCACAATGATGCCAACCCTTCCACCAGTCTGGCAAACCGATCAGCCAAATTTCGCTTTCACGGACAATCCTCTCACGCCGCCGCCGCGCCGGAGCGTGGGCGCTCGGCCCTGGATGGGGTTGAGGCAATGAACTACATGACCAATCTGCTGCGCGAACACGTGCCGCAGGAAACCCGCATTCACTATGTGATTACCAGTGGCGGCGCAGCCCCCAACGTTGTCCCGGATTTTGCCGAAGTGTATTACTACGTTCGCCATCCCAATGCGGAAGTTTTGTCGGGTATCTGGGCTCGCGTCATGGACGCCGCCTCAGGTGCGGCCCGGGGAACGGGTACCACAGTTGAGTCGGAAGTTATTCACGGCAACCACAGCCTGCTGCCCAACGAAGTGCTCGCGGAGGTTATGCACGCTAATTTGGCTCGTGTAGGGGGCGTGCAATACAACGAGGTGGAGCGTGAATTCGCAGCGATGATAACCGCCACCTTAAATTTGCGGGAGGATAAAACGGGGCGGGAGAGGGAAGTCCAGTCACTGAAAATGAGTAGCGGTATGGGGTCTACCGATGTGGGCGATGTGAGTTGGCTGGTTCCCACCACGGGCTTGAACACCGCAACCTGGGTGCCGGGAACCTCGGCCCATAGCTGGCAGGCCATCGCCGCCGGCGGTATGTCAATTGGCGGTAAAGGCATGATGGTGGCGGCAAAAACCCTGGCGCTCACCATGCTGGAATTATTTCAAAACCCCGAACTGGTGGCGGCGGCAAAAGTGGAAATGGAGGAGCGTCGAGGCGACGAGTTTGTTTATAAGGCGCTGCTGGGTGACCGCCAGCCGCCGCTGGATTACCGCATCAATTAGGGAGCCTCTGAACAAGTCTATGGCATCTCTGCATGGCCTGAGAACCAGAGATGCCATAGACTTGTTCAGAGGCTCCCCAGTATTTAATAACCTTCTTACGTAGAGCCTACCAATAATGGGAGATTGCCATGTCAGTACTTGAACGATTCAGCCTGCGGGACAAAGTGGCGGTGATTACCGGCGCGGGCAAAGGCATAGGCGCCGAGATAGCCCGTGTATTTGCCGATGCCGGGGCCACCGTTGTATTGGCTGCCCGTACGGCCACTGACCTGGAAGCGGTGGCGAGCCAGGTGAGTGATTTGGGACAACGCGCCCTTGTGGTGCCCACCGATGTGCTGGAGTTCGAGCAGCTGCAAGATCTCGCGGACAAGACAATGGCTGAGTTCGGCCGCATTGATATCGTGGTTAACAATGCCGGTGGCGCGCCACCGGGGCCGGTGGCCCACACTTCGGCCAAGGCGTTTGAGGCGGCATTTCGCTTCAACGTCAGCACAGCGTATGAACTGTCGCGCATTTGCGCACCGCTGATGGTGGAATCTGCGGGTACAGGCGCAATTTTAAATATTTCCTCCGTTGCCGGGCACTACCCGGCGCCCTGTTTTGCCGCCTATGGCACCGCCAAGGGCGCCCTGTCATTTCTGACCAGGGAACTGGCCCAGGAATTCGCACCGAAAGTCCGGGTGAACGCTATCGCCGTGGGGTCCACCAAAACCGATGCACTCAATACCGTGCTCACCGAGGAAATTGAACAGGCCATGGTCGAGCTGACACCGATGGCGCGTTTGGGTGAGGTGGAAGATGTGGCGATGGGCGCGCTATATTTGTGCTCGCCCGCGGCGAGTTATGTGACCGGGGATATTCTGGGAGTTAACGGCGGCCTGGCGCGCCTCAATATGACCATGCCCCGGGCCTGGGGAGGTATGGGCTAGGCCCCGCAGTGGATCGGCTGGCCCACGTTCGTGATGGCTGGCATTGTTACTCGCCGGGTTTATCGGCTTGCCGGTCCGGGTGGGCCATTTGAAATGCCTGCAGGGTATTGCAGTGATCGTAGACGCCCTGGATCGCCGAGTATTGTCCAAGGTCGACCTTAAAGCGCAGGGCGTTGTATACCTGGGGAATGAGGTAGCAGTCGGCCAACCCGGGACGCTCGCCAAAGCAAACATGGCCATTGCCTTCCTGTAACACTGTTTCGATTGCAGCGAAGCCGCGCTGTACCCACTGGGCATACCATTGATCCAACTGGGGCTGATCGGCGTTCATTTCATCGCGCAGATAGTGAAGAACGCGCAGGTTGTTGAGCGGGTGGATATCACAGGCGATGTGGTTTGCCAGGCTGCGTACCCGGCTCCTTTGCAGGGGATCGGCCGGTAACAACGCGGGATCCGGATGGGTCTCCTCCAGGTATTCAAGAATTGCAGTGGATTGGGCGATGACGCTACCATCGCCCAGCTCAAGGGCCGGCAACAGGCCCTGGGGGTTGGTTTGAAGGTATGTCGCGCTCTTGTGACTTGCGTCCAGCAGGCTCACGCCCTCACTGTGGTATTGGATACCCTTGAGATTCATCGCTATGCGAACCCGGTAGGATGCAGAGGAGCGAAAGTAAGTGTAGAGCTTCATAGAGCCTCCGGGGCATGAGTCATTCTCGACCTGTATTTCAGTTCGCAGAATAATGCTATATAGTTACCATCGCAACTAACTATGTTAAAAATGAAACTACGAATACGTCAAAGTGCACCGCCATCCAGTCAATATAGTGTAGTGGAATTACCATGAATGAAGTGCTAAACCTACAACAGTTTTTGCCCTATCGCTGCAATAACCTCGCTGAGAAAATAAGCGTATCCCTGTCCAAAATATACGTGGATCAGTTTGGTATCAGCGTGGCGCAGTGGCGCATTTTGGTAACCCTTGCCCAGGAGGGCGAGCTGCAAGCCAAGAGGATTGGCCAGCTCACTAATATGGATAAGGTTCGTGTGTCCCGGGCGGTGGCCATATTGATGGCAAAGAAACTGCTCCACCGACGCAGCTGTGATGTCGATAGTCGGGCTGCAATCCTCAGTTTAAGTGCGGCGGGAAAACGTTTATACAAGCGAATTGTGCCCCAGGCCCTGGCCTGGGAGTGCGCCTTGCTGGAACCATTGTCGGTGGGCGAGCAGCAAGCCCTGTTCCGCATTATAGGGAAATTGGAACGGCGACTGGCACAGAGCGGCAGTGAATTGGGCGAGCCATTACCCGTAGTTGGGGAGGCCTGAATTGAGTCAGCAAAAGATAATTGACAGTTTGCCACCACACCTCCAGCCCTTTGTTCGAGTACAGAGCTATGACCGCTACACGCCGCGAGATCACGCGGTTTGGCGTTTTATACTCAAGCACTTGAGCCGGCATTTGGCAGCCTGCGCCCATCCGGTGTATCTGGAGGGCTTGGCCAGAACGGGCATTTCGCTGAATCACGTCCCTTCCATCGATGAAATGAATCGCTGTCTGGCCCACTTGGGCTGGCGGGCAGTGGTGGTCGATGGCTTTATTCCGCCGGCGATATTCATGGAGTTTCAGGCCTTGAAAATTCTGGTGATCGCACTGGATATGCGCAGCATCGATAACATTTTCTATACCCCGGCACCGGACATAGTCCACGAGTCCGCCGGCCACGCGCCCTTTCTGGTTGACGTAGATTATGCTGAATTTTTGCAGCGCTTTGGAGAGGTTGGGATGAAAGCGATCTCCAACGCGCAGGATCAAGCGGTGTATAACGCTATTCGGCATGTCTCGGTGGTAAAGGAGTGCGCCGCCAGCAACGCCCAGGATATTCGCGCGGCGGAGGAGGCCTTGCATCGGGCCAACGAAGCCAATGTCGACCTATCCGAAGCGAGCTTGCTGTCCCGGCTGCACTGGTGGACAGTGGAATATGGGCTGGTGGGGGAGTTGCATGATTACAAAATATTTGGTGCCGGCCTGTTGTCTTCCCTGGGGGAGAGCCGACATTGTCTGGACGATGAACGGGTTGAGAAAATACCGCTGAGCGTTGACGTGGTGAGCTGCCCCTACGATATCACCAGTGAACAGCCCCGCCTCTTTGTCACAAAAAGTTGCCGTCACCTGTCCCAGGTACTCGAAGAGCTCGCCGCCACCATGTGTTTTACCGTGGGCGGAGCCCAGTCCCTGCGCAAGGCGGTGCAAGCGGCGACAGTGTGTACGGCACAATACGATTCCGGTATGCAAGTGAGTGGAATTGTTGATGAGGTGCTGTGCGACACAGTTGGCAATGCCATCTACCTGCGTACCCGGGGTCCCAGCCAGTTGGCGTGGCGCGGAGAACAGATCTATGGCCACGGCACGGCGGCCCATGCCGAGGGCTTTGGATCTCCCATCGGACTGCTGAAAGACTTCAGCCGTTGCCTGTCCGATTACACCATCGATGAACTCAAAGCCCACAATATTGTCATTGGCCAGTCGGCCCGACTCGAATTTCTTTCGGGGATCACCGTGTGTGGTCACTTGCGCGGGATTCACCGGCGAGAGCATCGCAACCTTATTTTAACATTCGATGAGTGCACGGTGACCGACCGCGTTGGCCGTGTATTGTTCGATCCATCCTGGGGCTGCTATGACATGGCTGTGGGGGCGCGTATCGAATCTGTATTCGGCGGCGCTGCCGATCCTGGGCAATTACAGCTCCACAGCGCCAGCTCCACTGTGACAACAACAGCTGAGGAGGTCGATCAACCGCTAATGACCCTGTACGCCGCAGTGGACGGTTTGCGTGGCTGCTGTGATGAAGTGGCTTTGGAGAAGTTTAGCCTCGACCTGAGTGCTTATCCGAATGAATGGCTGCTGCGGGTAGAGGCCCTGGCTGCCCTGGAAGGGCCGCAATCGCAGGGCTATCGGGAAAAGTTGCGGCTGGAATTGCGAGACATCCAGTCCAGGGTACCGGCATCGGTGAAGCTGATTGAATTAGCGCTGCACTAGGACGGCGCCGTTTTATTGGCCGGTTTAGCTGTCACCTTTGCCCACCTTATTGGCACCGCATCCCATGCGCTCGCCGGGCGACTCTACTAGTATTCACCGTCCAACCTTCATTCAATGCACGAGACTCATACCATGTCACTGGATTTTGATAGTGCTCGCCTGAATAATCCCAACATGACCTCCGCACACCATGAGTGGCGGGCCCAACTGCGCAAATTTTTTGATACCGAGGTGATGCCCTACGCTGAGGACTGGGATGAAGCCGGCCATATCCCCGATGAACTTTGGACCAAGGCAGCGGCGGTGGGTTTGCTGGGACTGGGCTATCCGGAGCAATACGGCGGCACTTCGGAGGGCATTGATTGCTGGTATAGCTGGATTGCCAATGAGGAAATGGCCCGCGTCGGCGTTGGCGGTATGTCCGCCAGCCTGATGGTGCACGGGATAGGCCTGCCGCCGGTGGTCAATTTTGCCAGCGAGGAAGTGAAAGAAATGGTGGCACCGCCGGTATTGCGCGGAGAAAAATGGATTTGCCTGGGCATTACCGAGCCTGGCGGCGGCTCCGATGTCGCAAATTTGTCCACCACGGCGGTGCGCGATGGCGACCACTATATCGTTAACGGTTCCAAAACGTTTATCACCGGCGGCATGCGGGCGAACTGGGTGTCGACGGCGGTACGCACCGGGGGAGAGGGCGCCGGGGGGGTCTCAATGCTACTTATCCCCACCGATGCCGAGGGATTCTCTCGTACCGAACTGGACAAGAAGCAGGGTTGGTGGGCCTCGGACACGGCTACTTTGTACTTCGATAATGTCCGTGTTCCAGTAGGAAATTTGATCGGTGTGGAAAATCAGGGCTTCCGGGTCATCATGAATAATTTCAATGGCGAGCGCATGGCCATGGCGGCGGGCATGGAGGCGTTGTCCCGGGTGTGCCTGGAGGAAGCCGTTGCCTGGGCTCAGCAGCGCAAGACCTTCGGCAAGCGCCTGGCCGATCATCAGGTCATCCGCCATAAAATAGCCCAAATGAAGCAAAAGATTAACGCTACTCAAGCGTATATACGGGTGTGTTATGAATCGATTGAAGCCGGCAATCCCAGTCCTGGCGACATCGCGCTGCTCAAAGTGCAGGCGAGTGAAACCATGGAGTATTGCGCCCGGGAGGCGATGCAAATCCTGGGTGGTATCGGCTATATGCGTGGGAATCGGGTAGAGCGAATCTATCGGGAAGTTCGAGTGAATGCGATTGGCGGGGGTTCGGAAGAGATTATGCGTGACCTCGCGTCCAGACAATACGGATTGTAGCGGAGGAGTAGACATGAAACTGTGGCATTGTAATGGGGCGCGGTCACTGCGGCCGTTGTGGGCGTTGGAGGAAATGGGGCTGGACTACGAGTTGGAGGTACTGCCTTTTCCTCCGCGCTTTTTCGAGCGCAGCTACCTGGATGTAAACAGTCTGGGCACGGTGCCTTTTTTTACCGATGGCGATACCGAAATGACTGAGTCGGCCGGCATTTGCCAGTATCTGGTGGATCGCTACCAGCAGTTTGACTTTGGTCTGCGCAGTGATCATCCCGAGTACGGCGCGTACTTGAACTGGTTGCACCACAGCGAAGCAACGCTGACGTTCCCCCAGACCATCGCAATGCGCTATTACTACCTTGAGCCCACGCCGGAAAAACAGGCGGTGGCCGATGACTACAGCAAGTGGTATATCGCGCGCCTGCGCCGCCTGGACGCCCACCTGGAAAATCATGAATACCTGTGCGACGGGCGCTTCACCATCGCCGACATCGCAGTGGCCTATGCACTGTTTTTGGGCAAGGCACTGAAGTTCGATGAGCGCTACCAGCCGCAGACCAGAGACTACCTGGCTCGAATGATGGAAAGGCCGGCGTTCCAGCGGGCCAATAGCTTTGGCGAGCCACTACAACTGGGTTAGATGAGGGAAATACTATGGCCATTCTCCAGTCGGAAATTGATCCCCAGTCGGACTCAACCCGTCGCAATGCCGAGATAATGCAGGCGGCGGTTGATGAGTTTCGCGCAATCGAAGCCAAGGTCATCGATACTGCCCTGGGCAAGGCTGCCCGTTATCAGGCTAAGGGATATATGCCACCCAGGGAGCGGCTGGGTCAATTGCTGGATCCGGGGAAGCCTTTTCTCGAACTGTCTACCCTGTGTGGGTATCTGCAAGATGGCGATACCGATGGTTCATCCGCTGGCGGCTCGGTGATTTCCGGCATTGGCTACGTGTCCGGCGTGCGCTGTTTGGTCATGGTTGACGACTACCTCACCAAGGGTGGCAGTATTTCCACCACCGGTGGGGGGAAGCGTACGCGCATGCAGGATATCTGCCTGCGAGAAAAATTGCCCATGGTGACCCTGGCCCAAAGTGGCGGTGGAAATTTACTCACCGTCGGGGACGTGTTCGGCCCCTCCGGCAGGGGGTTTGCCAATCAGGCTATTTTATCCGCCGCCGGCATTCCGCAGATCACCGTGGTGCACGGCAGCGCGACTGCAGGCGGGGCGTATCAGCCCGGTCTGTCCGACTATGTGGTGATGGTGCGCAATCAATCTACAGTCTATCTGGCAGGGCCGCCCCTGTTAAAGGCGGCGACCGGGGAGATTGCGACGGACGAGGAAATTGGCGGTGCTGAAATGCATACTGAAATTTCCGGTGTGGCGGATTACCTGGCCGAGAACGACGCAGACGGTATTCGCATCGCCAGAGAGATAACCCGCAAATTGGGCTGGAACGATAAACAGGCAAGTGAAATTGCGCTCGACTATGCCGAGCCTTTATACAGCGCCGATGAACTGTTGGGCGTGGTGCCGGAAGACCCGAAAACACCCTATGACGTCAGGGAGATTTTAGCGCGAATAGCAGATGGCTCGGACTTCCTGGAATTTAAAGCGGGCTTTGATAGCGGCACGATTTGCGGGCACATCGAGATTCACGGGTTTACGCTGGGGGTGATTGGCAACAATGCGCCCATCACCGCCAACGGGGCATCGAAGGCTGGGCAGTTTATCCAGTTATGCGAGCAGTCCGATACACCCATCGTGTTTCTGCACAATACCACCGGTTTTATTGTGGGTACCGCGGCGGAGCGTGCCGGAATTCTCAAACACGGTGCCAAGCTGATTCAAGCGGTCACCAACAGCCGGATCACCAAGATCAGTGTGGTTGTTGGGGGTTCATACGGTGCGGGTAATTATGCCATGTGTGGTCGCGGTATGGGTCCGCGGTTTATGTTTGCCTGGCCGCGCAGTGTGGTGTCGGTGATGGGGCCCGCCCAGGCTGGATCTGTGATGCGCACGGTGATGGAGGCGAAGATGTCCAGAGCCGGGGAAGTTGATACTGCGGCGCTCGATGCTATGGAGCAGGGCGTAGTGGATACCATGGAGGCCAAGTCTCGCGCCCTGGTGAATACCGCCCGCGTCTGGGATGACGGCATTATCGACCCGCGCGATACACGCAAAGTAATCGCCTATGTTCTGAGCGTGTGCAGGGAGAGCGACACGCGGGAAGTACAGCCCAATAGTTGGGGTGTGGCACGATTCTAAAGATAGGTCGCTGGGTTTAAGAGTGATGCTTGACAGTTAGTTTGGAGGATTCAATAAGTGAGCACAACCGAACAGGAAAAAAGTGAATTTCGGGCTGAAGTATCGGCGTGGATGAAGGACAACAACCCGGCCGACCCGGGGTTTCTGCTGCCCCAATCCTTCATGGAGGTGGGGTCTGAGGCACAGTTGGATTTTCTACGGGAATGGCAATACAAAATGTGGTCTGCCGGTTACCTGGGAATGGCCTGGCCGAAGGAATACGGCGGTGGGGGTGTGGATCCCCTGTTTCAGACCATTGCCGACTCTGAGATGCGTCGGCATCTGGTACCGATTGCCTTCAATATTATTGGTCTGGGTTGGGCGGGGCCGCTGATTAATGACATTGGAACTGAGCAAGAGAAAGCGAAGTACCTGAAGGGTATTTTGAGTGGGGAGGATATATGGTGCCAGGGCTTCTCCGAACCGGACAATGGTTCAGATTTGGGCAATGCCCAAATTCGTGCCGTGCGAGACGGCGACGAGTATGTTGTTAATGGCACTAAAATCTGGACCACCATGGGCAACTACGCCAAGTACATGATCCTGCTTGCCCGTACCAATCCCAATACCGAGCGCAAATATGACGGCCTGTCATTTTTCCTGTCGCCGATGAAAATCCCGGGAATAGATCCCCGGCCCATTCAAAAGCTGACTGGCGAATATGGCTTCACCGAGACCTTTTTTACCGACGCGCGCATTCCGGCGGATTGCATCATGGGCGAGGAGGGGCAGGGTTGGAAGATCGCCATGCAAACTTTGCAATACGAACGCGGTGCCGAGGCGGGCTCAGCCGGCGGCATGGCTTTTGTCAGAATTGTAATCGACGACATGATCAATGAGTTGAGCGACGTGACACGCGACGGCGAGCCGGTGTTAAAAGACCCTGCTATTCGCGATCAGATGGTGAAATTGATCATGGAGGAAAAGGCGATCTCACTGGGAGAGCGTCGCGCGTCAATCGGCGCCTTGACCAGCGATTATCCCTTTTCACTACCGCTTTCCCAAAAGCTGCGCTGGACTGAGTACTGCCGTCGAATGCGTCAGTTTGCCATCAATGCACAGGGCGCTGCGGGCAGTCTGTATGTGGGTGATGATCAGGCGCGGCAGCGGGGATTCTGGCAGCGCGCCTATTTTAATAGTTTTTCGGCCACCATAGGGGGCGGCACAAGTCAGGTGCAAGCCAATATTGTGGCGGAACATATTCTCGGTCTTCCGAAGTAAGGGGTAGGAAAATGTCAGTTATTGGTAATACGGACCTCAATTTTAGTGAAGAGCAGGGCATGATTCTCGATACGGCCAGGGAATTTTGTCGGGATAAATCACCCATCGCCGCGGTGCGTGCGCAACTGGATTCGACCCTGGGTTACGATGAGAATACCTGGCAAGAAATGGTCGCCCTGGGCTGGACCGGAATATCACTGCCAGAGGCCTGCGGGGGATCACAACTGGGTGTGGCCGGGGTTGTGCCCGTGGTCGAATCTATGGGGCGGTCACTGCTGGGCACGCCGTTTATCAGCACGACCCTGGCGGCCCAATTAATATTGCGCGCGGGCAATACCGAGCAGATCGAGCGTCTATTGCCGGAAATAGCCGAAGGCAAGCCGGCCACCCTGGCGCTGCTGGAAAATGAAGACTGGGGCGATGATCAGGTACGTTGCGTGGTGGACGACTCTGGCGTGATCGCCGGAGTAAAGAAATATGTTGCGGACGCCGGCGCCGCCCAATTGTTTGTTCTTTCGGTGCTGCACCAGAGTGGACCTGCGCTGGCGGTAGTGCGCAAGGACCAACTCAGTGCATCGGCTATCCGTGAAAATACCCTCATCGATGAAACCAAGCGTGCCGCAACCATCGATTTCTCCGGGGTAACTGTCGCCCCCGGTGATTTGATGACCGGCGCCGCAGTGTCAACTGCGCTGCGCGATGTGCGGTTGATAGGGGCGTTGCTGGTTGCCGCTGAAGCGACGGGCGCGGCGGCGGCATGTCTGGATACCGTGGTCGAGTATCTGAAAACCCGCAAGCAATTCGGCAAATTGATTGGCTCCTATCAGGCGCTCAAGCATCCCACCGTGGAAATACTCACCTCGGTAGACTCCTGCCGCTCTTTTGTGTACCACGCGGCGACTCTGGTCACCGACGAGGCCCTGAGTGCAGATGCCGAGAGTGCCTGCCGCATGGCCAAGGTTCAGGCCTCGGATACCCTCATCTTTGCCGGTGACAGGGCCGTCCAGTTTCACGGTGGCATGGGTTTTACCTACGAATGCGACGCCCAACTCTACATTCGCCGCGCCCAGTGGAGCCAGCAGCAATTCGGTGATGCGCAGCACCATCGCAAACGCCTGGCCAGCCTGCTTCTGGATAGTGTGGGGTAACCCTCGCGATACTCGCGAGTCACCCAGAGCCCATTAAACGGACCAAGTCATGACAGCATTTAGCAAAGTACTGATAGCCAATCGCGGTGAAATCGCGGTTCGGGTGATACGCACCGCCCGGCAGTTAGGGTATAGAACAGTGGCGGTTTTTAGCGAGGCCGATGCCGATGCACTGCATGTGCGCGAGGCGGATCAGGGCGTCTGTATTGGCCCGGCGCCCGTGGCAGAGTCCTATTTGTTGGCAGAGCCCATTCTGGCCGCGGCAAAACTCACCGGGGCGGACGCCATTCACCCCGGTTATGGTTTTCTGTCAGAGAATGCAGAGTTCTCGGCGCAATGCGCGCAGCAGGGCATTGTTTTTATCGGTCCTCCCGCAGCCGCCGTCGAATTAATGGGCAGTAAGCGGCTCTCGAAGATCGCCATGTTGGCGGCGGGTGTGCCCTGTATCCCAGGCTATCAGGGAGACGACCAATCTGATGAGGCCCTGCTGGCAAACGCCGCAGCGATTGGATTTCCATTGATGGTCAAGGCGTCCGCCGGGGGTGGCGGTCGCGGCTTGCGTTTGGTGTTGCGCGAAAGTGAGTTGGCAGAGCAAATAAAAATGGCCCGTTCGGAGGCCCACAATGCCTTCGGCAGTGGCGAGCTCATCCTGGAGCGCGCGCTGATCGAGCCGCGCCATATCGAAATTCAGGTGTTCGCCGATAGCCATGGCAATGTCGTGTATCTGGGCGAGCGCGATTGTTCGATTCAGCGCCGGCATCAGAAAGTGGTGGAAGAAGCACCGTCGCCCTTTGTCGACGAGGACCTGCGGCAGCGCATGGGCGAGGCCGCTGTCAATGCCGCAAAAGCCTGTGATTACAGGGGTGCGGGCACGGTCGAGTTTCTGGTTGATGCGGATAAGAGCTTTTATTTTCTGGAAATGAACACCCGCTTGCAAGTGGAGCATCCGGTGACGGAGATGATCACGGGCCAGGACCTGGTGGCCTGGCAGTTGGCGGTCGCTGCCGGTGAACCCCTGCCTCTGCGGCAGGAGGATATTTCACTTAGCGGCCACGCGGTGGAGGTCCGTCTCTATGCCGAGGATCCACGCAAAGATTTTATGCCACAGACCGGCACAATCGCCCGCTGGCAGGTGCCCGTTCGGGACGGTATCCGTGTCGATCATGGGGTCTGCGAGGGGCAGGCTGTTTCGCCCTACTACGACCCGATGCTGGCCAAGATAATCGCCTGGGGCGAGACGCGTGAACAGGCGTGTCGCAAGTTGGCATCGGCAGTTGAAGATACCACCTTGTTGGGGGTGAATAATAATAAGCTGTTCCTGCAAAAAATATTGCGCCACCCGGTCTTTCTTGACGGTGGTGCAACCACTGCATTTATCGAACAACATCTGCGAGATGATATTACCCTCGATGGCGGTGGCCCGGATGCAGATATCCTGGCCCTGGCGGCAGTGTTGTTCTATTCGCGTGGAACCGAACCGGGCAATGGATGGCGCAATTCCACCGGGGCGCAGCATGATTTCCGCCTGCGCTGCGAGGGCGAGGATATAGCGGTAAGCCTGCACCAACGGGGCACGCATACCACGGTATCTTGCCGGGACACCACGGTGGAATTGGAGTTGCTCAGCACAGAGTCGTCTATTTGCGTATTACAGCGCAACGGTGTGCGCGAGCGAGTTTCTTTTGCTTTTCACGGCAACCGCCTTCACCTGGATGGCAGCGGCGGGCACTGCAGCTTTGAAGATGTAACCCACGAGCCGGCCAGCGTTACCGGCGCTGCAGGTAGCGGGCAGATCAAGGCCTCCATGGATGGGGCGATTATCGATGTGCTAGCCACGGTGGGCGATGAGGTCACTGCGGGGCAGACGCTGGTTGTGCTAGAGGCGATGAAGATGGAGCACCAATTAAAGGCTGCGATAGATGGCGTGGTAGAGAGTGTAGGTGCCAATGTTGGTGATCAGGTAAAAGAGCGGCAAGTACTTGTCACCGTTGTATCCCAAGATAATTGTCCGGAGTAGGTAACAGGTTATGTCAGATAAGAAAGTTCGTATTGGCTGTGCATCTGGGTTCTATGGTGACAGCCAACTGTCTGCCCGGCAGTTAGTCGACAGGGGAAATATTGATTACCTGGTTTTCGATTACCTGGCTGAAATCACCATGGCGATACTGGCCAAGGCCAAATCACGCAATGACAAAGCCGGCTTTGCCGTGGACTTCGTCACGGTGGCCATGAAGGATGTGCTGGCTGATTGCGCTAACAAGGGCATCAAGGTGATCGCCAATGCCGGCGGAGTGAACGTGCCGGGTTGTATCGCGGCACTGCAAGCGCTGTGTGAAGAAAACGGACTGGATTTGAAAGTGGCCGGGGTATACGGCGACGATCTTCTGGAGCGCAGTGATATTCCCCGGCAGGAGATGGTCGAGATGCAAACCGGCGCCGCCCTGCCCGAGGTGCCGGGCAGCATGAATGCCTACCTGGGGGCAAGGCCCATCGCCGATGCCCTGGATGCTGGCGCCGACATTGTGGTCACCGGGCGCATCGTGGACAGCGCCGTAGCACTGGGCCCGTTGATGCATGAATTCGGCTGGGGGGAGACAGATTACAACCAACTCGCCCAGGGCTCTTTGTGCGGCCATGTCATCGAATGCGGTGCCCAGTGCACCGGGGGAAACTATACGGATTGGCATACGGTGCCGGATTTTTCCACTATCTCCTATCCGGTTGCGGAAGTCTCCGCCGACGGCAGCTTTGTCATTTCCATTACCCCCGACAGTGGCGGGCTCGCCACCGTGGGCTCGGTGGGGGAGCAAATTATTTATGAGATCGGTGATCCCGCCAATTATCTGCTGCCCGACGTGGCCTGCGATTTTAGTCACGTCCAGCTGAGTGAAATTGGCAAAGACCAGATAATGGTATGTGGCGCTGTGGGCCGAGCGCCCGGCAATAAGTACAAAGTGTGTGCAACCTGGCGGGACGGCTTCCAGATTAAAGGGATGGCTATTTACGGCGGACTCAAGGCCAAAGAGAAAGCGCAAACTGGTTATGAAGCGTGGGTGAAGCGGGTGCGCAGGCACTTTGAGGAAAATGGCATTGAGGACTTTCGGGCCGTTGATTTCGAATACCTGGGCACAGAGCATAGCTTCGGCCCCCACGCCGATGCGGGGCCCCAGGGGACGCGCGAGGTGGTAGCCAAATTCGGTTTGCACCACAACGATCCCGCCGCCCTGCAGTTTGCGGCCAACGAAATGATGTACCTGGGTACATCCGGCGCGCCGGGCATGTATGGCCTGGGCGGCGGTCGACCACGCCCCTCGGGTTTGATCCAGATACACTCGGCCCTGCTCGACAAGAGCTTCGTGCCGGTCACTGTGCAGTTGGGTGATCAGGTGTTGGTCCGCAAGACCTACGAGACGGCGGCATCCAATCCGACACCCAAATGTCACGGGGATGTTGATGCCCTTGATGCCGGGGATGACTGGGTGGAAGTTCCCCTCGAAACGCTCGCCTATGCGCGCAGTGGCGACAAGGGCAATAACGCCAACATTGGCGTGATCGCCAGGGAAGATCGCTTTCTGCCCTATATTCACAGTCAGCTCACCGCGCAGGTGGTGGACGATTACTTTGCCCATCTGGTTCAGGGCGATGTAGAACGCTTTGAATTGCCGGGCTTTAATGCCTACAATTTTTATATGACCGAGGCGCTGGGTGGTGGGGGCACGGCGTCATTGCGAGCCGACTCACAGGGGAAATCCCTGGCGCAAATGTTATTGTCCCTGGGCATTAAGGTGCCGCCCGAAATACTGTAAGCTCCAATCTCGTTAATTTTCGGGTAGCCGCAATGGCTGGTAAGCCTTTCGATATCAAGCGGGGCAGCTTCTCACGCAGCCTCAGTGTTTCGCTCGCGGGTATTCGAGTGGGCGGCGCTTTTGCGCTCGATAGTGCGTGGCAAAAACTGAAACCCGGGCGAGATAGTGGCCATTCAGAGTTCGCAAAACGGGAGGCCCGACTGTTCGTGGCCGAACTCGGTCGCCTCAAGGGGACCTACGTTAAGATTGGCCAGATGCTCGCTCTGTTGGGTGAACATTTTTTGCCGCCGGTTCTCACCCAGGCCCTGCATGAATTGGAATCCCAGACCGAGGCGCTGCCCTGGAGCAGCATAGAGCCGCTGCTGAAAACGTCCCTGGGAGATCGCTTTGGTGAACTTCGCATTGAAAAAAAAGCTATCGCGGCAGCTTCTCTTGCCCAGGTGCACAGGGCAACGGTGATATCCAGTGGCGAGAAGATTTGCCTGAAAGTTCAGTACCCGGGTTTGGCCGGGGTGATCGATACCGATTTTGATACCGTTGTTCGCCTGTTGCTCGTTGCCCGCTGGGTTAAGGCCGGACGCGAGTTGGATGAGTGGCTGGAATCCATGCGGGAGCACCTGCATCATGAGATTGACTACCCGCGAGAGGCCCGGATGACGGAGCGGATGGCAGAACTTGTGAGCCGGGACGAGCGCGCAACAGGCACCGCGAATGCGACCTACCATGTGCCCCAGCTGTTTCACCGGTACTGCAGTGATAAGGTGTTGGCGATGGAATATATCGACGGGTTTCTCGTCACGCAGGCCGAAGTGGCCGACCTGTCTCAGGCCAGGCGCAATGCCCTGGGAAAAAGCATGTTGGAGCTTTTTTTTCGCGAACTGTTTCAATGGGGCATGTTGCAGAGCGACCCCAACTTCGGCAACTATATTATTCGCACCCGCGCGGATGACTGCGATGTGGACGAGTTGGTGCTGCTGGACTTTGGTTCAATATTGGAATGTGACGAAAACTTTCTTCTGCATTTCGGCAACACGATTGTCGCTGGGCAAGTGGGTGATCGTGACCTGTTGATAGAGAGCCTGCTCGGCCTGGGTTGCCTGCACGCCGATAGCACTAGTGAAGCAAGGGAAAGTTTCAGCGAGTTTTGCCGGCAATTGCTTGAGCCTCTGCGTGCTCCAGAGCATTTACCCAGGGAGTTCCTCAATGAAAACGGCGAGTACTGTTGGGGGAAGTCACAGTTGTTGCGCCGTGTGGGTAAGCGAGCGGCCCACTCCGTCATCACCCGGCATTTCACCATCCCCTCGCGGGATTTCGCAATGATCGCGAGAAAGCTAACCGGTGTCTTTACGTTTATCGCAGTGCTTAACGCGGAGTTCAACGCGCACGATATCGTCCAAAGCTACATTGGTCAGTGGTTGGAGGAGAGATAATGGCGAAAGATAAGCCTGAGTCCAAAGCCGTTCCCACCGGTCGCGTCAGACGATTTGCTAAAGTGATGAAGCTGGCTGGCGGTGTGGCCGGCGGCATGTTGGCTGAAGGCGGTCGCCAGCTGCGCGCCGGCAAGCGGCCGAGAGCCCGATCGTTACTGCTAACACCCGCTAACGCCAGGCGAGTGACCAATCAGCTGGCCGATATGCGCGGTGCGGCCATGAAAGTGGGTCAGATGTTGTCGATGGATACTGGCGACCTGCTGCCTCGCGAACTCACTGATATCCTGGCCAGTTTGCGCTCCGATGCCAGGGGCATGCCGATCGAGCAATTGCAGGCGGCGATGACCGAGGCCTATGGCGAGGAGTGGGAGTCCATCTTCTACGGATTTAACTTTACCCCCATCGCCGCGGCCTCGATTGGTCAGGTGCATCGCGCCATTTCTCCGGATGGGCGTGAGATTGTCCTCAAAATTCAGTACCCCGGAGTGGCGGAGAGCATCAATAGCGACGTCGATAACATCGCCATGGTGTTGCGTCTATCGGGTTTGTTGCCCAGTGAATTGGATATTCAACCACTGCTGGAAGATGCCAAGGTTCAGCTCCAGGACGAAGCCGATTATCTCAAGGAGGCGGAGTTTTTGGCCGCTTTCGGCGCGGTGCTGGAGGAGGATGAACGCTTCGTGCTGCCCGCAGTGCTGCCCGACCTTACCCGGCGCAATGTGTTGGTGATGACTTATGTTACTGGCCTACCCATCGAGGATATCGCCGAGGTGTCCCAGGGTGAGCGCGACCGGGTGATGACCGCCCTGATAGAGTTGATGTTCAGGGAATTATTCGAATTCAAAATGGTGCAAACGGATCCCAATTTTGCCAATTACCAGTACCGGGAAAAATCCGGCGAGATAGTGCTGTTGGATTTTGGTGCCACCCGCCACTTCAAGGCCAGTTTTGTCAGTAACTACAAAAGACTTTTGGCGGCCGCCGTTGCGGGCGACCAGACCCGGATCGCGGCAGCGGCGCAGCAACTTGGATACTCGATGGGCGAAGAAAACTCCGATTATCGGGGGCTGATTCTGGAGTTATTCGCCCTTGCGCTTGAACCTCTGTGCATGGATGAGCCGTACGATTTTGCGCGCTCGAATATTCCCGGCCGGATGTCGGAGCTGGCAGAATCGGTGAAAAACTTCCCGGAGTTCTGGCAGGCACCGCCCACCGATGCGGTGTACTTTCATCGCAAACTGGGTGGCATGTTTTTACTGGCGAGCCGACTGAAAGCCCGGGTGAATGTCTACCGGCTGATAGAGCATTTAATTTAATCTTCCGTCGACAGGGGCATTGTCAGACCGAGCTATCCCAGCGTTCCCTCGCGTAATTCATCGAAGGATTCCTGCAAGCACTGGGCGTAAAAACCTGGATCCGGCAGCATCTCTCTGCAGGCGGTAAACGACAGGGTAATCGTGCCTTTTTTATTCTGCACTGTACTGTAGACAATGTGGAATAGTCCGACATTGGGTATCAGCGGCCCAAGACTGAAAGAGTCCACCAACTCGGCGCCACACATATACAACTGCATGGGCGCGCCCGGTACGTTGGTAACAATGGTGTTGTGAATCACATTGGCTTCCGCCAGCCCGGTTGCGCTAGACACACGTATGGCCAAAGAGAGAACATTGCCGGGCAGCACGTCGGTTAAATCCACCATCAAGCGGGGACCCATGGCCTGGGCGTAGGCTTTGGATGAAACGGCCTCTTCATGCACGGCCTGTAAGCGCTCCACAGGATCTTCAATTTCTGTGCGCAGGGCGACATTCATGAAGCCCACCATGTTGCCGCCGGAGGCACGTTCCTCGGGGGAGCGCACATCAATGGGACAGCCCGTTACCAGTGTTTTCTCCGGTAGCTCGTTCTTACTCTGCAGGTACTTGCGCAGGCCGCCGCCGACGATGGTAAGCATCACATCGTTAATGGTTGCGCCAGGCAGGGTGTTCTTGATGGCCCGAATAAGCTCGAAATCGAACTTTCGTGCCTCCACCACTCTATGGCTGGATATTTTTCCCTGAAACCGGGTTTTTTGTTTGTCGTCCAGGCTGTGGAACGTTTGCTCCTTCCTGCCACGGCGCAGGCGCATGAAGGCTGGCCCGGCCTGTTTTAGCATGTCGTACACCTGGCCGGGCTTTTTCCAGGCGTCTATATAGGCCCTGCCTAACATCCTGGTGGTGGACATACGCTCGACAATCCACGGTGGGGGCGGCCCCGGATCAGTGGTTTCCGGGGTCAGGTCGTGCACGATGTTCATGAACTGGGCGCCGGTTGCCCCATCCATGGCACAGTGGTGTACTTTAAGCAGCAGCGCAAAACTGTTGGCCGGCGTATCCTCCACCTTGTTCAGCCCTTCGATAATATACATTTCCCACAGGGGCTTATCCCTGCGCAGCGGCTGGGAGTGGATGCGTGCAGCCAATATACACAGTTGCCGCCAATCGCCGGGTTTGGGCAGTGCGATATGGCGCACGTGGTATTCGAGATCGAAATCGGGATCCTCAACCCAGTAGGGTCGCCCCAGCCCCAGGGGAACGGGAGCCAGTTTGCGCCGAAAGATGGGTGATAGATGCACGCGGCTGTCCAGCATCGCCAGTATTTGCTTGAACCGGACCTTGCCACCCGGGGCCGTGGACTGGTCGTAAATACTCACCCCGCCGATATGTTGCGGCAGACCGTCGAGTTCGGCGTGCAGGAACATGGCGTCCTGTCCCGATAATTGTTCCATGGAGAACCCCTTGAGGAATATTCATTTGCTTTCCTTTTAAGGGTAGGCGATATGACCTCTCCGTCAAGCGTCAGCCCGGCTGTGCTTACCTGGGCTTTTTGTTCTGTTGCTGGCGCCGCTCTTCCGCCGTCATATTGTTCCACTTCTCTTTGAGTTCGCGGCGCTTTTCAGGCGACATTTCATTAAATTTCTTCCGCGCTTCGCGCACGCGGGCCTGCTCCTGGGGAGACAGGGAGTCAAAGTCTTTGCGCCGCTTTTCCAACTCTTTGCGTTGCTGCTGCGTTAACTGTTCCGTCTGTTCGGCGTTTCCATTCTGGGCGTGGGCTCGATGGGCCTGGCTTTTTTTGTCTGCCCAGGATGGGGATGAAAAGCAAAACAGCACTGCTACGAGCGACCAGGCCCAGCGAGTTTTGCGGATTTTCAAAGAGTACATAGACACGTCCTAACCTCGTAAGTTGTCGTCCTGGGCGGCCAGCCAGAGATAGAAATCCATATTTTCATACAGGTCCCGTCCTTCACTGGATAAGAATTGCTCCTGGGGCGGCGGCTGAAGTTCGGGTTTGGTCAAGTCGGGCGATAACATTATCACCAGCACAAGCAGTGATGCGAGGGTCATACCGGTGGCCAGCGCGAAATGCTTTCTTCGATAAGGTTTATTAGCGTGGGCCAGGGCCGAATGACGTATTTGGGAAAGATCGCCCAGGGTGTTCGAATCCAGTTCGCGCTCTGAGCCGCGCAGGACGTCCCGCATTTCACTTTCAAAATTGGTCATTACTGTCACCTCCCAGCGCTGCTCGCAGGCTGTGCATGGCTCGCGAATAGTGAGTTTTAACACTGCCCTCGCTGCATCGCATGGTATGGGCGGTTTCGCTTGTACTCATGCCGTCCCAGCAGCGTAGCATAAATGCCTGCCTCTGCCGGGCGGGCAGGGCGGCGAGTGATCGTTGCACCATCTCCAATTCACGGTGACGCTCGTGCTGTTGGTGGGGTGAGACATTATCAGGCGCGGGTGCGTTTTCTATTGGATCCTGGCGCAGATCTTTGTTCCCGGTGCTGCTGAAGAAATCCAGCCAGCCGGTAAACCTCGATTGAACTTTCCGCTTGCGATGCAGGTCGACAATCTTGTTCTGCAAAATTCGAAAAAATAGCGGCCGCCACTGCGCCGAATCCCTGTTTGCATAGCGACTCACCAATTGGATCATTGCATCTTGTACGCTGTCCAGGGCATCCGCCCGGTTGTGCAATGAGGCCATCGCCATTTGATAAGCCCTCCGCTCTACCGATGCCAGAAAATTGTCGAGCTCTTGAAGTTCCAGAGTACTACTCCATTATTCGCTGCGCTATCGATGACTGTGTCCATGGTATAACAATTCATTGATCACGATGGTGCCCCCCAGAATTTTGAAGTAGTCGCTCACGTAGTCGTTGTGGTACCCCTGATGATAATTGTGGCCATAGTGGCGGCGCTGACCATAGTGAGTGTAATAGCGATGCCCCGAGTCGAAGTGCCTGTTGTAATGATGGCCGCGGTAATGATGACTTTTGGAGTAGTGATGCTGTGTTGCGCCGTTGTCGTGATGCGAATTGTGCTGTCTTTGCCCGTGCTGACCATTGGCCAGGGCGGGTCCGGCGACGACACTGAGTGAGATAACAAGTGCGGCGGTGAATAGTGTTTTTTTCATGTCAATATCCTCAGTTTTTTGGACTCTTACTCCCTATAACGGGTGAGGAGGCTATTGGTTGACAGGAATTTTCGAGTTTTTGACAGTCGGGGTAGGTGGACGCTGTGGCGCGTTTAACTCGCGACCACAGCGTCCATGATTTCCTCTTTGGGTTCCTGGCGAATCCGGCTGATCAGGGGCACCAGCACCAGGCACATCAGAGGTGTGAATATAACGATAAGACCCAGCAGGGTGTTGGTCATCCCCTGGGTATCCAGGGCGTAACCCAGCATTGGGCCAGTTACGATGAAGATGCCCCGCACACCCAGGCTTACCAGCGAGTTGACCGTTGCCCGAAAATCTCCGGGTACTCTTCGGTTCAGTGCCTCGTAGAACAGGCTCATACTGATGCCTCGCGAAACCTGTATGGCGAGGCCGAACAGCAGCCCCAGCCAACCCTGCCCAAACGCCATGCCAAGCAGGCCAAGCAGGGGGAGCGCTGCGATTAGCACCAGCAGTTTTCGGTAGCCCAGCTTCTTTTCGAGCGCGCTGGAGTAGCGTGCAGCCAGGCTGACCGTCAGGGCAAAACCCGCCCAAATGTAACCGAACTGGCCTATTGGAATGCCCTGTAGTTCCCAGTACTTCTGATAGATCCAGAAAACATAGACCGCCAATAATCCAAACACACTGATAGCAAAAGCTGTCCAGGCCACCACCGGCTTGTCAAATAACAACAGGCCTACAATACGTCGGGCACTTTCGCGGTGATTTACCGTTCGACCCGGGCGCGGGGGTTCCACCAGGAACAATCCCAGGACAAAGGGCAAAAATCCGGTAACTGCTTGCACCCACACAACCCAGTCCAGTGACCAAATCAACAGAATGCTGGCTACAATACCTGCGATGCCTGATGCGGCGGCCTCGATGGAAATGAGCCGGCTCAGTGATTTTCCCGCGCCGGCTCGATCCTTCGCACCGATGGATGCCAGGTACAGCTCGGTATCATAGAGCAGCGCCAGATCCGCCCCGGAAATAAGGCTAAAACCCACTCCCAGGATGAATTCGTAGACCAGGAAGTCGACAAAGGTGTCGGCCCACAACAGCGAGAAAAAGCCAAAACCGTTGAGGATAGACCCCAGGATGACCGCATTGCGCCGCCCCCAGATATCGGCGATGTAACCGGAGGGAACTTCACACACAGCGATGGTCAGTGCAAATAGCGCCTGGGTTTGCAGTACCTCGCTCATGGACAGGCCGTAGCCCTGCAACAATGGCACGAACACAGGTATCAATACCATGAAGCTATGGCAGAAGCCCATCATATAGATGGTTTTTATATTGTTTTGTAGTGACCTTTTCACGGTACTCGTCCCAGTTGGTCGAGAGTCCGGAGTGCGGAGGTCGATCCTGTTAAAACTACTAAGTTGTTATAACGAAAAAGGCCCCCGGGATCTGGATTCTCGGAGGCCTTATTTAAAATCTACTAACTATGCCATCGTCAAACCACTTTGTGTCCCCACAGATACACCACCTGCGCGGAAATCGTACCGCGTAGACTGCACGTATCTGGTTTATGTTGGAACAAAGTGTTCATGGTGTTCACTTCTGGCTCGTTAACTGAAAATTGATCAATTGGTGATCATACGTTGTGCCCGTAGGCAGAACGCTATATTGCGTCAGGAAATCCGCCAGGTCAAAGCGCAAACCCGGAACTGTGAAAAAGTTTACAGAGAAAGTGCAAACTATATAATAATGATTCCTTCAAAACGGAAATTTATTGTCTATGAACGCTTTAATAAGAGTGTGTGGCCTGTTGTTGTTATTGGTATCGCTTGCGGCATGTGGCGAGTCTGCCCCCGAAGAGCCGGGCGAGTCGATAGCGCAGCCTGCTGATGTTCAGCCCGCAGCGAGTTCACCGCAGGATTCGATACCCGGCCAATCGACAGGCGAACAGGAATCGAGTGAACCGAAGGTGCTGGGGAAAGCCTGGACGGGTGACCTCGATGGAATGGAAAAGCGCCGCGTGGTGCGGGTTCTTACAGTTTATGGCGTGGGCCGGTACTACCTCGACGGGGCGCAGGAAAAAGGCCTGGTCTACGAGATGTTTCAGCGTTTCGAGAATGCGCTCAATGACGACCTCAACCGGGGCCATTTGCGCGTACACGTGATCATAATTCCGGTCGCCAGGGATCAACTGATCCCGGCGTTGTTGGCGGGACGGGGAGACATTATTTCCGCCGGCCTGTCGATCACGCCAGAGCGGGAGGCGCTGATAGATTTTTCGGTTCCAGTTAGCAAGCCCGTCTCCGAAATTCTGGTAACCGGGCCGTCTGCCGTCCCGTTAAAATCTATCGACGAGCTCTCCGGTAAAACTATCCACCTGCGGTTATCCAGCAGCTATCGGGAGAGCGTGGAGGAACTCAATCGGCGCTTCGTCCGCGAGGGAAAACCGCCTGTTGTAGTAGAGCCCATATCGGAGTTGCTGGAGGATGATGACCTGATTGAAATGGTTAATGCCGGGCTGCTGCCCTGGGCTATTGTCGATCATTATAAACCCCAGCTATGGGATGGCGTGTTCAAAAATCTGGTGGTGCGAGACGATATCGTATTTCGTTCGGGCGCACGCATTGCCTGGGCATTCAGAAAAGACAGCCCTAGGCTTGCATCTGCCTTGAACAATTTTGCCAGCGAGAATCGACAGGGCACTTTAATTGGCAATATTTTGACCAACCGCTATATTCGCGATTTTGATTGGGCGGCCAATGCCCTGGATAAAGATGAGTATCAGCGGTTCGAGACGCTCGTTCATATATTCAAGACCTATGGCGAGCAGTACGGCGTTGATTATCTAATCGCTGCGGCCCAGGGCTTTCAGGAATCCCGCCTGGACCAGAGTGTTCGCAGCGGCGCCGGCGCGGTGGGCGTGATGCAGTTGTTGCCATCGACCGCCGCGGATTCAAAGGTGGGAATCGATAATATCGATGAGGTAGAACCCAATATACACGCGGGCATTAAATACCTGCAATACTTGCGTCAACGCTATTTTTCGGATGCGGACATCGATCCCCTGGACCAGACGCTGTTGGCACTTGGTGCTTATAATGCCGGTCCGGCCCGCATGATCAAGTTGCGCGCGAAGGCGGAGAAAATGGGCTATGACCCCAATGTCTGGTTTGACAATGTGGAGTTGATGGCCGCGCAGGATATTGGCCGGGAAACCGTGCAGTATGTCGCCAACATATATAAGTACTATTTAGCCTATCGACTTGCAGCGGAACAGCAGTTGCGACACCAGGCGGCGCGGGAGAAGGCGGGTATCTAGGGAGCCTGAGAGCCAGAGATGCCATAGACTTGTTCAGCGGCTCCCTAGCATAATGGCTCAAAATGTCACGACAGTGGCCCTGCTGGGACACTGCGTGACAGCATCGCTCACCCGATAATGGCTGATTGAAAATAGTCACGGAGAATCGACATGATACATCGCTTTTTTTATTTACTTGCGGTTTTGGTGGCCATGCTCGCCTTTACCACGCCGGGCCAGGCCACCACATTCAATATCATAAATGAGGCGGGTGAGCCCCTGGCGCAAGTGATGGTGACACGCACCTTCACCCGCAAGGTGATTGCCGATCTAAGTGATGATGGCTATGCACCGAACGGTATGAAAACCCCCGCAGATACCGCCTTAACGCGGTTTACAGATGCCCGGGGCGCGGTCAGTTTTGATTCAGATTCAGAGGCGGTGCAATATCGTGCCCGGGCTCAGGGCTACGTCGATCAGATTGTGCGCATCGACAATGCCGGTGCAGAGCAGAGTGTGGCGCCGGAGACCCCCAATGAATCAAGCGTCGATCCGCTGGTGCAACTGACCATGGTCGCGATGACGAAAGAGCAACGCATAGCCAGCTACCCCTCCAATGTATGGTTGTCCCAGATGAGTTTTGGCGGCGATGAGAAGCTTAAGAAAAATTTTGAACTCAACTGCGCTTTTTGTCATCAGCAGGCGTCACCCTTTATGCGTAATGAGCGCACGACAGAACAGTGGGTCAATGTTTTCGAGCGCATGAACAGCTACGGTGCCCGGCTGCCCGGGAAAGATCATCAGAAAATTGCCGAGTTGCTGCAAAGCGAATACCGCGAGTTGCGGGAGCACCCCGAAGGTTTGCCCGAGCCGCGCCGCTGGGAGGGTCATCTTGCCGAGATAGAAATGAAAGAGTGGGTCATTGGCGATGGTTTTTCACAAATGCACGATTTCATCATTCATCCCAATGGTTTTGTCTATGTGGGCGATAACCTGTTCGACCGCCTGTACGAAGTTGACCCCGAAACGGGAAACTACACGGTTTATAAAGTGCCCCACGACGATGACGAGAAATTGGGGGGAATACTGGGCAATCGATTTGTGACATTCCCCAAAATGGGCAATTACCTGGGCGTCCATTCATTCGCGATTTCGCCCAGGGACGGCAATATTTTTATTACGCCTTCCCTGCAGCAGGCCCTATTGGAGTTTGATCCGAAAACCAAAAAGTTTACTACCCACAAGATGCCTGGGGGCTACTACCCCCATACGATTCGAACGGATTCCCAGGACAGGGTGTGGTTCACCCTGGCGCTATCGTCGCAGGTTGCCATGTTTGATCGCACGCTTGGGGAATTTAAGCTCTACGACTTGCCCGCCCGGGGGTTCAAGGAGTGGTTGGTGTTGAAGACGCTGCCGCTTATGTTTTATTTCTCCCCCGAGAATCGCCCCCAGCCGGAGGCGGACTATGACTCCACAGGCCTGCCCATGCCCTACGGTATTGACGTGGCACCGGACGGTGGAATTTGGGTGACGCGTTTGTACGCCAATGACATTGCTCATATTGACCCGGAAACCGACGAGATCACCATGATCGACTTTCCTTTCAACGGCCCCCGCAGGCTGCGGGCTGATGCGGACGGCATGATTTGGATTGTCGCCTTTCAGGATTCTCTGTTGGTGAGGTACAACCCGAAAACTGAGCTCTTCACCTCATTCGAATTGCCGGTAGTTAACGAAATCCCCTACGCGCTCAATGTGGATAAGAAACGGGGGGTGGTGTGGGTGAACGGTAACCAGTCGGACACGATTCTGGCGTTTGACATTGCCCGTGAAACCTGGAAGGTCTATCCCATGCCGCGGCAGCGATTCTTTACCCGGGACATCGAAATTTCGGAGGAAGATGGAGCGGTTTATACCACCAACTCCCACTTTCCCACCTGGCAATCCGAAGGTGGGGTGCCGACCCTGCTGCGCATTACCCCACTGCCTGCCGCTGCGCAGGAAGAGTGATGCTCAGGCCTGGGGTATGGCCGCTGTTGGCGGCTTTTGTCAGCCTGGGAGCATCTGCCACTGATGAGGGATGGCTGTACTATGGCGGGGATCAAGGCGGGCGTCACTACTCCCAGGTCAAGCAAATTGACAGGGGTAATGTATCGGATCTGGAAGTCGCCTGGGTACATCGCAGTGGTGATGTAGCCGCCTTGGGCGATGCTATGGAAAACACCTCCACCCAGGCGACCCCTATATTGCTGCCCGAATCTGCGGGCGAGTCATTGGTGTATTGCACGCCCTTCAGTCGCGTTATCGCGCTGGACCCGGGAACGGGCCAACAACGCTGGGATTTTGACCCCGAGATTGACCGGCGGGGCACGCGAACCTTTCGCTGCCGCGGCCTCGCCTATGCCGAGGAATTGCGGGTAGACAAAAATGCCCAGTGTCGCCACCGACTCTACCTCGCCACTCATGATCGCAAAATATGGGCGATTGATGCCCTCAATGGCCAGCCCTGTGAGACCTTTGGCAAGGGGGGGGCGCGGGAACTTTATGGCGACGAGGGCTACGTACCCGGCGATGTGAGCAGTTCTTCCGCGCCGACGGTCGCCGGTGGCTTGGTGGTGGTGGGTTCCGGCATTATCGATTTTAGCAGAGCCACAACTCCCCGGGGTACGGTCAACGCCTTCGACGGCCTGACCGGCGAACTGGTTTGGCAATTCGATCCGCTGCAGGGTCACCAGATAAGTGGCGCGGCCAATGTATGGGCGCCAATCTCGGTAGACGAGGAGAATGGCCTGTTGTTTCTACCCACCAGTTCGGCCTCTCCGGATTATTATGGTGTGGAGCGGCCGGGGGATGATTTGTATGCCAACAGCATCGTCGCCCTGGAGTTAAAAACGGGAGCGGTGCGCTGGCACTTCCAACACGTGCGTCACGATTTGTGGGACTACGATACCCCGGCTCAACCGATACTGTTCCAGTGGACTAAAGACGGTGAGTCGATTCCCGCTTTGGTTCAAGTGACTAAGCAGGGCTATGTATTTGTATTTAATCGGCTGACCGGCGAGCCCCTGTGGGAAATCACTGAGCAGCCGGTTCCCCCGTCGCAAATACCCGGTGAACAGGTGTCGGCCACTCAGCCCAAGCCGGTCGCCCCACCGCCACTGATCGATTCGTTTCTGATGCCTGGCGATGCCTGGGGGTTTACCCCCTGGGACAGAGGCCACTGCGCAGATCAAATTGCCGACTTGAATAACCTGGGCCTGTTTACGCCCACCAGCGAAAAACTGTCGCTGATGTTTCCCGGCAGCCTGGGCGGCGCCAACTGGGGTGGTGGCGCATTGCTGGCCGACTCTGGCATGTTACTGGTGAACGTTAATAATACCGCGTTTACCGGCCAGCTAATTCCCACACCGCCCGGTGACAGCGCCCAAGCCCGAACAGATCACCCGGAACAAGGGGAGCGTATGCAAGTTACGATGCAGGGCACGCCTTACAACATCGAGATAGGTGCGCTGCTGTCACCACTGGGTATTCCCTGCAATGCACCGCCCTGGGGGAAGTTGGTGGCGGTCGATTTGTATAAGGGAACTATCAAGTGGGAAACTGCACTGGGTTCCGTGCACGAGATGGGGCCGGTGACGGCGCCTTTCCATATTACCTGGGGCACGCCAAATTTGGGTGGTGGCATAGCGACCGCAGGTGGGGTGTTTTTTATTGGCTCTACCATGGATAGGCAGATACGGGCTTTCGATGTCGATAATGGTGAAACCCTGTGGAAGTACACGTTGCCCAATGATGCTACCGCGACACCAATGACCTATGTGTATCAGGGGCGGCAGTATGTCGTCATCAATGCGGGTGGTCATTTTATGTTCCAGCGCGGTTACGGTGACTATCTATACGCGTTTGCGCTTGGGGAGTAAGTAGCGGCATGAAAAAAATTATTCTGCTGATTGTCCTGTTACTTGCCGGCGTATGGTTTGGTTTGGGTGGTCGAGAGTTAATAAAAGATCCCATGGCAACCCTGGAAGCCTTTGCCATACGCCATGCGGACCTGTTGCCGCTGGAGCGAATTGGCGGTGTTTTATTCGATAAACACTGCGCCAGTTGTCACGATAACCCCGCGATGCACGCCCCTAGCCGAGTCGCACTGGCGGGTTTTTCCAAAGAGACTGTCTTGATCGCTTTGGAGTTCGGCAAGATGCAACCCATGGCCGCCCATCTCAACAAACAGCAGCGCAGCCTGATTGCGCTGTATCTGGCGGGCACCGATACGCAAAGTTACAGTTGGCTGGAGGCTGCGCGCTGTAAAAAGTTGGACGGTTGGGTGGCGGACGGTTCCAGTGACACAGAATTTGTTACCAGCCTGGGGCTGGGTAATCACAATCGCCGATTTGTGAGCAGTGAGATGGCGGGTATCAATCGAGCCAATGTTGGCTCTTTGGAGCTGGCCTGGAGCTTTGCCTTTCCCAAAGTAACTGACATGCGCTCGCAACCGGTAATCGTCGGCGACACTCTGTACGTGGGTGACAAGGCAAAAAAATTGTATGCCCTGGATCGAAAAACCGGCTGTATTCTCCGGGAAGCCGATTTTCTCACCGGCGTACGGTCGTCACTT
>Ga0209988_10000082_pt1 | contig 47191 bp, 37 predicted proteins | sample N075metaG_FD_183115 | JGI IMG/M metagenome (GOLD analysis project Ga0209988, IMG submission 183115) | Deep subsurface microbial communities from Kermadec Trench to uncover new lineages of life (NeLLi) - N075 metaG (SPAdes) (version 2) | ecosystem: Environmental > Aquatic > Marine > Ocean trench... | reverse complement strand
GATCCGACGGACCACCCTCGCGCACCGCCGGCGGCGCCCCAACGCGGGCATATTCCCTGGTCGCCAGACTGGCGGCCGCGATGGCGGCCCCACCGGGGGCCCCACCGGGGGCCGGCGTTCCGCGCCGGGGGCGTCTCGCCGTTGACAGATCGGCGCGGTCGCCGGAGGATGCGGTCAACTCGAAAATAGTCTTCCGCCGCACGCCGAGGACGCCACCTCGTCGAAACGAGCGTGTTTCGAGAATCACCGCGTCCGCACCGAGATCGTGTTTGGCAGCGACCAGCGCTTCGGCCATCGTGTACGCTTGGTACGTCTTGACACCCACTGCGTGCCCTCCTTGGCAACGGCTCATGGACCGGAACCTGTTGCGGCTCCGACGGGTTGGCTCAATTGTACCAGACCCATCGAGTTCACGTCGAGGTCGTCAACGATTTCGTTGTACGACAGGACCACTGCGTTCGCCAGATGCGGATCGAGAATCTGTTTCAGCTGTGCGCGGACCGTCGGGGCAGTAAGGACGACCAGCTGGTGCCCGGCGTTGAGCAGCGGCTCCGCCGTCGTCCCGACAGCGGTCGCGATCTGATTGGCCAACTGCGGCGGGATCGACATCGACGTCCCGGCAGCACCACGATCAATGTATCCGTTGATGAGATCGGCGATCTCGGGATCGAGCGTCACGCAGTACAGGCGGCTCTTGCCATCCTCGTCGACCTGGGCATGCAGGCTCGAAATCGTTCGACGCAAGGTGTTGCGTACATACTCCGTCAGAACATCTATATCTTTGGTGTGCGGTGCCCAGTCGCCGAGGGTTTCGATGATCGACTCGAGGTCCCGTATCGGCACCCGCTCCCGCAGGAGGTTCTGCAGAACCTTCTGTATCTCACCGGGCTTGACGATGCTCGGCACGACCTCCTCGACGAGCTTCGGCGACCGCGTCTTGAGCTGCTCGAGCAGGTGTCCGACTTCCTCGCGCGTGAGAATCTCGTGTGCGTGTTTGCGGACCAGTTCCGTGAGGTGCGTCGCCATGACGCTGGCCGGATCGACGACCGTGTAGTTCATGGTCTCGGCCCTTGTCTTGGTCGCCGGCTCGATCCACAACGCGTCGAGCCCGAAAGCCGGCTCCTGACCGGCAATACCGTCGATCTGGCCGGTTGCGAGGCCGGAGTCCATGGCCATCAGCAGGTTGGGGTAGACCGTTCCTCCGCCGATCACGGCGCCACGGAGCTTGACGCGGTAGGCGTTGGCGTCGACCAGGACGTTGTCCCGGATGCGGACCGGTGGTACGACCAACCCGATCTCCGCCGCCAGTTGCCGGCGAATCATCGCAATCCGGTCAAGCAGGTCGCCGCCGCGGGACGTGTCCACCAGCGGCACGAGCCCGTACCCGACCTCGATCTCGAGCGCGTCGACGGCGAGCAGCTCCTCCACCGGAGCGTCTTGGGCAGGCCTTGCCGCGGACGCCGCGCGTGCTTCAGCCTCGACGACGCCCTTGTTGCGCTTTTCGTTCTTCCGGAGAAGCCATGCAAGACCACCGATGCCGGTGCCGGTCAGCAGCAGCGGCATCGTCGGCAGCGGTGTCAGCGCGGCCAGGCCCAGAAAGCCGGCGATCATGAACAACGCGATGGGCTGCGACGCCAGCTGACGCGGGATCTCCTCGGTGATGGGCGCCTTATCACTTGCCCTGGCGACGATCAGACCCGCGGCGACCGCGATGACGAACGACGGGATCTGGCTGACCAGGCCATCCCCGATGGTCAACATCGTGAAGATGTTGATCGACTCCCCGAGGCCCCACCCCTTCTCGAACGTACCGATCGCGAAACCACCGACGATGTTGACCACCGTAATGATGAGGCCGGCAATCGCGTCGCCGCGAACGAACTTGCTGGCACCATCCATGGCCCCGTAGAAGTCGGCCTCGCGCATGATATGCTCGCGACGGTCCCGCGCGTCGGTCTCGTCGATGAGACCCGCGGAAAGGTCGGCGTCGATTGCCATCTGCTTGCCGGGCAAGGCATCGAGGGTGAACCGCGCGGCGACTTCCGACATCCGCGTTGCACCCTTGGTGATCACGACGAACTGCACGACCACGAGGATGATGAAGATGATCACACCGACGATGGCCGACTCGCCGGCGACAAAGTGACCGAAGGCCTCGATAACGTGCCCGGCAACCGACGCTGCGGCCTCCGGTGTCGCTGCATCCGCCGACAGGATCAGCCGCGTCGATGCGACGTTGAGCACCAGCCGGAACAGTGTGGTCGCCAGCAGCAGGGCGGGAAAGACGCTGAAGTCCAGCGGACGCAACGTATAAATCGTCGTGAGCAGTATCACGATCGCCAGCGAGATGTTGGCCGAGATGAGCAGGTCCATGATGACCGGCGGCAGCGGGACGACCAGCACCGCGAGCATCGCCATGAACGACAGCGGCACCAGCAGGTGCCGGAACCGGACGGCCCGCTCGAACGCCAAGGAAATGCCCATGCCGACCTCAGCCATGACCGGTCACTCCTGGAATCACCCGGCCATCCTCCCGTCGAGCTGGTAGACATAGGCGAGGATCTCGGCAACTGCGTTATAGAAGTCGGGCGGGATCTCCTGTCCGATGGCCGCCTGTTTGTACAACGCCCGTGCCAGCGGCGGTCGCTCCACGATGGGGATGCTGTTGAGCAGGGCCAGTTGTCGGATCCGAAGCGCGAGATAGTCCGCACCCTTGGCGACAACCGTCGGGGCGGCCATCGTCTCGACGTCGTACTTGATGGCGATCGAGATGTGGTCCGGGTTGGTGACGATCACGTCGGCCTGGGGAATCGCGGCGTTAATGCGTTGCAGCGCGATGCTCTGCTGCATGCGGTAGCGCCGACGTTTTACAAGCGGGTCGCCCTCGACCGATTTCATCTCGTCCTTCACCTCCTGTTTTGTCATCTTGAGGTCCTGGAAGTTCTTCCATCGCTGGTAGGCATAGTCGATGAGCCCCAGCACGATCAGCACCGCAAGGATGCGGATCGAGAGGTTCAGCACAAGCAGCGCCGACTTGCCGACGCCCTGGATCGGGCTGAGGTACGCCATCGTGATGATCTCACGCCGGTACTGGTAGATCGTCATCGCCACGACCAGCACGATGATGGCGAGCTTGACGACCGACAGCGCGGCTTTGAACCAGCTGCTGAGATTCACGAGCTTCTTGGCGCCCTTGATCGGATCGAGCTTGCTGAGACTCGGCTGCAGCGGCTTGAGCGTGAACAGCCAGCCGACCTGGATGAACTGGAACACGTACGCCGCAACCGCCAGCAGCAGCAGGATCGGCAGGCCGATCCGCACGCCGGCCGCCGCGACGTACGATGCAACCGTCCCCGCGTCCGACACCACCAGTGGACTGCCCAGCACATCGTCGGTCAGCACGTCGGCGAGCACCGATTTGAACCTGCCGAGGATCCCCGGCCCCATGAGCGCGACGAGCACCGTCCCGGCCACGAGCATCATCGCCCCGCCGAGCTCCGGGCTCTTGGCGATGTTGCCGTCGCGTCGCGCCTCGCTCTTGCGTCGCGCTGTCGGGGGCTCGGACCGCTCGCCCATTTCGTCTGAGGCCATCAGAGACTGCCGATCCAGTCGAAGATCAGTGCCAGGGTGTCGTCGATGAGATCCATGACGACTTCGTCGAGGATCGCCAGGCCGAGCACGATGACCCCCAGGCCGCCAAGGATCCGCAGCGGAAAACCGAAGCTCAGGATGTTGATCTGCGGAATCGACTTGGCGATGAACCCCATCGCGACGGTCTGGAGAAAGATCAACGCCAACAAGGGCGCGGCCACGCGGAGTGCGAGTTCAAAGGCCGCGGCAAGCAGACCGACGATCAGCGACAGCATGCCCAGGTCGGCGGAGAAGTTCCCCAGCGCCGGTGGCGGTATGTGTTCGAAGCTGTTGAGCACCGCGAGCACGAGCGACTCGAGGCCGCCGATCATCACGAACCCGGCCATCGTCATGAGGAAGAGCGTCTGGCCGATGATGTTCTCATCCACACCCGCCGCCGGGTTGTATATCCTGGCGAACCCCAACCCCATCTGCTGACCCATCATCAGGCCGCCGATCTGCACGGACACCAGCGGCAACGACGCCATGAAGCCGATGGCCGCACCGATGAGCACCTCGGTGAAGACGAGCGGCCCCATCGACCACAGGTCAAGAACGACCGGAGCGTCAATCGGGATCTGCGCGTTGACCGTCGGATACACCGCCAGCCCGATGACCAGGGCCAGGAACACCTTCACACGCATCGGGATGATCACCGTCGACAGCAGCGGCCCGAAGATCATCAGCCCGCCGATGCGGAAGATCACGAGCATCGCCGTGGGAACATGGTCAAAGATGGAACTGATTTGCTCGTTCAAACCGGTCACATGTCCACAAACATCTTGGTGGCGAACTCTGTCATTCGCACGGAGATCCATCCCAGCAGGAAAATCGCCACGAGGATCATCACGATGATCTTGGGAACGAACGTCAGGGTCTGCTCCTGGATCTGCGTGACCGCCTGGAAGAGGCTGACCATGAGGCCGATCACCAGCCCCGCGCCGAGGATCGGGACGGCGATGATCAGTGCTTGCCACAACGCCTCGCGTGCGACGTCCACAGCGTCGAATCCCATTGAATCTCCTTACAGACCGCCGGCAATGACGGCGGCGGCGAACTCCGGCTGCACGACGCTGTTCATCAGCGATCCGACGACGAGTTGCCAGCCGTCCACCAGCACGAATAACAGGAGCTTGAATGGCAACGAGATCAGCACCGGCGGCAGCATGAGCATGCCCATCGAGATCAACATGCTGGCGATGACGACATCGATCACGAGAAACGGCAGGTAGATCCGGAATCCCATGAGAAACGCGATCTTGAGTTCCGAGATGACGAACGCCGGGATCAGCGTCAGCATGTCGACGTCTGACCGAAGAAGGCTCCCCGGATCCGACGTGTCGACGCCCCGGTAGTTGAGCATCATCAGGACACCTTCCCAGTTGTCCGCCGCTTCGATCTGGCTGAACATGAAGTCGCGTAGCGGCTGCTTGGCGCGGTCCCAGGCAACCGTGGGATCGACGATCTGTCCCTCCGCATAGGGACGGATGCCCGCCTCGTACGCCCGGCTGATCGTCGGCGTCATGACGACGAACGTCATGAACATGCTCAGCCCGATGATGATCTGGCTCGGCGGCATGCCCTGGGTCCCCATCGCCTGCCGGAGGAGCCCGAGCACGATCACGATACGGGTGAAACAGGTGCACAGGACCAGCAGTGCCGGGGCGAGGGTCAGCACCGTCAGCAGGATCAGGATGTTCATCGCGCCGCTGACGCCACCCTCGAAACCGGGCATCGCTTCCGCCGCGCCCTGCATGACCGTGATCGGGTTCAGTTCCGTCACGCCCCGGCGCTCCGCGGCGTGCGGTGGGCGGATCTGCGTGTGAGGTCCACGACCACCTTGCCGTTGGTGGAAAGTTCACGGCCGACCGGGTCCCGGCCCGCCAGGGCGCCGGCAAGCAGGCCCTTGAACCGCCCAGGCGGGCCCGATCGGGTCGCGGCCTCGACACGGGCGAGCAATGCCGCGACCTCGTCGGCGTCGGTGACCTCACTGAGCGTGCTCAACCCGCTGCGTGACTGGTGCAGGAGCACCACCCGACTGACCAGCCGCAACAGCACGAGTTGTTGCCCTCGCGCGATCGGATACCGCCCCAGTACCTCCAGGACACCGGACGGCCGTCCACCTCGGGCAAGCGGACCACCGACCCGACGCACCACGACGCCAATCACGATCATGAGCGCCACGACGCCCAGCAACGGCAGACCGACACGCAGCACCTCGCTCAGCGTGTTCTCGAAGGCCACACTCCGATCCACCCGTTCTGGGCCCGACTCCGCCACGAGGACCTCGGTCGGCGGGTTCCCGAGCGGAAGGCTCTCCTGAACCGCGAGCGCAACATCTGCGCCCTGTTCGTTGGCTTCAACGGAAAAATTGACCGGCTGGTCGTCGGGAATGACGACCGGTCCGTCGGCACGGGCCGTTGTTGCCATACCGACAACCCATGTCGACAGCAGAGCAACCCGCAAGCGCGGTATTCGAGGCGTACGCATATTGCCGTCCTTGGCAGCGCGACGCCGGATCCTCCGGCGTTGATCAATCGTCTTCTATCGGCCGAATGATCTCGCTGACTCGCACACAGAAGTTGTCGTTAACGACCAGGACCTCGCCACGAGCGACCGGCCGATCGTTGACAAAGATATCCACCGGATCACCGGCCAGCTTGTCCAGTTCGATGATCGAGTTCTCGTTCAGTCGAAGCACGTCCTCCACGTACATCATGGTCCGCCCAAGCTCGACCTTGACCGTGAGGTTCACGTCGCGGAGTAGCGATAATGCGGCCGGCTCACCGGTCTTGGGGCCGTCATCGCCGAAGTCGGGAAGGTTCATCGGGCCGGACGTGGCCTCGGCCTTCAACGCGTCGACGGCGTCCTGGGCGTTGTCGATCGCCGCCTCCGCTGCGTGCACCGGCGTCGTCGGGTCGCCGACGGCACTCGGCAACTTTTGCGCATCGCCGGTTGGCTTCGGCGTGGATTTTCGTTTGGGTTTCTGTGCGCCTTTGTCAGCCATCCATGGCTCCTGTCACAAGCGTTCCGTTATCACCGGTCGGGCCGCTGTTGTCAACCATCAATGCGAAATCCCATGCCCATGACGATGACGCACTTTGAGATGATCGGCTCGTCACGCTGGCGATCCACACCAAAGCGGTCCGAAAGCATGGTCTGGATCCGGCGTGTCAGGCTCTCCAGCCTCGGCTCCTGGAAATGCCGCATCTCCGAGGTCCGCCAGATCGCCGTGATCTCGCTCTTGATCTCGTTGCGGAACTGCTGGAGTTCTTCGGCCACCTGGTCCGAGTACCGCTTCTTCACCTGGACGTAGATCTCGGTGTCGTACAGGTAGGTCATCCCGGACTTGTTGTTGGGGAGCTTGGCGTCGATCACCAGGATCTCGACGATGCGCTCGTCCAGGGGCGCCGTCATGACAGCCGGCACCTCGGCGGCCTCCACGTCGGCAGGACCCCCCAGGATCATCATCGCTCCGATAATCACGACGGCTTCCACGACGAGGATTCCGCCCAGAACGATTACGAGTCTCAGCGGCGACTTGCGCCTCTTTCGATGACCATCATCCAGACCCATGGCATCAGTCTCCGCGGGCGAGATTCGGATCGGTAAAGTCCGCGTCTGTATTCGCTTCCTCGACCAGTTGCTCGCTGAGGATCACTTCCACCCGCCGGTTTTCTGCTTCCTCGGCCGGGCCGTGTGCGCGGGGGCGGACCGGCTCACGGGCTCCCACGGGCTCCAGGCGGAAGACACGGTCTTCGAGGCCGAACTCCACTAGAACGCTCATGACCGCCCGGGACCGCTCGTAGCTCAGGTCGGTCAGGTCACGCCACGGCGACCCTTCGGGGAGATACTTGGCGTGGGCATGGCCACGGACGGTGATCTTGTTGATCCGGCCGGCCAGCAGGGTGGCGAGCTTCTTCAACTCGCCACGCATGGCGGGTGTCACCTCCGCGGAAAATTCGTCGAACACGGCGGGACCGCCCAGCGTGAACATGGTGCCGTCGCGGATCTTCTTCACACGAACGAATGCGCCATCCACCGAGTCGACGGGGGAGCGGGCGGTCTTGTTCTCTTCATACTGCTTGATCGCCATCTCCTCGAGCCGCTCGATGATCGATCGCACGGGCGGGTCGTTGATCGGCAGCACGCCGATGCCGCCCGAGTAGCCGAACGCTTCCTTGATCGCCGTGATGACACGCTGGTATTCACGGTCCTGCTTCAACTGGGAGAACATCTGCAGCAGGATGAAGAAGCACAACAACAGGGCCATCATGTCACCGAAGGTCACCAGCCACTCCGGGACCCCTGGGCGGGGTTTCTTCTGGCGTTTCACCATGATGCGCTACGCGGCCGCGGAATCGTTCATATCCGTTCGCATTGCCGGGGGCAGGAACGTGATCAGCTTGGATTCAACGGTCCGCGGATTGTCCCCGCTCTGGATGGACATGACACCGTGGATAATGATCGTCTTGCACAACGCCTCCTCGGCGGAACGAAGCGCGAGCTTGTCCGCCAACGGCAGGAAGACGACATTCGCGAGCAACGCGCCATAGAGCGTGGTGAGCAGCGCGGCGGCCATACCGGCGCCGATCTTCGATGGATCGTCCATGTTGCTCAACATGGCCACGAGGCCGACCAGCGTCCCGATCATGCCGAACGCGGGCGCATATCGCCCCATCGAATCGAGCATTCCCTTCCCCGTGTCGTGACGCTCCAGCAGGTTCTCGAGCTCGGTCTCCATCACCGCCTGGATGATCTCGGGATCCGTCCCGTCCACGGCCATCTGGACGCCGCGGACCATGAACTCGTCACGCATTTCTTCGATCATGCCCTCCAACGCCAGGATGCCGTCACGACGCGCCACCTCGGCGAGGTCAACGAGGTTCGTGATGACCGACGCCGGATCCGGCGTCTTGTCGAAGAGCGTCTTGGCGACGACCTTGGGGATCTTGAGAAAGCCCTTGAGCGGCTGGGAGGCCATGGTCGCTGCGACGGCGCCACCAACCACGATCATGACGGCCGGCCCGTTCAGGTACGCCGCGACATCGCCGCCGGTCATGATCGCCATGACCACCATAACGATTCCAAGCAACACGCCAACGACGGTGGCAATGTCCACGACGATCTCCCCGGCTCAACCCTGTATGGCTCAGACTCCCATCTGCTCATCGGAGACGACCGGAGGCGACTTGAGCGGGATCAGCACAGGCAGGACACCGCGGCGGATTGACAGGCGAAAAAGGCGGGATGTGTCGCCGGACGGGTCGCCGTCGAGCTGGAGCCGCCTCGGCGTCTCACACTGGATCTCGATGAGCGCTCCCCGGCGGGTCTTGACGCCGCGACGCCGTCCCAGGCGGAGCTTCAGCATCCAGGCCACCACCGACCGCCGCGTCGGCATCGGCAGGTCGATGGCATCGAGGAGCCCGTCGGTCATGTCGGCATCCGGGGCGGGGTTCAGCCCGAACGCGTAGCAACGGGCATTCGCCACGATAATGGTCCCCCGCGAGGGCGGGTCGAGCTCGACGGACCGGCCGTCGATCTTGATCGAATGCGACGTGGGATCCCACCGTCTCAGCTGGCTCAGCAGAGGTCCGAGGTAGGAAAGGTACGAGATCGACGCGCCACGTCGCGCCGCCAGATCGTGAACCACGTCGGCGTCGAACCCCACCGAGGCCATGAGGACGAACGGCTCGCCATTGGCCTCGCCGACATCCACCAGACGCACGTCGAATCGATCGAGGGCCCGCAATAGCGTCGCCGGCTTCCGGTCCATGCCGAACTCCCGGGCAAACAGGTTCGCGGTGCCATACGGAACGTGGTACACGGGCGTCCTGGTCCGGATGGCCGCGCCGGCCGCCGCCCGTACCGCACCGTCGCCACCGAGAATCACCAGTACCGCCGTGTCGGTGAGCCGTTCGTCGAGCCAGCCGTCGCCCGGTTCCCGCCGGGTCGGCGCCAGGGCCGTCTTGTGCCCGGCGCCGCTCAACGTCCGGGCAAGACGCCCGGCGGCCTGCTCGGCGCGGCCACCGCCGGAAACGGGGTTAAAGAGGATCAGGAGGGAGTCATTCGCCATCAGGGACAGACAACCGTACCATCCCGCCATGCGTGGCGCCCTGATGAGGCCAGTGGCACTTTGCGCGGCTGCGTTGATTGCCGGGAGTGCCCTCGGACAGCAGAAATACGAGCTGTCCGACACCGACGAGTGGACCCTGGTCGACTCCGTGGATCCGTCCACGCCGGCGGGGCTGCTCGCGACGGCCCGAAAGGCTCTCGCCGCCGGTGAGAACAAGCGGGCCGCGAACCTGGCCACGGACTGGATAAAGCGGTATCCGCGGGACCCGTTTCTGGCCGACGCCTACCTGCTCAGGGGCAACGCCCTGCAGGCTCGGGGCGAGTATTTCAAGGCGTTGTTCGACTACGAGTTCGTCGCCAGGGCCTATCCCGCCAGCGAAGCGTTCGTGACCGTGATCCAGCGAGAGCTGCAGATCGGCGTCGAGTACGCCCGCGGAATGAAACGCTTGTGGCTTGGCATGCGCATCCTCAATGCCGACGACGTCGCCGAGGAACTGCTGATCCGGGTCCAGGAACGGATGCCGGGCAGCCGACTCGCGGAAAAGGCCGCCATCGAGCTCGCCGATCACTATTTCCGAAAACGCGAGATGCGGCTGGCCGTCGAGATGTACTCGATCTTCCTGGAGAACCACCCATCCTCTGACCAGGTCAGCAAGGCACGTCGACGGCTGATCTACGCCGAGCTGGCCACCTTCAAGGGGCCGCCGTTCGATGCGTCGGGGCTGCACGAAGCTCGAGCGCGGCTCAACGAACTTATCGCCTTGGAGCCGGCCGCGGCGGAGCGGATCGGCGCCGATGCACTGCTCGTCCGCATCGACGAGTCTGACGCCCAGAAGCTCCTGGTCACCGCGAGGTGGTACCTCACGACCGGCGATCCAATCGCGGGCGAGTTGATAATCCGTCGGATGGTGGCGCGATACCCGCGGACGGTGGCGACCGCCGACGCGTTGCGACTCATGAGGAATGTCATATCACTTCTCCCGCCGTCCGTGCTCACCGAGGCCCCGAACTACGCGGCATTGCAGCGAGCGTTGCTGGGATCCGGGCCCGGCGGGATCGCCGAGCCATGAGACACCCCGGTCCGACGACAGCCGTCACGGTCATGCTCGCGTCGGCCGTACTTGCCGGGTGTGCCGCCGATCCGACCAGGGGCTGGTCAACCACGTCCGTCTGGTCCGACGATATCCGGACGGTGTCGGTCGGGCTCTTCGTCAATACCACGCCCGATCGCGACTTCGAGTTCGATTTTACCGATGCACTGATCAAGGAGATCGAGGCCCGAACGCCGTACAAGGTGACCGCCCCGGGTCGCGCGGATACCATGGTTACCGGACGAATTCGGCGTGTCGAGCACACGCAACTTTCAAAGTCCACGCTGACCGGATTGAGTGAAGAGGTCACCGTGAGCGTGACGATCGACCTATCGTGGATTGATCTGCGCACCGGTGAGACACTGCTCGAACTGGAGTCGTTTACCGCCAACAGCCTCTTCGTACCCTCGAACCCGACGCGAGAGCCGATCGAACTCGGTGAGTTCGGGGCTGCCCAACGACTGGCACACGACGTGGTCACCGAAATGCAGACGGACTGGTAACCTCCCCCCACACCACACATGACAGACAAACACAAGGACAAGAACGGGCAGTCGGCCGATTCGGGATCGTCGCGACCCGAGAACGGCTCCGGCTCCAACGGCAAGGGACCGCCAGCGCCGCCGACGGTCAAGCTGGGCCGTGGCCTCATGAGCTGGGTGATGATCCTCGCCCTGCTCATCATGCTGTTCGTCCTGCTCAACAACACCAAGGGGCGGGGCCACGAGATCCCGACCTGGCAGGAATTCACGAAGCACATCGAGGGTGGGAACGTCCTGGAAGACTCCATCATCATTCGTGACGACCGCATCATGGCCAACATCGAGCCAAACGCGGTCGGCTTCCCGCCGAGCACCGAACCGACCGCGATCTGGGTCCGGATCGATGCCGCCAACCGCGAGTGGTTCATGAGCCAGCTGGATACGACCGGCGCCACCTTTCACGTGGATACCGGCACCAGTGTGTGGGTGACCCTGCTGGTCACGTTGGCGCCGTTCATCCTGCTCATCCTGCTTCTCTGGTTCCTTGTCGCCCGGTCAATGCGGTCCGCGGGCGCCGGGCCCGGCGGAATGCTCGGCAGCTTCGGAAAATCGCGCCACCGCATGTCCACGAAGGAGAGCATCTCGGTCACGTTCGATGACATCGCCGGCGTTGATGAGGCCAAGGAAGAGGTCGTGGAACTCGTCGAGTTCCTGAAGAACCCGAAACGCTTTCAGCGGCTCGGCGGCCGCATTCCACGCGGCGTGCTGCTGGTGGGACCGCCGGGATGCGGCAAGACGCTGCTGGCAAAGGCAATCGCCGGCCAGGCGGAGGTACCGTTCTTCTCGATCTCCGGCTCGGATTTCGTGGAGATGTTCGTCGGCGTCGGTGCAAGCCGGGTTCGCGATCTGTTCAAACAGGCGAAGGACAACTCGCCGTGCATTATCTTTCTCGATGAAATCGACGCGGTCGGTCGCCGTCGCGGCGGCGGCTTCACAACCGGCGGCCACGACGAGCGGGAACAGACGCTCAATGCCATCCTCGTCGAGATGGACGGCTTCGAGGCCAACGACCAGATCATCGTGATCGCGGCGACGAATCGTTCGGACATTCTCGACCCGGCGTTGACGCGTCCCGGTCGGTTCGACCGGCAGGTCCTCGTGCCGCTGCCCGACCTCATCGGCCGACAGCAGATTCTGAAAGTGCACTCAAAGAAGGTGAAGATGGGTCCCGACGTCGACCTCGAACGGCTGGCCAGGGGAACACCTATGTTCTCCGGTGCCGACCTGGCCGCGGTCGTCAACGAGGCCGCCATCCTCGCGACCATGACCGACAAGCCCGCCGTCGAGATGACCGACCTCGAGGAGGCACGCGACAAGGTGCGGTTCGGACGGGCCCGCAAGAGCAGCCGGATCGAAGAGGAGGAGCGTATTGCCACGGCCTACCACGAGGCGGGCCACGCGGTCTGCCAGGCCGTGCTCGAACACGCGGATCCGCTGCACAAGGTCACGATCATCCCACGCGGCCAGTCGCTTGGCGCCACGTTCGCCCTTCCCGAGAAAGACCGGCACGGCTACGGCGGACGCTACCTGCATGACACGCTGCGGGTGCTCTGCGGCGGGCGTATCGCCGAGCTGCGAAAGACCGGCGACATCTCGTCCGGCGCGGCCCTGGACATCCAGCAGGCGACGCAGTTCTCGCGGCACATGATCCTCGAGTGGGGCATGTCGGAGCGACTGGGATTCGTGCACTACAGCGGCACCGACACACGCGAAGCGTACATCCCGGAGCGGGAATACTCCGACGAGACCGCCCGCATCATCGACGAGGAAATCAAGCGATTCATCGACGAGGCATACGCGGACGCCAAACGCGTCCTCGACGAGCGCTGGGAGGCGGTCAGCGCCATCGCCGTGGCGTTGCTCAAATACGAAACGCTCCAGTCCGACGAGGTTGAAAAACTCCTTCGCGGCGAACCGCTCAACAAGCCCACGGTCGCCGAACTGCTCGAGCTGGAAGCGGCAAAGACCGCACCGCCGCCACCACAAGCAAAGCCCGCCGCCGACAAGGGCGAGAAGCCCGCTACCGGCGGCGACGCGCTACCCAGCCCGGCCTAGAGCTTCGCCTCGGCGGTGGCGACGTCGCAGTCCTGGACACGGACGGTCTTTTCCGGGCTCGTGCGGCCTGCTTCTATCGACACCTGTTTCGGTTTGACGCCGAGCGCACGTGCGATCAACTGGCAGACGGCCTTGTTGGCACGCCCGCCTTCCGGTGGTGCGCTGACGCGGACCTTCAATCGGTTGCCGAGCGGGCCGGCGATCTCCTGACGCGACGCGCCGGGCACCGCCTTGATGCGGATCAGCACGTCGGGCCCGTCCGCCGCGATCACTCCTCGACCACTTTCTTGCGACGCAGAATGTGGTGATAATGCTGTGCGAAGCGGTGGGCTTCGTCACGCATCGCCTGCGCGAGCCGCAAGCCGGCGTTCTCCCGGCCCAGGCGGACCGGCTCACGACGTTGTTGCACGTAGATCAGCTCCTGCTTCTTCGCAAGGCTTATCACCATCGGCGGAAGCATCTCCAGCTGTTCGAACGCCTCCAACGCGGCGTGGAGCTGGCCAAGCCCGCCGTCGATGAGGATGACGTCGGGGTACAACTCCTGGCCATCACCCGCGTCCCGGTACCGGCGGCTGACGACCTCGCGGATCGCCATGTAGTCGTCGTTGCCGGCGTTGCGGATCCGATACCTTCGATAGCTGTTCTTGAACGGCCGGCCGTCGATGAAGCAGACCTTTGACCCCACCGTTTCGCCGCCCGAGAGATGGGCGATGTCAATGGCTTCCATGCAGCGGATCGCGGTGTCGAGACCAAGCGTCTTCTGGAGAGAACGCAACCCGGCGGAGGGATCGACCGCGAACGACGTCACCTCCGGCTGCCAGTCGGTTGCCGCGCCGAGGTTGCGTTTCTCACGCTCGTCGAGCTTCTCGATTGCCCGCACCTGGTCGCGGAGCGCGGCGGCCCGCTCGAAATCCAGTTTCGTGGATGCTTCCTCCATCTCCTTGCGGAGTTCCCGGATCATCACGCTCCGCTTCGACCCCAGGAAGCGGATGAACCGGTTGACATCGCCACGGTAGGCCTCCCTGGAGATCCTGTTCGCGCATGGCGCCGTGCACTGGCCGATGGCGTGCAGCAGGCACGGCCGGAACCTGTCGTTCCGCGGGTCATCGGCGCGAATGTCGAGCGTGCAGGAACGATACTTGAAGACACGCTGGAGCAACTGGACCGCTTCGCGGAGGGCATAGACCGAGGTGAACGGCCCGTAGATCTTCGCGCCGCGGTAGGCGGGATCGGACGGCGTTCGTGTCACGAAGACGCCGGGGAACTCGTCCCGCGTTGTGATCACGAGGTATGGGAACGTCTTGTCGTCCGTCAGCAGGTCGTTGAACCGCGGATGGATGTCCTTGATAAGGCGGCTCTCCATGAGCAGCGCCTCCCATTCGCCCTCGCATTCGATGACCTCGACATCGACAACCAGGTCGAGCATGGGCTGCTTCCGTGGGCCGAGATCGACCGACGGAACGAAATACGACGCAACACGGTTGCGGAGCGAACTCGCCTTTCCCACGTAGAGCACGGTGCCTGCGGCGTCCTTCAGGAGATAGACCCCTGGCGAGCCGGGCAGGGCCCTGGCCCGCTTGGCAAGACGATCCCGCGTTTCGGAGAACGACGTCATGGAGCCGATGATTCTAGAACGAATCGGCACTGAAGTTCCCGTACCTTGCGGCCGATCAACACCGGATGCATAGCAGCCACTGCTCCCGGATTGCGGGTCTTTGCCTCGCCGGTGCTCTGCCCGTCTCGCTGGCCGCATGCGGGGCGGGGTCGGTGTCGGGGAGCGAGCCCGTTGCCGAGCCTGTGCCGGCGCCGCCGCGGCGCGTGACGCCGGTGGTCATTCCCGATCCGCCTCACGATCCCCTGACCGCCTACTACGAGCTCCCGGAGGGAACCGTGCGTTTGACGGGCGTCGTCTTCGCCGCCGACGAGAACATGCAGCCGCGTCGCCCGTTCGCCAGCGGCGTCGTCGTCGCGATGACACGACAGCGTTACCAGCAGTTCCGGCTCGACGCCAGGGGACCGTGGAAGTCCGCCCTACTCATCGGCCGCGATTTCCCGATCCCGTTGCAGCTGCTCGACGAGCCCGACGTTCACCACAGCAACGTCCAGGCCGGCGGCACCTACGCGCTCACGATTCCGCCGGGCGACTACGTGCTGTGCCTGGCCGAACTCAGCGAGGTCCAGAAAGCCCGGTCAGCTGACAAGAGCCTCTGGGTGGACCGCGTGTTCGAGACCGTCGTGACCGACGAGAGCCTCCAGACCGTCGTCCCTGTCCTGAACCGGGCGACCGGCGAACTGGTTGTGCACCACTAGAAAGTGGCATCCCCCCCGATCCCGTGGCATAGTTGCCGGAAGGGGGGCAATTCCAATGCACAGGGTTCTCTGGCTGCTCATCGGGAGTATCGCGATCACGGCGACCGGCTGTTCGACCGGTTCTCGGACGGTCACAACGGCTCCCGGCGCTGCCGGTGCGACGTGGGTGAACGAGGCAGGGTGGGTGTGCGACGGCGAGTCCTGCCGCGTTCCCAAGCACGAGATACAATCGCGGCGGAATGGCTGACCTGCTCATTCACGGCGGACGCATTATCGATCCGGCCAGCGGATTCGATCAGACCGCGGACCTCCTGGTCAGTGACGGGGTCATCGCTGCAATCGGCCGGCTTTCCGTCGGCACCAGCACGCAACGACTCGACGCCGAGGGCTGCATCGTCGCCCCGGGCCTCATCGACGTGCATGTGCACTTCCGCGAGCCCGACACGGAGCACCATGAATCGATCGCCTCGGGCTGCCGCGCCGCGGCCAACGGCGGGTTCACCTCTGTCTGCTGCATGCCCAATACGCGTCCGCCCATCGACACGCCCGAACTGGTGGACTACGTCCGGCGGCAGGGCCGCCTGGCCGGCGGTACGCGGGTCTTCACGACCGGCTGTGCGACCGAGGGCCGCGCCGGCAAGCGTCCAAGCCCGATCGCCGCAATGAGCCAGGCCGGCGCGGTCGCCTTTACCGACGACGGCGACTGCGTCGCCGACGCCGGACTGATGGCCAGGATCCTTCACGCCGTCCAGGCAACCGGACGATGCTTCATGCAGCATTGCCAGGACCCGTCGATGACCGGCCCGGCGGCGATGAACGCCGGGCCGCTGGCAACACGACTGGCACTCGGCGGCTGGCCCGCGGAGGCCGAATCGGTCGTGATCGAACGCGACCTGCGGCTCAACCGCGGGATCGGCTGTCGCTACCACGCGCAGCACCTGTCCTGTCGTGGCTCGGTCGACCTGTTCCGGCAGGCCCGCCGCGACGGCCAGCCGGTCACGGGCGAAGCCTCGCCGCACCACCTGCTGCTCACCGAGGATCGTTGTGACGGCTACGACACGTCCGCCAAGGTCAACCCGCCGCTGCGAACCGCGGACGACATCGCCGGTCTCAAGGAAGGCATCGCCGACGGCTCGATCACGCTGCTCGCGACCGACCACGCGCCGCACCCGACACACCGCAAACAGGTCGAGTTCGAAACCGCCGCGTTCGGCATCGTCGGGCTGGAAACCGCGCTGCCGCTGTACATGGAGGCGCTGGTCGCCGATGGGGTCATCGACATCACCACGATGCTCGCCATGATGACCTGCAACCCGGCGCGGCTGCTTGGCATAGACCGGATGGGCCTCGGGTCGCTGGCGGTCGGCGGTCCGGCCGACGTGACCGTCATCGATCCCCGGATACAGTGGACCATCGCCGCCGCCGAGTTCGCCTCGACCGGGCGGCACAGCCCGTTCGAAGGACGGACGGTGCGAGGCAGGGCGATCGCGACCATTGTTGCCGGTGACGCGGTGCAGGTGCGCTCACAAGAACGCATAACGACCTGAACCGCCTGGTCAGGGCACTTCCACGCTCGCCACCGGCAGCAACACCCAGGGGGCGCCCACCTGATCGTCGCGTTTGCTCATGACACGGCCGTACGCCGACGGGTCGCGGTTGCCCCTGCGAAGGATCTCGATGAGGTCCTGCAGCACACGCGGCTCGGTGATGAAGTAATCGTGATTCAGCGCCAGCCGTCCGCTGGCGACCGCAGAGGCGTCGATCGTATCGAACTGATCGTGGCGGATCGCGACGAGCCCTTCGTCGGCGTTTCCCGCACGCGGGTAGGACTGGAGTCTCTGCGAAGTCTTGATCACGTTGTCGCTTGACGAGGCGTAGAGCGTGTAGTGCTCCGCAACACGCGATCGCAGCAGGTCAAGCACGATCACGTCCCGGAACACGTCCCGATCGATGTCCGGCGCGGCCAGGATGACGTCACAGAAGACCGGACCATCCAACCGGTTCAGATCGTCGGCAACCTGCAGCAGGGCCTGGGTCAGGAGCCGGCTGCCCATGCTGTGTGCGACGAGGTGGATCCGCGCCGGCTCGTTCGCCGCGAGCCGGTCGGCCGAGGTCTCGTCGACGAGATCCAGCAGGAAGCCCGCGAGGTGATCCACCGACCACTTGATGGTCTCCGAGTCGGCGAAATACCCGAAGACTCCGGTCCAGAACGAGCCGCCCCGTGACGGCCAGCTGTAGGTGATCGGCGGTCCGTCGAAGCCGAGGTCGTACCACAGCTCTGCCGTACGCGTGATCGCCTCTTCAAACGAGTTGTTGAATCCATGGATGAAGACGAAGGTCTCGTTGAGGCCGGAATACCACATTCGCTCGCGGAGCCGGTCGTAGAACCGGCTTTTGGTCATCGGATCGGTCGAGGTGACGCTGACCAGCGGCCGCGACGATTTCGGCAGCGGGCTTATCGCGAGATGGTTTCGCTCCCGGCGGATTTCCACCTTGCAGACGCCCAGTTCGCACCCCCCGAACCCGTCGTAGCCCCGTTGCGAGCCGTACTGCTGCTCGCCGGGTCCCGTCAGTTCCGGGAGTCGATCGGTGGCGTAGAAGACGTTCACCGTCTGCATGACCTGCCTGGTGAGCACCCCACGGTGGCCCGGCGGGGTGCCGCACCCGACCGCCGTCATCAGCAGCGGGAAGAAAGCGACCCTGAACAGGCCTCGCATGGTCGTACCTCCTGGCGTCAGCCGTCCCCCTTATCGGCAAAGACCGCCAGCCCGTTAACCGCCGATCCATCGTTGAAGCGGCCCGCCCGGACCGGTATACTCCGCCGTTCCGCGTTCGATACCGGGCGCGGGCGGCGGGCCCGGAGTGGGCCGACCCCGCCGAAAATTGCTGTTTATTGAGCCGTGGGAGACCAGTCTCCCGCACCCCAGAAGCGCCCAAGCGCGGGCCGGGGCCGAGACCCATCGGCCGCCCACTGCCCGACCCGCCGGTGTCGCTGAATGGAGAACCGATCGTGTCATCACTCGTGAAAGACCTCATTGAGGCCGGAATCCATTTCGGCCAGCGTCGCAGCAACTGGAACCCGAAGATGAAACCATACATCTTCGGTCTGCGCAACAAGATCCACATCATTGACATCCGGCAGACCGTCCGCGGCCTGTTGCTGGCGAGGAAGTTCATCCAACAGACCGTGGCCGACGGCAAGGACGTCTGCTTTGTCGGCACGAAGCGGCAGGCCCGGGCCGCGGTCGAGAAACACGCCATCGAAGTCGGCATGCCGTGGGTCACCGAGCGATGGGTCGGCGGAACGCTGACGAACTCCCGCACGATCCGCGAGCGTCTCAAGCGGCTCGTCGAGCTGGAAGAACTCGATGCGTCCGGCGAGATCGAAAACTACTCCAAGAAGATGGCGTCGCAGCTGGCCCGGGAACGGAAGAAGATCACCCGCAACCTGCAGGGCATCCGGGACATGGACAAGCACCCCGGCTGCCTGGTGATCATCGACGTCAACCGCGAGGTCAACGCGTTGCGGGAGGCGAGAAGCCTCGGCATCCCGACGATCGCGCTGATCGACACCGACGGCGATCCCGATCTCGTCGACATCCCGATTCCTGGCAATGACGACTCCATGCGATCGATCGACGTGATCGTCCGCGAGTTGTGCGCCGCGGTCAGCCTCGGCAAGACCGGTCGGGCCGGCGAGACCCAGACGCCCGAACCGGAAGTGACGACGCAAGCAGATCAACGCCGGTCGACACGGACGATGTTCCGCGCCGACGACACGACAGCGACGGACAGCGACACACCCGATGGGCCGGACACACCGGCTGTCGCAACCTCAACCGACGCCGCGTCCGCCTAGGCGACGCTTCAGGAAGGAAAGACAGATGGCGACGACCGAAGCAAGCTTCACGGCGAAGGACGTCATGGCCCTCCGCGCAAAGACCGGGCTGGGCATGATGGACTGCAAGAAGGCCCTGACCGAGAACAACGGCGACATGACCGCCGCCAATGCGTGGCTCCGCGAGAAGCTCAAGGGCAAGATGGAGGGTCGCACCGATCGCATGACCGGCCAGGGCCGGATCGGCATTCGGATCGACGGCGCCACGGCCGCCATCGTCGAGATCCTGACCGAGACGGACTTCACGGCACGCAACGAAGAGTTCGTGGCCATGGTCGACGACATCGTGGGCCAGGTGATCGCGCGGCCCGCCGGGGTCGTCGAGCCCGATGCGGCGATCACCAACCGCATCGACGACGTGCGAATCAAGACGGGCGAGAACGTGAATTACGCCCGCGGCGAGAAGCTCGAGGGCGGGGCCTTCGGCAAGTACCTGCACCACGACGGCAAGCGGGCCGCCGTCATCCAGATCCAGGGAAGCGCCGACGACGACCTGCTCACGGGTATCTGCCAGCACATCGTCGCGCACGTGCCGACACCGGTCGCCGTTGACGAAAACGGCGTGGACGCGGCCCTTCTCGAGAGGATCCGCGCCGAGGCGACCCAGGAGGCAATCGACGGCGGCAAGCCTGCCCAAATCGTCGAAAAGATCGCCGAGGGCAAGGTCCGCAAGTATCTGCAGGTCCACACGCTGGTGAACCAGATGTACGTGAAGGACCCGTCCGGCAAGACCGCGGTAAAATCGCTGCTTCCCGATGGTGTCAAGATCACCCGGTTCCTGCGGTATACGGTCGGGGAAAACGCCGACGGGTAACCATCGCGGGGACTTCCACCCTCACCGTACCGGGGCCGCTACGATTGCATCTATGAGGTCGTTGCGAACCCAACTGGCGGTGGGACCCGTCCTGTTGTGTCTGCTGACCGCACACGGTGCGATGGGCAGACCGGCCCAGGTCCCGTCGCCGTTGACAGTCGTGGCGGATCAGCCGGCCGGACTCGTCACGACGCTGCAACTCGACCGGGGCCGCTACGACCAACTGCGGCAGGTCGATGATGTCATGATCACGGCGTTCCCGCTTGACGCCGACACGCAGGTCGATCTTGACCTGACTCGTTTCGAGATCCTGTCCCACGATGCGCAGGTGATCGTCCACACGGCCTTCGGACCCATCGAGGTGCCGCCCCCGGACCTGGTCCTGTTACGCGGCACCGTTGCCGGCCGACCGGGATCGCGAGTCTTCCTGGCCCTGACACCACGCGGAACCAACGGCTACATCCGGCTCGATGGCGACCAGTATGTCATCGCCGGAGCGCGGCCGGGCGACGCCCGCCCGACGGTGATCTCCCACCTGGAAAGTCTGCCGGAAGGGGCGATGGGTATCGCGCCGTTCGTGTGCGGCACCGATGCGCTGCCCCGGATCGCCGACGACATCATCGACGGTGCGGTCGCCGGGGCCGCCTCCGGATCGTGCGGGTTCGAGGCCGAGATCGCCATCGAAACCGACTTCGAGTTCACCGACGCCTTCAAGGGCGACATCGAGGCGTCGGGGGCCTATGCCCTGACGCTCATCGGAGCCGTCTCGGAAATCTACCTCACCGAGGACACGGCCGACAACGACGTCGGCGTCACGTTGCTTGTGAGCCACCTGAGTCTCTGGGACTGCAACGAGGCGAATTCACCGTGCGCGTATCCGTGGACGGCAAACACGGCCAACGACCAGCTCGACGAGTTCATCGACTACTGGAACGTCAACATGATCGACGTCCCACGCACCACGGCGCACTTCCTCTCGACACGTCCGTACATCGATGCCGGCGGCGTGGCCTATCTCGGTGTCCTCTGCCATCCGGATCTGGCCTACGGCCTCTCGGGGCATCTCAACGGAAGCTTCCCCGAACCCCTCATCATCGAAGGGGATTCGCAGAACTGGGACGTTCTGGTGGTGGCGCACGAACTCGGACACAACTTCGGCGCGCCACACACCCACGCGGTCGCTCCACCCATTGACCTGTGCGCCTTTGGCGAGTGCATCGTTGATCCGGACACGATGACGGTCGAAGGCACGATCATGAGTTACTGCCATCTCTGCCTTGGCGGGCTGGTAAACGTCAACCTGTTCTTCCACGACCGCATGCTCGACGAGCAGATCCATCCCTACCTGGCCACCAACCCATGCGCATTGTCGCTGGAGAACATCCAGATCGTCAACCAGCCCCTGTCGCAGATCGTGTGCACCGGCGACCTGGTCACGCTCTCGGTCACGGCGACCGCGAACGTCCCACTGACGTTCCAGTGGCGTATGAACGGCGTCGATATTCCCAACGCGACCAACCCCAACTTCCTGATCGCTCCCTTTGGCGCCGATGACGTGGGGGTCTATGACGTCGTTGTCATCGGCGAATGCAGCTCGCTCGTCAGCAACTTGGTGTTTCTGCTGATCGACGACTGCATTTGCGAGAGCATCGTGATCACCGGCCAACCGGCCTCCCAGATCATCTGCGAGGGCGACGACGTCATCTTCACGTCCAGCGTGAACACCAACGTGCCGGTGACCTACCAGTGGCGCAAGAACAATGTCAACATCCCGGGCGCAACCGGTGGCGTCTACCAGATCGCCGCCGTCGACGTGACCGACGCCGGAACGTACGACGTCATCGTCACCGGTCCGTGCACGACAGCCCAGAGCAGCCCGGCGCAATTGACAGTCGACACGGATCCGTCGTGCAATCCCAACGGTGACGTCTGCGAGGGCTGCTTCACGATCGGCGATGGCGTCTTCGTCTCCACCACCAGTGACAACGCGCCGAATCTTGATCAAACCACATGCGCGATCGACGCCACGATCCCGGAGTGGCTCTGCTACACCCCCTCGTGCACGGGCAATGCCACCGCGAGCCTGTGCGGCAGCCCGGCCACCACGGCATTCTTCACGACGCTGGCCGTGTTCAATTCCTGCGGGGGCGTCGAACTGGCGTGCGATGCGGGCTCCTGCGGGATCCACAGTGTGGTCACCTGGGATGTCGAGGCGGGCGTGACGTACTACATCCGCGTGTCAGGGCTCGAGGGCGCCGACGGAGCCTACATCCTCGACATGACCTGTAGCGAGGTGGCGCCCTGCCCTGCTGATCTGGACGGCGACGGCAACGTCGGGATTAACGACTTCCTGGACCTGTTGGGCCAGTGGGGTACGGACCCGGGCGGCCCGCCGGACTTCGACGGCGACGGCGATGTCGGGATTAACGACTTCCTGTTCCTGCTGGGCGAGTGGGGACCCTGCTAGAGCAGGATCACCCACCGGCGTCGAGCGTCGGCGGCCCTGTTCCCGCCCGCTTTTCGTACTTCCCGTCGCCCATCTTCTGGTACTTCGTGAAGCCCATGCGGTCGAGGTTCTTGTCGCTGAGCATCGCCTTGGTGCCGCTCTCGGACCACTTGCCGGCGATGTTGGGGGCCTGGATGAGGCGGCGGACCGGTTTGCCGTTCTCCGGGTGCGTCTGGAGCGCAGAGTCGGCCATCTTCTGGACGACCTCGAAGATCTCGCCTTCGGAGCCGTCGGTTTCGATTACCTGGTAGACGTACGTGGGCATGGGTGGATTCTAGCTATCGGCTATCAGCGATCGGGTCTCTTACATCCCATCCGGCGCGCCGCCCTTCCGGGGATCGCTGGCGGCGTGGATACCGTCGTCCCGCACACTGATGAGCTGAACCACGCCGATATCCGCCAGCCGGCCGGCATTGTGGCCGAGGGCCTCCATGGTCTCGATCGCCGCCTGGTCGGACCAGTCATCCTCGAAGTACAGGATGTCCGGCTGCCACTGGTGATGAAAACGCGGTGCCGCTACAGCCTCGCGTGGCGTCATCCCGAACAGCAGACAGTTCAGAACGCACTGCAGCGTGCCGGAGATGATCCGCGGCCCGCCGGAAGCGCCGGCAATCAGGATCGGCCGCCCCTCGCGACGGACGATCATTGGCGACATGCTGCTGAGCGGACGCTTGCCGGGCTGCGGAAGGTTGCGGTCGGACTGTTGCAGACCGAACGCGTTCGGCTGACCTGGGATCGTCGTAAAGTCATCCATCTCGTTGTTCAACATGAACCCGAACCCGGGCACCGCGACCATCGACCCGTACTCCAGATTGATCGTCTGTGTGCACGCCACCGCCATCCCCTGACCGTCGATGATCGAGAAGTGGCTGGTCCCACCGTCCTCGACAGGCGGCATGTGCGACCCGTACTCCCGCATCGGCCTGGTGCGGTTCGGTGAGATCAGCGCCGCTCGCGCGTCGAGATAGCTGCCGTCGAGAAGCCGGTCAACGGGCACCTCGACAAACGCCGCGTCGGCGAGCCATGTCGCGCGATCGGCGAACGCGTGTTTCATCGCCTCCGTGACGAGGTGCATGTACGCGGCCTCCGCCGGCGTTGCATGGGCGGTGTCGGAGAGCCGGCGGTCCAGGATGCCGAGGATCTGGAGTATCGCAACACCGCCACTGGAGGGCGGCGGCATCGTGAGGATCTCCAACCCCCGGAACGACCCTCGCAGCGGGGCCGAGACGCGGATCCGGTACCCCGCGAGGTCCGCATGGTTCAATGGGCCGCCGCCGGCCTGCATTGTCGCCACGATCGCGTCCGCGATCGGACCCACGTAGAAAGCGTCTCGCCCCTGCTCGGCGATCAGCTGCAATGCCCGGGCGTGCTGCGGGTTCCGCACGAGATCACCCACGGCGACACCGCCTCCAAGACACAGGTCGGCGACGATCGGCGCCGCCGCCACACGCCACTGCGGATGCCGATCGAGTCGTTCGGCCAGTGCCGTCGCGCCGTCGACCCAACTCCTGTCGGCCACGACCCCGTCCCGGGCAGCGCGGATTGCGGGTCCCAGCACGGTTGCCCGATCAAGCGTGCCGTACCGCTGGAGCGCAAACAACAGTCCCGCCACGCTTCCCGGCACGCCCACGGCGTGCACGCCTGCGCGGCTGGCCGCCGGATCGTCCTGATCCATGTAGTACCCGGGCCCGACGGCGGCCGGCGCCGTCTCCCGGAAATCGATCGCGACAGCGTCAACGTCGTCTCCGGGCGGCATGGCGATCACCATGAACCCGCCACCGCCGATCCCGCAGGAATACGGCCGGACGACCGACAGGCAGAACCCCGCCGCAACGGCGGCATCCACGGCGTTGCCGCCGCGGCGGAGCATCTCGGCACCCGCCCGTGAAGCGATCGCGTGATCGGTCGCCACCGCGGCGTGCTCATAAACCCGATCGGGGGCAGGCGAGCCGCCGTATGCCGCATTGCCGGCGACAACACACGCAGCAACGAATACTCGTCGTCTCACGACACACACCCCGCCGCGGCCAACCGGGTCTCGATCAATCTTCGAGCGGCAATGATGTCGGCCCGGCGTTCAACACCGCTCTCACGCTCGATAATGAAATTCAGGGGCGGTTCGATACGCACCGCCGCGTCGAAGAACGCGGCCCAGTCAACCGCGCCGTGCCCGACCGGAACCTCCCGACCCCAGGTCCCGGGCCGCTCCGTGCCGACGGCGTCCTTGATGTGGACCTGCACGACCCTCGGCGCGAGACGCTTGAGCGCCTCGACCGGATCACCCATCCCGTACAGGATCATGTTGGCCGGGTCGAAATTCACACCCACGCCGGGCCGATCGAGTTCGTCCAGCACGTCGAAGAGCGTAACGGCGTTCTCCTGCCCCGTCTCGAAGGCGATGTCGACATCGCGCGCGGCAAACACGTCGGCGAGTGTCCGCAGTCGGTCCAACATCGTCAGTCGGGTCGGGTCGTCCCTGCGTTCGTCCAGGAACCCGGCGTGGAGGGTGACCAGTTCGATCCCCGCGACACCGGCCGCCTCGGCGACGGCCTCGGCGAGCCGGAGGTTCTGGGGCCAGGTCGCTTCGGGCCGGACCCCCCCGCTGCGGCGGATGGAGTCCAGCGTCGAGTAGTCCTCCCCCGCCATCGCGAGCATGCCGCTGGCAACCCGAATCCCGGCGGCTGCGAGAATCTGGACCGCTGATCCCCACACCGTCGGATCCGTGACGAGGGGCACCAGGGCCAACTGGACCGCCCTGATGCCCGATGCATGCATGGATTGGGCCAGATCCCGCGGATTCCGAGGACCAAGGCTCCAACTGCAGACACCAATTCTGGGATTGTGCTCGCTCACGGTCTGATAACACCACTGCTGGAAGGATCGAAGCAGGGGCCTTAAGATATCGTCCACTGCTCGAGCCCGTCGAGCTGCGCGAGACCCCCCGCCCCGTGTCTACCGCCAAGGTCAACCCGATCGACCATTCGCCGCCGATGACGCCGCAGCAGCTGCAGCAGGTCTATCGCGGCCGGCGGACGCTGATGCAGCGTACCGAGGCATTCATCACGCGGCTGAGTACGCGGAACAATTTCTGGCAGAAGGTCTGCTCGATGATCTGGCTGCCGTATGCGTTCCACTCCGGGATCCGGATGAAGCGTCTGGACTCGAAGCGGTTTACCGCGGTGCTGCCGTTCCGACGCTTCAATCGCAACTTCTACAACGCGATGGCCGGCGCTGCCCTGCTGGGCAACTCCGAGATCGCCGGCGGCATGTTCCTGCTCAAGGAGTGCGGCAGCGACTACATCGTCGTGTGCAAGGAGATGAAGTACCGCTTCCTGCGACCGTGCTTCGGACCGGCGGTGTACGACATCGTCGACTCGGAAGACCTCGAGTCCAAGCTCAGGGTCGGTGATGAGTTCAACATCGACCTCGACATCGAGATCCGGCAACGGCTCAAGAAGAAGGGCCGGGATCTCCGCGTCGGGCGATGCGAGATCACCTTCCATTGCACCCCGAAGGCGCGGCTCGCCGAGCGTGCCGACCGCCGCAGCAACCGGTGAATCTCCGAGCAGGGTCGGCAACGGCCGGGTGGGGGCTGTTCTGTGCATGCAGCTGGGCCTGGTGCATCGGTATGTTCCTGCCGATCATCCTGCTGCGTGATTTCGGGTGGCCGGGCTTCCTCGTCTTCGCGGTTCCCAACGTGCTGGGCTGCGCCGCGTTCGGATATGTCCAACGCAACGCCGGCCGCCGCGCCGAACTCGTCGGGCGACACGAGCGGGCCGCCGTGCTGTTCTCGGCGACGACCATCGCGTACCACATGTTCTTCATGGCGTTCCTTGCGACCTTGATCGCACGCGGCACAGCCAATGCGACGCTCATTGCAATGGCGCTGCCGGCCGGAGTCTTCCTGGCCGGGTACGGATTCAGCCGGATGCCGCGACGGGCGTGGCCCGCCGCCGCAGCGTTGCTCTATGCCGGGTCGATGGCGGTCTTCACGATCGTGGACACGGCCTCGTTGAGCGCGACACAATGGTCGGGGACCCTGACCACGACCGACCTGGTGTTTCTCGCGCCCGCGCTGGTCTTCGGGTTCCTGCTGTGCCCCTACCTCGACCTGACATTCCACCGGGCGTTGAACGCCTCGCCGAGCCGACACGCATTCGCGATCTTCGGCATCGCGTTCATCCCGATTCTGCTGCTGACGGTCGCCTATCGCGACGGCGTCACCCAACCGCTCGTCGTCGGGTACATCACGGTCCAGGCGACCTTCACGGTCGCCGCCCACCTGCGGGAGATTCGCGAGCGGTCATGGCCGCAGGCACGGGGTTCGAGGTCGGCACTGCTGCTGGTTCCGGCGGCCGCGGTAGCGCTCGTGCTGCTGCCCTGCGATCGCGAGAACACCTACCTGCGATTCCTCGGCTTCTACGGCCTGCTCTTTCCCGCCTACGTGCTGATCTTCATGACCGGCCGCAGGATCGCGACGCCGAACAGGTCGGCCCTGCTCGGCTGGGCCGCGGCGATGACCGCGTTCCTGCCGGTCTACGAGGTCGCGTTCGTCCACCGGATCACCTGGCCCGCCGGCATCCCGGTCGCAGCCCTGCTGGCCTGGTGGGCATGGCGCAAATGGCGATAGGTCACTTCCTCCGCCCGCAACAGTTCTTGTACTTCTTTCCTGACTTGCAGGGACACGGTTCATTGCGTCCGATCGCAGGCGTCGCTCTCCGGACGGTCTTGGCTTTCCGGGAGGTTCCCGGTCCGGTCCCGGCGGCTTCGGCGGTTGCGAGATCGCGGCGCTGCGTGGCGGTGCCCGTCGCGGTCACCGCGGCGGCGGCCGCCGCGATCGCCGGCTGGGCGACCTGGACCGGGGCCGGTTCGGGGGATGGTGCGCCGGCTTGTGTCGGCGGCGGTCCGCCCTGCTGCGACCCGCGAACCTGTGGCGTCAGCCTCGCCTTGAAGATGAGATCGGTCACCTTGTCGCGAATGCTCTGCTCCATTTCTTCGAAGAGCCGGCCGGCCTCGCGTTTGAATTCAATCCGCGGGTCTTTCTGGCTGAACGAGCGGAAGCCGATCGACTCCTTGACCTGGTCCATCGAGTACAGGTGGTCCTTCCACGCCTGGTCGACGATCTGAAGCAGTACCCAACGCTCGAACTGCGTCAGCTCGGCGCGTAACACGGCGGCGAGCTTCTCCTCGGCCACGGACTGCGGGTCGTCCTCGGCGCGCGTCCGCTCCTCAGCAGTGAAGCGGACGTTGCAGTTGCGCTCGAACCATGCTTCAAGGTCGTCGGGCGTCGAGGCGGCCGCGACCGCACGCTCGGCCCGCTCCGTGATCTTCGCCTCGTCCCACCGCTCGGCTTCGTCGATGAGCAGCTTGCGAAGTTCGCGAGGGTCGGGTGACGGCAGGAATTGCGGGTTCCACTGGAGTTCGTACTTCGCCCGCACCCATGCGCAGAGCTGCGTGATCGCCTGCGAGGGGTCCTGCTGCAGCATCGCAGTGGTCATATCAAGCGCGAAGTCCACGGGATAGGTGACCTCACGCCGGCGATACGCGTCGCGGGCGCGAGCCATGAGCGTGTCACATGCTTCGTCGGGATCCTCGATCCCGACGAAATCCCCGGCATCGAGCTCGGTGGCGAACTTGTTGTTCGACCAGGACGCCAACTCCTTCTCGCCGTAGTTCGGCACCAGGTACTGGTCCAGCGGCGACAGGTCCGCAGCGTCGATTTTCACCGCCGCGGCCTGCTCGAGGTGGCGGATCACGTCGGTCGGGCTCATTTCACTCAAGGCGGAGACCTTGATCTTCGCGTCGAAGTTCGTGTTCGCCCAATCCGCGAGCCCGTTGAGATCCCACGAGTCCGGGTCGCTGTCGTTGGACATGTACTCCCCGATCGTCACCCGGGCCGCGGTGCCGGCCTCCTCCTTGGCGTCGATGCGGATCAGCCGGTGCAGGTCCTCACGGTCCTTGCCGCCGAAACGCCCCGCATCGATGGCCACGTTGAGATGCTCGTGCACCCATTCGCCGATGCAGTTGTTGACGTATCCCTTGGCGAGGTAGGAGTACACGGCATCCCGCACCGCGTCCTCGATGTGCTCGAAGATGAGTTCCTTGACGCCCCGACCCTCGAGGACATCCTGACGCATCGTGTAGAACACGCTGCGTTGCACGTCCATCGGCTCGTCGTATTCGAGGATGTTCTTGCGGATGAGGAAATTGCGCTCCTCGACCTTGCGTTGCGCGCGGACGACCGACTTGGTGAGCATCGGGTGCTCGATGGCGTCGCCCTCCTTCATACCCAGTTTGCTGAGCACCTTGAGGGTGGTCGGTCCGGCGAACATCTTCATGAGGTCGTCCTCGAGGCTCAGGAAGACGCGGCTCGACCCGCTGTCGCCCTGGCGGCCGCCTCGACCACGGAGCTGGTTGTCGATCCGCCGCGCCTCGTGACGCTCGGTCGCGATGACATGCAGGCCACCGAGGTCCTGGACGTCCCGGTACAGCCGCAGTCGATGCAGCAGACACGCGCCCGTGTCGTCGAGCGTCTCCATGAGCTTCGGTTCGTCCATCGACGCGGCCTTTTCTTCGCCGATCCACGACAGGTCCGCGACCCATTTTCGGAGCATCGCCAGCCGGACTTCGTCGTCGGACATCGACGTCACATCGCTCTTGTTCAGGCCAAGCTGCTTTGTGGCAAGCGTCCGGTAGACGGCCGCGACGATGGTCTTCTCGTCCATGTCCGCCGTGACATCCTTCGGGCAGATGCCGCGGCGTTTCCAGTGCTCGATCAGGCTCTCGGTGCTGACGGCGCCGAGCTTGATATCCGTTCCGCGGCCGGCCATATTCGTCGCGATCATGACGGCGCCGAGTTCGCCCGCATGGGCGATGATGTCGGCTTCACGCTCGTGTTGCTTGGCGTTGAGGACCTCGTGCTTGATGCCGTACTTGCGTTTGAGCATGTCCTTGAGCTTCTCGGACTTCTCTACGCTGGTGGTACCCACAAGAATGGGTCGTCCCGCGTCATGGAAGGTCTTGATCTCGTCAACGATCGCGTCCCACTTGTCCTTGGCCGCCAGGAACACGACATCCTCGTGGTCCACGCGGATCACCGGAACGTTTGTCGGGATCACGATGACATCGAGCTTGTAGATCTCGTACAGCTCCGTGGCCTCCGTGTCGGCTGTCCCGGTCATACCCGCCAGGCGGTCGTACAGCTTGAAGAAGTTCTGGATCGTGATCGTGGCCATCGTCTGCGTTTCCTGCTTGATGGGCACACCTTCCTTGGCCTCCACGGCCTGGTGCAGCCCGTCGGACCATTGCCGACCGACCATCTTGCGGCCGGTGCTCTGGTCAACGATGACGACGGTCATTTCGCCCTGCTGGTCCGGCCCGACCACGTAGTCCCGATCACGCTGGTACACGGTGTGGGCGCGGATCGACTGCTCCAGCAGGTGCGGGATGTCGATGTTGTCGCCGACGTAGAACGATCCGATACCGGCGGTCTTCTGCGCCTCGTCGATGCCGTCGTGGGTGAGCGTGGCCCGCTTCTTGTCCAGCTCGACCTCGTAGTACTGGGTGAGTCCGTCCCGCTCGCTCTCGAGATCGGGCAGCCGCTTCTGGGCTGCCTCCATCTTCTCCTTGAGCGCGGGGATTTTCGCCTTGTCGCGGGCGTTCCGGATGTCGCCCTCGAGACCGGAGATCTCCACGAGACAGGACTGCACGCTGCGGTCGGCAGCCTCCCACTGCTTCTGCTTCTCGACGAGGTGCCGCGAGAGCTTGTCCGCCATGTCGTACCGCGGTGATTGATCGTGTGCCGGACCGGAGATGATCAGCGGCGTCCGGGCCTCGTCGATGAGAATCGAGTCGACCTCGTCGACGATCGCGAAGTCCCGGTGCTTCTGAACCTGTTCGGCCACGCTGAGCTTCATGTTGTCGCGCAGGTAGTCGAAACCGAATTCGGCCGTCGTCCCGTAGAGGACATCGCATGAATAGGCGTTCTTCTTCTGCTCGTGCGTCTGCATGTGCTGCGGGTGGATCGCACCCGCGCGAAGACCCACCGCACGGAAGAACGGGAACACCCAGTCCCGGTCACGCTGTACGAGGTAGTCGTTGACGGTCACGACGTGAACCTGCCGGCCGTCGAGTACGGCCAGGTAGGTCGCCAGCGGGGCGACGATCGTCTTGCCCTCACCGGTCTTCATCTCGGCGATATGCCCCTCGTAGAGCACGACCGCTCCGATGATCTGCACGTCAAACGGACGCGCCCGGTACGGCGGCTTCGACTCCGGGTAAAGATCGCGGATCGCTTCGTACAGCTTCGTCGGGATGTCGACAAACACCCATGACGGCACGGGTTGCTCACAGCCCAGAAAATCGCCCTCCGGATCGGCGGGATCCGTCGAGTCGATCTCGGCCTTCACCTGGTCGTACAGGGGGCGCACGAGGTCGGGTAAAGTCGACGGGTCGAAATCGAGATCGGGGTTGAAGATGTTGCGGATGCCGACGTTCCGGTCCATCGCCTCGCGAGCGACGGCGAACACCTCCGGCAGCATGTCGACGGCCTTGGCCCCTCCGGCCAGCTGCTCGCGGAGCGCCACGGTACGCTCGCGGATCTCTTGATCGGTCAGCACCTTGATCTGGTCTTCAAACGCATTGACCTGTTCGACCACACGCAAGTAGCGCTTCACCATGCGCTCGTTGCGTGTTCCAAACACCTTGCGCATCGCCGCGCCGACGATGGGAACACCCATATTGTCACCTCAATTATTTGAATCTGCAGAGTCGTCTTCGCAATCCCGGTCGACTCAGCAGGCCGGTGGCGGAAGGTCGAGCAGCCGCTCAGCCAGCAGCCTGGCGTGCGCGGGCACGACGTCGCTCGACGACCCCGATCGGCGATCGCCGCCGTCGTCCGTCCCGACACATGGCTCCACGACCATCGCCGCCGGAGGACGCTCCGACACCAGCAGGTCCCGCGCGGCGGCGGCCATTGCGGCCGCAACCGCGGCCCGCGGCGCGGGCCCGTTGGCGACCGTGGCGGTCATCGCAACCAGGGCGAACAGGGTGCTCGCCGTCGCGGCCAGGCCGACGACTCGGTAGCTCGAGGTTGCGCGGGTGTCAGAGTTCATACTGCCATAAGTATCGTCCTCCCAATGGTCCGAGACAAGTCAGAGGGAATAGTGGCACGGTTGACGTCGCGAAGCGACGTCGGCCGTGTTTCTACTGGGAACCACGGCCGTGCCACCCAGCCCCTAGAATCTGGTCATGACGGCCGTTCGCGAGCTCCGGCTGAAGGTTTCAGGCATGCATTGCGCCAGCTGTGCCGCCACCGTGCAACGAGCGATCGAGGCACGGCCGGGTGTTCGTTCGGCGGCCGTCAGCGTCACCGACGGCACCGCCACCATCCGTGGGACCGATCTGCAGGCCGAGGCCCTCGTCCAGGCCGTCCGTGACCGGGGCTTCGATGCCGAGCCGGGCGCCGAGGCGGTCGACCCTGCCGAGTTGCGTAGCGAGATCGAAGTCCGCCAGGCCCGGCGGGAGCAGCAGTGGCGGTTCCGGGCGATCGTGGGGCTCGGTCTGTGGGTGCCGATGGCACTGCTTCACTGGTTTGCCCCCACGATGTGGGAACCCTGGGTTCCGTGGGTGCTGCTGGCCGGTGCGACGCTCGTCCTGACCACCGCGGGATGGGGCTTCTTCCGGTCGGCTGCCGCAGCCGCCCGCCGCCGAACGACCAACATGGACACGCTCATCGCGATGGGCGCGACGACGGCATACGTCTTTTCACTGGTCGCGCTGATCGGGATGACGGTCGGCCTCGTGGCGGACCAGGCGCTGTATTTTTCCGAGGTGGCGGCGTTGCTGGGGCTCATCAGCCTCGGCCATTGGCTCGAGGCACGAGCGTCGGCAAAGGCGGGCTCGGCGGTCCGCGAACTGCTCGAATTGCAACCCGAGGAAGCCCAGGTCATCGACGAAGACGGCGGTACGCGGACGATCGCCAGCGGCGAGATCGAACCGGGGTTCCGGTTGCTCATTCGGCCCGGCGCCCGGGTCCCCGTGGACGGTGAAGTCGTCGAAGGCAGCAGCGAGATCGACGAGTCGCTCGTGACCGGGGAGTCACTGCCGGTCCTCCGGCAGCCGGGCGACAACGTCGTGGCCGGCTCGATGAACACGACGGGTCGCCTGGTCATGGTCGCCACGGTGGACGCCCGCCACACGACCGTCGCGCGGATCGCCGAGATCGTCCAGCAGGCCCAGGCAAGCAAGGCGAACATCCAGCGGCTTGCCGACCGCGTGTGCGCGGTGTTCGTGCCGGTCGTGTTGTGCATCGCGGCCGTGACCTTCCTGGGCTGGTGGATCGCCGGCGAGCTGCCGAAGGGCGTCGTGGCGACGGTCACGGTGCTCATCATCTCCTGCCCCTGCGCGCTGGGGCTCGCCACGCCGATGGCCGTCATGGTCGGCGCCGGCGCAGCCAGCCGGCGTGGCATCCTCGTCAAGTCGGCGGCGGCTTTCGAACAGGCGGGGGTCGCCGAGCACGTCGTCTTCGACAAGACAGGCACGCTGACGACCGGAACGCCTGCCGTCACGGCGATCGAGCCGGCCGACGGGTACAGCACCGACCAGTTGCTTGGGCTCGCAGGCGCGGTCGAAGCGCCAAGCGAACACCCGATCGGCCGCGCGATCGTTGCCGAGGCCGCCACACGGGAACTGACCCTGGCGCCGGTGACCGACTTCGAGGCCCTGCCCGGCCACGGCGTACGCGGACGGGTCGACGGCCGGCTCGTCGAGGTCGGCAGGGACGACGGCGAGGCCACCTGCCGCATCCTGCTGGACGGGCGCACCGTCGGAACGCTGTCGGTCAGCGACCGAGTCCGTGACGACGCCGCCGAGGCGATACGGCGCCTGCGGAAAATGGGCCTGACGGTCACGATGCTTTCAGGCGACAAGCCCGGTGCGGCGGCGGCCGTCGGCCGCGACATCGGCCTCAAGGGCGACGAGATCGTCTCCGAGGCAACGCCCCAGTCCAAGATGAAATTCATCACGTCGCGAACCGGGGCGGTCGTGATGGTCGGCGACGGCATCAACGATGCCGGGGCCCTGGCCGCCGCGGATCTCGGCATCGCCATGGCGTCCGGGACGAACATCGCGATCGAGTCCGCCGACGTCGTCATCCCCGGTCACCACGTGACGGCGGTCCCGGAGACGATCTGGCTGGCCCGCAACACGCTGTCAACCATCCGGCAGAACCTGTTCTTCGCATTTGTCTACAACGTGGTCGCGATCCCCGTCGCCGCCCTCGGCGTGCTGGGCACGGTCGGCCCGCTCGCGGCAGCGGCCGCGATGGGGCTCAGTGACCTGACCGTCATCGGCAATGCGTTACGGCTCAAGCGACGGCTCGGACGGGCCGCAACTAGAATGACTCCATGAAGGCGCTCTCGCCCCTCCACCCCGACGACTTCGACTACTGGAAGGCCCAGCACCTTCTGAATCGCGCGGGCTTCGGCGGCACGCCGGCACAGGTGCGTGGGCTCGCGACAATGGGGCTCCCGGACGCCGTCGACTACATCGTCGACTACCACCGGATCGACACCGAGTCGGTTCGGGCCGACCGTTTCGCTGCCGACATCATGCGACCGATGTCCAGGGCGGATCGCGAACGGATGCGTGCCGCCCGCAAGGCCAACGACGAAGCAACGCTCTCGGAGTTCCGCCGGCGTCGCCAGGCCGCGCAGCGTTTGGATCGCCGGCAGATGCGGGACATCCAGCGATGGTGGCTGACACGCATGATCGAGAGCCCCCGGCCGTTGGAGGAGAAGATGACCCTGTTCTGGCACGGGCACTTCGCCACCAATTACCGCGCCATCGAAGACAGCTACCACATGTTCATGCAGAACCAGCTGTTCCGGAACTACGCGGTCGGCAACTTCAAGGCGCTCGCCCATGGGATCATCCGCGATCCCGCGATGCTGAAGTACCTCAACAACGACCAGAACCGGAGCCAACACCCCAACGAGAACCTGGCACGCGAGCTGATGGAGCTCTTCACGCTCGGTGAGGGTCACGGGTACACCGAGGACGACATCAAGCAAGGGGCCCGCGCCCTGACAGGCTACTCATTTCGCGACGACGAATTCATCGACCTCGATTCGCGACAGTACCGGCGTCGCCACGACGACGGCCCGAAGACCATCTTCGGCATGACGGGCAATTACGACGGCGATGATTTCGTGGAGCTGATTTTCTCACGTCGCGCGTGCAGTGAATTCCTGTGCCTGAAACTCTACCGGTACTTCGTCAACGACCTGCCGGGCGAGCCGGACAAGCCGCGTCAAAATTTCATCACGGCGATGGCAAAATCCCTTCGCGACAACAAGTACCGGCTGCGTCCCGTGCTCAAGCAGATGTTCGCATCGGCGCACTTCTACGAGCCGTCGAACGTCGGTTCAAGAATCAAGAGTCCGATCCAGCTCATCGTGACCGCGATGCGATCGTTGCAAACACCCACGCGGCAGCTCGGAGCGCTGGCCGATGCGGCCGACCTCATGGGCCAGAGCATCTTCTACCCGCCGTCGGTGAAGGGCTGGGAGGGCGGCCGGACCTGGATCAACACCTCGACCCTCTTCGTCCGCCAGAACACGCTGGTCTACATGCTCACAGGCCGTCTCCCCGACCAGTACCCGTGGGACGACGACGGCACGACCTACGACGCCATGCACCTCGTCGAGCATCTGCGCGAACCCGATGGCCGTATCAACCTCCGCGACGCGGTGACGTACCTGCTCCGTATCAGCCTGGCCTGCGCGGTGCACCAGGAGCGTGTCGATGGACTCGTCGCGTTCGTCGAAGCTCGAGGCGGGCGGGTGGACAATGCGATGCTCATCGCCTTGTTGTCACTCATTACTTCTATGCCCGAGTACCAGCTGAGCTGAAGAAAGTCTGCATATGGATGATCAAACCTACACACGGCGGATCTTTCTTCAGCGCGGGATGTCGTTTGCTTCGCTGGCGGCGACGGCGCCGCTGTTCATCCAGCGCTCGGCGCTCGGGATGCTGCAACCGGCAGGACTGAGCAGTCAACCCGGTGTTCCCGAGGATCGCGTGCTTGTCGTCGTGCAGCTCGGCGGGGGCAACGACGGGCTCAATACCGTCGTGCCGTACGGCAACGACGCCTACTACAAGGCCCGTCCCAACCTGGCGGTGCCGGCCCCCGGCCGCGGCACGGCGCGACAACCCGCAGCGCTGCAGTTGGACGGCGCCAACGGGATCGGGCTGCATCCGTCCTTCAGTGGATTCAAGGAACTCATCGACGAAGGTGCCGCGTGCGTCGTCCAGGGGGTCGGGTACCCGAACCCCAACCGTTCCCATTTCACGTCCATGGACATCTGGCACACGGCCGACACGAGCGCCAAGGGGTACGGCTGGATCGGCCGGTACGTCGACTGCACCTGCAAGGGCACACCGGGGCCGGAGCAGACCATTGCAGTCGGCCGAACCGCTCCGCTCGCCTTGCAGGGTGCGTTGCAGAAGCCGGTGACGTTCGAGACACCGGAGCTGTTCCGCTGGATGGGCGAGGACCTCCACCCGGCCCTCGAAGAGCCGTACCAGAAGATCAACCGGGCCGGAAGACTCGACCAGGTCGACCCCGACAGCCAGATGGGGTTCCTGATGCGGACCGCCCTGGACGCCCAGGTGTCCTCGGACCGCATCCGCGCGGCGGTCGCCAAACGACCGCTGGTGCAGTACCCGCGAACCCGGCTCGCCGGGCAGCTGCGTACCGTGGCCTCCATGATTCGCGCCGACATGTCCACCCGTGTGTACTACGTGTCATTCGGCGGCTTCGACACGCACGCAGGCCAGGCCGGCCGGCATTCGAACCTGCTGCGTCAGACCGGCGACGCGCTCAACGCGTTCTACCGCGACCTCAAGGCCCAGGGCGCCAACGAGCGCGTTCTCACCATGGTCTTCTCGGAATTCGGGCGACGCGTCGGGGCGAACGCCTCCGGTGGCACGGACCATGGGACCGCGGCGCCGATGTACTTCGTCGGCGACATGGTGAAGCCGGGGCTGCTGGGACGCCACCCGTCGCTGACCGATCTGGACGACGGGGACCTGGTCTTCAACGTCGACTTCCGAAGCGTCTACGCCGCCGTCCTCGAAGACTGGATGGGCACGCCGTCGAAGCCGGTACTCGGCCGCGCCTACCGGAAGGCCGTGATATTCAAGCCGCGTGCCTGAGCCAGGTTCGCCCCGACACCAGCAACGCGCGGGCATCGTCGGCGACAAGCGGTTCGGCGAAGTAGAAACCCTGCGCGAAATCGCAATTGAGCACCAACAATTTCCGGAGCTGTTGCTCGGTCTCCACACCCTCGACGATCACCTGCATGTTGAGCGTATGCGCCAGCGCGACAACGGTCTGGACCATCTTGGCGTAGTCCGTGTCGGCGCTCATGGTGCTGATAAACGCCCGGTCGATCTTCAGCACGTCCAGCGGGAAGCGATGCAGGTAACTCAACGATGAGTACCCGGTACCGAAGTCGTCCATGTGTACCTGGATTCCCAGTTCCTTGAACTCCTGGAGAACGTCGGCGATCGAGTCCGGGTTCTCCATGATCACGCTCTCGGTGATCTCCAGCTTCAACCGTGACCCGCTGATGCCGACATCGCAGAGCACTTCCCGAACCTCGTCAACGAAACCCGGCTCGGCGACCTGCCGCTTGGAGATATTGACGCTGACCATCAGCGCCTCGTCCGCGACGCCCTCGTCGATCCACGTCTTGAGCTGCTGCAACGCGCCCTGCAGCATCCAGCGACCGAGCTCCACGATCAGGCCGGTCTCCTCGGCGTGCGAGATGAACTCAACCGGATTGACCTCACCACGCTCCGGATGGCTCCACCGCGCGAGCGCCTCGAAGCCGCTGATCCGGCCGGTCGTCAGCGAGACGATCGGCTGGTAGCGGATCCTGAAATCCTCATTTTCCACCGCGCGTCGTAGATCACTTTGAAGCTGCAGACGCGACTTCGTCTCGTCGTGCATCTTCGTGTTGAAGACCTCGTGCCGGGCCTTCCCCGCGGCCTTGGCGTAGTACATGGCGGTGTCAGCATCGCGAAGAAGGTAATCGGCGCTCTCGCATTCCAGTTCGTTGAAGGCGATCCCGATGCTCGCGGTTGTACGAATTTCGTGTTCGTGGATGCGGAACGGCTCCGACAGCGAATCCTGGACACGCTGGGCGACAATACTGGCGTCGCCGCGCTCCTCGATGCCGTCGAGCAGCACCACGAACTCGTCGCCGCCGATCCGGGCCACGGTGTTGCTCTCGACACACGCGAGGCTGTCCGTCGAACGCAGGCACGACTGCAGCCGGTCCGCAATCGCCACGAGCAGCTGATCCCCGACGAAGTGGCCGAGCCTGTCGTTGATCTCTTTGAACCGATCCACATCGAGAAAGAGCACGGCGAACTTGTATTCGGGGTGGCGGCGGGCCCGGTCCATGCACCGCTCGAGCCGGTCGATGAGCAGATCACGATTGCACAAGCCGGTGAGTTTGTCGTGGAATGCCGCGTGACGCAACTGGTCCTCGGCCCGCCGGCGGACGGCCACCTCGCGTTCCAGGTGCTCTTTCTGCTGCTCGACCTCGGCGGTCCGCTCGTGCACCCGGGTCTTGAGCGTGTCGACGAACGAGGCCAGCACCCGCGCAAGCGTGTCGAGTTCCTCGGTGCTGCCTTGCTCGAAACCGGTGAACGTCCCGTCTTCCCGCATGGACTTCACGGCGGCCGAGGCCAGGGCCTGCACCGGCTGGATGAGACGCCGCGTCGTCCAGTGACGCACGCGGTCAATGACCGCGAGATAAAGGATACAAATGATGCCGACAACGAGCATCATCAGCCGACGACGCGACGAGAGTTGGGCGTCGAGTCTTTCTGCGGTCTTGGCGGCAACGCCACGCACCGTCGTGAGCCGCCGCAGGTATAGATCCAGCCCCCCCTGAAACCGCGTCAACTCGGCGGCGGTCAGCGTGCCTTCCTGGCCGCGCCGCTTCAACTGCTGTTCCTGCCGTGCGATCGTCTCCAGGGCAAGCATGGCTTGCTTGACCGGCGCCTTGTCGGCCACCAGCACACTGTACCGGAGCCTTGCGAGCGTCACGATCGACCGTTGAAGATCGCGCCCGAGCGCGGTGAAGACGGCCTGGGAGGAGCCGGGGGTCAGCGCCTTCGCCGTCAGCCTGAGATCGTGTCCGTTGGCAACGACGCTTTCGACCTGGGAGTGCTGTTCCGCGGACATGCCCGCCGCACGCGCCGCACGCTCGACACCACCAACCATCACGCCGACGGTCACGGCAAGACCGATCGCCCCGACGATGGCGACCAACAGGATGATCGAAACGTGGTGGTGAATACGCATGATCAGGTTGGTTTGCCGATAACATCGCGCCTGTGACCAGGCGCACCCTTCCGCTTGCTCATCGGCATGATCGGTTGAGCACTTGGCGCGACCGGCAGGACCGGTCCCGTTTGGCGGCCCGGTAACGGCGACGGCTCCCCCAGACCGCACAAGCCGCGCCGGCGGTCCAACTCGGCAAGCCCGACGCGTAAAGATCAGACCGCCTGCATCGTGGCCGTGCGCGCTTCGGCGACCATCGCGGCCAGACGGTCGAGACCCGTGGCCACGTCGTCGCGAGGTGAGCCGAACGAGAAGCGGACGTAGCCGGCCACCGCGCTCGGCCCGCGTCGCTCGCGGCGGGGGTCCACATCAAAGTACGCGCCCGGGACGGTCAGGACCTTGACACCGAACCCCGCATCCATGAAACGCTCGCCATCGTCGAGGGGACCCGGCAGGTCCTCGATCGATCCGAACGCATAGAACGTGCCCTGGGGCTCCTGCGGGAACCGCACGCCCATGGCGCCGAGACGTTCAACAGTAAGGCGTTGCTTGGCGGCAAACGCCTGCCGTACCGCGTCGCACTCCTGGTCGGCGCGGGCCGGCTCGAGCACATCGATGGCCGCCCGCTGAATCGGGCGTGACGGCCCGCCGTCGAGGAAGCTTCCGGCCGCCGTCATGGTCTGAATGATCTCGCGCGGGGCCACGACCCAGCCCACACGCCAGCCCGGGTATCGAAAACACTTTGTCAGCCCGTCCACGATCACGATCGGGTCGCGCTCGACATCTTCCACGAACGCCGCAGCGCTGACCGGGGCGCCACCGTCGGGGCTGTAGACGTAGTGGGAGTAGTACTCGTCGAGTATCAGCGTGCATGATGACCGCCGCGCGATCTCGATCCATGCGTGCAGCTGGTCGCCGCGAACGACGACACCGGTGGGGTTGCACGGGTTGCTGACGATGAGCGTGTCGAGCCGATCGGCGTCAATGATCTTTCCGAGACGCGACGGCTCGATGCGAAACCCCTCGTCGGCCGTGAGCTCGATGCGACGCGTCCGAACCTGCTCGAAGGTTCGAAGCAGGTCTTCGTACGCCGTGTAGTCCGGTGTGAAGTGACCCAGCCGGGTCGCCCCCAGCGCGGCCCCGCAACGGGTCAGGCCGCTGCGGCCCCCCGGCGAGATCATCACGTTCTCGACGGTGTACTGCGAGGCCTTGCCCTTGCGGTAGAGCCGGTTGTAGTGCGCGGCAACGGCTTCGCGTAGTTCGGGCAGCCCCTCGACCGGTCCGTAGGCGTGATCGTGGGTCTCGATCTCCAGGTGCCTGACACGCGGCGGCGCGCCGGACAGGGCACCGACCTCGGGCTGCCCCTGGCCCAGGTTGATCCAGTCGGGGTCGCCGTGGGTGAACCCGAGGCGTGCGGCCTTCTCGTTGACCCGAATAACGCCCATGAAGGGCAGCGATCGAAATGATGCGTTGAGCATTGCATCGTGCAAGGTAGCACAAATGGCCTTGCCTCGATCATGCGCCGGGCCCTACCCTAACGGCATGCGGTCAAGCGGGCGGACATTCCTGTGCTGGCTCGTCCTCGCCTGGTATTTGGCAAGTACGACGATCGCCAGCCGGACCGTCGTCGTTTGCCTGGAGGTTGACGGTGCGACCGCCATCGAGTTCGCCGGCGACCATGGACAATGCCTCGGCGATGACCACCCGGCGTGCGAAGAGTCCTGCTGCGACTCGTGTCCGTGCGAGGATTCGTCGCTCGCGATCCCCCCTGCACTTGCCGTCAGGAACAACCCGCCGCCCAGGGCATCGGTCGCGACCACACCCGACATGACTCCGTGGACTCTGGCGCGGCCCCGCCAGCACGCGCGGCCAGCGTCCACTCGACCGGATGCCGTCGCCGACCTTGTCGGCGACGTGACGAGGCGGTCGCTGGGCACAGTCGTGCTTCTTCTGTAGATCCGCAGATCCCACCCCACACCTGATGTTTCAACGCGGCGTCTCCTGACGCGGGCGTTGAGTTTGGCCCTGTGTCGGCGATTTGCGGAAAGACATTGATGAAGTTGGAATATGTGTACATAGCAGTCTGCCTGGCAGTTGTTGCCGGCTGTGGCCCCGGACCGCTCGATGATGATTACTGGCCGCAGGCAAGCCCCCTGGGTCGCGATCTTGATGCGGTTCGCGTGCCGGCCGAGCCGACGGCCGTGCCGATAGGGCCTGCCTTCGTCGAACCGAGCGGCGAACTCAACTTGCGGACCTCCCTTTCGGCCGGGTTGTTGCACAATCCGCAACTCGCTTCTTATGCCTGGAACGTCCGGGCGCAGGAGGCAGCGATCATCCAGGCCGGGCTCTATCCCAACCCGGAAGTGGCGGTAGAGATCGAGAACTTCGGGGGAACGGACGGTTTCGGCGGCTTCGGGGCCAGCGAAACGACCATCGCCATCGGCCAGACCATTCTGCTCGGAGGCAAGCTGGACAGCCGCAGGCAGTTCGCGCGATTCAAACGAGATCTCGCGGGCTGGGACTACGAAGTGGCTCGGGTGGATGTCATCACGCGAGTCGGGATCGAGTTCGTCAACACGCTGACCGCCCAGGCGCACCTTGCGGTCGCACGAGAGACCGCCGCGTTGGCGGAGCAGGTATTTTCCGCGATCGATCAACGCGTGCACGCCGGCAAGGTGTCGCCGGTCGAGCGGACCAAGGCCCGTGTCGACCGGGCTCAATCGCAGCGCGTCCTGCTGGTCGCCGAGCGGGATCTCGTTGCCGCCCGCTATCGGCTTGCCGCGACCTGGGGCAGTGTCGCACCGAGTTTCGTTGCCGCGGTCGGTGACTTGCTCAGCGTGTCGAAACCCCCTGCGGTCGAAGAACTCCTGGCGCGAATCGAGGACAATCCGGATCTCGCCAGATGGACGACGGAAATGGCGGCGCGCCGGGCGGCGGTGACACTGGCGCAGGCGGATGCCGTGCCGGACATCACGCCCTTCGGCGGCGTCAAGTTTCTGGACGGCGCCGACGAGACGGCCTTTGTCGCCGGGATCGCGATGCCCATTCCCGCCTTCGACCGCAACCAGGGCGAGATCCTGGAGGCGCGGTTGCGAGGGGCCCAGGGCGAGGCACTGCGCCGCGCCGCCGCGCTGCGTGTCAAGACTGAACTTGTCATCGTCTACCAGGCACTGGATACCGCCTACCTGGAGACAGTCATTCTGACCACGCAGGTCGAGCCCAGCGCCGAGTCGGCTCTCGCCGCGGCGGAGGAAGCGTTCCGCCAAGGCAAGATCGGCGCGCTCGATCTGCTCGACGCGCAACGAACGCTCTTTGCAGTCCGCCGCCAGTCCGTGGACGCGCACGCCGCCTACCACCTGGCCGTGGTCAGCATCGAGCGGCTGATCGGGGGACCACTCCGGCAGACAACCCAGCACCCGGGAGACAAGTCATGAATCGGAAAACTCGCGCCTGCACGCTGCTCTTGCTCAACGCAGGCCTCCTGCTCTGTTGGTCTGCGTGTACTGAAGACCCTGCGGCGCACACCGGTCATGCCCAGGACGAGGCCGATCACGCCGACGGCATACGGCTCGACAAGCACGAGGCCCTTGAGTTCGGCGTCGAGATCGCCGAAGCAGGCCCCGGCGAGCTGCGCGTCGAGGTCGTCCTGACCGGCGAGGTCAGGGTCAACCCGGATTCCATCGCGCACATCACGCCCCGAGTGCCCGGCGTCGTCCGCAAGGTCCACACGGGGCTGGGGGACGCGGTCGAGACCGGCGATCTGCTGGCCGTGTTGGACAGCCGCGAGCTGGCCGAGGCAAAGGCCGGTTTTCTTGCGGCCGGCGAGCGTCTCGAACTGGCCCGGAGCAGCCTGGAGCGAGAGCAGTATCTCCACCAACGGGAGATCTCGTCCGAGCAGGAGTACCTCGAAGCCAGGCAAGCCGAGGCCGAGGCCCGGATCTCGCTGCAGTCGGCCCAACAGCACCTGCACGCCATCGGGCTCACCGAGTACGAGATACAGGAGCTCGCGGCCGAACCTGACCAGGTGCTCACACGCTACGAGATGCGGGCGCCATTCGACGGTGTCGTCGTCGAGAAACACGTCACGCTCGGCGAGATGCTCGGCGACGAGAGCCTCCCGTTCGTCATCGCGGATCTGTCGGACGTCTGGATCGTGCTGACCGTGTATCAGAAAGACCTCGCGGCGATTGCTCCCGGCCAGCGGGCTCATATCGTCGCGAGCCATGACCTGGCCGAGTCCACAGGCACGATCGAATACATCAGCCCGATCCTGGACGAGCACACGCGGACGACCACGGCCCGCGTCGTCATGCCCAATGCCGGCCAGTGGCGCCCGGGTCTCTTTGTGACCGCCCGGGTTCTCGTTGATCAATTCACCGCAGGTGTCGTGGTTCCAAGGACCGCGATCCTGACCCTGAACGGCGAACAGGTGGTGTTTGTCGAGACCAGCGATGGCTTCGCGGTGCGTCATATTCAGCCGGGCCGCACGGACGCCGACAGCGTCGAGATCCTCGACGGCCTCGCCCCCGGTGAGCGCTACGTCGCCAAGGGTGGTTTCGTGCTCAAGGCCGAGCTTGGCAAGGCGTCGTTCGAACACGCAGGACACGCCCACTGATGATTGAACGCCTGATCGAATTCAGTGTCCGCAACCGGCTCCTGCTGGTCGTCATGTCGATCCTGGTCATCGGCACCGGCTGGTTCAGCTATCGAAGCCTGCCGATCGACGCCTTCCCGGACGTCTCGCCGAACCTTGTCCAGGTCTTCACGGTCACCGAAGGGCTCGCCCCGGAGGAGGTCGAGAAGTTCGTGACCTACCCGGTGGAAACGGCGATGAACGGCCTGCCGGGCGTCGAGACGGTCCGGTCGGTGTCCAACTTCGGCCTCTCGGTCGTCAACGTCTACTTCGAAGACTCGATGGACATCTACTTCACACGGCAACTCGTCAACGAGCGGCTGCAGGAGGCCAGGGAGCAGATTCCGGAAGGCTTCGGCGAGCCCGAGATGGGCCCGATCTCCACCGGTATGGGCCTCGTGCTGTTTTATTACCTCGACGACACGACCGGTCGGTATTCACTCGAGGAGTTGCGCACGATCCAGGATTGGATCGTCAAGTTCCATCTCCAGAAGGTCCCGGGCGTCACCGAGGTGCTCGGCATCGGCGGGCACGAGAAACAGTTTCATGTCGCCATCGATCCATTTGCACTGCTTCGTTACGACCTGACGCTCGGCGAGGTGATCGAGCGGGTCGAAAAAAACAACCTCAACGTCGGCGCACAATTCATCGAGAAGAACGGCGAGGAGTTCGTCGTTCGATCCGTGGGACTCGCCACCGGTATCGAGAGCCTGGAATCGATCGTCATCAAGAGCGAACGCGGCCGGCCGGTGTTTCTCTCCGACGTGGCCGAAATCGGCATCGGGGGCGCGGTTCGCCGCGGGCTCCAGACTCGCAACGGCGAGCAGGAGGTCGTTTCGGGGATGGTGGTCAAGCTCTACGGCGCGAACGCCTCGACCGTGATTCAGCGGGTCGAGGAGAAGCTGGTCGAAATCGACCGCATGCTTCCCGAAGGCGTCCATATCGTGCCCTACTACGAGCAGAAGAGCCTGGTCGAGGCCTGCGTCGCCACCGTCAACCGCGCGTTGTCCGAATCGATGGTGCTGGTGGTCGTAATGGCCCTCGTCTTCCTGGGTGCGATCCGGCCCAGCGTCGTCGTCCTGCTGGCCATTCCGTTTTCCCTCGCGTTCGCCGCCCTGTGGATGAAGTACCTGGGGATGTCGGCGAACCTCATGTCGCTCGGCGGGCTGGCGATCGCCATCGGGCTTCTGGTCGACGGCAGCATCGTCATGGTGGAGAACGTGGATCGGCTCCTGCACGAATCCGACCCTGCCGAGAACAGGACACGCGTGGTGGTTCGTGCCTGCAAGGAGGTTGCCCGACCGATCGTGTTCTCCCTGACCATCATCGTGCTGGTGTTCATCCCGCTGTTCACGCTTCGTGGCGTCGAGGGCAAGACGTTCCGGCCGTTGGCCTACACCGTCGCTCTGGCCATGACCGGCTCGTTGATCTACGCGGTCACGCTGGCTCCGATGCTCAGCGACCTGATCATGCGCCGACGCCGCACAAAGACCGGCCCCTCGGCGGCGAGTCACACCGAACCGCTGGTCGTCCGCCTCCTGATGATGCCGTACAAACCGCTGGTCGGATTCTTTGTCCGACGGCGGGCCGTTGCCGTTGGCGTCTCGCTTGTCTTGCTGGCAGTCGGCACTGTCGTGTTCCCCCGCCTGGGCGCGGAATTCACACCGACTCTTGAAGAGGGAACCATCGTCATCCGACTGACCTCGGCGCCGTCGATCTCGCTCGAGCAGAGCAAGCTCACCGCGATGCGTATCGAGCGACGGCTTATGAGCGTGCCGGAGGTCACCGGGGTGGTGACCCGCGTCGGGCGTGGCGAGGTCGGTGCTCACGCCGACCCGATCAACAACGCGGAACTCTACATCCAGCTCGCGCCCCCCGAGCAGTGGCGGTGGCCGCGTGATCAGAAACGGGTCGAGACCGCCTTGCGCGAAGCGGTCGGCAACCCACCCGGCGTCTTCGCGAACTTCACCCAGCCGATTGCGATGAGTGTGGACGAACTGCTTGAAGGGATCAAGGCCGAGCTTGCCATCAAGCTCTTCGGAGACGATCTTGCCGTACTCAAAGCGAAGGCCGATGAGATCGCCGCCACGATCGGCGACATCCGCGGCGCAGCCGACGTACAAGTCGACCAGGTCACGGGAACCCCTCAGCTTCTCATCCATGTCGATCGCGCTGCGATTGCCCGCTACGGCATCAACGTCGAGGACGTCCAGAGCGTTATCAAGGCCGCCGTGGGCGGCCACGTGGCGGGGCAGATCTTCGAGGGGATCAGACGCTTCGACATCCTGGTTCGATATGCGTTGCAGTACCGCGACAGTGCCGAGGCAATCGCCGACATCCTGATCGACGGTCCGGATGGATTGAGAGTCCCGCTTCGCGATCTGGCCACCATCAAGGAAGTCGTCGGCCCGCGTCAGATCACGCGAGAGAACAACCAGCGTTTCATCACGACCCAATGTAATGTCGAAGGGCGGGACATCGTCTCGTTCGTCCAGGAGGCCCAGGCTGCCATCGACCGGGAAGTTGATCTGCCAACGGGCTACCTGGTCACCTGGGGCGGCCAGTTCAAGTTGCAGCAGCAAGCGAACCGGCGTCTGGCGGTGGTCGTTCCGATCACGCTCCTGCTCATCTTCATCCTGCTCTATGCGAGCTTCGGATCGTTGCGCAACGCACTGCTGATCCTTCTCAACATCCCGCTGGCATTGGTCGGTGGTGTCGTGAGCCTCTACGTGTCGGGCCAGAATCTCTCGGTTCCTGCATCGGTCGGCTTTATCGCGCTGTTCGGCATCGCCCTCGCAAACGGGATGGTGCTGGTGACGTATCTCAACCAGTTGACGCTCAGCGGCGTGCCCGTGGACGAAGCATCCGTCCGCGGCGCATGCCTGCGAATTCGACCCGTCCTGATGACCGCGACGGCGGCGTCTCTGGGCCTGGTCCCGCTGCTGTTCTCGACTGGCACGGGCAGCGAAGTCCAGCGCCCGCTGGCGACCGTGGTCGTCGGCGGTCTTGTCAGCTCCACGATCCTGTCGCTGCTTGTCCTTCCGGCCCTGTACAAGTGGTTCTCAATCAGGCCCGAACCGGACCGCTAAACGACGCACTATGCGGCTCTGTATACTTCGGCGATAGTCCAGTAGTGCTGAGAGCAAGTACGAACATGGCTGACTCTCAATCCAATGCCTATCGAAAGCACGATGTTCCTGAGGACTATCTGCGCAAGTGGCAGGAGACGATCAATGTCCTCGCCCGCATGTTCGATGTGCCGGCCGGGCTGATCATG
>Ga0209988_10000080_pt1 | contig 47328 bp, 42 predicted proteins | sample N075metaG_FD_183115 | JGI IMG/M metagenome (GOLD analysis project Ga0209988, IMG submission 183115) | Deep subsurface microbial communities from Kermadec Trench to uncover new lineages of life (NeLLi) - N075 metaG (SPAdes) (version 2) | ecosystem: Environmental > Aquatic > Marine > Ocean trench... | reverse complement strand
CTCGTCGAGCGCCTCGTCGAGCGCCTCGTCGACGCGGCATTGTCCTGGCTTCGCTATCGTGATCCGGCGGTTGAACCGAGTGCCCTCCGGCTCTGCACTCCCTTCTCCATTCGGAGCGCCCCCATGAGCATGCGAATCGGAACGATCCTCACCGGCGGATCAGCGCGAGCCGACGTCGAGCAGGCCAAGGCCGCCGAGGCCGCCGGCTTCGACGCCGTCTTCACCATCGAGTTCTTCAATCGCCACGGCTACGCACCGCTGGGTGCGATCGCCGAGGCCACCTCGCGGGTCACGATCGGCAGCGCCATCGCCAACGGCTTCACGCGCTCGCCCTTGCTGCACGCCAGCGCGGCCATGGATCTCGACGAACTCTCCGAGGGGCGCATGATCCTGGGGCTCGGGAGTGCCACGCGGCGCATGAACGAGGACTGGTTCAACATGCCCTTCTCCGCGCCTGCCCCGCGCATGAAGGAGCTGGTCGAGCTGGTCCGGGCCGCCATCAAGGCCCAAGGCGGTGTCGGCTTCCGTTGGGAGGGCAAGCACTGGAACATCAACGTACCGATCTATGCGCGCCCCGGGGCGCCGCGGGACGAGATTCCGATCTGGATCGCTGCGGTGAACCGCGGCATGATCGCGGCCGCCGGCAGCGTGGCAGACGGCCTGGTGGGACATCCGATCGCGACGCGGCGCTGGCACCGCGAAGTCACGAACCCCGGCCTGCGCAGAGCCGAGCAAAAAGCTGGGCGCGAGTCCGGTGCCTGCCGGCTCGCGCCGTACGTGATGACCTCGATCGCGGACACTCGCGAGCAGGCCGTGAAGGACATGAAGGGCCAGATCGGCTTCTACTTCACCACCCGGCTCTACCACTCGATCCTCGAGCACCACGGCATGCGCGAGATCGGCGAAGCCTGTAGCAAGGCCCTGAAGAAGTTCGACACAAAGGCCATGGCCGCGGCAATTCCCGAGGAGCTGGTCGATGAAATCGGCATCGCCTGCACACCCGACGAAGCCCGCGATCGCCTGACGCAGTGGAAGGATCTCACCGAAGACCCGATCCTCTACGCCCCGAGCATCGGTGTCTCCCCCGAGCGCCGGCGCGAGAACTTCGCGGCCACACTCGAAGTCTTCGGCAGCGCCTGACGCCATGTCCAGAGACGACGAACAGCAACGGCTGATCCGAAGCCAGTGGGATACCACCAAGGCGACGGGAAACAAGATGTGGCAGCAGAAGCGCCGCCTCGCCGACGCCATGCGCCTCGTAATCGAACGGCTGGTGCCGAGCAATGCCCCGGAAGACGAGCTCAGCCGCGCCGCCGACGCCCTCGAGCGCTACGCGGAGCAGCTGAAGAAGCACCCGCGCCTGAAGAAGGTGATGGGCCATGCGGAGTCCGCCAACGCCGGCGACGTGGGCGCCTTCTTCGACCAGAGTCCGCTGATCGGCTTGGCCAACCCCCTGGCGCCGCCGGTGACGCTGTCGCACACCGGCGAACAGACCGCTGAAGGCGCCGTGACGTTCGGCTCCGCTTACGAAGGCCCGCCCGGCTCTGTACACGGCGGCTTCGTCGCCGCCGCCTGGGACGAAGTCTTGGGATTCGTCCAGTCGCTGGGTGGGAATCCTGGCTTCACCGGCCGCCTCACCATCCACTATCGAAACCCGACGCCCCTCCACACCGAGCTTCGCTTCAAGGCCCGGATCCTGCGCATCGTAGGCCGCAAGACGTTCACCGAGGGCGAAATGTACGCGGGCGACATGCTGTGCGCCGAGGCCGAAGGCCTCTTCATCGCCGCCAAGCCCGGCCGCCTGGAAGAGCTCAGCAAGGCCCGCGAGGCACTGGAAGAACGACTGTCGGGTTCCTAGCTCCTGCTAGCGCAGCTCGCGCTTCAGGATCTTTCCCGTCGGGCCCTTGGGAAGTTCCTTGCTGAACTCGATGATGCGTGGGTACTTGTAGGCCGCCAGCCGTTGCTTGCACCAGGCCTTGAGGCTGTCGGCGTCGAGACTGGACTCGGGCTTCTTCACCACGATGGCTTTCACCTCTTCGCCGTGGCGGTCATGGGGCACGCCGATGACGGCAGCTTCGAGAATGTCGTCATGTCCGTACAGGACCTCCTCGATCTCGCGAGGGTAGACGTTGAAGCCGCCGCGGATGATCATGTCCTTCTTGCGATCGACGATCCGGTACGAGCCGTCGCTGTCGCGGATGCCGATGTCGCCGGAGTGGAACCAACCGCCGCGCAGGCTCTCCTTGGTGGCGTCGGGCCGGCCCAGGTAGCCCTTCATGACGTTGTGGCCCCGGATGCAGATCTCGCCGGGCTCGCCGTCGGGCACGGGGGCATCGTTCTCGTCGAGAATGCACATCTCGACGCCCCAGACCGGAAAGCCGATCGAGCCCGGCTTGCGCGGGCGATCGAGCATGTTGAAACTCGCCACCGGTGAGGTCTCGGACAAGCCGTAGCCCTCGAGGATATCGACGCCGTACTTGGCCTCGAAAGCCTTCATCACCTCCACCGGCATCGGCGCGCCACCCGCCATGCAGAAGCGCAGGCTCGACAGGTCGTACCGATCGGCCGTCGGATGGTGGAGCAGGGCGAAGTACATGGTGGGCACCCCCGCGAAGAGGGTGACCTTGTCGCGCTGCATGATCTCGAGCGCTTCCTCGGGACTGAAGCGCGGCAGCAGGCTGAAGCTTCCGCCGTGAGCGATGAATGCGTTCTGGATGCAGGTCTGTCCGAACGAATGGAAGAGGGGCAGGCTGGCAAGCGCCACGTCGTCGGCGCCCGTCGGGATCAGCTTCGGGACCACCACGGCGCAGTTGAGCAGCAGGTTCGAGTGGGTGAGTTCGGCGCCCTTGGGCTTCCCGGTGGTGCCCGAGGTGTAGAGAACCACAGCCGTGTCGGTCGGATCGGTCGGATGCAGCGCCGAGACCGGCTCTGCCAGCGCCATCTCTGCCAGGGAATCGGCGCCTTCGGGCGCGGCGATCACCACCGGGACGCCCGCCGCGTCGGCACCCTGCCGCGCCGGCGCCTCGAAGAGCGGGTGCGCCACCAGCAGCTTCGTACCCGAATCCTCCAGGTGGTAGGTCACTTCCGGTGTCGAGAGCAGCACGTTGAGCGGCACCACGGTGCAGCCCGCGTACAGGATCCCGAAGTAGGCGACGCTGAAGTCCGGCAGGTTCGGAATCATCAGCGCAACCTTGTCGCCGGGTGCGATGCCGCGTTCGAGCAGGCCCGTGGCGACGCCGCGGGCGGCTCGGTCGAGCTCACGGAACGTCAGCGTGCTGTCGTTCAGACGGACGACGACCTTGTCGGGACGCGTGTCGGCGCTCGCTTGGAGAATGCTGCCGAGGTTCATGTGCATGGGGTGTGCTCCGAAGGCTAAGAATCAGACCGGTAGGTCTTTGCGATCATAGATGGACTCGAGCTGGATGCCGCGTTCCGAGAAGGCCGCGGCCGCTCCCTCGCCGCGATCCACCAGACACAGCACGCGCGCGACCTTGCCGCCCTCGGCCTCGACCGCGTCGAGCGCCTCGAGGGTCGATCCGCCGGTCGTGACGGTGTCCTCGACCAGCGCCACGGTCTGGCCCTCGCGGAAGCCACCCTCGATGCGGCGACCGAGACCGTGCTGCTTCGTTTCCTTGCGAACGAAGAAGCCGAGCAGTTCGGTCTTCGGATCGTCGGCGGCCGCCGCCGCGAGCACGGCCGCGACCAGCGGAACGGCGCCCACCGCCATACCGCCGACAGCCTCGACGGAAGGACCCGACTGGAGCTGCGCCAGCACCAGCCGGCCGGCCAGCTCGACGCCACGCGGTCGCATCAGGGTCTGGCGCAGGTCGAGATAGAAGTCACTCCGCTTGCCGCTCGAGAGCACGACCGCCTCACGTCGAAACGAGACCTCGAGGATCAGATCCAGCAGCTCCTGGCGCGGCTCACTCGACAATGGGTTCCCCCTGCTTCCCTGGCTCGAGAATGTCCTGGCTCCGAGAACGCCTACTGCTTGCGGATTCCCAGCGCATACTCGGCGATCAGCTTGCGGTGGAGTTCGCTTGTGCCTTCGCCGAACTCGAGGGCCTTGGCTTCGAGAATATGCCGTCCGACCTCGTACTCGGCGGCGACGCCATAACCGCCGTGGATCTGCACGGCGTCGAGGGCGTTCTGGGTGTTCGCCTCGCTGGCCATCAGCTTCGCGATGGACGCCTCCATGCTGGCGCGCTGGATGCCCGCATCCTTCATTCGACCCAACCGGTAGACGACGGCGCGCGCGCCCTCGGTGCGGCACACCATGTCTGCGATCTTCTGCTGGATCATCTGGAACTCGCCGATGCGTTGACCGAAGGCCTCGCGTTCGCTGGCGTAGGCCACGGCCAGATCGAGGGTTCGCTGGCTCTGACCGACGCAGCGGGCCGCCACCGAGTAGCGGCCCATGTCGAGGGCCGAGCCCAGGATCGGAAAGCCGCCGCCGGGCTCGCCCAGCACACAGTCGTCGGGAACGAAGCTGTCTTCGAAGTGGACCTCGGCCAGATTGTCGCGCTTGAGCGTTCGCATCGGGAACTCGCCGAGGCTGATGCCGTCCGTCTTGGGATCCACCAGGAACGCGGTCACGCCCTTGTGCTTCTTTTCCAGGTCGATGCTGGCGACCGTGAAGAAGAGACCGGCGTGGGCCGCGTGGGAGATGAAGACCTTGGTTCCGTTCAGTTTCCAGCCGCCGTCCACGCGGGTGGCGGTGGTCTTCAGGTTGCCCAGGTCGGTGCCACCGCCCGGTTCGGTGAGACAGGCCGAGCAGAGGATCTCGCCGCGAGTCATGCCGGGGAGCCAGCGCTGCTTCTGCTCTTCGGATCCAAAGCGCAGGATCGAGCCACCTGCCAATGAGTTGATGACCGACACCACCGAGGCCACGACCCAGTCCACGCGCGCCAACTCCTCGCAGATGATCCCATAGCTGACCACGTCGATGAACGAACCTCCGTACTGCTCGGGAATCATCGGAGCGATATAGCCCAGCGGTACGAGCTTCTGGATCAGCTCGAGCGGGTACTGCTCCTCCCGCTCGTACTGCTCGACGTAGGGCAGGATCTCGTGCTCGGCGAATTCACGGACGGTCTGGCGGACCAGACGCTGGTCTTCGGTGAGGTCGAAATCGGCCATCCGCTCGGTGGCTTGGAGGGGGAGGGGAGCCATACCGCCCAGAATAGCCTCCGATCGGCGACGGTGGTGAAGCTTCATGCCCGCCCGGAAACTTCGGATTTCGCGGGCCCGGGCAATCAACGTTTCGTCCCATCTACCGGCTGCGGGCGAGCTCTCCGGCTGTGCTAGGCTCCGCGGCCCTGACCCCGGGACCGGAGAGCGCCGTGAAGAAGTCCAAGCCCCTCCCGCACCGAAATCGCGGCAAGACCAACCGCATGCGTGCCGGGAAAAAGGCCAAGCTCCGCCGGACCCGTCTACGCAGTAGCCGCGGAGAGCGCCGCACCTACCGCTGAGCCTGACTGCCGTGTCCCAACCGGCACCCTTCCACTTCCGACTCGAGCAGCGTTCCGACGCTGCGCGTGCGGGCACGTTCTCTACACCTCACGGCCCGATCCACACACCCGCCTTCATGCCGGTGGGAACCCACGGCGCCGTCAAAGCCATGACACCGCAACAGGTCGCTGCCACCGGGACCCAGGTGGTGCTGGCCAACACCTATCACCTGGCATTGCGGCCCGGGGAGGCACTCGTCGCAAAGCTGGGAGGACTCCACGACTTCATGCGATGGCGGGGCCCCATCGTGACAGACAGCGGCGGCTTCCAGGTCTTTTCACTGCCCCACAAGGAGATCGACGACGGAGGCGTACGCTTTCGCAACGAATTCGACGGCTCGACCATGGAACTCACGCCGGAACGATCGATCGAGATCCAGAACACATTGGGCGCCGACATCATCATGGCCTTCGACCAGTGCACGCCCTTCGAAGCCTCAAAGCCCGAGGTGAAATCCGGCGTGCGCCGCACGCTCTCGTGGCTCGATCGCTGCCTGAAAGCCCACACGCGATCCGACCAGGCGCTGTTCGGGATCGTCCAGGGGGGCGTCCACAACGACCTGCGCAGCTCGTGCGCCCAGTCGGTGACATCGTTCGACCTGCCCGGCTATGCCATTGGTGGCGTGTCGGTCGGCGAAGGCCACGAATTGTTGTGCAAGGTGACCGAGCACACGGCGCTGCTGTTGCCCGAGAACAAGCCACGCTACCTGATGGGCGTCGGCCTCCCCGAAGACATCATCGCCGCCATCGGCTACGGCATGGACATGTTCGACTGCGTGATCCCGACGCGCTACGCACGCAGCGCAACGGCTTTCACCGTGCGAGGCCGAATCCGATTGACCAACCGACGCTTCCGACGCGACGCCTACCCCATCGATACATCCTGCGACTGCGAGACCTGTGCGGCCGGGTTCAGCCGTGCCTATCTGCACCATTTGTTCGCCGCGAACGAGGTCCTCTCGGCCATTTTGACTTCGGTCCACAACGTCCACTTCTACCAACGCCTGATGCGCGAGGCGCGAGAGGCAATCCAGGCCGGAGACTTCGACGCCTGGCGCAAAGACTTCCTGTCGCGCTACGCATCTTGAAGCGCACCTCTTGAATCCACGCCGCCAAAAGGCGACATTCGCCAGTCCATGCCGATCGAAGAACTGCTCACCCCCGACGAAGTCCTGCGCCGCTACACGGAGGGTCCCAAGGACGGTGTCTTCAGCGATGGTTCCTGCGACGGAAATCCCGGCCCGGGCGGCTGGGCCTTCGTGTGGGTCGAGAATGACGGGGTCGTGGCCGAGCAATCGGGCACCGACCCGGCGACCACCAACAACCGAATGGAGCTGCGGGCTCTGATCGAGGCCTACAAGTCATTGCCAGAGGACGCCCGGCTGATAGTGCACTCGGACAGCCAGCTTTGCGTGAAGACGATCAACGAGTGGGCGACCGGCTGGGAGCAGCGTGGCTGGCGCCGCAAGAAGGGCCCGATCGCCAACCTCGAGCTGGTGCGGGAGCTGTGGGACCTCGCGAACCGCCACCCGCACGTCACGCTCCAGTGGATCAAGGCTCACGACGGCTCCCGCTGGAACGAGTACGCCGACGCCCTGGCCTCGGCCTACATGCTCCGCTAGCAGAGACGGCGTTCTCGCCCGCTGCTGCGCTGGCTCAGACCTGGGTGCCGCCCAGCTCGAGGATTCGGTCGAAGGCCGGCTTGGACAGAGGCATCACCGAAAGACGCGACTGCTTGATGAGGGCGGTCTCGGCGAGCTCGGGGTCGCTCTTGATCTGCTGGAGGGTCACCGGCTCCTTCATGGCTTTCAGCGGGGCCAGTTCGACCACGACCCAGCGTTCGTCGTCGGTGGTCGGGTCCGGGTAGGACTCTTTCGTCACCCTGGCGATGCCGACGACTTCCTTGCCCTCGTTCGAGTGGTAGAAGAGCACCAGATCGCTCTTCTTCATCTCGGCAAGGCTGTTGCGCGCCTGGGCATTGCGGACACCGTCCCAGTAGGTGGAGCCGTCCTTCTCGAAGTCGGACCAGGAATACTTGAAGGGTTCTGACTTGGCGAGCCAGTAGCGACGGCGACGCGGCATGGGATCCTCGCCCGTTAGCGCAGTTCGGGGGGCACTTGTCGCGCCATGTATTCGCGGGCCAGGTAGGCCGCGAAGGAGCGGGGGAAGAGCCGCCGCACCACGTGTCCTCGCAGCCAGTTGAACCAGCCAGAGATGACCGACGGCGCGCGGCCGAGGGCGTCAAAGGCGGTCTCCACCACCTCGTGGGGCAGCTGGCCGCCGCCGGACTGCTCACCGGCCGCGTCTTGAAACTCGGTCTCGGTCCGGCCGGGCTCGATCACCATCACGTCGACCCCCTGGTCACGCAGCTCGACGGCCAGGGCCTCGCCAAAGTACTGGTCGAAGACCTTGCTCGCGGCGTAGACCGCGTGAAGTGGCATCGGCTGGTACGCGGCCGCCGAGCCGGTAATGATGACGCCACCGCGTCCCCGCTCCACCATGGCCGGGACGAATCGCGACGTCAGGGCTACGACCGCGGCGCAATTCACCTGCACCATATCCGTCAGTCGCGCCGTTTCCTGCTTGTCGATGCGCCCGGCGTAGCCAAAGCCCGCATTGGCCACGAGCACACCCACCTCCAGGTCCGAGACGGCCGTGGCGATCGCCTCGGCCGCAGCCGGATCCGTCAGGTCCGCTTCGACCACGCGGATCGAGACCCGGTGGTTCTTCTCGAGCTCATCGGCCAGTTCGCGCAGGCGATCGCCGCGCCGCGCGGTCAAGACCACGGACATCCCATCGGCGGCCAGCGCCCGGGCGAATTCCTTGCCGATGCCGGCCGAGGCTCCCGTGACGACGGCCCACTCTCCATAGCGCTCGCGCGTCGATGGCCGCGGATCCTGGAAAACCGACCGCGACTCCCACAGGAGCCAGCTGAAGCCCGCGAAAGGAATGAACGAGATCACGCCGAACAGAAGGCCCAAGAATCCTTCGACGTAGAGCAAGGGCCAGATCAACATGCCCACCGCAACCTGGCCGGCGTAGACGGCGGCCCAAGGCCACATCCAAGACTTCATGTAGCGGAGACCATAAAAGCCAGCGGCGTAGACGAACCAGTGGGGGATCTCGAGGATCTTGGCGGCCGTTCCACGGAAGAGGATGCCGAACCAGACTTCCTCGTCGACCGCGACCGGCTTGATGAAGAAGTCCCAGGGAATGTAGACGAACGTCATGTAGCCGGCAAAGAGCATCAACGCGTTCGCCCAACCTGGACGACCTTTGAAGTGCGATCGCAGCCAATCGAACACGCAAGAACCTCCGAACGCCGACCCGCCAAGGGCAAGGCTACGCCCGGAACTCTACGAATGCAATCGAAGCCAATCCCGCAGCCGGCTTTCCAAAAAAGGAAAACGCCGGCCACCGATCCCTCGGGACGCGGTCCCGAGGCTTCGATCGGTGGCCGACGCCATACGAGGATGTGGCGCAGGCTCCACTTCCCCTCGCGGTCCGGCGGCGGGTCTTAGGGCCGCCGCTTCCAGGTAGGTCCGGCCTCGCAAGCAGCCCATCGAGTGTTCTCCCGAAAAGTTCGTATGGAAATGCCCAATGCCGCGGTGAATGATCGGACTCAGACGGCCCAGAGATCGGCAACAACTTGCCTCAAATCGCCGTTGCCTCGAGGGCTATGGGCTCAGGTGGAGACCCGGGTCGTGCGCGGCCGCACGATGCCCTGCTGGCGTAGACCGGTCAGTGTGTGGAGCTGTGCGGTGTGTGACAGCGGCTGGCGTGCCATCCAGAGCACGGCGTCACTGACCACCACCGGATCCTCGTATTCGGAATAGTCGCCGGGCATGGTGGCTTCGAAGCCCTCGCTATAAACGGAGAGGTCGATCCGCAGCGTATTGACCGAGACCTTGTCTCGCAGGTCATGCGCCAACGCCTCGGTCATGGCTTCGAGCGCGCGCTTGGTGGTCATGTAGCTGACGCGCCCGAACTGCGGAAGCACCGAAGCCACGGACGAGATGTTGATCACCTGGCCCTGCTGCTTGGCCAACAACGCGTGGAGATGGTAGACGGTGTAGAACGGACCGTTCAGGTTGACGTCCACTGCCAGCCGCCAGCGCTTGATCGAATCCTCGAGTGCGGGGCGCGGCGGCGCCACCGCGGCGTTGTTCAGCAGCAGATCACAGCGCCCGAACTCGTGCTCGATGCGCCCGGCCAGCTTCGCGATCGCCTCTTCGTCGCGAACGTCGACACCCTCGGCCCAGGCCTGGCGACCCGTCTCGCGCACGAGTTCGGCCGTCTCGTCGACGCTTCCCGGAAGCTTGGCGCTCCCGTCACGCCGGCTGCGCGCTACGCACACGATGTCGTAGCCCTCCGTTGCGAGATCCACACTGAGACGCTTGCCAATGCCTCGGCTTGCGCCGGTTACGACGGCAACAGGGGCGGACAAAGGGGGCCTCCTATCTCTGCTGGGCTTCGCCCGTCATGGGAACGAACATCACGCCGAGCAAGGTCTTGCGATTCACGCCGTGCTCGTCGCGCGTGATGAGGGTCAGACTCTGGATGCCGCGCCCGATGGGAATCACCATGCGGCCACCGACTGCGAGCTGGTCGATGAGGGGCTGCGGCACGTGGTCGGGCGCGGCCGTCACGATGATCGCATCGAACGGGGCCTCTTCGGGCCATCCCTTGTAGCCGTCGCCGGTACGCACGTGGACATTCTCGTAGCCCAGGCGTTCCAGGTCGGCGGCCGCGCGCTCGGCCAGCGGCTCGACGATCTCGATCGTATAGACCTCGCGGGCAAGCTCTCCCAGGATCGCGGCCTGGTAGCCCGATCCGGTTCCAATCTCGAGCACGCGCTCGTCACCGGAGAGCTCGAGCTGGGCGCTCATCTCGGCCACGATGTAGGGCTGGGAGATGGTCTGGCCATGTCCGATGGGAAGCGGGCGGTCTTCGTAGGCGCTCGCCCGCACCTCTTCGGGAACCAGCTGCTCGCGCGGGACCTCGCGCATCGCAGCCAGCACACGGGGATCCGCGATTCCCCGAGCCTCGATCTGGTCCACGACCATCCGCTCCCGGGCGACTGCAAAGTCGACCGGTTCGGGATCCCCGCCGTGCGCGCCATTGCAACCCATGGAAACTCCGACTCCCAAAAGGGCGGCGGCCGCGACAAGCGAACGCCAACCGATTCCGCAGCGCGGCCTCAGAACGCTGCCGCCGCCAATTCCAACCCGAAGCTTCACGGACGGCTTTTCCATGCCCCGCCTCAGCGCAGCTCGCGGAAGAACTTGCGCACGTCCGCGACCAGGGCGTCAGGCTCTTCGAGGGCCGCGAAGTGACCGCCAGCGGCCATCACCGACCATTGCCGCACATCATACTGGGCCTCGGCCCACTTCCGCGGCGGTCGGATGATCTCCTTGGGGAAGATTGCGCAGCCGGTCGGCACGTCGATACGTCCGTCGGGCAGACCAAAGCGGCCGCTGCGCATCGACTCGCAGTAGAGGCGCGTCGACGAATTGATCGTTCCCGTCACCCAGTAGATCATGATGTTGGTCAGCAGCTCGTCCTTGCTGAAGCGACTCTCGATGTCGCCATTGCAGTCGCTCCAGGTCCTGAACTTCTCGACGATCCAGCCCGCGAGCCCGGCGGGCGAATCGGTGAGGCCGTAGCCGAGCGTCTGGGGCTTGGTTCCCTGGATCTGCTGATAGCCGGTCTCGTTCTTCTGGAAGTTTCCCATCTCGGCCATGCCTTCCATTTCTTCGGGCGAGACGCCTTCCATGGGATTCTCGACGCCGGCAGGCGGCCCCGCGATCACCATGTTGAGATGGATGCCAGCCAAGTGTTCGGCATCGACCAGGCCGAGTTGAGTCGTCGCGATCGCTCCCCAGTCTCCCCCCTGTGCGCCGTAGCGTTCGTAACCCAGGCGGGCCATCAGCTTCGACACAGTCTCGGCAACCTTGCGGATGTCGTATCCCGTCTCATGGGTAGGACCCGACCAGCCGTAACCGGGCATGGACGGACACACGACATGAAACGCATCGGCAGGGTCGCCAGCATGGGCTTCGGGATCCGTCAGCGGACCGATGATCTTGTAGAACTCGAAGACCGAGCCCGGCCAGCCGTGGGTGATGACCAGGGGCAGGGCGCCTTCGACGGACGAGCGTGCGTGGATGAAATGCAGCTTCTGGCCATCGATTTCGGTCTTGAAGTGATCCCACTGCTTGAGCAGCGCCTCCTGCTTGCGCCAGTCGAATTTCTCGCGCCAGTACTCGCAGAGCTCCTGGAGATAGGCGAGGTCCGTGCCGTACTCCCAGGCGCTGTTTGGAATCTGATCGGGCCAGCGCGTTCGCGCCAGGCGCTCGCGCAGGTCGTCGAGCACGTCGTCGGACACGGTGATGTCGAGCTTGTCGATGGCTTGGCTCACGGGTAGGACTCCGTTTGGGTTGGAAGAGGCGTTGCCAGTTTCCAGTTGCGTCGAGCTTGTCGATGGCTTGGCTCACGGGTAGGACTCCGTTTGGGTTGGAAGAGGCGTTGCTAGTTTCCAGTTTCCAGTTGCTAGTTGCTAGTTGGCCTGGCTGTCGAAGGCCACAATGACGTCGGGGGGTGCCTGGACCAGCTCGATGAGAACGCCCTGGCCACCGATTGGAGCGTTGTCACTGCCCTTGGGGTGGATGAAGCAGACGTCAAAGCCGGTCGCACCCTTGCGGATGCCGCCGGGCGTGAAGCGAACGCCCTGTTCCTCGAGCCAGCGGACGGCCTTGGCCAGATCGTCGATCCACAGGCCGACGTGGTTCAGCGCCGGGACGTTCACGCGGGGGCGACCCTCTGGGTCGATTGGCTGCATCAGATCGACTTCGACGGCGAACGGGCCACTGCCCAGCTCGGTGATGTCTTCGTCGACGTTCTCCTTCTCGCTGCGGAACGTGCTCTTGGGCGTGAGGCCCAGGATCTCGACCCACAGCTTGCGCAAACCGTCCTTGCTCTCGGCTCCGACGGCAATCTGCTGCAATCCCAACACCCGAAACGGTCGCTGCGACACTCCGTACCTCCGCAGCTCGTCAGTTTAGCAGCAACAAAGCCGGAGCACGGCTCAAGGCTTGAACGCGCGCGCCAGGAGATAACGCTCGGTAGTGCCCTTGCGGCTGGCCCGGGGCTTCACGGTCTTGGCCGTCTCGAACAGTCGGCGCAAGCGCTTGTCGATTTTTTGCGCTTCCGGGCCTTCCATGATTTTGAGCAACAGGTCGCCGCCGGGACGCAGCAGTTTGGGAACGAGTGCCTCGATCGACTCGAGCAGCGCCTCTTCCCGAGCGCGGTCCGTTGTGCGAACACCCGTCAGCTTGGGAGCAGCGTCGCTGAGTACGACATCGGCGGGGCCGCCCAGGGCTTCGAGAATACGATCGGCGACTTCAGCGTCGGTGAAGTCGCCACAGAGAATGGTGACGTTGGCTCCGGGAAACGACGCTTCCACCTCCGCCAGGTCGACGCCGACGATGCGACCCCGACTTCCGATCACACGTTCCGTCACTTGGAGCCAACCGCCGGGCCAGCAACCGAGGTCCACCACTTTCTGGCCGCGCTTCAACAGTCGGTACTTCTGCTGGATCTCGTCCAACTTGTAGGCGGCACGCGAGTGGAAGCCCTCGCGTTTGGCGCGTTGGTGGAAGGCGTCCTTGCGTTGATAGGTGGCCACGGGGTGGCCGGGCGAGCTAGCTGGACTTGACGGCTGCGCGCACTCGCACGATGCCGTCGCGGTGTCCGGGCACCGCGCCGCGCAGATACAGCAGGCCGCGCTCGGCGTCGACGCGCACGACCTCGAGGTTCTGCACGGTGACTTTCTCGTTGCCCATCCGACCCGACATTTTCATGCCCTTGACCACGCGTCCGGGATAGGCGCCGGCGCCGATGGCGCCGCCGTGGCGGTGGCTCTCGTGGGTGCCGTGGGTGCGTCGCATGACCTGGAAGTTATGGCGCTTGACGACGCCGGCGGTACCGCGGCCCTTGGAGGTGCCGGTGACGTCCACCTTCTGGCCCGTCTCGAAGATGTCGACCTTGATCTGCTGGCCGACCTCGTACGCCTCGACTTCATCCGCAGTCAGTCGGCTCTCCTTCAGGATCTGCTTGGCCGAAACGTTCGCCTTGCCGAAGTGACCCGCCTGAGGCTTGGTGGTCCGCGCCGCCTTGCGCTCCTGGAAGCCCAGCTGGATGGCGCTGTAACCGTCCTTGTCTTCGGTCTTCTTCTGGACGACGGTATTGGACCCGGCCTCGAGCACGGTCACGGAGATGCACTCACCACTGTCCATGAAGATCTGGGTGTTGGCGACCTTGCGGCAGAGAAGCTGAATGGACACGGCTGGTTCTCCAAGGGACGGCCGGCAGTCGATCGAACCCGGCGGCGCGAAAAGGCGTCGCAAGATAGGAGGATCCGCAAGCGATGTCGAGTCAGCAGCCGGGCGGCCAGCCGTCTCATCCCCGCGGGAATGGCGGCGAGCTGCGTCGGGTCCTGGTGCTGGGACTCGATGGCGCGAGCTTCGACGTGATCGAGCCCCTGGCCCGCGCCGGCCGGCTGCCGAACCTCGCCCGCTGGATGGAAGAAGGGGCCAGTCTCCCGCTGCGCAGCACGGTTCCCGCCATGAGCTTCCCGGCCTGGTCCACCCTGGCCACCGGTCTCGACCCCGGCCGCCATGGACTCTTTGACTTCACCCAGAAGCTTCCGGGCGCCTACCGGATCCGCTTCAGCAATGCGACCGACCGCGGCGGCGAAACCCTCTTCTCGCGAGTGAGCCGCGCCGGAGCCCGCGTCCTGTGTCTCGGGATGCCGGCTACGTTCCCGCCCGAGCCCGTGAACGGTTTGCTGGTCTCGGGCTTCGACGCCCCGATCTCGGTGGGAAGCGACGCGCGCTCGGCCAGCGATCCCACTCTCTACAACATGATCGCGGCGAAGATCGGACCCTGGATGACGTCCGATTTGGATGAAGCGGCGTCGGACGGCGACTGGCACGAGCGCGCGGCGCTGCGGCTGCCGCAACGGGTTGAGCGCAAGCAGCGTTTCGCTCTCGAGGCCCTCGACCAGCTCGCGCGGCAGGCTGGCGGCCGACCGGACCTGGCCATGGTGATCTTCTCCGAGAGCGACACGGTCTCGCATCATTTCTGGCGCGATCACGACCCGATCTCACCGCGCCACGACCCGGACGCAAGCGGGGTCCGACGCGCTGCGGTGGGCCGGGTCTACGAGGCCCTGGACCGGGCCTGTGGCGAGCTGCGCGACGCCTTCGGCCGCGACGCCCTCTGCATCGTGCTGTCGGATCACGGCAGTGGGGGCGCGTCGCGCAACATCGTCCACCTGGGCCGGCGCCTGGCCGAGTGCGGGTTTCTCAAGCGCGCCTCCAGCGGCGGCGATTTTTTTGCGCGCCACGCCCGTGACCTGGCGCTGCGCTTGCTCCCGCCGCGGCTCGCCGAGCAGCTGTTCCGGCGAGCGCGCGGCGCCGCTGCCCGGATCGAGAGCACGGCCCGCTTCGGAGGCATCGACTGGTCGCGTACATCGGCGTTCAGCGAGGAGGCCAACACCCAGCCCGGCATCTGGATCAACCTCCTGGGCCGCGAGGCGTCTGGCTCGGTCGCGCCCGCCGACTACGAACGCGTGAGGAGCGAGCTGATCGATTGTCTGCGCGATTGGAAGCTACCCGACGGCGGCCCGGTCGTGGCCCAGGCGTGGCGGCGCGAAGAAGTCCATACCGGACCCTACGTCGAACGCGCTCCAGACATCGTACTCGAACTGGCCGATGACGCGGGTTACGGTCTGTCCCTGGTTCCCACCCCCTGGCGCGAGCACGCCGGCCCTTCGATCCGTACCCTGGACCCCCATGAATTCGCGGGAGGACGCGGACGCGGCATGAACGGTACGCATCGGCCTGAAGGCATCTGGATCGCGACCGGTGCGGAAGCAGCCCGCCTGCTACCAACCGGAACGAACGCGCGGCCCTCGCTTCGCGATGTCGCGCCGACGATTCTCGGCGCCATGGGAATTCCGTGGACCGATCGCGACGAGGCGGGTCCCGACGGTGCCGACTTTCTCGAACCGCGACGCGACTACACACCGGAAGAGGAAGCACGCGTAGCCGCACGACTGCGCGCGTTGGGATATCTTGAGTGAACACCATGTCGCGGCCTGACCTGTCACTGGTCTTCCCCGTCTTTGACGAGGAGGACAACATCGGCCAGCTCCTCGAGCAGGTGCTCGAGATCGCGCCACGGCTCGCGCTCGATTTCGAGATCGTGATCGTCGACGACGGCAGCCGCGACGCGAGCGCCGAGGTCATCGAAGCCGTCCAGAACGGTGAGCCCCGGATCCGGCTGCTGCGACACGAATCGAACCGCGGCTACGGAGCGGCGCTGCGCGCCGGGCTCCGGGAAGCCCGCGGCGAGCTGGTCTTCTTCAGCGATGCCGACCTCCAGTTCGATCTCGACGAACTCTCGACCCTGCTGCACCACGCGCACGAGTTCGACATCGTGGCCGGCTATCGTCAACCGCGGCGCGACCCCTGGGGTCGCCGCTTGCTTGCGGCCGGCTGGGGCTGGCTGGTCGGTAGGCTGTTCGATCTTCACGTCCGCGACATCGACTGTGCCTTCAAGGTCTTTCGGCGTCACGTGATCGAAGCGATCCCGATCGAGTCGGTGGGCGCTTTCGTGAACACCGAGATCCTGATACGCGCCCGGCAGAAAAATTTTCGCATCCACCAGGTTCCGGTCACCCATCGACGCCGACGCTTCGGTCGCCAGAGCGGAGCGAACCCGAGCGTCATCCTGCGTGCCCTGTTCGAGCTGGCCTCGCTCTACCGCGAGCTTCGGCAGCCCGTCGCCGTGGGCGCCGTCCAGCGCGGCGAGAGCTAGCCGTGGGCGCCTTGCGCCTGGCTGTCATCGGCGCGTTTCCGTTCCCACTCTCCCAGGGGTCCCAGCTCTACGTGCGCGACCAGTTGGGCGCGCTCCAGCAGCTGGGCACCGAGATCACCCTCTTCTGTTATGGAACCGGAGAAGGGAACGCACCCGAGGAACTCGACATCGTGCGGGTTCCGCGGGGACTCTCGCCGTCCGTCCTGCGGACGGGACCTGCGCTCGGCAAGCCCCTCGCCGACGCGGCTCTGTCGGGCGCCCTGCTCGCAGCGCACCGCCGCCGGCCCTTCGATGTCGCGCTGGCCCACAATGGCGAGGCCGCCCTGGCCGCATTGCTGGCGCGCAGCGCGGGCGGGTTGCCCGTCGTCTACGTTGCCCACACGCTGATCGAACACGAGTTGCCGACCTTCTGCCCGCCGCTGCTCGGCCCGGTCGCACGCGCGGCCGGAAGAACTCTCGACTCCACTATCGCCGGTCGGGTCGACGCCATCATCGCCCTGTGCCGAGACGCGGGAAAGGCGCTCGAGCCGCGAGCGCGGGGACCGGTCACGGTGATCGCTCCCGGACTCGATCCGGCGGCTTCGCCCGAGCGAGCTCGAGTCGACCAAGTCTGCAGACGGTTCGGTCTCGTCCGCGGCCGCTTCGCGCTCTACACGGGAAATGTCGACGGCTACCAGGGCCTCGATCTCCTTGCCGAAGCGGCACAGCTTGCTCCCGACATCGCATGGGTCGTTGCAACCCACGGCAAGCACCGTTTCGAAGCAGCCGGCGTATCGTGTGTCCGCACCACTCCCGAAGAAGCTCGCGCCCTGGGTTTTGGTTGTGGCGCAGCACTGCTACCCCGGCGATGTCCCGGCGGTTACCCGATCAAGCTCCTCAACTACATGGAGGCCGCCCGACCCATCGTCGCCTTCGAGGGCATCGCAGACGGGCTCGAGCACGATCGCTCAGCCTGGCTGCTACCTCCCGAAGCGGGTCCCACAGCGTTCGCCGAGGCAGTACGCACCCTGCAGGGTGAACCCGAACGCGCCGATCGGATCGGCGCCGCTGCCCGCAGCCACCTCGAGAGCCATCACGGCTGGCATGACCTCGCCGTTCGAACGCTTCGCTTCTGCGGCGACGCATCCAGAAAGGCCGGCAACGGTGTCAGATTGCTTCGCTGAGAGTACCGGCTTCGATCACCAGGACCGGGCCACGCTGAAAGGACCGACGAGATCCGGTCGATCCCTCATCCCTCCGGCTGCGATCAAAGCCAATCCTCACGCCGCGCGGGCACCGATCCGATAAGCTCTCCGAGAGTCTGTGATTGACCTCGGCACCCCACCCCCTGGTAGGTGGGGCGGCGGGGCTTTCGTGCGTTCTGGAACCCATGCGCGAACGAAAGAGGGTCCGAAAGATACGTGGACGAACGAGCCCAATCGACCGAAGCAGCGCAGCGTCCGCTCACGACGGTCGAGGACCTGGCGCAGCGGGTGCTCGAACGGAAGAGAACCGTCCGGCTAACGGGATTGCGTGGCGCGGCGCGCGCAGTCGTGGCCGCCCAACTCGTGCGCGCCCACGGCGATCGCCCCGTTCTCATTCTCGTCCCGACGTCCAAAGACGGAGACGGCTTCATCAACGACCTGCGCGCTAGCCTGGGTGAAGAGGAAGAGGGAAGCTCCGGACGGGTTCGCCCCTTCCCGCGTCACGACACCCAGCCCTACGAACGCTTCTCACCCCAGCCTTTTGTCGTCGCGCAGCGCATGGACGTTCTCTACCGCTGGTTGGCGAGTCCGCCACCCGAATCGAGCGGACCTGTGCGCACGGAGCCGGCGCCCGTGGTTGTGGCGCCTTGGACGGCATTGGCGCTGCGCGTTCCCTCGCGGGATGCCGTGCGCGGACGCACGGTCCACCTGGAGGTTGGCCAGAATCTCGACCGGGACGCCCTGGTCAAGGTCCTCGTCTCGGCCGGCTATCAACGCATGCCGTTGGTCGAAGAGCGTGGCGAGCTGGCCGTGCGCGGACACATTCTCGACCTCTATCCGCCCCAGCGCGCGTGCCCACTGCGGATTGAGCTGCTGGGGGACGAGGTCGAATCGATTCGCGAGTTCGACCCGGCCAGCCAGCGCTCTCAGGGAACACTTCCCTACGTCGTCGCGCCGCCGCCTCGCGAGCTGCTGCTCGACCGTTCACTCGTGATCGATCGTTCCGATGCGATCCGTGACCTCGCTGCCGAGCAGAAGATCCCAGCGCGCAGCGTCGATGAGCTGCTGAACACGCTGCTGCGCGGACAGGTTCCACCGGGTGCTGAGGCATTGGCGCCATTGCTCCAACCGGCGCTCGAAACCGTCTTCGACTTCCTGCCGGCGGACACGATGATCATCATCGACGATCCCGACGCGGGCCGTGACCGGCTGCAGCGCTTCGCCCAAGACATGCTCGAGAACCACGACCTCGCCGTGGAGAGCGGACGCGTGGTGTGCCGCCCGGATGAGTTGACGATCCCGATCGATCTGCTCGACGAAGCCGTGCGTGAGCGCCACCCGGTCCGACTCGAGCGCCTGTCGATCGAAGACCACGAGCAGCGCGCCGACCACTACGACGTGCGAACCGGGGGCCACGACGAGCTGCGCCGCGCGCTCACCCGGGCCCGCAGCAGCGATGCACCACTCGCGCCGCTGATCGAGCAGATCGAGCGCTGGAAAGGTCTTCGCTGGCGCACGGTGCTGGCCTGCGGATCGCTCTCGCAGGCGGAGCGTCTCGGACACCTGCTGGCTGAGCACGGTATTCCCACCCGGAGCGCCGTCGAGCCACGTGCCGTATGGCGCTGGTCGAGAGCCGGCGCCGTCGAGGTGCGTACGGCGCATCTCAGCGAGGGCTTCGAGTTTCCCATGGGCAAGCTCGCGGTCGTGACCGAGCAGGAGATCTTCGGCCCGCGCGAGAAGCGTCGCACCCGATCGAGCTGGCCCGAAGGCGCCGCCTTGGAGTCGCTGGCCCACCTGGCAACGGGCGATTATCTGGTTCATCGCGACCACGGAATCGGAATCTACCGCGGACTGGTCGAACTCGAGCTGCGCGACGTCGAGTGCGAATTCTTGCGCATCCAGTACGCCGACGACGCGCGCCTGTTCGTGCCCGTGCACCGGCTCAACCGGGTGCAGCGCTACGCCGGATCCGATGGACACACGCCCCGCATCGACAAGCTCGGCGGCCAGACCTGGGAGCGCGCCAAGAAGAGCATCAAGAAGTCCCTGCGCAACATGGCCCAGGAGCTACTGAGCGTACACGCCGCCCGGGAGCTTGCTCCGGGTTTCTCCTTTTCACCGCGAGATTCAATGATGGAGGAGTTCGAGGCCACATTCCCGTTCGAGGAGACACCGGACCAGCTCGGCGCCATCGAGGACACCCTCGCCGACCTCCAACGCGACAAGGCCATGGACCGACTCGTCTGCGGAGACGTCGGCTATGGCAAGACCGAAATCGCGGTGCGGGCCGCGTTCCGTGTGGTGATGGACGGAAAGCAGGTGGCCGTGCTGGTTCCGACGACGATCCTGTGCCAACAACACGAGGAGACCTTCAAGCAGCGCTTCGACGGCTATCCGGTCCGGATCGAATCCCTGTCACGCTTTCGAAGCGCAAGGGAGTCGCGCGAAATCCGGGAGGGCCTCGCCGCCGGTACGGTCGACATCGTGATTGGCACCCACCGCCTGCTCCAGAAGAACGTGTCGTTCCGCGACTTGGGACTCCTCGTCGTCGACGAGGAGCACCGCTTCGGCGTGGCTCACAAGGAGCGCATCAAGCAACTCAAGAAGACCATAGACGTACTGACGCTCACGGCGACACCCATCCCGCGAACGCTCCAGATGGCCTTCACGGGCGTGCGCGATCTCTCCGTGATCGATACGCCCCCGGCGGACCGACTCGCGATCCGCACCCAGATCTGCAAATTCTCGGAAGAGCTGGTGCGCGAAGCAATTCTGCGCGAGCTGCGCCGCGGTGGCCAGTGTTTCTACGTGCACAACCGGGTGCACACGATCGACAACGTCCGAAAGATGCTGGAGCGCACCGTTCCCGAGGCGAACGTGATCGTGGCCCACGGACAAATGCGGGAGCGCGATCTCGAAGATCGTATGCTGCAGTTCATGCACGGCGAAGCGGACGTGCTGCTGTGCACCACGATCATCGAAAGCGGTCTCGACATCCCTCGCGCGAACACGATCCTGATCGATCGCGCCGACGCACTGGGCCTCGCCCAACTCTACCAGCTGCGCGGGCGCGTCGGCCGCAGCAGCCAGCGGGCCTATGCGTACCTCTTGATTCCGGGCGGGGACGCGCTCAGCGGCGATGCCGAGCGCCGACTCGAATCGATTCAAGACCTGACCGAGCTCGGGAGCGGGTTTCGGCTCGCCAACATGGATCTCGAGATTCGCGGCGCGGGCAACCTGCTCGGTGCCGAGCAGTCGGGGAACCTGGCCGCCGTCGGCTACGAGACCTACATGGAGATGCTCGAGGAGACGATGGACGAGCTCCGGGGAAAGCCGACCGAGCACGAGATCGATCCCGAGATCCGCCTTCCGGTCGAGGCTCGTTTGCCCGACGAGTACGTGGCCGACGTGAGCCAGCGGCTGGTGCTCTACAAGCGTCTGGCGAGCTGTCGCGAGGACGTCGAGGTCGACCGGATCCGCGACGAGCTGCTCGATCGCTTCGGCGCCATGCCCGAGGCCGCCCGCAACCTCGAGAATGTGATCCGCCTCAAGATCCGTGCGCGCCGGCTCGGCATCGTGGCCATCGACTACCAGCAGGGAGAACTCGTGCTGACCGCGGCCCAGACCACCAAGGTCGACCCCCAGCGGCTGCTGCGACTGCTGACCCAGGCCCGCGGCGGTCTGCGCGTCACCCCGGGCCACAAGATCCACGCACCCGTCCCCCACGGCGGATCCGAGAAACTCTTCCAAGCCGTCCAGCAGCTCCTCGACAAGCTGGGAGAATCCACGTAGAAGAGGGCGAGGTTGTTTCAAGTTCGATGTTGAGCCTGTCGCCGCAGATGACCGGATCGTCCAGAAACAGCACACTTGAGACCAGGTCCCCGAGAGGACTGGAGGTGGCTCGAATGAAGATTCCCTTCTACTTCGACTACGCATGCCCCTGGGCCTATCTCGGCAGCTGCCGGGTGGAGTCCTACTTCCAGGACCTGGCCGTCGAGATCGACTTCAAACCGGTTCGCCTGGCCGACCTGGTGGAGGTGAAGGGCCCCAAGGGATTGCCAGCCGCAGAGCGCAAGAAGAAGTGGTACGTGGACGACCTGCGTGCCTGGGCCGAGATGGTCGGTGGCGAGCTGGCGCCGCTCAACCCCGACAAGACGCGGCCCGATACAAAGCTGCTGCTGCAGGCGGCCCTGGTCGCCCAGGACTGCGGCAAGTTCCGCGAGTACCACTACCCCGCCTACCGCGCGCGCTGGGCCGAAGGCAAAGCGGTGGACGAGCCCGCGACCGTGAAGTCGCTGCTCGAAAGCGCCGGCCTGGGCGACGCCGAGCTCGAGGATGCCCAGAGCGACGCGCTGGCAAAGCGACTTGCGACCGACACCGAAGCTGCCGTCCGCCGCGGCGTCTTCGGCGTGCCGACCCTCTTCGTAGGCGACCGCATGTTCTGGGGCAACGACCGCTTTGAACTCGTGCGCCACTTCATCGAGAAGAGCGCCTAGCCAGCATCGATCGGGTGGCTGTAGGAGAACGGTTGCGGGCGGTGCGCGTCTCTTGTGTCGTGATCGCAATCGCACTGACGGGCTGCGCCAGCCGGGTCAACCCGAGCTGGGTCACCGATTGGGACCTCGATCTCCCGAACCGCAAGGCGTTCAGCGTCGCGCGACCCCAGGGACCCCCGAACGAGCTCGAGGCGAACGATCGGCGCTTGTGGATCGAGCGACGCGATCTGGTAACCGGACTGATCCGAAACGACCTGATCTCGAAGGGCTACCACGTCACCGAAACCAATCCCGAGATCGTGATGCACTTCCGTGTCGGCAGCGGCCCCAAGGGCATGAACACCTACTTCGAAAACGAGCGCCTGGGCGAGCTCGACATCCGCGCCGCAGACCCGACCAGTGGGAAATGGCTCTGGCACGCGTGGGCCACCGAAACCGTCACCGACCGGCTCGACGCCAGAGAAGAGATCAGCGAGGCCGTGCCCCTGCTGCTCTCGAACTTTCCGCCCGCTTCCTGATCCTTGAAGCGTTACGGCCCGTGGCGAAACAGGCGGCGGCCGTTTTGCCGGGGGCCGCGTTCCCGGCTCTAGATCAATCGCAGCGGCACGGCCTCCGGACCGCGAATGATCATGGACCGCCGCCAGGCCGGCGGGTCGGTCGCACCACTGAAATCGGGGAAGCGCCGCAGCAGGGCACCGATGGCGATCTCGGTCTCGAGCTTGGCGAGCTGCGACCCGAGGCAGAAGTGGTTGCCTTGTCCGAAGGCCAACTGCTGGTTCTCGGTCCGACCGATGTCGAAGTGATCCGGGTCGGGAAACTGCTCCGGGTCCCGGTTCGCCGCCTGCAGCACCGCCACGACCATCTGTCCCTTGAGAATCGTCTTGCCCCCGATTTCACAGTCCTCGATCGCGCAGCGATCCGTCAGCTGGATGGGAGATTCGAATCTCAGGAATTCGTCGATGGCAGTCCCGAGCAGACCCATATCGTCCTGCAGCCGCTTGCGCTCGGCCGGATGGCGCAGCAGTGAAATCACTGCACTCCCGATCAGGTTCGACGTGGTCTCGTGACCCGCGACCAGCAGCAGGGACGAGAGCGAGAGCAGGTCGTACTCGGTGAGACGTTCGCCGTTTTCCTCTGCTGCCAACATCGCCGACAGGAGATCGTCGCCGGGATGCTCGCGTCGGTCGGCCAACAGCGGGCGGAAGTAGTCGAAAATGCCGTGGGCCGCGCGCCGCAGCGGGGCCACGCCGCCCCGACCCTGGAGCGGATCGAGCAGCTGGCTCAGCTGCTTCGACCAGCTTCCGAAGAGGTCGCGGTCTTCGGACGGAATCCCCAGCAGCTCGCAAATGGCGATTACGGGCAGGGGGTGTGCCAGATCGCGCACGATCTCGATCTCGTCGGTTTCGGCGACGCGGTCGAACAGCTCGTCGACGATCGACTCGAGCTGGGGCCGAAGCTCTTCAACCCGGCGGGGCGTGAAGGCCTTGCTCACGAGGCTGCGCAGCCGGCGGTGCTCGGCGCCGTCGATCATCAGCAGGTTGCGCTCGATCAGGGCCGCGAAGGTCGGGTCCCTGCGCGCATAGCGCTGGAAGAGCCGCATGGCGGGCACTTCCGAGCGGTCGGTCGTGAAGTTCTTGTCGCGCAGGACGTGGAGCACGTCGTCGTAGCGCGTGCAGATCCAGGCGCCGAAGATCTTGCTGCGATAGACCGGGTTGGATTCGCGCAGGCGCCGCCAGGTTGCGTGCGGATCGTCGCGGTGCCGGGGAAGCAAGGGATGAAAGTCGCCGAAAACGGGACCGAGCGCCCGCAGCAGCCACTGCTGGCGCGTCATCCACTGGATCGTTCCAAGCATCGGAAACCCCCTTGACCGCGGCGTTCCCGGCCGATCACAGGGCGCCCTTGGCTACGGCGGCGCGGCGCCCATGGCGGCGAGAATGTTCGCTCGGTGGCCGAGCGTGTGGGCAATCCCGGAGAGGAACGCAAAGACGCGACCTACCAGCACGAAGTCGGTCGGGACCGTTACGACCGGATTCTCGCGGATCGCGTTGAAGAGTTCGTTGGTCATCTCCTCAGTGAACTCGCCCTCGAAGGCACCGGTGTCGCTGCGCGAGATCATGCGGCGGGCGAGCGTCACGAAGGTGTCGGTGTCGCCGGTCTTGGTCTCGAAGCCCAACTCCTGGAAAGCCCGGATCATCGCCGCCTCGTTGAAGGTCATGAGTGAGAACATCAGCTCGAAGAGGCCCAGGCCGTAGCCTTCGGGCAGCTGCTTCGAGAGCCCGAAGTCGAGCACGACGATCTCGCGCTTTTCCGTCACGAAGAGATTGCCGGGATGGGGGTCGGCCTGAAAGAAACCGGCCGCCAGGATCATGCGCACGTAGATGTGCATCAGATCCTGGACGATTTCATAGAGATCGAAGCCCATGGCCTCGAGGGCCTCGGCCTCGTCGATCTTGGTGCCGCCGACCTTCTGCATCACCAGCACGCGCCCGGTCGAGAATTCGTGGTAGATCTCCGGCACGATCACGTGCTCGTCGTCGGCGAAGAGTTCGCGGATGCGGTCGGCGCTCTCTCCCTCGCGCCGAAAGTCGAGTTCGAGGCCCAGATGGAGGGTGAGCTCCTTGAGCAGCGGCAGCAGGGCCAGCGGCTGCGGTTCGAAGTACTCGTAGATTCGACAAGCGCGTTCCATGTTTCGCAGATCGGTCTTGACGATTTCCTCGATGTCCGGGTACTGGATCTTGACCGCAACTTCACGCCCGTCGTGGAGGCGCGCGGCATGAACCTGGGCCAATGAGGCGGCCGCAATGGGCGTCTCCGAGAACTCGGAAAAGACAGCGTCGAGCGGCTTCCCGAGCTCACTCTCGACGACGGGGCGGATCACGTCAAAGCTTTTGTGCGGGACGCGATCGTGACACTCCTTGAGGCGGTTCACGAACTCGGGCGGAAAGACGTCGGAGCGTGTCGCAATTGCCTGGCACATCTTGATGATGACGCCCCGCATGCGGAAGGCCGCGGCGAGGATGAGGTCAGCCGCCTTGTCGTGGGTTTGACGCAGCTCCTCGTCGGTGCGCTTGGGCATGCCGCGCAGGCGGCGCCAGTAGCCCGGGATCTGGTAAAGAAGCCACAAGGTCACCGCCAGGCGAGTGATGACGATCGTCCGATAGAGCCGGGTGAAAAGGGTCACGACGTCGGCCTACGCTGCCGCCGGCGCCTCAAAGCCCGTTTTCTCCGGCGGCGTCCAGCTCGAGTCGAGAGAGTCGAACTCCTCGAGGAGCTGCGTCGGCTCTGCGGCCACCTGCATCGCGTCCTTCATGCCGGCGCGAACGTCTTCGCGCTGCTCCTCGCGGCGGTGGGTGGTCATGGCTTTGAGAATACGGTGGATGAGCCGATCGACGACTTCGCGCCCGCTGATCGTGTTGCCGTCAACGGTGCGAAGCGTACGTGCACGGATCTCCGAGAGGCCGGTGCGCAGGTACTCGATGTGGGGACTCTCGTCGGCACGGATGTAACGGACCATGTCGCCCGCGGCCTGAGGCTCGGCCGAGACCTCGGGATCCGAGAGCAGGCGCTCGCCCCAATCGAAGGTCCCCATGGCGAAGACCTCGACCACCATCACCTGGGCCATCATCTGGAGCATGCGTTCGAGCTTTTCGTCGAGCTGGGGGAAAGGCCGCTTGGCCTTGGCAGCCCGCCGGCGGCGCCCCATCAGGCGCATCAACACGTCGCCCGGAATCTTGGGCGTCTCGAGGGCCAGGTCGCGGGCGGCCTCCCACATCTGCTTGTGGCCGCCTTCTTCGCGATAACCGGATTCGTCGCGGGCGTGGGCCTCGAAGAGGCCCTGGTTCAGGTGGGCGAGGGCGCTGCCGTCGATCGGCTCGACGATCAACTCGTCGAGCTTCGGCACCTTCACGTCACGGATGATGGCCCCGAAGCCCTCGACGATGGAGACGATGGTGAGGGCCCGAACGATCGGATCGCGCACGCCATGCTCGAGCAAGAGCTTGGCCTGCTCGACGTTCGGGTATTGGGGCGGCATCAGCGCGCGCGCGATGCCGATGAGTTCGTGACCACCCTGCTCGAGCTGGGCCTGCCAGGCCAACACCGCCGGGGTGCGATGGATCACGCGCGGCGAGCCGTAGACGCCATCAGCGTCGAAACCGCCGTGACAACGGATGCCGTTGGCGATCAGCGGCTCCGCATAGTCTCCGCTGGTGAGCAGCTCAGCCCGCGTGTAGACGAGCTTCTCGAGATCGACTTCTGCCATTGTGGCCATCGCGAACTCCTTGGGGCGCACCCGGGCGGACAGGAGGAAAGTAGCGCGTTCGGGGAGAAAATTGAGATCCGACCGAACGCTTCGAGCTTCGAACCGATCGACGTTCGAGGACCACCTGTCACTCGAAGTCGCCGTGCGCTTTCGTGGTGTCGAGCGTATCTTGCTCGTCTCCACTTTCCGACTCGAACGGCATCAGCTGCCCCTGCTTCGTCCAGCCCTTCTGCAGCGCCAGCATCAGGAGTGCCTCGATGCGGTCGTCGTGCAGCGGGTGGGTCGAGAGATAGCTGGCCGCCGTGTTGCCGATGACGTTGGAGAACTCGGGCGCCTTGCGGATGAATTCGGTTGCGCCGCCGACGTGGCCATACTCGGCATAGACGAGGCCCAGGCCGAAGGCGTCGGCATCCACTTCCTGATCGCGGTCGAAGCTGCGGCTCGCCAGTGATCCGGCCAGACCGGCGAGATCGCCTGCAAGGCCGGCGCCGCTGCTGGCAACGACCGACATGGCGAGTGCCAGCGCAACGCCGCGGCCGAGGCCGCGCAGGTGGTCGCGGTTCTTGAAGTGGCCGATCTCGTGACTGACGACGAAGGCGAGCTCATTCTCGCTGTCGGTCTGTTCCAGAAGTCCCCGACTGACGACGATCCAGCCGCCCGGGAACGCGAACGCGTTGGGGGCGTCGTCGCCCAAGATGGCGGCGCGAAACGAGTACGGATTGTCCGCCCAGTGGGAGGCCAGCCGGTCGACCAGCGCCTGCAGCCTCTGCTCATCGGAATCGCTCGGCTCGATCTCGTCTTCGTCGGGCTCGCCGAAGCTGCCGAGCAACTTCATCTCGAGCCCGGGCGGCAGCAGCGGCGCGAGCCAATCGATGCTCGCGCCCACGGCGATGACGAAGAGGATCACGGCGCCGATCATGCCAGCGAGCAGCAGGCCGGCTTCCTTCAGCGGGTGAGTTCTCGAGACGTTGATCGAGTCGTCGGGAAGGCCCGGGTCGAAGCTCACGCCGGCTTGTTCCGGAGCTTGAGGCCGGTGCCGTAGGCGAGCACCTCGAGGCCCGCGGTGCCCTCGCCGTTCCGGCGGGCATTGGCCATGCGCGTCGTCTCGAGCCGGACGTTCACGATCGCGTCGAAGCCCTTGTCCATCGCGTCCTTCTTGAGGCGCAGCAGGGCCTCGCGCCGCGCGCGGTCCATCAGTGACTCGTAGCTCTTGATGCGTCCGCCGAAGATGCCGCGCAGACCCGCCAGGAAGCGCTTGAAGTGGTCGACCGAGATCACCACGTTGCCGTAGACCATTTCACTGTCTTCGACTTCCCAAGCGCTTGGGATCCGCTTCAAGGTGATGGCGGGGAACCGCTTCCAGCGCTGCTCACGGCTGCGGATGTCCTTGTAGTGGCGTCGCTCGATCATCTCGCCGGTCGAGAAGGCGAACAGCAGGAGCAACAGCGCGAAGATGAGGCTGAAGTTCTCCACCGCTACTCGACTTTCACTGCCGTTCCGTAAGCGAAGAGCTCGGCAGCCCCCTGGGCAATCGAGCTGGTCGAGAAGCGCACATTCACCACGGCGTTGGCGCCCAGCGACTCGGCCTGCTGGCGCATGCGCTCGAGCGCGTCTTCGCGGGCCTCGCCCAGGAGTTCGGTGTAGCCCTTGAGCTCGCCGCCCACGAGGTTCTTCAGACTCGCCATGATGTCGCGACCGATGTGCTTGGCACGCACGGTGCTGCCGGTGACGATGCCGTAGAACTGAACGATCGTCTTGCCGGGCACGGTCTCGATATTGCTGAGGATCACTTCGGTCTCTCCTATCCATGAGTAGGGGGACGACACAGGCCCCCTTCCAAGCTAGCCGGACTGCAGAACCTTGGCCGGCGCCTGCCGGTCGCCTGGGCGGTTGCGTGCGCGATTTTCATCGCGGACGAACTCGATCGCGGACGGCCTTCAGGCTTGGGCGCGAGATCCTGGCAGGTTTCGACAAGGCTACGCGGAGCTGGGGCCTCAGCCCCCCGCTGCCAGCCAGTCCTCGATGTGACGGTTCACCGTCTCCGGGTCGTCCTGCTGTGTCCAGTGCGACACATCGGGCAGATAGTGGAGCGTCAGGTTCGGGACGAACTTCTCGGTCCCGTAGCTGAGCTGCTTGGTCAGCGCGATGTCCCGCTCTCCCCAGAGCATGAGGGTCCTTGTGTCGACGGCTGGATAGCCCTGCTTGCGCTGGCGGCGCGCGCCGGGCGTCCGGAACAGCGCCCGGTAGTAGTCGAGCATGGCGGTCGCCGCACCGGGCCGGCAGACGTCCTCGCGGTAGACGGCGAGGTCCTCCTCGGTCCAGCGCTCCGGGTGGCAGCTCGTGTCCCGAAAGGCGCGGGCGACCATGGCCCCGTGCTTCGCGGTCAGCAGGAATTCGGGCAGCCACGGAAGCTGGAAGAAAAAGCAGTACCAGAATAGGCGCAGCTGCCGGAAGCTCATGTTGGCCTGCATCGCGCCCGGATGCGGGATGTTCATGCAGATGGCGCCTTCCAACGGACGCAATTGACGCGCCACCACGTGCCAGCCGATGACGCCGCCCCAGTCGTGGAAGAGGAGCAGGGTCTGCTTCGCACCGGACGCGTCGATCAGGGACACCACGTCCTGCATCAGGATCTCGAGGTCGTAGGCCGCCACGCCCTTCGGCTTGTCGGTCTGGCCATAGCCCCGCAGGTCCGGCGCCCAGACCCGGTAGCCCCGTTCGGCCAGCAGCGGCAACTGGTGGCGCCAGGAGTAGCCGCTCTCGGGGAATCCATGCAGGCACAGCGCGAACTTCTCGCCCTCGCCACACTCGGCCACATGGAACTGCAGCCCGTTTGCCTGGACGAAGCGGTGATGGATCTCCGGAAGGGCTGCGGCGGCCTCGGTCATCGTCGCAGCCTATCGGATTGGCGGGCACGGCCGCCCATCCAAGCTGACCCGCTAGGACGCCTGCGCCAGCTGCAGGTCTGCACAGAAGCTGCCGCCGTTGCGCATCGAAGTCAGGGTCGCCACCAGCAGCACCAGCTCGGGATCGAGAGACAGACCCTTCTCCATTGTGCGGGCGATCTGGTAGCTGGCCATTCCGAGCTTGGGAGACCGGGCATAGATCACCTTGAAGGCGGCCGGCACCTTGCCGAACTGCCGCTTTCCCAGGTAGTAGGCAATGCGGGACATCAATCCCCGGGGCTTTTCAATCGGCTCGAGTCGCATGCTCTTCTCCTTCTCGTCGCTTGAGGATCGCGGTGGAAACGATGAGCAACACGGCGGGGGCGTAGACGCCGGGCACGTCCAGCCACCAGTGATTCTGCGGCAGGTTGCCGATCGCCGTGTCGTAGCTGTGGAGCAAGGCATGGGCCGTAAAAAAGATGGTTGCGGTGCCGACGAGCGGCAGGCGCCAACGCGGTGCAAAAGCGGCCCAGCCAAGGGCTGCGCCGGCGGTAAAGAACGCGCAGCCGATGTCGCGCACGAAATGGGGATTGAACGGCCCCGTGTCCGGCACGGCGGCAGGGAGATCCGTGTACCAGTGCATGGGACCCCCCAGCATCCAGAGGGCGTTGGCCACGGAGCCCGCGCCCATCACGAGGAATAGCCAGCCCCAGCGGTCGAGCTTGCCGGCGGCGTCAGTCATCATCTGCGTCTCCTCTTCGTGGCAATATCGCCCTAAGAAATCAATGGGTTGGACGCATCAGGCTGCGTAAGAGAGCAGCAGCGTGATCGCGAAGCTGCCAAGCCAACCGTAGAGCAGCGCCCGGGCCGGGGTCCAGCCCCGAACGTCGAGCCAGGCATCGGCTTGCCCGAGACCCAGTGCGAAGATCAGCGACAGCGGGCCGGCCAGCATCAACAGGTAGGTCGCCTTGGCCTGGGTAAAAAAAGGCAGGTCGAGGGTCAGCGTCGCGAACGCCAGCATCACGGCCCAGCACGACGTCGCCAGGAAGCCGAGCGCGAGCCGCTGCCGGGGCGGGCCGTCGCCCAGGATCTGCGCCCCGAGTCGTACCGCACCGAACAACAGCAACACGGTCGCCGGAACCGCGAGCCAATAGCCGACGGACATGAAGCCGTAGCTCCACAGTTCGTGGCGCTGGGTCGGGTCGACGCGGCCGGCGATGAAGCCATCACCCCAGAAGGTGGAGTAGACACTGTCCCAAAAGGAATGGAAGCCGGAGAGGTAGGGATGGACCAGTGCCTCGCCGAAGCCCAGGAAGTAGGCGGGCGTGTGGAAACCCGGCTGTTGCCACCAGACCTGGCCCTCGCCGGGCAGCTCGCCCCAGTTGCCGATCACCGGGACGCCGTACTCGAGCCAGCTGCGCAGGTAGAACCAGCCGGCGACCGCGAGGAAGATTCCTGTGAAGGCGCCGAGGGCGCCAGCCGTTCGCCCGATCGCGATCCGCTCGACGAAGACGAGCTTCCATGCCAGAAAGAAAAGGGCTACCGGCACGGTCACCAACACCGTGAACTTCGAGAGCGCGGCAAGCCCGAACACGACGGCTGCGATCACGAGCTTGCGCCACGCGAGTCCGTCGGCCAGCAGCAGGTCGACGGCTGCCAGCAAGGCCGCGCCGGCGAGTGCCGCGTGCAACGCCTCGTTCGAAAAATACGCGGCGCTATAGATGTTCACCGGCAGCACCGCCGCGAAGAGTCCGGCCAGCAGGGCGTAGACGGGCTCCTTGGGAAACAGGCGCCGTACCAGACACCAGGCGGCGGCGACGACGCCGAGTCCAGAGAGGAACGGCACGAGCTTGACCGCGTTCTCGCCGCCCACCGTTTCGAACAGCGCGGCCAGGGCGTAAGCGAGGGGGGGATGATAGGTCGACCAGCCCTCGGCGGCCTGGGGCAGCCGCCCCTCGTCGACCAGGATTCGCAGGTACTGCAGGTGATGACGCGCGTCGAAGCCAACCGAAAGCGGGATGCGAGACGAGCGCGCCAGGTAGATCCAGAGCCAGACGGCGGGCGTGCCGACAAAAAAGGCAACGGTCAGCAGCCTCGGCATCCGACGCTCGATCCAATGCGGCAGCAGATAGAACGCCCAGACGCTCGCGGCGAACAAGCCCAGCAGCACTTGCCAGTTGTCGGCGACGGCATCAGCCGGGGTCTCGACCGCCATCGACAAGGGATTCACGCGAGTATCGTCGGCCGGGATCGCAGCCGCGTAGAGGGTTCCGTCGTGCTCGACACTCCAGTCCCCTCCGCTTGTCACCGGGTCGGCAAGCCCGAGGCTGCGCAGCGCCAGGAGCCCCGGACCGCGTCGGTTGGCGACTTCGACGACGAGCTGGTTCTCGCCGAGTTGGAGCGCCGACCCGGTGTGGACCGTCCGTTCACGGGAGTCCGGACCGACGCTTTCGGGGGGCAGGATCAGCTCGTGGCCGTTGAGGCGGATCGCCAGCGACCCGAGCGAGCGAACCTTGAAAGTCACGTCCGAGGAAGCCCCACCCTCGGCGACCTGGAAGGTGTTCAGGTACCGCGTGCGCGCCACTTCCGTCTGCCCCCATTGCTGGAGAACGGCCGTGACCGGGATCGGCGCCATCACCCACGGAGCCTTGTCGCTGGGCGAGATGAAGGGGACCGATGAGGACAGGCTGCAGCGCAGCAGCACCAGCGCGAGCGGCAACACCAGAATGGCCGCTGCCACCCCGCGTTCGAGCCCCCGCCCGCTGGCTCCGCTGTCCGCCCCGCCGCTCGACACCTACGGGAAGTTAGCTGAGAAGGCCCCGGGTCTTGTCCGGCGGTCGCCTGGCGAACTGCCCGCTACCCTCTGCTGTCAGAAACCCACCCCCCACCCACATCCTGTACCGCCGCCCATTCCCCCACCCCCCACTCATTTGGGAGTCTCCATGCGCCTCGTGCTCCTCCGGTCCCTCGCCTGCGGTCTACTGGCGTGCCCGGCCCTGGCCGACGAAGTCCTGGTGGACGGCATCGCCGCCCAGGTCGGCACCGATATCGTGCTCGTGTCCGAGGTGCTGCGCATCGTCGAGCCCAGCGAGCGCCAGATGCGCAAGCAGGGTCTGCCGGAAAACGAGATCGCCAAGCTCCGGGCCGAAGGGCTCGAGACGATGATCGAATGGCGCCTGATCGAAAAGATGGTGCGCGACGCCGATCTCTACGCGAGCGACATCGAGATCGACGGAACCATCGAGGCCATCGCCGATGAGAACGGCCTGTCGATGGACCAGCTCAGGCGCAGCGTCGTGACCCAGGACATGAACTACGAAGACTATCGCCAACAGATCAAGCGCGAACTCGAGCGCCGCAAGGTCATCAACGTGATGGTGAGCAGCCGAGTCACCGTTGACGACGGCCAGGTCGAGGAACTTTTCGAGCAGCGCTTCGGCAACCAGCCCGACGGCGGCAACCAGGTTCACCTACGCCAGATCCTGGTCCCGGCCACCAAGGAACTCGACCGCACTCTCGCGCAATCGTGCGATCTGGTCGAGGAGATCCGCGGCAAGATCATCAAGGGCGAGAGTTTCGAAGCGCTGGCCAAGGAACACTCGGCGGCCGCGCCCCAGCACGGCGGTGACATCGGTTGGCTCCACGAGGACTCGCTCGCAGACTGGATGAACGGTGAGATCAGCAAGCTCGACGACGGCGGCGTGACCCCCGTTCTCTTCCTGCCGTTTGGCTGCACGCTTCTCAAGCTGGTCGAGCGACAGAGCTATCAGATCGTCACCTTCGAAGTGGCCAAGCCGGCGCTCAGCCAGGAGGTCTTTGAGGACGCGATGGCTCAGGAGTATCGGGTCTGGATGGAGGAGCTGCGCGAAGCCACCTTCATCGAACGACGCGGCTACTTCGCCGATGCAGCCCAGTTCGGCGGCGGGATCTTCGGCAATGGCAGGCCGAAACAAGAGGAAGTGCCGCCGGGCTTCGAGGACTATCACTTTACCGGCCGAGATCTCGACGGAAAGTCGGGCGACGGCGCGGAGGACGAAGCCTCCCCGTGACCCCGAGAGCGCCCGCGCCCAGCGAGATCGTCGTCCGCGGAGCGCGCGAGCACAACCTCGATGACCTCGAGGTCCGGATCCCGCGCGACAAGCTCGTGGTCGTGACGGGGCTCTCGGGCTCGGGGAAATCGTCCCTCGTCTTCGACACGATCTATGCCGAGGGCCAGCGACGCTATGTCGAGTCGCTCTCCGCCTACGCTCGCCAGTTCCTCGATCAGATGTCGAAGCCAGACGTGGATTCGATCGACGGGCTCTCGCCCGCCATCGCCATCGAGCAGAAGAGTGTCAACAAGAACCCGCGCTCGACCGTGGGGACCGCGACCGAGATCGCAGACTACCTCCGCCTGTTCTTCGCCCGGGTGGGCCAGCCCCACTGCACGAGCTGCGGAAAGCCCATCCGGCACCAGACGGTGCAGCAGATGGCAGACCGGGTGCTGGCACTGGGCGAAGGCGCGAAGCTTCAGCTGCTGGCCCCGGTCGTGCGTGACCGTAAGGGCATCTATCAGAGGGAGCTCGAGGACTTCCGCCGTCAGGGGTTCGTACGGGTGCGCATCGATGGCGAGATCCGGGACCTGGCCGAGGATATCAAGCTCTCGAAGACGGCGCGTCACAACATCGATGTGGTGGTGGACCGGCTGACGGTAAAGGAATCGATCCGTGGCCGGATCACAGAATCGATCGAAACGACGCTGCGGCTCTCGCGCGGTTTCGTGACCCTGGACATCGGCCCAGGACGCGAAGAACAGCTCCTGTCCGAACGCAGCGCCTGCGTCGACTGCGGCGTGTCGTACCCCGAGATCGCGCCGCGCATGTTCTCTTTCAACAGTCCCCACGGTGCGTGTCCCGCCTGCGAAGGACTGGGGACCCGCGACCAATTCGACCCGGCGCTGATCGTGCCCGACTCGAACCTCTCCCTGGCCGAAGGTGCCATCGCCCCGTGGAGCGCGCGGCGCTCCCCCCGCTACTACCGCCAGCTCCTCGATGCGCTTTGCACACACTATGGAATCGAACTGGACACCCCGTGGCGTGCGCTTCCGGCGAAGGCGCGCCGCGGCATTCTCCAGGGTGGCGACACCCTCAAGCTCGAGGTGGCGCGCGGCGGCAAGAAGGAATCGTTCCGGCGCCGCTGGGACGGTGTGCTCGGCGAGCTCAGCCGTCGCTTCGAAGCCGGCCGTGAGAGCGACCGCAAGGCGCTGGCCCGATACCGAAGTCCACGCCCTTGTGTCGAATGCGACGGCTCACGGCTGCGGGCCGAGGCCCGGGGCGTGAAGATCGGTGGCAGCTCGATCGCCGACGTGAATGCATTGTCGGTCACCCACGTGCGCGAATGGATCGACGGACTCGATCTCAGCAAGGGTCAGCGAACGATCGCCGATCGACTGCTTCGCGAGATTCGCGAGCGGATCGGCTTCTTGGCAGACGTGGGACTCGGCTACCTGACCCTGGACCGGCCCAGTGCCACTCTCTCGGGCGGCGAAGGCCAGCGTATCCGGCTCGCCACCCAGGTGGGCTCGAGCCTGATGGGCGTGCTCTACATCCTGGACGAACCCTCGATCGGCCTGCATCCCCGCGACAACGGGCGGCTGCTGCGCAGCCTCAAGCACTTGCGCGACGCGGGCAACAGCGTGCTGGTGGTCGAACACGACGAAGCCACGATTCGGGCCGCCGACTGGGTAATCGACATGGGGCCCGGCGCGGGAATCCACGGCGGTCGCATCGTGGCGGAGGGATCGCCGGAAGCGGTGGCGCGCGACGAGGAGTCACTGACCGGCGCCTATCTATCGGGCCGCCGCGCCATTCCGGTGCCCAAGCGTCGCCGTCCGCCGGGTCGTGAGGCACTCGTGCTCACAGGCTGCCGCCAGCACAACCTGCGCGACCTGACGCTGCGGCTGCCCCTCGGCGTGTTCACGGTGGTGACCGGTGTTTCGGGCTCGGGCAAATCGACGTTGATCAACGATACCCTGTGGCGCTGCCTGGCCGCGCGGCTCCACGGCGCGCTCGTGCCTCCGGGTCGGTTCGACCGGCTTGCCGGTCTCGATGCGATCGACAAGGTGATCGACGTCAATCAGGCGCCGATCGGCCGCACGCCACGCAGCAATCCTGCCACCTATGTCGGGATCTTCGACACCATCCGCAAGCTGTTCAGCCAGGTACCCGAGGCACGTGTACGCGGCTACGGGCCCGGGCGCTTCTCGTTCAACGTGAAGGGGGGCCGCTGTGAGTCTTGCCGGGGCGACGGATTGATCCGTATCGAGATGCACTTCCTGCCCGACCTCTTCGTGACTTGCGAAATCTGCCGTGGCCGGCGCTACAACCGCGAGACCCTCGAGATCCTCTACAAGAGCTGCAGCATCGCCGACGTGCTCGAAATGACCGTCGAAGAGGCCCTTGTCCTGATGGAGAACGTCCCGTCGGTGCGCCGCCCGCTGCAGACTCTTCACGACGTGGGCCTCGACTACATCCACCTGGGTCAGGCCGCCACCACCTTGTCGGGCGGCGAGGCCCAGCGCATCAAGCTCGCCAAGGAGCTCTCGAAGAAGAGCACGGGTCGCACACTCTTCCTGCTCGACGAGCCCACGACCGGTCTCCACTTCGCCGACGTCGAGAAGCTGCTGGAGGTGCTGAACCGGCTCGTCGATCTCGGCAACACCGTCGTCGTGATCGAGCACCACCCCGACGTCATCAAGACGGCCGACCACGTGATCGACCTCGGACCCGAAGGAGGCGAGAAGGGCGGCGAGATCGTGGTCGAAGGCACACCCGAAGAAGTCGCGCAACACCCCATGAGCCATACGGGCAAGGTACTGGCACCGCTGCTCTTCGATCAGGACCCCGTGCCGAGCGGAGACGGAGTTGGATTAGAGCGGTCCGCCGATACGGCGTGACACGGCGTCGCGCACTCGGGCGGCAACGGTGTCGCTGTCGTTGCGGGCGTCGATATGCTCGATGTAGGGCCGATCGATGGAGGCGTAGATCGCGGCCACGCCGTCGAGAAAGCTCGCGTCTTCGAACGCAGGCTCGGCGATCCCACCGCGCTGCTTCACGCGCAGGAGGCCATCGCTCGGGTCGATGTCCAGCAACAGCACCAGATCGGGAACCAGAAACTCGCGCTCGCTCGTTTCGAGGATTTCGCGCCAGTCGAGGCCCCGCGCGCCCTGGTACGCCACCGTCGACAGGTAGTAGCGGTCGGACAGCACGACACAGCCGGTCTCCATGGCGGGCACGATCAGATGATCGATGTGTTCGCGCCGGTCGGCCATGAACCAGCGCAGTTCCTTCCGCGGCGGAACCGGCTCGCCGCCGCGCGCCATCGTGCGGATGCGGTGGCCCCACTCGCCGCGGGTGGGCTCGGCGGTCTCGACGACTTCAAAGCCCACGACCCGCAGAGCCGTGGCCAGCAGCTCGACCTGGGTGCTCTTTCCGCTGCCGTCGAGGCCTTCGAAGACGATCAGGTGTCCAGTGGTCACGGGTCCTCCGAGGACTCGGGTTCACCCACGACAACCGCCGGCTGCGACGGAACGCCGAAAAGCCGAGGCTGCGTCGCAACTTGTCTGGAATCTCCGCGATCCCATCCCGCCGGCACGGCACTTGCTCTCATGACATCCCGTGCCTGCGGGCACACCCGTCACGCCCCTCTAACGGGACCGGGGGATGACGGGAGCCGGGCCGCCGGGCGGGAACAAGGTTCCGACCTGGAGATTACAACGGGGTGAGACTCCATGTCGGGTTCCCGCCCGGCGGCTCATTTTTTCGACGCAAGCTGCACGCGGGGCAACCGGCGCCCCGGGGACGCCCGGCATCGACGCGGTGCCTTCAGATCTTGTCCTGGAGCATGAAGGCGATCACGAGCCCGTAGATGGCAATCGACTCGATCAGCACCATGCCCAGAATGAAGTTCACGAACATCGCGCCGGCGGCGCCCGGGTTGCGGGCGATGCCAGCGGTGGTGTTCCCAGCCGTCATTCCCTGGCCGATGCCGCAGCCGAGTCCGGCGAGGCCCACGGCCAGGCCGGCGCCGAGCGCGTAGCCCCAGCTGCTGTCGCCGCTTCCGTCCTCGGCCAGTGCGAGGCCGGGCAGCACGACGAAGATCGCGGTCCAGAGAAGAAGTCTTCCAAAGTTTCGCATGTTGGGTGGTCTCCTTGGTCAGTGGATGGTCTCGACGTCCCGCTAGTGGGGCTCTTCGAGGGCCAAGCCGATGTAGATCATGGTGAGAAGCGAAAAAACGAAAGCCTGGAGGAACGAGATGACGAGCCCCAGGCCCATGAAGATCGCGGGCACTCCGATCGGCACCAGCGTCAGCCACACTTTGATCACCATGTGGTCCGCGTACATGTTCGCCAGCAACCGGACGGCCAACGTCAGTATGCGCGCCAGGTCGAGCGGCAGCTCGAGGATCAGGAAGAACGGCGCCATTGCGCGCACGTGAATCTTCTTCCCACCGATGTTCATGTCGAAGAAGCTCGGACCCATGTACTTGATCAGGTATTTTCCTTTGTGCTTGGCGATACCGATCCCCGTGTAGAAGACCCAGGCTATGATGGCCCAGGCCCAGGTCGTGTTCGTGTCGCTGGTCGAACCATCCAAGCCCGGAATCAGCCCCATCAAGTTCGACACCAGGATGAAGAAGAACATGGTGCCGACCAGGGGGAAGTATCTGCGCCAATCGGGGCCCATCCGTTCGTGCGCCATGCCCGACAACCACTCGACGATGACCTCGATCAGATTTCGGATCGTGACGCCCTCGTCGGGAATGACGCCCCCCCCGGGCTCGGCGATGCGACGACGCACCGACAAGCCGGCCAGCACCAACAGCACTCCGGCGAGCAGCGCCGCCTGCATCACCCAGGGAAAGTGGATCAGGTGTTCGATCTCGTGGAAGATCATGCGTCCAGTTCCTTGTACTCGTCCTCGGCCTCGCTCGGCTCTTCCTCACGCGCAAGCCACGGGTTCCATCGCTCCCACGCCGCGTCATCGGGCGGAAGCGCCGGGGCAGTCGGGTCGATCGCGGGGCGCGTGCGCCACGCTTCTACGACGGCAGCCGGCATGATGATCGAAAGTCCGATCAGCAGACCCGCCGGGTCTGCACCGAAATAGAGGGCCGAGCAGATTCCGATCAGCAGCAGCCCGAAGCGCAGGCCGTACACGCCGGTCCAGACGCCACCGCTCATGATCTGCCCCCAGAACAGGAACTGCGACTGGCGCCGCAAACCGCGGAAGTTGAAGGCCTCGAGCGCGGCGCCGATGGCGATGCTGAAGGCGAACAGCGGCGTCGCCAGCGCGGCAGACACCGCCACGGCTCCGGCGGAAAACGCCAGATTCATGCGCTCGATCGGATCGATCTGCATTGCTTCTCGGATTCCTGGGTCGTCAAAACCGGTACGACTTCAATCTGCGTCCCGGCGCCTCGATTTCAATCACTTCCGTCCTTTTCGGTCGCTTCCTCATCGGCCACCTCCTGCAGGAGACGACCGAGCCGAAGCAGGCGAAGAACGAAGGAGCCGAAGCCCACGGTCGCGCCAATCAGCAGGCCGAAGGGCGAGGTGTCGAAGCTTGTGTCGATCCAGTAGCCGATGCCAGTGGCGATCAGGATCGCGATCACGGCTTCGAAGGCACCTTGATAGGCCAAGCCCTGGCGCCGTGCCGCTCGCCGCTCCTGGATCTGCTCCCTGTCCTCGGACCGGTCCGTCACAATCCGGCCCCTACAGGGGCAAGTGCGCCGGGTTTCCGGACCCTTTCCACAGTGTTCATGAAAAACCGTTCAAAAACAAAGGGCCCGGGTCTATCGAGCCCGAGCCCTCGAAGGCGCCGGATCCTAGCCGAGGGCCCTCCCAACCTCAATCCGTGAAAGCCCGCCGACGGGCGGCCCGCTGGTCTAGCCGACCTCGGCCGCGCGGGCGAAAGCCGCCTCGGAGGCCGCCAGCGTGGCGTCGATTTCATCCTCTCCGTGGGCCAGCGAGACGAAGCCGGCTTCGAAGGCCGACGGCGCCAGGTAGACGCCGGCTGCCAGCATGGCGGCGAAGAACTCCCGAAAGCGGGGTTGGCTCGCCTGCTTCGCTGCTTCGAAGCAGTGGACCGGGCCGGGCTGGAAGAAGAAGCCGAACATGCCCCCCACGAAAACGGTCGAGAAGTCGACACCGGCCTTCCTGGCCCGCTCGGCCAGGCCCTGTGTCAAACGCTGCGCCTTGCTTGCCAGCGCGTCATAGACGCCGGGCTCCTCGAGCCGCCGCAGTGTCTCGAGGCCGGCTGCCACGGCCACCGGATTCCCAGAAAGGGTTCCCGCCTGATAGATGGGGCCCTCGGGAGCCATCTGATCCATCAACTCGGCGCGTCCTCCGTAGGCCGCAGCTGGAAAACCGCCACCGATCACCTTGCCCAGGCAGGTCAGGTCCGGCGCGACGTCGTACAGCCGCTGGGCTCCGCCCCAGGCGACCCGGAAGCCTGTCATGACCTCGTCGAAGATGAGAAGGGCCCCATACCGATCACAGAGTCCGCGCAGCTTCTCGAGAAATCCAGGTAGCGGCAGAATACAGCCCATGTTTCCGGCCACCGGCTCGACGATCACGCCGGCGATCTCATCACCCCAGCGCTCGAACGCAGTCTCCGCAGCGGCCGCGTCATTGAATGGCGCCTGGATCGTGAGCTTCGCAACGGCCTCGGGCACACCGGGCGAACCGGGTATCCCGAGCGTGGCGACGCCGCTACCCGCGCCGACCAGCAGCGAGTCGGCGTGACCGTGATAGCAGCCTTCGAATTTCAGGATCCTGGACCGCCCTGTGACACCGCGGGCCAGCCGCAGCGCACTCATGCTGGCCTCGGTGCCCGAACTCACCTGACGCACCTTTTCGAGGGCGGGCAGGGCATCACAAAGAAGTTCGGCCAGCTCCACCTCGGCCTCGGTGGGCGCGCCGAAGCTGGTGCCCCGCAGCATGGCAGCGCCTGCGGCGCGCAGGATCCCGGGATCGGCGTGACCCAGGATCAGGGGTCCCCAGGAACCCACGTAGTCGATGTAGGACTTGCCGTCGACATCGATCACGCGGCAGCCTTCGCCTCGCTCAATGAACGGGGGCGTTCCGCCCACGGCCTTGAAAGCGCGCACTGGGCTGTTCACGCCGCCCGGGATGACCCGCTTGGCGCGCTCAAAGAGCTCCGACGACCGCTTGCCGGCCATCCCTAGCTCCCGCCGTTGGTCTCGGCGACGTCGCTCTCGGCAAGTCGGGCCATGGCAACCAGCTTCTCGCCGGGGGCGAGTCCCATGACGCGCACGCCCTGGGTGGCGCGACCCATGGTCGAGATCCCCGAGACCTTGCAGCGCAGCACCTTGCCACCGTGCGTAATCAGCATGACCTCGTCGTCGTCCACCACCTGGGCGACCCGCACCACCTCGCCGTTCCGCTCGTTGGTTCGAATCGTGATGATGCCCTGGCCACCGCGCTTCTGGAGACGGTAGTCACCGAGCGGCGTCCGCTTGCCGTAGCCGCGCTCCGTCACGGTGAGGATCGTCGCGCCGGGCTCGAGTACCTCCATGCCCACCACCTCGTCCCCAGGGGCGAGTCCCATGCCACGCACACCGGCCGCCGTTCGACCCATCGGGCGGACGTCGGTCTCGCGGAAGCGGATCGACTTGCCCTTGCGGCTGGCAATGATGACCTCGTTGTCGCCCGTCGTCTGGGCCGCCGCAATCAGCTCATCGCTCTCATCGAGATTGATGGCGATGATGCCGCCGCGCCGGGGATTCGCGTACGCATCGAGCCTGGTCTTCTTGACCACACCCTTGCGGGTCCCCAGCAGGACGAAGGCGTTTTCGGCCTTTTCGAAGCTGCGCACCGGCAGCGTCGCCTGGACACGCTCCCCTTCCTGGAGTGCGAGTACGTTCGAGAGGGCGCGGCCCCGCGCGGCGCGGCCGAGCTGGGGCAGCTCGTGGACCTTCAGCCAATGGACGCGGCCCTTGGTGGTGAAGAACAGAATGTGGGCGTGGGTCGAGGCCACGAACAGACGCTCGACGAAGTCCGCCTCACGGGCGTCCATTCCCTTGACGCCCTTGCCGCCGCGGCGTTGGGCCCTGTACTGGGTCAGGGGATTCCGCTTGATGTAGCCGGCGTGGGACACGGTCACGACCATGTCTTCCTCGACGATCAGGTCCTCGGTGGAGAGGTCTACGACGGCACCAGCCAGCTCGGTGCGGCGCTCGTCGCCGTATTTCTCGCGGATCTCTGCCAGCTCTTCGAGCGCGACTTCGAGGATCCGCTCGTCGCGGGCCAGCAGATCGTCCAGATTGGCGATCTTGGCGCGGATCTCCTCGAGCTCATCCATGACGCGCTGACGCTCCATGGCCGTCAGTGCGCGCAGCCGCATCTCGAGAATGGCGTTGGCCTGGAGTTCCGAGAGCTCGAAGCGCTCCCTCACGGCGGTGCGGGCCTCGGCCGTGCTCTGGGAGGCGCGAATGATCGAGATCACCTCGTCCAGGTTGTCGAGGGCGATCGCAAAACCGTCGAGCAGGTGGGCGCGGGCCTGGGCCTGGGCCAAGTTGTAGGTCGCGCGCCGGACGATGACTTCGCCACGAAAGTCGATGAAGTGACGCAGCATCTGCTTCAGCGATAGGAGCTGGGGTCGGCCGTTTACCAGGGCCAGCAGGTTCACGCCGAACGTCGATTGGAGGGGCGTCTGCTTGTAGAGCTGGTTCAGCACCACTTCGCCAGGCGCGTCGTGCCGCAGTTCGATCACGATCCGCATGCCCAGGCGGTTCGATTCATCGCGCAGGTCGGTGACGCCGTCGATCTTGCCGTTGCGCACCAGATCGGCGATACGCTCGAGCAGCGACGACTTGTTCACCATGAATGGAATCTCGGTGACGATGATGCGCTGCTGGCCCTTCTTGGTCTCCTCGAAGTTGGCGCGAGCTCGAACCGTCAGCAAGCCCTTGCCGGTCGCATAGGCGGAGCGGATTCCCTCGGAACCGCAGATGATGGCACCGGTCGGGAAGTCGGGGCCGGGCAGCTTCTCGAGCAGATCGTCGAGCGTGCAATCTGGGTTGCGGGCTTCCAGCACCAGCGCGTCGATGAGCTCACGCAGGTTGTGGGGCGGAACGTTGGTGGCCATGCCGACCGCGATGCCCGAAGAGCCGTTGGCCAGCAGGTTCGGGAAGCGCGCCGGGAGAACGACCGGCTCCTCGGTCGTGCCGTCGAAGTTCGGCGTGAAGTCGACCGTCTCCCGGTCGATGTCGCGCAGCATCTCCTCAGCGATGCGCTGGAGCCGGGCCTCGGTGTAGCGGTAGGCGGCTGCCGAGTCGCCGTCGATCGACCCGAAGTTTCCCTGTCCGTCGATGAGCGGGTAACGGAGCGAAAAGTCCTGGGCCATGCGAACCATCGAGTCGTAGACGGCGCTGTCGCCGTGCGGGTGGTAGTGCTTGAGCACCTCGCCCACGACTCCGACGGACTTCGAGTAACCGCGATTGGGGAGGAGGCCCTCCTGCTGCATGGCATAGAGAATCCGGCGGTGAACGGGTTTCAGTCCATCGCGGACGTCGGGCAACGCGCGGCTGACGATGACCGACATCGAGTAATCGAGGAACGAACGCCGGACCTCCTCCTCGATGTTCACCGGCAGCGCCGAGCCGTATCCGTCGCCGCTCGGAGGCCCGCCCCCAGACGTCCCCCGATCGCCGCCGTTGTCGTCGGCAGGGGCTTCGGGCAGCTTTTCCGCGGGAGTCTCTTCGATCGGTTCGTCGGCCAAAAAACTCGGCTCCGAGGGGTTCGAGAAGGAGGCTAGATGTCCAAGTTCTGGACGTCGAGCGCGTACCGTTCGATGAATTCGCGGCGGGGCTCGACGTCGTCGCCCATCAACGTGGTGAAGGCATCATCGGCCTCGACGGCATCCTCGATCCGCACCTGGAGCAATGTACGTTTGTCGGCCGCCAGTGTGGTATCGGCGAGCTGGTCGGGATTCATCTCCCCCAGTCCCTTGTAGCGCTGGATCTTGAGGCCCTTCTCGCCCATTGCGAGCAGGCGCTCGAGCACAGCGACATGCGTCTGGACCTGCTCGGCTTCCTGCTGGTCGGCATGTCGTAACTCGAAGGGCGCGGTGCCGATGCTCGCCATCTCGTCTTGGAGCTCCACAAGACGTGCAAAGTCGGGAGAACGCAGGAAGTCGGTGTCCAATGGAGTGTGGAAGATGACACCCGCGCGCCGAGTCTCGGCCAGTAGTCGATAGCCACCGTGCTCGGGATCCTCGACCGTGCTCCAGCTGATGGCGACCTCTTCTCCTGCGATCACACGGAGCTGCGCTTCGATGGCGTCGGCCACGTTCCCCCGGAGTGCAGCTTCGTCGCCGAGCCCGTCGTCCCGGGGGACGCCGACGCAGACGGCCGCATCAACGATCTGGGCGTCGAGCCGCCGCAGACTCAGACGATCGAGAAGCTTCCGATAATAGCTGGAACACTCGAGCAAGCGGCGCAAGCGGTCGGGTTCGAGCGGCACACTTGCATTGGCGGCCTTCACCGTGACACTCGCCAGGGCCAGATCGAGCAGGTGCTCTTCGAGGGTTCGCTCGTCCTTGATGTAGCGCTCGCTGCGACCCTTCTTGACCTTGAACAACGGCGGCTGTGCGATGTAGAGGTAGCCGTTCTCGATCAGCGGTCGCATCTGGCGGTAGAAGAACGTCAGCAACAGGGTGCGGATGTGACTGCCGTCGACGTCGGCATCGGTCATGATGATGACCTTGTGATAGCGCGCCTTGGAGATGTCGAACTCGTCGCCGATCCCGCATCCGATCGCAGCCACCAGCGCCTGGATCTCCAGGCTCGCGAGCATCTTGTCAAGACGCGCGCGCTCGACGTTGAGGATCTTGCCTCGGATTGGCAGGATTGCCTGGGTTTCGCGAGAGCGGCCCTGCTTGGCGGTACCTCCGGCCGAGTCCCCCTCGACGATGAAGAGTTCGGCCTTGGAGGGATCGCGCTCCTGACAATCAGCGAGCTTGCCAGGAAGGCTGTGATCCGAGAGTGCGCCCTTGCGACGCGCCAGATCGCGCGCCTTGCGGGCTGCGACGCGAGCCTGTGCCGTATCCTGAACCTTTGCTATCAGCGTCTTGGCAGCAGCGGGATTCTCCTCCAGGTAGTCGGTGAGGCGCTCGTAGAGCAGGTTTTCGACCAGACCGCGGACTTCGCTGGTGCCGAGCTTGCTCTTGGTCTGTCCTTCGAACTCCGGTTGCGGAATCTTGACGGAGATGACGGCCGTCAAGCCCTCGCGGGTGTCTTCACCGGAGAGACTGGTAGATTCACCCTTGCCATTCTTGCTGTGGGTCGCGATGTAACGGTTGAGTGTGCGTGTGAGTGAGGTCCGGAAACCCACCAGGTGGCTGCCACCTTCGATCGTGTTGATGTTGTTCGCAAATGAGTAGACGGATTCGTTGTATGAATCGTTGTACTGGAGCGCGATCTCAATTTGGACCGGAACTTCGCCCCTCTTATCGGGGAAGCTGCGCTCGCCGGAGATGAAGACGGGAGGCTTGTGGAGTGGGGATCGCTTCCGGTTCAGGTGCTCGACGAAAGAGACGATCCCGCCCTCGTAACAGAAATGATGGCTCTTACCGCTGCGTTCGTCCTTGATTTCGATTTCTAGGCCTGCATTCAGGAACGAGAGTTCGCGAAGGCGTTGCGAAAGTACGTCGAACGAGTATTCGATGGTCTTGAAGATTTCGGGGTCAGCATGAAAGGTGACTCGTGTACCCGTTTTTTCGGTAGTTCCAATCGTCTCAAAATCTGATGTCGGCTCGCCACGTCGATACGTCTGGCGCCACACCTTGCCATCGCGTCGGATCTCGAGTTCAAGCTTTTCGGAAAGAGCATTGACTACCGAGACACCCACACCATGCAGCCCACCGGAGATTTTGTAGGAAGTGTCGTTGAACTTTCCGCCAGAATGGAGTGTCGTCAGAACGACCTCGGCCGCTGGACGTTTCTCAGTAGGGTGTTCGTCTACTGGAATTCCTCGACCATCATCGGTCACTGTGACACTGCTGTCCTGGTGAATGATGACGGAAATGACCTTGCAGTAGCCGGCTACGGCCTCGTCGACTGAATTGTCCACGACCTCGTAGACAAGGTGGTGGAGACCCTCGGGACCTGTGGTCCCGATGTACATCGCAGGTCGCTTTCGGACTGGATCGAGACCTTCGAGAACCTCGATCGAACTCGCATCGTAGCTCACGCTAGAGAGGTTCCTGAGGAGCTTTCCGCCTCGTTTCCACGGGGAAAGAGTGGAGTTCCACTGTAGAGGAGCCGGAAAGGTACAGGAAGGCTAAGTCCCCGTAAAGCTTTTGAGAACTACTGTTTTACAGAGTTCTATCAGGTCAGATCCGCATTGGCATGATGATCGCCAGGCTGTCTTCTTGATCATCAGCTGGCACGATCTGTGTTGGAGACAACTGATCCTGGAAGGAGAGGCGGACTTCCTTGGATCGAATCACCGAGAGACTGTCCATCAGATATCGAGCATTGAACGCGATGCTGAGTTCTTCACCTGCATAATCAACGTCGATCTCCTCCTGGGCTTCACCAAGATCAGGGTTTTTCGAGGACAGTTTGAGTAGCCCCGTTGTGAGTTCGAACTTGATGGCGCGACTCCGTTCAGAAGACAACAAAGCCACTCGTCGCAAGGCATGAATCAAGACATCGGTTGTAATCGTCAGGTGATATTTGATGTCACGAGGGATGACCTGACGATAGTTGGGGAATTCACCCTCGATCAATCGCATTACAAGAGTTACTCCCTCCTTACGAACAAGACCGTTATTACCCTCAAAACCAATCTCGATTTCATCGGCATCTTCCTCATCAACAAGTCTCTTGAGCTCTATAAGGCCCTTGCGAGGAATAATCACCCCATTTTCCAGTCCGGCAAGATCTTCACCAAATGCTCGATCAACATAAGCGAGACGATGTCCATCAGTCGCTACCATGCGAAGCTTTCCAGTTTCCTTGACCTTTTCGATGAATACCCCGTTCAGGTTGTATCGGGTCTCATCCGTAGATGCGGCATATATGGTTCGTTCTATCATCTGACTCAAAACGACAGCCTGTACACGTACCATCGAACCCGGTGCCGCCGTCGGTAACGTGGGATATTCTTCCGCTGAGTTACCTGCCAGCGTAAAGTGTGCGCGCGCACACTTGATGGATAGATAGGCATCAGACGAGACCTCGATCTTGACCAGTTCTTCGGGAAGCTCTCTTATAATCTCGTAGAGCTTCTTGGCCGAAGCAGTCACACTGCCTGGCTTCTTGACATCTGCAGGTTGTGAACTTCGAATACCGACTTCAAGGTCCGTGGCTGCAATCTCGAGTTGACCACCCTCCTTGCGTTTCAAGGCCTCGAGATGAACGTTGGCGAGGATGGGCATCGTATTTCGTTTTTCGACGATCGACTGGATGCGAGCCAGGCCACGCTGGAGTTCGTTCTTCGGGATTGAGAGCTTCATGTTCTTCTTCCTGACTTTTTTAAATCAAAGTAGAAATAGAAGAGAGGGTATCGAGTGATAAAAGTCCCCAAAACTATTGGTTTATTGGGCTTTACGGATTTATCAGATGTCATCCCAATGACCTTCAAAGTGAACAATCGGGTGTAAATCGTGTTCTTGCTGTATCAGATATTAACACGGAGCATTGGGTATCAACGTCGTCTCACACACGCTTTGTCGGTTGAGAGAAACACCGTTTCATGAGTTATTTCGCTGGTTTTGAGCCTGATGGAGAGAAGCATCAACCGTTGACCCTCGATGAAGCCGAGGCTAACCTGCTGCGCTCATTGGTTTCACGGATCTGCAGCCTGTATTGATGAAAAGGCGTTAATCATGAAGCGCACCTATCAGCCAAGTCGAATTCGTCGTAGGCGGGTGCATGGCTTTCGAGCTCGTATGAAGACCCGATCGGGTCGCGCCGTGCTGAAACGCCGTCGTGCGAAGGGTCGAAAGCGGCTGGCGGTGTCGACGCCGTCCAAGTAAGTCGTGACCGGCCATTCGGGTCTAAATGGACTGACGGGTGGATTCCGACCTTCTAATCGGCTGCTTC
>Ga0209988_10000077_pt1 | contig 48606 bp, 36 predicted proteins | sample N075metaG_FD_183115 | JGI IMG/M metagenome (GOLD analysis project Ga0209988, IMG submission 183115) | Deep subsurface microbial communities from Kermadec Trench to uncover new lineages of life (NeLLi) - N075 metaG (SPAdes) (version 2) | ecosystem: Environmental > Aquatic > Marine > Ocean trench... | reverse complement strand
CGTGATTCCGTTCCCGCGCGTTCCAGGCTACGCCGAGTTCTGATCAGGCGGCGCAGACATAGTCGCGGAGCTCCTCGAAGCCCAGCTCGCGAAGTGCATCGCGGAGGAGCTGGCGGGCGGAGGCTCCCGCGACCGAGACCACCAGCCGCGAAGTTCCCACCACCGACCGATCCCGATGGAAACTTCCGCAGGCCCGCGTCTGAAGCTTCCAGCGAGGCGCTCTCCCGACCGCAAGAGTTCCTTCCCGTCCCTCTTCCATCTGACTTGTGAGAATTCCACCTCCACTGGAAGAGATCTCGGCCAGAGGTGGAGATGGCAATACAGTTTTCGTGAATATGATCGATACCGTTATCCGTGGATGTGCAGACTACTTGCAAACGAGGATCCCGATGAACCGTATCGATCGCCCTTCTGGCCGGCGCCGCACCAGCGACGTTGATGGGCTGATTCACTGCTGCGCTTCGGAATCCAGACGACCTTCAACGGTGGCACGATGAGCGGACAATCGGTGACATACGAGCCGGAAGATGCGATCCGGCGCGGTTACCTTTCGCTTCTACGCGAAATCTCTCGTGAACTCACCGGCAACCGCTGGCTTTTACAGCAACTTTTCAAACGAGAAGTCGTCGGCACCTACAAGCAATCGCTGCTCGGAATCGCTTGGCTGGTCCTGACTCCCCTGGCGAGCGTGGGGACTTTCCTGCTCCTCGACACCGCAGGCGTCATCGACGTCGGCAGGATCGCTGCGCCCTATCCGGTCTTCGCGATCCTGGGAATGGCTTTCTGGCAACTCTTTGCCACCGGTCTCGTGGCCTGTACCCAATCCTTGGTAGGTGCGGGGGATATGGTGGCCAAGATCCGCTTTTCCCGGAAATCCCTCGTCATCGCAGCGATGGGACGGGGCGTCGTGGCCTTTGCTGTTCAACTCATCCTGGTCGCAGTCCTCTTCCTCTACTACGGACTCGTGCCGAAAGCCGGGATCCTCCTCATGCCCCTCATTGCCCTGCCGCTCGTCGGATTGACCCTCGGGCTGGGTTTCCTCTTCTCTCTTCTGAATGTGGTTGCTCGTGACGTCGGGAACATCCTCGCAACCCTCCTGACTTTTCTGCTTTTTCTGACCCCGGTGCTCTATCAAAAGCCGGAGTCGGGGTTCCTCAGCACCCTTTCTGACTGGAACCCACTCCATCACCTCGTCGTCGCCGGCCGAGACCTCGCGCTTACGGGTGGGCTCTCACAGCCCAGCTACTTCGCGGCTGCTAGCGCCTTCGCTGTCTTCATATTCGTCTGTGGCACCGTTGTCTTCCATGTCACGGAAACCCGTCTTGCGGAGCGCGTCTGATCATGGCCGATTCCGTCGTCGAAGTGGCTGGTGTCTCGAAGAAGTACAGCCGTTCTCTGCGCAAGTCGATGCTCTACGGCCTGTCCGATATCGGACACAATCTACTCGGCAGAAGTAGCCGACCCGAGCGTCTCCGCGATGGAGAATTCTGGGCCGTAGATGACGTTTCCTTCGACGTCGCACAAGGAGAGACCCTGGGCCTCGTCGGTTCCAACGGCTCCGGAAAGACGACGATCCTGAAATGTCTGAATGGAATCTTCTGGCCCGACCGCGGAAAGCTCACTATTTGTGGCCGAGTGGGTGCCTTGATCGCCGTGGGAGCCGGCTTCCATCCGCTGTTCACCGGACGTGAAAATATCTATATCAACGCCGCCATTCTCGGGATGACTTCCGAGGAGGTAAGCGAGCGATTCGACGCCATCGTCGACTTCGCGGGAGTTGGCGACTTTATCGATACGCCGGTGAAGTTTTACTCCAGCGGCATGTATGTACGTCTGGGCTTCGCTGTTGCGTCGCATTGCAATCCCGACATTCTCCTGATCGACGAAATTCTTTCCGTTGGAGACATGAACTTCCAGCGCAGCTGCCAGCGGCGAATCAAGGAACTGCGGGATGGAGGGGTCAGCATCGTCCTCGTCAGCCACAACATGAACCAGGTGCTGCACGTCTGCGATCGGGTCATCTATCTCGCCAACGGTCGAATCGTCGATTCCGGCAAGCCGGCGGAGATGATCGAGCACTATCAGCGGGACAACGAAGCTCGCTCGGCGGAAAGTTCCTCAAGCGGTGAGGGCGAGAAACTCGTGGTTCCCGGACTCGTCCGGGCTCGGTCGACGAAAGAGATCTCGATTCGATCCGCCTCTGTGACGAACTCCAGCGGCGAGCCGCAGGACACGTATGCAGGCGGCGAAGATCTGCACCTGCGACTGGAGTTCGAGTCGAAGGTTTTCGTCGAACGGCCGGTCCTGCAGATTGCCGTGTACCGAGAGGACGGCGTGGCGTGTTTCGTCGAGCGTACTACCGACCAGGAACTGCTGGTTCCCGACATCGAACCCGGCGAGGGAGAATTGACCTTCTGTATCCCCTCCATTCCCCTGAAGACTGCGCGGTACGTAATCGAGGTTTTGATCTCCGACCAAATGGCGATCTGTGCTCACGTATGTGAGGCCGTCAGCTCCTTTCGAGTGGTCTCCAGGACGCCCGCGGACAAGATCGGTGGCTTGGGCATGTTCTCGATTCCCGTTCGCTTCGCGCTGAATGGAAAAACCCTGTCCCAGACGAAGGAGGAGGGTGCGTGAAGCCCAGAATTCTGATGCTCATCGACCGACCCGACTGGGCCTATGACGTGTGCGCTCGGGGGCTCGCACAACAACTGGATGATCTCTACGATTTCGACTTCGCCTATGTGCACGAGAAGCCCCAGATCGATCCCGTGCGATACGACCTCATCTACGTCTACTTCTGGGGCGAGACGTACCTGAATCGTTTCAACCCGGATCCGGATCGGGTCATCAAGGAAATCAGCAGCCACCGTTGGGCATTCAATGATGCCTTCGGAAAGTGCAGCGCCGCCGAGATGGTCGAGACCTTCCTCGGCGACGCCGCCACCCGAATCGCCACCTCACAGCGACTCTTCGATCAGCTCTCTCCCCATGCGGATCGGATGTTCCACTGTCCCAACGGCTACGATGCAGACCTCTTCAAAGATCGCGGCGGCCGAAGCGGGCCCCTTTCTATCGGCTGGGTGGGCAACCCGGGCGACGAAGCCAAACGATTCTCCGAAATCATCCAGCCCCTGATGGCAGCGGGTTTTCCGATCCGGATTGGCGCTGGCGACCTACCTCACGAGGCCCTCGTCGACTTCTACAATTCGGTAGACGTCATATGCATCGCATCCCAGAGCGAAGGAACTCCATTACCCTTGCTCGAGGCCATGGCCTCGGGTTGTTATCCCCTTTGTACCAACGTCGGAGTGGTGAACGAGATCATCGAGCACGAGGAGAACGGCCTGATCGTCGAGGGAAATCTCGCGGCCTTCGAGGAAGCCCTCAGCTGGTGTGCAGATCACGTCGACCAGCTTCGCGCCGCGAGCACCCGAAACTCCGAACGCATGCCGCAGATCCGCTCCTGGCAAGCCGTCGCCGACCGTTTCCACGCGGTCTTCCAGGACACCCTCGCGTGGGCGCACGTACCGCAGAGCGATCTCGCTGCTGACCTCCACCGCGCTGACAAGGATTCTGATTCGCAGCAGCCAGATCGCGCAGCAGGCCGCTCCGAACTCGATACGGCTCTGGCCCTTCGTTACGACGTCCATTACCGGCGTCTGAATCCCAGGCCGAACAATACGGCGAGCTACTTGACGAACTGCGTGTATCTGCAGGAGGACATCATCCCCCACCTCCCCGCGGATCTCCAGAGTCGATGCCTGGAAATTGGGATCGGTGGTGGGAACTTCCTCGAGTATCTCTGCAATCGGGGTTACGTGAACGTCACCGGGATCGACAACTGTCCCGAACTGATCGAAAGTGCGGCCCCTCACTTCAGCGGGCAGGCCGATCTGATCTGCGTGGCGGATGCTGCGAGTTATCTCGAAGAGCGGCCCGACTCCTTGGATTGCATCTGCATGATCGATGTCATCGAGCACTTCTCTCTGGAAGAAGGCTTTCGCGTTCTGCGAGCCGTGCGCTCCGCCCTACGCGCTGATGGTCGGATCGTTCTTCGTACTCCCAACATGGCCAATATGCTAGGCGCCTATTCCCGCTGGATCGACCTGACCCATAAATCCGGATATACCGACTGGACCCTCACCGAAATGTTGGAGGTGGCGGGTTTTACGGACGTTCAGATCCAACAACCCCAACGCTTCGGATCGCGCAAGCGCGCGCTGATGCATCGCGTGAACCGTGTCATCCATCGATTCATGTATTGGTTGAACGATCGCAAGATGCCGAAAACCTACTCCAAGAACCTGGTGGCCACAGCGAAGCGCGGAGCCTCCTTCCGGTGACGCCATGCGAATCGCATTCGTCACTCCGGAGTTCGTCAGCGAGCGGAACTACGACGGCGGCCTCGCCAACTACGTCCATCGAGCCGGGGTCTCGCTACGGATGCTCGGACATGAACCCCATGTCATCGTCGCCAGCGATCGCAACGAGTGCTTCGATCACGACGGAATCCGCGTTCATCGCGTCGATGTGCGTCCGAGCCGGCTGCAGGGTCTGACTCTCCGGCTGCTGCGCGGCTACAGCCCCCTGCTCTCGATTCCCTGGCAGAGCTTCAAGCTGAACCAGCGGCTGCGGCAGTTGCAGGCGCAACACCCCTTTGCCCTGGCACAATACTCGAGCTACCGCGCGACAGCGATCTTTCGTCCCCGGGCCATTCCCGCCCTGGTGCGTCTTTCGAGCCTCGAGTCGCTGTGGAGTCGCGCATACGAACGCGACAGGGGTCCGGTGGGATCCGCCCGCCTGTCTTCCTTTCTCGAAGAGCGCTGCCTCGCCATGGCAGATGGTTTAATCAGCCCCAGCCAGCTGCTGGCCGACGCCACCGAGAAAGCGACGGGCAGGGAAGTGCGAGTCATCGAGAGCCCCTTCGTACCCTTTTCTGGGGAGCTCGACCCCGCGATCTATCGCGAACATCTTTCGACGCGTCGGTACGTGCTTTTCTTTGGAACCATCGGTCTCTTGAAGGGAGTCAGATGCCTGGCTGAGATTCTCGAGCCACTCCTCAGCAGACACAAGGATTTGCTTTTCGTATTCGTCGGTAAACAGGAACGATATGGCGGTCGTCCGATGCTCGAATATGTCCGAGCACAAGCCGGTGCGCACCACGATCGAGTGCTTCATTTCGACCGCATGCCCCATGCTTCGCTCTATCCCATCATCGATCACGCCGAGGCGGTGGTGTTGCCATCGAGGATCGACAACTTTCCCAATGCGTGTATCGAGGCCATGTCGCGCGGCAGGATCGTCGTCGGAACCCGCGGTGCGAGCTTCGATCAACTCATCGAGGATGGTGTGAGCGGACTGCTATGCGAAATCGACGATCGGGAGAGCCTGCTCGCTGCCATCGAGCGCGCGTTGCTGACGGACCGTGCCGATGCGATCGGAGAGCAAGCTCGAGCGCGCATCGATGAGCTTCGTCCCGAGTTGGCGGGGGCACGATTGATCGAGGCATACGAAGAGCTGATCGAAAGAGATAGCCGTCGAAGCATCGGTCGATAGACAAGTAGAGGCGAAAGAGCCGCTCGCGATCTCGCGGATCGTAGGAACGACTCTCACTCGATGAAGATCGGACTCGACCACGCGATGCCCCCGTCTTGCTGGACCACGCGGACGTAGACGTATTCGCCAGCGCGCAGCCCCTCGATCTTTCGCTGGAATACGGTGTCGAGGCTTTCGTCGCCTTCGACGCCGTCCACGAGCTCCCCGCTGCGGATCAGCTCGACGTGCTTGAGGGGCGCGGTCCCGAGCACGCGCACGATCAACACTTCGTCGATGCTCTGTCCCGGCTCGACCGTGATCGTCGAACCCATCGGGTGGGCGCCGAGAGCCACGCGCAGCAGGATGCGCGGACCGTTGGTGGCATAGACGCGGCGTGCACGCAGGGCGGCCAACACGCCGGCCCGTGTGCGTTCCTCGCTGATGATGGCGGCCAGGCCGGCCTGGGGAGCAGCCAGATGGGCGAGGCCTGGATGACCGTCGTGACTGTCCCCGCTGCCGATGAAGCCGAGCTTGTAACCCATGTCGAGGGCGTCGCGAACGAAGTTGCCAGGCAACGCGTCGTAGATCCGGCCCGGCGAATCCATCGCTTCGCTGCTGCCGTGGACCGACACCACCTCGGTCACCGGCTCAAACCGCGGATCGGGCGGGATGCGCCAGTCCGTCGGGATCGGGCCTCCGGCCGAGTGGTGGGCGAAGGTCAAGGCTGGACTTCCATCCAGGGCCTTCCAGAGTTTCCGGGGTGTGTCCGTGGCCGGATCGAGGGAACTCCACAGAGTGGCCTCGTCCTCGAAGAAGAGGACGTGACGATGGCCGTAGATCCAGCTCGTCCATTCGTAGCCGTGCAGGGTGACGAAGTGGCCGGGATCGTGAAAGTCGCGCACGGCCTGCTGGATGCGTTCCCACAACTTCGGATGATCGTCCAGGGCGAGGATGCCCCAGTGGTCATGGTCCGTCAGGGCGACGACGTCGAGAGCGGCGACGTCCCGAGCGTAACGGAAGTAGTCCTCGGGCGTGCCGGTTCCGTCGGAGAGATTCGAATGACCGTGGAGGTCGCCCCAGAGGATGCGTGGACCCACCAGCGTGGCGTCCATTGGATTGCTTCGTCCTTCAAGTCCATCCGGGCCTTCGACCCGCAATCGCACGGTGCCGGCGGCCATCACCATCCCCTCGATGCGTTTCACGCCGCCATCATCCGCCGTGAACTCGATTCGCTCCGGCAGCGCGAGCACCGGTGCGGCGTCGAGCAAGCGCAGGCTTCCGAGCAGCGACGCGCCCCGGTTACCCTGGGCGTCGAGTCCCGCGATCACCACCGGGATCCGTTCCCCGGGCCGGGCGATCGTTGGAATCGTGACCTGGAGTTGGGCGAGTGGTCCCGGGAGGACCTCGACCACGGCGGGATCGACGAGGACCTTGCGGATTCCATCGCCGTCGCCGTCCACCGCGATCCACAGCGGCGATTCCTTTTCGGCGTATCGGTCCGCGAAGGCGCCGACGGACCCGGCTCCGTACACGATGCGAACACGGTCCCCCTCGACCAGGGCACGCCCGCCGACCCGAATGCCCAGCAGTTGTTGGTCCAGCGTCTCCGACGTGAGCGTCACGCCTTCGCTCGTGGTCTCCACGCTGGTGTAGCCGGGGGCTGCGGGCTCGGAGGCTTGTGGAGTCGACCAGTCCCAGAAGGGCGAAACCTGCAGGAAGATCATGCCGCCCACATCGATGCCTTCGGGCCCGGTGATGTAGTCCAGGCTGATCGTGACCGGTGAGGACACGGTCGGGCGCTCGGGCACGGAGGTCATCAGCTCGACCCGGCCGCCGCCATCTGAAGGGTGATACGTCAGGCCGCGGCTCTCCAGCAGCGTTTCCACCACGTCCAGGCGTGCCAGGGGCGGTAGGGCGTCGGGGTCGGCCCGCACTTGCGCCATCAGCGCCGGAAGGGCGTCCACGGGCTGACGGTTCGTAGCGGAATCGCTACATCCCAGGGCGCCGAGCAGCAACAGCGGCGCGGAGGCGAGCGCGAGACCGGGTGCGGGTTGGAGGCGCATGGGCCGGGCGGAGAATAGCCGCCCGGAAGCTCTGGTCGCACCGGCTGAAGATGCTGAATCTGCCCGAAATCTCTACAGATCTGGCCTTCGAACTCCGTTGCGTGAGGCGGAGCCCTGTGGCTCGGCCGGGAGGACCGGTGTGCCAGGAGGGTGGAGTCCCGCTGCGCGTCATGGCACCGAGCCGAGAAGCAACCGAAGCCTTGCACCACACCGCGTGGGTCACCTACAGCGTGGCTTTGCTGTGCGTGTTGGGCTTCGCCTACGCCCAGCTGTCGCGGATCGAAGCGGACACCGTGATCGATGCGGGGCTGGAGAGCGCCGAGCAGTACTTCACGCAACATCCGTACCTCCAGCCGCCCAGCATCCTCGAGCTTCGGATCCCGAGAGAGCAGTCGGATGCGATGGCGGAAAAATACGAGGCGAACCGCCGGAGGCGCCATTCGATTCGGGTCCCGGCCGGCATCCGGGCGCGCGAGCAGGCCGAGATCGATCGGATGCTCGAAGCTTCGGTGGCTCAGTTGCAGAGTCTGCCCGAGCGGCGCTGGGGCGTTCGCGCCGATCAGCCTGCGCCTTGGAGCTTTGCGACTCACGTGTTCTTCCACTCGACGGGAATGCACCTGCTGATCGGCCTCTTCCTGGTCGTATTCATCGGCTACTTCCTCGAGGGCCTGTGGGGGTCCGCGATCCAGCTCGGCGTCGTATTGGCAGCGACCCTGGGCGCAGCCGGACTGTTCGTGTCACAGAACGCGAGTCTCTCGGATCCTTACATCGGCACTCTGGGACTGGCGGCCGGCTTCAGCGGGGCGTTCGCGATCCGATTTGGCGGACGCCGTCGGGACGTGCCGTACTACTTCGTCCTGGTGAGTTCGATCGCGCTGTTGGCGTTGCCCGCCTGGTTCGGCTTCGAGTGGTCGATTCCGCGTGGCCCCTTCTCGGACGTCGACGGCCTTGGGCACGGGAACCCGACCTCTTGGGCCCTGCTCGGAGGTTTCGTTGCTGGAGGTTTCGTCTCCTGCGGATTGACCCTCTTCGGGATCGGGAGCGGCGTCGAGCGGGACGAGGCGAACGCACAATTCAGGCGCAGCCAGACGGACCGGCGCTACGAGCGCGCGCTCCAGGAGCACGCGCTCGGAAACGTCGATGAGGCCTTCAACATCTTGATCAGCGTCCTGCGACGCGATCCAGAGAATATCGATGCGTGCATCGCTTTCTGGAGCGTCGCCAACGATCTCGGTCGACCCGGTGCCGCAAGCAAGTCGATTCTTCGCGTGATCCGCGATCAGATCCAGCGACGAGACATGGCAGCAGCCGTCCGATACTGGTTGGAGCTGGTTGCGTGTGGCCTGGCGGCCGACGCCGAGTCGTCGCTCTCGATCCGCATGGCAACGCTGCTGCGCAGCGAGGGACATGAAGAGACTGCGATGCAGGCGCTTCGCAACGCACTGGCCGGCGCCGACGGCGCCAATCTCATGACGATCGCGACACGAGTTGCCCACGAAGCCGCCGACCTCGAGCCCCAGCTGGCCCGAGACGCGATCTGGAAGGCGCTGGGCTCCCACGAGCTCGGCCTCGAGGAACGCCAGGACATGGAGAGCCTGCTCAGCGTGATCCAGCCCCTGCTCGATCCCGACGACCATCCCGAGCCCGCGTCTTCACCGCTCGACGCCCAGGACGATTCACTGGAGCCTGAGGCGGCCGTGTCGGCAGCGGACCTGTTGTCGCCCGGCGAGGCCGAGGCCGAGCTCGGGCAGACCGACCGCCAGCCCGCGGCCATCGAGTGCACCGACACCCAGCCCAGGCCGATCGAGTTCGACGACAGCAGTCGCGGACTCGAGTCGATCGTCGCCATCCCGACCGAGTTCGACGCAGAGGGTCTGATGATCGAGCTCGAAGGCGGCAAGAAGAAGCGGATCCGCTTCGACCGGATCGAGGCGGTGGCCGTGGCCGCCATCGACGGATTGGGTGACCGCCCGGTGATCGTCATCGACCTGATCTTGAACTGGATGTCCCTCACGGATGAATTGCTCCGGGTGATTCGTCTCCGTGGCGATCGCTTTGATCCGCGGCGCATGATGGAGGGGGACACCGATCCGCTCCAGGCGATGCGAGCCTTCATCGTCCACTTGGTCGAGAAGACCGACGCGACGCCGCTGCCCGATCTCCAGTCTGTGAGAGGAATGCCCTTTGCCTCGTTCTCGAACCTCCTCTCCTACCATCGCGATATTCTGATGGTCGAACTCGAGGACGACAAGACCTGCTAGGGGCGGATCGTGTGCGTTCGGATGCCCAGCTGCTGACGCAGCCGGAGCTGTACCCAGTCGAGCCAGTCACACAAGACGGGTCGGGTCCGTCGCGGGTCGATCAGGTCGTGCACGGCGAAAGCTTCGGCGCCTGCATAGGGGTTTTGCCGGCGGACCAGGGCCTCCTCCAGCTCGCGGCGCTTCGCCTCGGGATCCGGGGCGGCGGCGATCTCGCGTCGAAAGGCCACCGCGACGCCGCCTTCGATGGGGAGTGCGCCGGCTTCGGCCGAGGGCCACGCGAGCCGGAAGGCGTCGGGTCCGAAATGGGCGGCGGCTGCCACGCCGAAGGTCTTGCGCACGATGACCGACGCCCAGGGCACCGTGCTCTGCACCGTGGCGAACATGGCCTCTGTCCCGTACCGGATCGTCGCAGCCTGCTCGGCCGCGCTGCCGATCATGAAGCCGGGCTCGTCCACCAGCGCCACCACGGGCAGATGGAAGGCCTCACAGAAATCGACGAAACGGCGGATCTTGCGCGAGCCATCGGCGCCCATGGCGCCAGCGTAGAAATGGGGGTCGTTGGCCCAGACGCCCACCGGTCGTCCGTCGAGTCTTGCGAGGCCCGTGATCTGGCTGCGTCCGTAGAGGGGGCCCATTTCGAAAAACGAATCTCTGTCCACCACCGCCTTGATGATGCGTCGCATGTTGTAGACGTGGCGCCGCTCGCGCGGGACTTCCGATAGGAGCATCTCTTCGCAGCGGTCGCGGGGGTCGTCGCAGTCGCTACGGGGCGAAAGCTCGAAGACGTTCGTCGGCAGGTACGAAAGAAAGCGTCGGATCGTATCCGCCGCTTCCGCCTCGTCCTCCACCACGATGTCCACGACCCCGTTGCGCTCGTGGATCGAAGCGTTGCCGAGTTCTTCCTTGGTCAGGGACTCTTTCATGGCGCGTTCGACGACGGCGGGCCCCGCCACCATCACCTGGGACGTGTGACGCGTCATGATCGCCAGGTGGGAGGCGACGAGTCGCGCCGCTGGGAAGCCCGCGACCGCGCCGACCGCGGCCGACACCACGGGCGCCGTCGCCATCGCCTGGGCGATCGAGAGGAAACGATGCTCGGACTGGCTCGGAGCAGCCGCGGGTTGGCGCCCCCGTCCACTCGCGCCCATCACGCTGCCCCCGCCGCCCTGGAGGAACCGGACCAGTGGCAGCCGGAAGCGCACGGCCAGGGTCTCGGCGAACACGCTCTTTCGCAACCCGGCCGGGGTGGGTGAGCCGCCGCGCAGGGTGAAGTCCTCGCCACCCACGACGACGGGGCGATCCTCGATACGCCCCAGACCCATCACATAATTGGCGGGTGTGAAGGAACCGACCTCGCCGTCTTCGCCGAGCTCGGAATAGCCGGCGATGGGGCCCTGCTCCTCGAAGCTGCTGGCGTCCAGCAGCCCGTCGATGCGTTCGCGAATCGTCAGCCGGCCCAGATCATGCTGCTTTGCGACGGCTTCTTTGCCACCGAGTTCGGCGGCGAGCCGGCGTCGTTGCTCGATTCCCTCGACTTCTTTCCTCCAGCTCACGAAGACTCCTCAGAAGTTCACAATTTCAGTCTGCAGCCTCACCAGGTCGAGAATGCCCACGGCGTTGTAGCCCTTCACGTGCCCGGCAGATTCGCCCGGGTTGATCACCAGGGTCTGGCCGCGCATCTCGACCGTGTGTCGGTGGTCGTGTCCGTGCAGGGCGACGTGGCAGCCGTGCAGGAGCTCGGGGGTCAGTTCGCGCGGATCGTGAACTACGACAAGCCGGCGCCCGGCCCATTCGAGATGGAGGGGTCCTTCGCGGAATTGCATCCCGTGTTCGAGGCAGGCGGCTTCCAGACCCTTGCGCTCAAGGTCGTTGTTGCCCCATACACCCAGCAGCGGCGCCTCCAGCCCGGCAAACACGTTCAGGGTCTTCGCCTGGGTGATGTCCCCGGTGTGAACCACGTGGTCGACGTCGGCTTCGTTGAAGAGCTCTACGATGCGCGAAACGTTGGCCATGTGGTCGTGCGTATCGCTGACGATTCCGACTCGCATAGTGGGCTTCGCAGAGATTGAGTGGGGCACGGCGGAGCATATCACGCACGCCGGACCGGCTCGTGGGTGCGTGATGTATGCTGCCGGACCCCATCTGTCCCGTGGGCCCCATGGGCATTGAACGGAGCGAGGAGTGTGATGTCATACCAGACCCTGATCACCGAGCTGGAGGACGGTGTTCTCACCGTCACCTTGAATCGCCCCGAACGGTTGAACGCATTCAGCAGTCGAATGGGCCAGGAACTGCTGGAGTGTCTCGAAGAGATCGACGCCAACGACGAGGTTCGCGTGGTGATCGTGACCGGTGCAGGGCGCGGCTTCTGCGCGGGAGCGGATCTCGGTGGCGGCAGCGGAACCTTCGACCACGGGGATCGCGAGGAGGCCTCGGCCCATCGCGACGGGGGCGGCATCATCACGCTTCGCATCTACGAGTGCCGCAAGCCTTTCATTGCCGCGATCAACGGTGCGTCGGTGGGTGTCGGTATCACCATGACCTTGCCCATGGACATCCGGATCGCCAGTGAAAAGGCGCGGTTCGGATTCGTCTTCTCCCGACGGGGAATCGTTCCCGAGGCGTGCAGCAGCTGGTTCCTGCCGCGCGTCGTGGGGATCAGCCAGGCGATGGAGTGGGTCGCCACCGGACGCCTGTTCGATGCCGACGAAGCGCTTCGGGGTGGGCTCGTCTCCCGCATCGTGCCACCCGATGAACTGCTTCCGACCGCGCGAGAGCTGGCAAGGGAGATCGTCGACAACACCAGTGCGGTGTCAGTGGCGCTCGCCCGTCAGATGCTGTGGAAGATGCTGGGCGAAAATCATCCCATGGCGGCTCACAAGGTCGACTCGCGTGCCATCTACTACATGGGGCAGTCGCCCGATGGCCACGAAGGTGTGAAGAGCTTCCTCGAAAAGCGACCCGCGAATTTCCAGATGAAGGTCTCGAAGGACATGCCGGACTTCTATCCCTGGTGGGAAGGTCCGAGCTTCGAATCGTGACGCTCCGGGGCCGTGGCCCGGGAGTCCGTGGCCCGAGAGGCCAGCACGATTCCGGCGAGCACGGTGATGCCACCCAGGATCTGGATCGGAGCGAGGGGCTCGGAGAGTAGCCACCAGCCCAGTAGTGACGTTCCGACGGGCTGCGCCAGCAGAACCACCGACGCCACGGTCGTCGGAACGAAGCGCAGCGCCCAGACGATGCCCAGCACGCCGCCGATCTGGGAGACGACGGCGGCGCCCGCCATGGCAAACCAGGACGAAGCCGGGAAGCCGCTGAACGGGTTGCCCATCAGGACGGCGTAGAGGCCGAGCACACCCGTTGCGCTGAGGCTCGACAGGTACAGCAAGGAAACAGCTTCGCCACTGCGACGTGCCGCCGTCATCAGCAGCAGGTATCCGGCGTAGAAGACGGCAGCGGTCAGCGCCATCAGGGCTCCGTTCCAGTCATCGAGATCCGAGCGAGAGAGGCCCAGCAGGATCGCGGAGCCGGCCAGGGCCAGGCCTGCACCGGAGACAAAGTGTGCATGCAGCCGTTGTCGAAGCACCAGCCACGAGAAGAGGCCCACGTAAACGGGTGTCGTGTTCACCAGCAGTGTCGCGGAGGCGACGCTGGTCTTGACGATCGAGGTTTGCCAGAGCGCCAGGTCGGTGCCAAAGCAGAGCCCCGAGGTGAGAGCCAGCAAGATATCGCGACGCGCGAGCCGCAGGCTTCGATGCAAGAGCAGGAACCAGACCGACAGAATTCCGGTCGCCATCAACATGCGGTAGAAGCCGGTCACGATGGGGGGCGCAGGCAGGGCGAGCCGCACGAAGATCGCTGCGAACGAAATGCCCGTCACTCCCGCCAGAAGGATCAGCACGACGCGGAACAAGACTCACTCCCGGATGCGATCGATCTTCAGTTCGATGCGGGATCAGGGTGGGGTGTGGCGTCATCCCGCGCAAGCTCGTGCGGCGCCATCCGGACGCTGGACCAGGGGGCGACGCCCGTATCCGGCCAGACGGTCTCGATGCCGAAGAGGTCGGCGAGCGCGCGCGGGATGCCTCGCAGGTCGGGAGTGCCACTCGAGCGACCCGGTTCGATGTCGCCGCCGCTGGCGATGAAGAGGGCGTAGGGCGAGTGCTCCATCGAGGTTCGGATGCCGTGGTCCGACATCACAACCAGGACGTCGTCTTGATCGAGCAGGGAGTCGATGCTGCCCAGTCGTGCGTCGAGATAGCGGTATATCTCGAAGAGCAGAGCGCGACCGTCATCTTGACCGCTGGCGACGGCCTGGGCGAAGTGCGCGTGGGTCAGGATGTCGAGGGGCTCGATCCGCATGGCGATCAGGTCGACGTCGCCCTTTTGGATCAGCTCTTCGACCGCATCGAATTCTGCGGCGATGGTGCGGATGTGCACCCGGTCCCGTTCGCGAGGGACGGCTGCGAGGTCGGGGAATCGTTTGCGCTCGCTCAGGAGAAGGTCGCGGGAGCTGGTGCCGAGAGTCAGGCGTCGTCGCTGTCCGTTGGGTCCGGTGATCTCGTTGTGTCGCCCCGCGTCGATTCCGCCGTGGGAGAAGAGCAGGTTGGCCGCCGACAACGGTCCGGCGCCGATCACCTGGAAGAAGTCGGCCTCTTCGGGAAGCAGCCACGACAGCGCTGCCAGCGGGTTGTCGCCTACAGACGCGAGCCCCGCCAACTCGACGCCGTAGCGGTGAACGAGTCCGATGAAGGACACGTTGGAGCGGCGCAGAGGCCACACCAGGGACTCGAGTGCGGCCGCGGTGAATGGAGGATCGCTCAACAGTACGGCCGAGTGACCGCGCTCGATCAGTCCCGAGATGACCGGCAGGTCGCCGCGGGTCCGCAGATACTGGGTGATCCGCCAATCGGCGCAATCGAGGACGAGGAGCGCGACCCGACGCCGCCCATCGGCGGGGCGCCGGGTTGCGACAACGAGCTTCGGGTCCAACGCCGCTCCGGGCTCGATACGAAGCCGGTGGGTGGTATCCGGACGCAGGGTCTGGGTTCCGGAAGCGACGGTTCGGCCCAGCGCATCGCGGAGCACCCAGCGTTGGGGAGCCAATCCGACGACCCGTTCCAGCAGCAGTGCTTCGTTTTCGACCAGGGGGTACGGTTCGTAGGCGGAGTCCAGCGGAGCGCCCGGATCTGGAGAGAGCCAAAGCGTCGCTCCCGGAACCGGGCGCGTCATTTCAATGCGCAGCATTGCACGACGCTGTTCGATCGGAAGAGCCGCCAGCTCGCGGTGGGCGGCCGATCGCAACAGCTCGTCCCTGGAGAGTCCCACCAGCTCGAAGCGCTCGCGACCATGATCGTACACCGCCAGGGATTCGTCGTGCCGACCGTCGTTGGCCAGTGTGAGGATCAAGCGGATCGTGATCTGTTCGGTCAGCCCATCGTCGGTCCTCTGATCGCCCGGGTCGTCGGCCAACGCGCTACGCAGCCGTTCCACGGTGGGAATGGGCGGGCTCTGGAGGCCGGTCAGGCTCAAGGTCAGTGCGAAGCGCGCCTGCAGCTCGCTGGGATCGCCGCCCCGCTCGAGCCAGCGTTCATAGGTCTGTTGGAGTGCGGACAAGTCGCCGGCGCTCGCCTGGGCCATGCCGCGATGCTCGTACCAGAGGCTCAGCGCGTCGCCGGCGCCCGGAGGGGGCTCCGATCCGAGCACCCGCAGGGCCTGGTCGAAGGCACCGCGCTGCAGGTGTCGTGTCGCGAGACTGACGCGCATGCGCACTGCGGCGACGCCTTCGGAGACGAGTCTCCGGGTCAATGCGCGGATCACCCGCTCCTCGTTTTCGACGGCACTGCGCGTCACGAGTTCGAGAAAGAAGATATCCGGGTCGGTCGGATACATGAGTCCGGCGCGACCCGCAAGGTTCGCGGCGTCGGCGGCACGACCCTCGTCGCGCCGGGTCTGGATCAGGTGGATCGACAGCGGCGCCGAAGGCGCCCAGCGGACGGTGGCGGGATCCGCGAGCACCTCGTCCATCAGCTCGGAACATTGATCGGCGGCGTCGGTGGCCAGCAGCGCGAAGCAGCGACACTCCGCAGCTGCCCGCCCGGTCTCGCTGGCGCCAACGTGCGGCTCGGTGAGCCGGAGGACCTCCTGCCAAGCTTCGTCCTCCACGGCATTGCACGCCCGCAGCACGATGAGCTGTCGTCCGGCTTGGCGCAGCGAGTACCCGCCGAACGCGAGGGCGAGCAGCAACAGACCCACCAGGAAGAACAGGTGTCGCCGCGAACCGGCCTGGACCGAGCCAACGCTCATGAGTCCTCCGCTGGCGTGAGCCATACCCGCACCAGAACGTCGACGCCGTTCACCTCGGGTTCAATCCGCAGTCGTCGCCACGGCAGGACGACCGTGGACGGGGGGTCGCCGATCGCGGTGGCGAGGCGCGCGTCCGCTTCGGCGAGTCGGTCGAGGTCGAGCCACACACCGCCGTGCTCGCCCAGGATGGCGGCGTCGGCGGCGTTCAGCGGGTCCTGTGGCTCCAGTGCGAGCCGCAGGCTTGCCGGGTTCCAGCCGACGACGATGGCCCGATCGGTGGCCAAGTAGCACGGCGCGAGTCCGGGCAGGACGTTCATGTCGAGCAGGCACGCACCCGTGGCGGGCCCGATGGCGAAGGGCGTTCGGGTGACCGGCCAGGTCTTGCGCAGGTCTTCGATGAAACGCTCCATGGCGGCCGTGGCCAGGCTGCGTTGCCCAAACCCCAGCGCCAGCGCCGCGCGGGTGAGTGCGCCCCGTCGGGTTGGCAGATAGAGGGCGCTCTCCCAGGTCCCGTCCAGGACGGCGCCGGAGAAGAGGGCGCTCTTCAAGCGAAACAGCTGGTCGGCCTGACTGCCCGATTCGACCAGACGTGCGATGTGGATGCCGCCCGCGGGCCGGAAGCGGGCGTGGAGCAGTCGTTCCCGGCGGCTCAAGATGCCGGGCCCGACCGGCTTGGCAGCCGGAATCAGCAGTCCGCCCAGAGCGTTGGCCTCGAGCCGGGGGAGGCGGGCTTCGATTTCGATCTCGCCGCTCGGGCTGTGACGCAGGCGGGCTTCGAGCGTGCCTCCGGTTTCGAGCGGCCAGGCAAGCGTGACGGGCCAGTCGGCCGTGAGCGGGGGGGGGCCACCTGTTTCGCTGCAGCGGAGACCTTCTCGGAGGGCGGCGAAGTCGCCCTTCGGCGCCCGGCTCTCGATGGCGTCACAGTCGGGAAGCGCTGCCAAAAGGGTCTGGGCCTCGCGGGCCAGCCGGGTTCCTTCGAGCCGGAGCATCGGGACGAGCAGCGTCGTCAGCGCCGACCGTTCGGCCGTGAGCCGGGCTCCTGTCTGCGGCAGCGGCTCTTTCTGCCCACAACCTGTGGAAGCGAGCCCCAGGATCAGGGCAGCGAGCGCCGAGCTCACGCGATTCATGTCTACCGGGCCCCCTCTTTTGCTCGCTCGACCTGATCTGTGTCTCAATTGGCGTTCGTCCGCCGCCGATATCCAGTATCGATGCAACGCGGTCGGCTCTTTACAGCGGGGGATGCCGTTTCGTCGGCTCCGTCTCTCGACGGCGTCGCCCGCCTCGCTCTGCCCGTGCTGTGGCTCGTGCTGGCGGCAGCCGTTGCCGTGGTGCTGCTCGAGAACCCCAAGACCCCGGTCTACGACCAGGCGGGCCTGGTGGAGGCCCGGCTCTGGGGTCCCTCCTACCCCGCACCGCCCCGTGCCTTCACCTCCCAGCTCGTCGTGATCGGCCTGCGCCCTTTCGTTCCCGATTCCGTCGAGCTTCACGAAGTACTCCGCGTCGCCGCCATGCTCTTCTGGGTTGGAGCCGCGGCCTGGCTTGGATCGCTGCTGCTGCGGGACCGGATCCATTTCGCCGTCTACGGTTTGCTGCTCTTCAGCTCTCAGTTTCCGTTCCTCTGGCTCTCGAGTGAGCTGCTGACGGGTGGCTGCCTGTTCCTGACCCTGGCTGCTGCGCTCTCGGGCGCGCCGGTCTGGCTGTTGGGAACCCTGCTGGCCCTGCTCGCCCTCTGCAAGATCGAGATGCTGCTGGTCTCGCTGGCGTTGGCCGGTTGGCTGGTATGGAAGGCACGAGACGAAGGGCGTGGACCTGCCGTCCACTTGCTGGGAAGCTTCGCTGTGGTGCTGGCCGTCCTGCTGGCCCCCGGGCTCGTGCTCATCGGGTGGAACTACTACTTCGAGTACGACGACGGGACGAGCCGCGGCTTCGCCACGTTCACCCAGCACTACGCATCGCTGGTGGCCCCGTTGCAACGCACGCCGGGTCCGAACCCCTGGCTGCAGCCCGAGGTCTACCTCCAGCGCGCCTTCCCGGGCGCGAATTCCATGAGCGACGTCGTCTTCGCCCCGGGACTGGCCTACCTCGATTTCGTCGCGCTCTCGGCTGCGCGCGGCATCCGCAAGATCGGCTGGCTGTTCTCCTGGGGCTGGCTGGCCGTTCCGGTCCTCGTCTGGGCCCGGCGTCGCGCGGGGGTCGGGCTGGACGACCGCGAACGCTTGTTGTGGATCAGCTTCATCGGCGTCATCCCGATGGTCCTGTTTGCCTATCCACACATTCGTTACTTCGCCCGCTACTACCCGCTCTTCTGGCTGCTGGTCGGTCTTGGCATCGAACGTCTCCAGCAGGCCGAGCCGTCTTCCGACGAGAAGGGGGGGCGACGTGCGTGTCTGGTGGCCGCATCGGGAGCCGTGTTGCTGGCCCTGATGTTGAACGGCCAACGGGTCTCCCACGGTCTTGCGTACGCGTCCGTGCTCTCCAGCTACTGGTTCCCGGACTGAGGAGGTGCGGGGATGAAGAAGCGGGTGGCGCTTCAGGCTTTCGTGTGGGTGGATTCTGCGAGGATTCAGACTGGCGGTTCGCTGTCAAGCGTTGGGCGGGGAACTCTGGACTGACGGAAATCGCGTGTTTCGACAGGACCTTGCAGCCCAGCACATCGAGGCTTCGCGTTACGCCGCCCAGCTCGACTGCTCCCTCGAGCACTTTCCGCGTGAGGACTTCCTGCTGATGCGCTTCGAAGATCTCCAGAGCGATCCCCTGACCGAGCTCCGGCGGATTTGCCTCTCTCTCTCTGGAGATCGACCCCGATTACGCATTCCCCCGGGTCGGTCGGCCCAGCGAAGCGTGGCCGAAGAGCTGGCTGGAGCGGGTTTCCGGGATGTTCCGCCGGTTGGGCCGCGCCCCCGTCCGTAGCGACCGGCTGGCCCAGGGCTACGGCGTCGACACGTCCCTCTGGCAGACCGATGCCAGAGCGCCAGGCGGGCTCCGGGCGTTTCCATCTCAACCGAAGCGTACAACCGACCGATACCTCGGAAGGTATGACGCGCGCGCATTTCACGACGAAGCCAAGCGGAAATGCTTCCGAATCGTCGCTCCCCATCACGGATGGCTGGGAGCGGCGTCGCAAGCGCAGCGTTCCGGATCGCTCGGAACACTTCCAGTCGCGTCGCATTCTCGGAATGCGCGTGGACGCGACCAGCTATGCCGAGACCAGTGATGCGATCTTCGATCTCGTGGCAGCCGACTCCGGTGGGATGGTGTGTTGCGCGACCACTCATATGGTCATGGAATGCTTCGACGACCCGAACCTGCTCCGAAAGGTCAACTCGTCCGATCGCGTCACGCCCGACGGTGTTTCCCTGCTCCGGGCGCTCGGCGCCCTGGGCGTCAAGCATGCGACCCGGGTCTACGGGCCCCTGCTGATGCTCGAACTGTGCGCGCGGGCGGCTGCGTCCGGAATTCCCGTTGGCTTCTACGGGGGGCGGCCCGAGGTGGTGGCGGCGGTTCAAGAGAAGATCCTGGAGTTGAATCCGGATCTGCACATCCCGTTCGCATGGAGTCCCCCGTTCCGTTCGCTGTCGTCCGACGAGGACACGCGGATCTGCGATGTCATCGAAGTCTCGGACGCCCTCATCCTGTTCGTGGGGCTTGGCTGTCCCAAGCAGGAGCTGTGGATGGCAGCCCATCGCGATCGGTTGTCCTGCGTCATGGTGGGCGTGGGCGCGGGATTCGACTTCGTTGCGGAGTCGAAGGCCCAGGCTCCCGGCTGGATGCAACGACTGGGCCTCGAGTGGTTGTTTCGTCTGGCGAGTGAACCGCGCAGGCTCTGGCGTCGGTACCTCATCGGCAATTCGCGATTTCTCTATCACTTCCTGTTGAGAGGGAATCCGAGCTGATGGCGAACAAGGCGCGCATCCTCGTCACCGGGGCCGGTGGCTTCATTGGACATCACCTCACCCGCGCCCTCAAGGCCGAAGGCCATTGGGTGCGCGGTGTCGATCTGAAGCAACCGGAGTTCGAATCGACCGGGGCCGACGAATTCGAGCTGCTCGATCTGCGTCGTTGGGAGAACTGCCAGAAGGCCACGCGCGACGTCGATCAGGTCTACAACCTGGCCGCCAACATGGGCGGTATCGGCTTCATCGAGAGCAACAAAGCCGTGATCATGCACGACAATGTGCTGATCAACATCCACATGCTCGAGGCGGCCAGGGAGAACGAGGTCGACCGCTATCTCTACACGTCGTCGGCCTGCATTTATCCCGGCGGTCTCCAGGACGACCCCGATGTGACGCCGCTCGAGGAAGACCAGGCGTATCCGGCGGATCCGGAAGACGGCTATGGCTGGGAGAAGCTCTTCTCGGAGCGGCAATGCCGTCACTACACCGAGGACTACGGACTCGAGACCCGGGTCGTCCGCTTCCACAACATCTTCGGCCCGCTCGGCACCTACGAAGGAGGGCGCGAGAAGTCGCCGGCCGCCATCTGCCGCAAGGTCGCGCTCGCCCAGGACAATGACGAGATCGAGATCTGGGGCGACGGCAAGCAGACCCGCTCCTACTGCTACATCGACGACTGTGTCGAGGGTCTGCAGCGTTTGATGGATTCGGACCACCGTGATCCTCTCAATCTCGGCCAGGACCGCATGCTCAGCATCGACGAGCTGGTCGACATCGTCTGCGAAATCGGCGGGAAGTCGTTGAAGAAACGCTACGACCTCGACAAGCCCACCGGTGTCCGCGGCCGGAACAGCGACAACAGCAGGCTGCGGAAGACGCTCGGCTGGGTGCCCCAGGTGACGCTCGAGCGGGGTCTCGAGCGGACCTACCGCTGGATCCGCGATCAGCTTCGCAAGCAGGGTCGGATCGATGACTGACCGGCACGAAACTCCCTATTCCAACGCGTCGCGGCGCAGCCAGCCGTTGCGCGTGGACGTCTGCATCGCCACCTACCGTCGCCCCGAGAGCCTGATGCGCCTGCTCGGTGGCATCGAGCAGCTGCGCTTCACGACCCACCGTCCCGAGCTGCGGGTCGTGGTGGTCGACAACGACGTCGACGAGTCAGCGCGCGCCGTCTGTGAAGGTGCGCGCGAATGGCTCACGGCGCCGCTCGTGTACGTGGTCGAGAAGCGCCGAGGCATCCCCCAGGCGCGCAACCGGGCGCTCTCGGTCTCGCTCGGCCAGGCGGACTTCGTGGCCCTGATCGACGACGACGAGGTTCCGGATCGTGATTGGCTCGCGGAGCTGTTGCGCGTCCAGCAGAACCGCAACGCCGATGCGGTGGCCGGACCCGTTCGCCCCGTGTTTCTGCCCGCAACGCCGAATTGGATCACACGCAGCCGCCTGTTCGACCTTCCGCGTCACACCACGGGCGCCCGTATCGGATACGCCTATACCCACAACGTCCTGGTGCGCTGCTCGTCGCTGGCCCAGATGGATCAACTCTTCGATGAACGGATGGCGCTCATCGGAGGCTCGGACTCGGAGTTCTTCGCGCGTTTTGCCGGCGCTGGTTTCCGCATCGTCTGGGCCGATCTCGCGATGGTGCGCGAATGGGTCCAGAGGGATCGCACCAACCGCCGCTGGCTCTTCCGGCGGTCCTGGCGCGTCGGTTGCTCCAGCGGCTGGATCGAACGCCGGCAGGAGCCGCGCAAGCACTCCGACCTGTGGATCGCCACCAATGCCTTCTGGTGCATCCTCAAGGGCGCTCTGCTCACCTTGCCGTCTTCCCTTCGCGGTTGCGGTGAGATCGTGAACGCGCTGCGCCTGGTGTGGTACGGGGCCGGGCGTCTCGCGTCGCTCGTCGATGTTACGTACAGCGAGTACGACCGGGTCGATCGGGAGTAGCGCTTTCTGATATGGACGCGGCACGGCAACGAACGTCCCCGCCAACGTCCGGCGTGTCTCCCACCACACCTCCTCGCGAAGCCTATCGACCCCTTGTAGGACGGAACTTTAGGCCCGCTGGCTGCTTGTTTTTGAGCCACGCCACCGGGCTGCGGCTGGCGACCCGGGTCGGGCGACCGGCGGGATCGGCTTTGCTCCGGATTTCGCGATCTTGCGCCATCGCTTGCCTCAAGCCGAGAGGCTTCGGAGCCGATTCACGATGAAGCCCCACTTGCCGGACGGATCCTGTCGATGACGCGTTTCGACCCCATCGCCCTGCGCCGCCTCCACATCAGCGTGGATTGCGGTCTGGTGGTGCTCGCATGGCTCGGTGCCTATTGGATCCGGCGCGGCCTGAACGACGTACTGGGCACTCCGATCAATTCCTTCGACGCCTACGTCGAGGTGTTGCCCATCGTGGTGGTGCCTTGGATCACGACTTGCTGGCTCTTCGGGATCTACCGCGCCTCGCGCATGCGGACCCTGGTCGACGAGCTCCAGACGCTGATGCGCGGCGTGGCCCTCGGACTGTTGGTGCTCGCCTCGATCAGCTTTTTCGTCAAGGAGATCCAGATCGGTCGCGCGGTCGTTCTGGCTTCCGCCGGTCTCAGCCTGGTGTTCCAGGGTGCGAGCCGCATCTTCTTCTACCGCGTCGGCGAGGCCATGCGTCGGCGCGGCGACCATGACGTCGCCACGCTGATCGTGGGCACCGGTGTCACGGCGATCCGGTTGCTCCAAAAACTCCAGGACCATCCAGAGATCGGCTATCGGGTGGTGGGGTTGATCGATGAGAGCGGAACAGCCGAGGAGAAGGACATCGCCGGCCATCCCGTGCTGGGAACGCTCGAAGACCTGCGGCGCATCGCCCGTGAGTTCTCGGTCCAGGAGATTTTCATCGCAGCTCCGGGCCTTGGGCACACCCGGATGCTCTCGCTGGTACTCGAGTGCGAGGACCTCGGCATTACCTTCCGCGTGGTGACCAATCTCTTCGAAGTGTTGACGGCGGGTTCGCCGCTCGATCTCGTCGACGATCTTCCCGTGGTCCGGCTCGGTCGTCAGAAGGCCCACGCACTTTACGAGCCGCTGAAGCGCTTGATGGACATCGGTGGTGTGGTGGCTTCCCTGCTGCTGGTGGGGCCGCTGATGCTCTGGTGTGCGAGGCGCATCCGCAAGGAGAGTTCGGGGCCGGCGCTGTTCGTGCAGGACCGGGTAGGCCGCGACGGTCGCGTCTTTCGAATGTACAAGTTCCGGACCATGTTCGCGGACGCCGACCCCTATGCGCTAGCACCCCAGGACAAGTTGGATGCGCGCATCACGCCCTTCGGTCGATGGCTCCGGGCGACCAGCATCGATGAGCTTCCCCAGATCCTGAACGTGTCGCGTGGCGAGATGTCGTGGGTCGGCCCGCGGCCCGAGATGCCGTTCATCGTCGATACCTACGACGAGTGGCAGCGGCGCCGCCTGACCGTGAAGCCGGGGATCACCGGGATGTGGCAGATCCTGGGACGCAAGGATCTGCCCCTCCACGAGAACCTCCAATACGACTTCTACTACATCCGAAACCGTTCGTTGGCTCTGGACCTGTCCATCATCATTCGAACGATGGGCGCTGTGTTCGCCCGACGTGGAGCGTTCTAGTCCGTGGGGTTCGACGTCAGCGTCTGTGTTGCGACCTTCCGCCGGCCCGAGGGGCTCGCCCGACTGCTCGATAGCCTGGGGCGGATGAAGCTTCCCCACGACATGACGGCAGAGGTGGTCGTGGTCGACAACGATCCCGACGCTTCGGCGGCGCCGCTCAAGCAGCGCTATCGCGACTTCCCGCTGCCCATTACGTGGATCCACGAGTCGGAACCGAACATCTCGGTGGCCCGAAACCGCAGCGTGGAAGCGGCTCGCGGCGACTGGGTCGCGTTCGTCGACGACGACGAAGTGGTCGATGAAGACTGGCTTGCCGCGTACTGGAAGCGACAGGCCGACGACGATTCCGACGGCTACTGCGGCCCGGTTCCAATCCAGCTCGAGGAGGTAGTGGAACCGTGGCTGGATCCAGCGGAGTTTTTCTTCCGCCCGACCTATCCGACTGGAACCGAGCTGAGCCTCCAACACGTGAAGACCTCAAACGCATTCGTGGCGCGCCGTCTGTTCGATGCCGAGACCGGCCGACAGTTCGATCCATTCTATGGACGCATCGGGGGGGAGGACACTGATTTTTTCGGACGTCTACTCGAGGACGGGGTGCGCTTGACCTGGTGCGACGAGGCCCGCGTTACCGAGTTCTATCCTGCCGAACGCTGCACGTTCCGGTTCCTGCTGAAACGCTGCTTTGCGTCCGGTGTGAATCTGGTGCACTTCGAGCTGCGGGGTCGGAGTCGCGGCAGCCGGGCCGTCGTCCTGGTGCGCACGTTGTATCGACTCGCCGGTTGCCTCGCTCTGCTTCCTGTCGCCGCCTGCCGGGGTCGGGTGGCGGGGGCCAAGATGGGGTTGAGGCTCACGCTGCAGATCGGCCGCGTCTGGGGGCTCTACGGGTACCGTTGCGAGCAGTACGGGAGCGACTGATGCGAATCGCGGTGTTCCACAATCGTTACATTCACCGCGGTGGAGAGGACGCGGCCGTCGATCTCGACGTGGAGCTGCTTCTCAAGGCGGGTCACGACGTGCGGCTCTTTGCGGTCGACAGTCGCGAGCTCGGAACCGTGACCGACCGGATGCGAGCCGGCGCCAACGCCCGCTGGAACGGCGCCATCGTCGCTCGCGTCAAGCGCTTCCTGGCAGACCATCCGGCCGAAGTGGGTCACGTTCACAACTTCTTCCCGATCCTGACGCCGGCCGTGCACTTCACCCTGCACCGCGCCGGTATTCCCGTGGTGCAGTCGCTCCACAACTACCGGCTCTTCTGCGCCAACGGATTGTTCCTGCGGGATGGACGGCCCTGTGAGGACTGCGTCACGCGCGGACCCTGGAATGCAGTGCGTTACGGTTGCTATCGGGATTCGCGTCTGCAGACGGCTCTGTGGGCCGACGCGACGGCCCACCATCGTCGCCGTGGAACCTGGAACGATCTGGTCGATCGGTTCATCACGCCGGGAGACTTCGCCCGTCGGAAGCTCGCGGCGGCGGGACTTCCCGAGGATCGCATCGTGGTTCGACCGAACCCCGTGCTCGACCCCGGCGAGCCCCGTTTCGGCGGCCGGGGTGCCGTGTACGTGGGTCGTCTATCGCCGGAAAAGGGCGTGTGGCTGCTGCTCGACGCGTGGCGACGCCTGGGCGGTGCCCCGCTCTGCATCGTGGGAACCGGTCCCGAGGAGGAGGCGATGCGTGCGGCGGCGACCGACCTCCCCAACATTCGCTTCACCGGGCTGCTCTCACCCGAAGCCGTGCGCAAGGAGCTCGCCCAGGCGAGCTTTGCCGTCATCCCTTCGCTCTCGTACGAGATTGCACCGCTGGTGGCGTCCGAGGCCATGGCCGCCGGCCGGCCCGTGGTGGCAGCGCATCCGACGGCGCTCACCGACATCGTCGACGACGGCCGTACCGGACTGCACTTCCGGGTTGGCGACGCCGAGAGTCTCGCCCAGGCGTGTCGTCGTCTCCTCACGGATTCCGATGAAGCGGTTGCGATGGGTCGGGAAGCGCGCCAGGTCTACGAGGAGCGATTCGCTCCGGATCGTTGCCTGGATGCGCTGCTATCGATCTACCAGGAGCTCATCGACGGACGCAGCCGGCGTCAGCGATAGAAGGCTGCGGATGCGGGTCCGGGAAGATCCTTGAGCGCCAGCACCAACAAACCCGCCGGGACGTCCACTTCGAACTCGATCTCCAGGATTCCGCTCTCGAGGGAGACGATCTCGCCGGCGGCTATCGGGCGGCCTCCGATGACGACGGGGATCGGGTCGCCGATCGGCAGCCATCGGTACCGGCCCGGCACCACGAGTTCGATCTGGGTGTGCTCGCCGCTTCGACCTTCGAGTTTACGGCCCGCCACGAAGACGGATCCCCGATAGGGCTGGTAGTTGTCGGCCCAGAAACGACGCACTTCGATGGGAAACTGGTTCAGCCGGAACGACTGGAGCATGAACGCGATCGGCTTGCGACGGAAGATGCCGATCAGGCGCTTCGTGTGGTCTTCGCGGCTAGCGCCGGCGAAGTCCTGGTAGAGGTGCTGGGAGAAGTAGGTTCGGACCGGTTGGATTCCCGCCTGGCAGAAGAGGCCGCTCTCGGGGTGGAAGCCAGCGACGTCGCGCTCGAAGTTGCGGTGCACGAAAGCGAGGCTCTCGCGCTGCACGGATTGGGTGTCCGAGAGCAGGAAGCCCATCTGCATCACGGCGGGCGCCGCTAGGACCAACCAGAAGCCTCCGACGATGACGCGTCGAGGGCGCTCGGCGCTCGGGAGCACGATGCGTCGCAGCGGTTCCGCGGCGATTGCGAAGGCCACCGCCGGGAAGAGTCCCAGGGTCATCCAGAAGTATGAGAAGGCCGCGGCGTGGAACAGCGCGACCCCCACGCCGAGCAGCAGTGCCGCCCAGGCGAGGCCGAGGCGGACGCGGTCGTTGTGCCCGTCTCGCAGCGCGTGCACCGTGGCCAGTGCGAGCGCCACGGTGAGCGCCAGGTGGGGAATCAGCTGGGGCAGCAGCTCGCGGTACTTCGAGAAGCCGATCGTGTTCCGGTAGTACTCGAACAACGAAAAGCCGGCGTCGAGCGTGGTCATGGTGACCGGCGCGTGCGCCGGGGAGGCCGGGGGAACCTCGAATGCCTGGGCTGTGAAGGCACGGAAGGCGAGCAGGACGGCAGCGATGCCGAGTCCAACCGCGGCGGCTCGAATGCCTTCGCGGACCGGGCGCCATTCGCGCAGCATCAAGAGTTGACCGACGCTGACCAGACCGACCAGCGCCGCCGTGTACACGAGCTTCTGGGAGCCGAGGACGCCCGCCCCGAGACACGCGCCCGCCAACAGGGCCAGTGCCGGGCGTCGACGCGAACGGAGCAGCAGGGCACCGCCCCATGTGCCGCCGAGTCCCGCGAGCTGATCGGTTCGTACCTCGATGGACGAGTCGAGAAATGCGGGGACCAGTCCGAGCAGACAGACTCCCAGGGCGGCGTCGCGCCAACGCGTCGCACTTTCGGGCACCAGTTCCGCAATCCAGACGGCCAGGCCGGCCAACCACAGGACGGTGATCAACGTCCAGAGCAGTCGCGCGTTGCGGATGACCGTTGTCTCATCGTCGCACTCGGCCAGGAAGGGCAGCAGCATCACCACGGCGAGTCCGGGGCGACCGCCGGTGACCAAAGTCCCGGTCACCTCCGTGATGTCTACGGCGTGGAACAGGGCGAACTCGTCCCAGTTGATGTTGGAGGTGAAGACGGCGCCGACGCGGAGGGCGAGGACGAGCATCAACGCGGCGGCGACCCAGCAACGGGACGATCCGCGATGGCTGTCGACCTGCGTTTCCGTCAGGCTCATGGCCCCTCGTCTATCGGGCGGAAAAACCCGAAGCTTGAGAGGGTGATGGAGCGGACTGTTGCGTGTGGAGACTAGTCTGTCGAGACGGGGGCTGTGAGCGAGTTGGTGACACCGGCACGACGCACCGGGTAGAAGAGAGTCGCCCCGGAGCTGCTGATGGCGATGCGGCCTTGAGTCTCGACCGCGACGCGAACGCCCTTGGGAATCCAGGCGCGCACGCTGATGCGGGGACCGACCCTGAGCCAGTCGACCCAGAGTTCGGTCTTCGAGGTGAGCCGCCAGAGGTTGCCAGCGTCGACGAGTTCGAAGCCGACGCCGTCGGCGCCCCGGGCGCTGGCCTCGATGCGAAGCTCCGTAGCGAGGACCTCGATCAGCTCGACGTCACCCCGGTCCAGGCGGATCTCTAGGGTCCCTCCGCTGCCGACCTTCAGCGTCCGCAGGAACCCGTCGGCGTTGGCCGCCCCTGGCTGCCCGAGCAGTGGGGCGGCCAAGGCAAGCACCGGCAGCATGGACCGCTTGGGAAATCGCCAACGCATGACGAAGGACTGCTCAGAGCAAGGGATGTGCCATTCTCATCGAGCTCGGATCGGGGCCCGTAGCTGCATTTCCTGGTGTTTCGGGCGTTTTCGGTTGATGTGGCCCGCAGCCTCAGGCTGCAGACCAGCTCGCCAGCCGCAACCGGATGAGGCACCTTGAGGGTCGGAACGTGATCGTCGAAACCAGCTGTGGACGGGTCGAAGGACGCCGGATCGAAGGCCTCGGGGTCTTTCGCGGCATTCCGTTTGCGGCGACCACGGCTGGGGAAGGCCGCTGGCGTGCGCCCCGGCCGGTCGAGCCCTGGACCGGCGCGCGCCCGGCGCTCGAGCCCGGACCGATGGCGCCGCAACGGCCGGGGGTTATGGCCGGATTCCTGGCGGCAGGGGATTGGCCGACCGGCGAGGCTTGCCTCAGTCTCGACGTGTGGACGCCGGGCGCCGACGGCGGTCGCCGTCCGGTGATGGTCTGGATCCATGGCGGCGGGTTCATCACCGGATCCGGCGCGCTTCCGGTGTACGACGGGAGTCTGCTGGCCCGTGAAGGCGACGTGGTCGTCGTCACGCTCAGCTATCGGCTCGGTGCACTGGGCTTCCTGCACCTGCCGGAGTTGGCGGAAGAGGGCGGAGCGACGGGCAACTTCGGCCTGCTCGATCAGATCGCGGCCCTCGAATGGGTTCGGGAGAACATCGACCGCTTCGGCGGCGACCCGGATCGCGTCACGCTCTTCGCCCAGTCAGCGGGGGCCATGTGCGCGGGCGCCCTGTTGTCGGCGCCCCGCGCTCGCGACCGCTTCGCACGGCTGATCCTCCAGAGTGGCGCCGCCCAGAATGTCCACGTGCCCGAGACCGCCCAGCGGGTTCGCGAATTCTTCTGCGAAGCCGCCGGCGTGACCGCCGCCCCCGGGCCTGACACGGTGGCGCGACTGCGGGCGCTACCCACCGACGCCGTGCTGGAAGCGCAGGCCCGCACGATCGAAGCACTGCGCGCCGAGATCGCCGAGCCGGCGTTCCAGCCGGTGGTCGACGGAGACCTGCTTCCGACGCTCCCGAGGCTTGCGATCGAGCGGGCCGAGGTGTCGTCGGTTCCCTTGCTCGTCGGAACGAATCGGGACGAGTGGAAGTTCTATGGGCTCGGGGACCCGAAGGCGGCTCTGCTCGACGACGCGGGGCTGCTGCGCCGCTTCCGGCGCGGTCTTCCGGGTGAGGACGCGAGCGGTCGCGCGTGGGCGGAGCGCGTCGTCCAGGTCTATCGGGAGGCGCGGGATGGCCGCGCCAGCGTCGAGGCGCGCGAACTCTGGTTCGCCATCCAGACGGATCGGTGGTTCCGTTTTCCGGCGATGCGCCTGGCCGAACGCCACGCGCTCCATCAGCCCGACACCCACGCCTATCTGTTCACGTGGTCGACGCCGGCGATGAACGGGATGCTCGGTTCGTGCCACTCTCTCGAGATTCCCTTCGTATTTGGGAGCGTCGGACATCCGAGCCTGCAGGCCATTGTTCCGTCCGAACCGGGCGTGAACGAGCTTTCCCGCCGGATGCGTGACACCTGGCTGCGGTTCGCTGGCGGCGACGCGCCCGACTGGCCCGCCTATGAGCGCGAACGCCGGGCCACCATGTTGTTCGGGGACACATGCGGCGTCGAGCTCGCACCGGCTGAACCCGAACGCGCCTTCTGGGAAGAGATCGTGGACCAGGTCGGGTGAGAGCCGTTCTCTGGACAGTGGTTATCATGCAGTCATGATCGGCTGGCTCGTTTTCGGAGCGGCATTGGGTTATGGGCTCACGCGCGTATTCGCGGGCTACCCGCCGCCGCCGCGCCCCTTCAAGGTCTTGAACCGTCGCGAGGTTGCACTGCTCACGGCGGCCGCGAACGCGACCTTTCCGGCCGGAGGCGCGGTGCCTCCGTCCGGCGGTGAGGCCGACATCACGGGCTACACGGACCGCTGGCTGGCCGTTCTCCACGGACGGATCCTGGTGTTGATGCGCCTGCTCTTCTTTCTGATCGAGCACGCAACCCTGTTCTTTCCCGCACCGGGGCGACGCGGCCGGCGGCGCTTCTCATCGCTCTCGTCGGATCAGCAAGTCGCAGTGCTCGAGGGCTGGCGCACCAGCAGCCTCTACCCGCGCCGCATGGTCTTCGCGAGCTTGCGGGCCATCCTGACCATGGGCTACTTCGCCCACCCGCCCGTGCTTCGGCAGCTGCGGCTCGCGCCTCTCGACCTCGAGACGCCCGTCTGTGCGGCCGACCTCTTGTACCCGTCGATCGGCCGCACGCCCGGTACGATCCGGTACGGTCTCGATGACATCACGCCGCCCAGCGACGGGGTTCCCGTCGATCTCGACGGCCCGGTCCATCCCCGTTACGCCGAGGATAGGTCGTGAGCAATCCGGTTTCCGAACTCCGAGCCGACGAGGGCGCGGTGCGTGTCTTCGCTCAGTACGAGCGCGATTTCACCGAGGAGGCCGACGTCGTCGTCGTGGGCTCGGGTCCCGGCGGCGCAGTGGTCGCCAAACAGCTCGCCGAGGTCGGATGGCGCGTGGTTCTGATCGAGGAGGGCCCTCCCTTCACACCCGACGACTTTGAGCTCGACGGCTCCATTTCGATGGCCCGCACCATGCGCGAGGGCGGTCTGCGCACCACCCAGGGAACCTTCATGCCGACCATGCAGGCCATCTGCGTCGGCGGAGGTTCTCTGGTGAACTCTGCGATCTGCGTGCGCGCGCCTGAATTCGTACTCGACGAGTGGTGCAACAGCTACCAGCTCGAGCAGACGACGCGGGCTGACCTCGATCCGCACTACGACGCCGTCGGTGAGTTCCTGGGCATCGCGCCCACGCCCGAGCGGGTGCTGGGCAAGCGCAACACGCTCTTCCGCAAGGGGTGCGATGCGCTCGGCTACACCTCGGAACCGATCTCGCGCAACGTGCGCGGTTGCCGCGGCAGTGGCGAATGTTTCACCGGATGCCGGTCGCGGGCGAAGCAGTCGATGGACATCACCTACGTACCGGCGGCCATTCGTGACGGCGCTCTGGTCCTCACTTCGGCGCGCGTCGAGCACGTGATCACGGACGGCAAGCGCGCCACAGGTGTCGAGGGTCGGATCGTTGCGCCCTTCTCAGGCAAGACGAGCCATCGCTTCCGGGTCGACGCGAAGGTCGTGGTGCTCGCCGCCGGTTGCATGGCCACTCCGCTGATCCTGATGAAGAGCGGCGACCTGGCCAACCGGTCGGGGCAGGTGGGTCGGAATCTCCGTTTCCACCCGGGCGTTGCCATCACGGGCTTCTTCGAGGAGGTCGTGGACCCGGCCTTCGGCGCCACCCAGGGCTACCATTCCCTCCAATTCCTGCGAGACGGCTACAAGCTTGAGACCCTCTGGGCTCCGCCCGCCATCTTGGCCGTCCGCATGCCGGGCTCCGGCCACGAATTGAAGCAGCGCCTGGCTCAGGCCCGCCACTGCGCCGTCTGGGACGCCATCACGAGCTGCAACCGCTCGATCGGGAGGGTCAAGATCCGACGCGGCAGCCCGAACCCCGATCTGATCTGGCACCTGGACCCCGGCGACGTGAAGATCCTGGCGCATTCCCTCTACACCCTGGCCGAGATCTTCTTCGCGGCCGGCGCCCACACCATTGTCCCGGGTGTGCATGGGATTCCGGACGAGATCAAGAGTCTCGACGAGGCGCAGATCCTGCGCAACAAGCGCTTCCACCCTGGCGATTTCGTGACGGGGGGCAACCACAGCTTCTGCACCACCCGCATGCACGGCGACCCGGCGCGGGGCGTCGTCGATGAGTTCGGCCGTTGCCATGACATGGAAAATCTCTACATCGCTGACACGGGGGTGTATCCCCAGTGCCCTTCGGTGAACCCGATGTGGACCGGAATGGCCCTGGCGCACCGCACTGCGGGTGTGATCGCCGCCGAACACTGAGGGTTTCCCTCGGCCGTCCGGAACGATTCGCCCGGATCTCCAGGGGGTCTCCCGTGGCGACGTCGCTGCTGGGCGCGACCCGGCGGCAACCCTTGCCTTCATGCCCGCTCTCCATCTGCCGATAAGCCCGGAGTCAAGCAGTCGCTCGATGCGGCTGGGGGGGATCCATGAAGTTCTTGCTGGCGCTGGTTCTCGGGGCGGTCCTGGCGGCGCCGGGGATCGCGACGGCCCAGTCGCTGACGGACGACCAGGCCGAAGATCTGCGACGGGTCGCCATGAGCGCACATCCCGCTGAATGCTCCCAGTTGAAGCGCCGCATCGGCCACTTCAAGGGCATGCAGCAACGTGCCCAGATTCTCCAGCATCAGCAGTGGATCGAGAAGATGGGCACCCAGGTCTCTCATCTCGAGGGCATCCAGGCAGCTCGCTGCCCCAAGGATGTCGCCGTCGACACTACCGGTCGCGCGATCAACGCCTTGCTGAAGCTGGCGGCCAAGGCGGCCCTCACCTACTTCACGTTCGGCGCTGCCGGCTTCTGATCCCCAACCGGGAGTAGAGCGCCGACGCTGATCCAATCCGCGGAGAGGCTGTCGAAGACATGTCGCTCTACCCGCTGGTCCCCCTGCTCGCGTGCATCATTTGTGCCGTGGTCGCGATGGGCATCTTTGCCCTTGATGGTCGGCGGCCGGAGAATCGTCTGGCCGCCCTGATGCTGCTGGGACCCGCCATCTGGTCCTTCTGTGAGGTCATGTGGGCCGTCCAGGACGACGCGGAATCGGCGATGTTCTGGATGAAGATGTCGAGCCTGGGCTGGGCGTGGCTCGCTCCGGTGGCCCTTCACTTCTTCCTCGATCTGATGGCGGTCCCGGCTCCAAAGCTCCGGCGCGCACTGCCCGTCCTGTACGGCCTGTCGTTGCTGACCGTCGTCGTCGACATCGCGACTCCGTGGTTCCACCTGGAGACCGTCAAGACCAGTTGGGGTTGGGCCTACACCTTGGGTCCTGCGCTGCCCATTTTCTACGCGTTCTCGATCATGTGCATCGGATCTGCGGCGCGAATCGTCTGGGTGTCGCTGCGCCGCTCGGGAGCGACGGCAGAGTACGTCCAGGCGAGATGGGTCAGCATCGCGCTGATCGTACCCCTGGTCGTCGTGTCGATCGGAGATGCGTTGCTTCCCTATCTGGGAATCCAGATTCCGCGGGTCGGAACCCTTTCATCCGCGCTGCTCGGCATCGTGATCCTGTGGACGTTCCAGCGCTACGGCTACGCGTTGCTGGCGCCGGGGTCGTATATGTCAGAGATCCTGGAGACACTGCCGGACGGCGTTGCCATGGTGCATCTGGACGGGCGGCTCCGCAGCGCAAACGGTGCTCTACTCCGCCTGTTGGCTGCGCGGCCCGAACAGATTGCCGGCCTGCGACTGACCGATCATCTGAGCGAGCCGATCCATCCGACCGACCAACCCTTGGAGCGACAGTGCGACCTGCGCACCCTGACAGGTGATCACACGCCGGTCGCCATCTCCTCGACGCTGCTGCGAGGCCGGCTCGGCGCTCCGATCGGTCTCGTCGTGGTGATCCGCGACCTGAACGAAGTCGAAGCGCTACGCGACCGTCTACTCCTATCGGGGCGGCTCGCCGCAGTCGGTGAACTGGCGGCCGGGATCGCCCACGAGATCAACAACCCGCTGGCATACGTCCGGTCCAACATCGTCCTGCTGCGCCAACACTGGCTGACTATGGGCGACCGGCTCGACAAGGCCGGCATCCGGAGTCAGTCGGAGAGCCTGCTCGTCGAAGGCGAGGAGCTGATCGAGGAGTCGATCGAAGGCGTGGACCGGGCCGCAGCGATCGTGCGCGACGTTCGCGGCCTTGCCCACGGCGGCAAGCGCAAACGCACCGATGCGGATCTCAACGACTTGTTGGAGGGCGTGCTTCGCATTGTGGCACCCCAGCTTCGCGGCCGTATCGAGGTCGAGACGGACTTCCGCGACGTGCCCTACGTTTACGGTGCTCCCCAGGAACTTCAGCAGATCTTCCTGAACCTGATCCTGAATGCCTCTCAGGCCATCGATGAGCGCGGAACCATGAAAATTTCGACCGAACACACGGGCGACATGGTGGTTGTCCACGTCGAGGACGATGGCTGCGGCATCGGCCCTGAGATTCGCGACCGCATCTTCGATCCGTTCTTCACGACCAAGGTGGTGGGCGAGGGCACTGGACTGGGGCTGGGAATCGCCTACGGCATCGTCAAGAATCACGGTGGCGACATCATCGTCGAATCCGAGCCGGGCCGTGGAACCCGCTTCAGCGTGCACCTGCCGGCGGTGACGGATACACTCGACGCCTTCTGATTCATTCGAACCGGAGGCCCCCCGTGATTCTCTACGACAGCGTTCATGCACCCAATCCCCGTCGCGTCCGGTTCTTCCTGGCTGAGAAGGGCGTGGAGGTCCCGGTCCAGCCGGTGGACATCGGCAGCGCCGAGAACCGCAAGCCGGAGTTTCTCGAGAAGAACGAGCTGGGCGGTCTGCCTGTGCTCGAGCTCGACGACGGCAGCTTTATTGCCGAGTCGGTGGCGATCTGTCGCTACTTCGAGGAGACGAATCCCGAGCCCCCGTTGATGGGCGTCGACGCAGCCGATCGTGCCCGCGTCGAGATGTGGAACCGCCGCATGGAGTCCGAGATCTTCAACATCGTCACTGGCGCGTTCCGCAATACCCACGACTTTTTCAAGGGCCGGATCACCCAGGTTCCCGCGTGGGGCGAGCAGTGCAAGGAGTGGGCGCCCAAGAAGCTCGAGTGGCTTGACGGCGCGCTGGCCGATCGCCCGTTCGTCGCCGGTGAACGGTTTACGATCGCCGATATCACCGCGCTCTGCGCCATCGACTTCGGCCGGGTCATCGGACTGCAGGTACAGGCAGAGCAGAAGAACCTCACCCGCTGGTACGAGGCGGTCTCTTCGCGTCCCAGCAGCAAGGCCTGAAGACCCATATGAAGCAGAGAAGACTGGGCCGGACCGCCATCAATGTTTCGGAGATCTGCCTTGGGACGATGACCTTCGGCAGCATGGCCGACGAGACCGAGAGCCTCGACTGTCTCGACAAGGCCTTCGATGCCGGCGTCAATTTCATCGACATCGCCGAGATCTACCCGGTGCCCCCGGATCGGAAATACGCCGGACGCAGCGAGGAGATCTGCGGCAAGTGGCTGGCCAACCGCTCGCGGGACGCGGTGATCATCGCGAGCAAGGTGGCCGGTCCGACCGGCGGCTGGTTCCAGGGGCCCGTGCGCGAGGGCAACACCGGCCTCGACCGGCACAACATCGAGCGAGCCGTCGAAGCGAGTCTCCAGCGTCTCGGCACGGATTACATCGACCTCTACCAGACCCACTGGCCCGATCCCGGGCTTCCTTACGACGAGACCCTGGAAGCCCTCGACCGCATGGTGGAGCAGGGGAAGGTGCGGGCGGTCGGTTGCAGCAACGAATCGGCCTATGGGCTGACGAAGAGCCTGTGGGCGTCGGACCGCTTGGGGTCCGTCCGCTATGAGACGATCCAGAACAACTACAGCCTGTTGAACCGGCGCTTCGAGGACGAGCTGTCGAACGTGTGCCGCCGTGAGAAGGTGAGCCTGCTGGCCTACAGCCCGATCGCGGGTGGCGTTCTTTCCGGGAAGTACAAGGACGGCGCCTTTCCCGATGGTGCCCGCTTCACGGTCTACAAGGATCACTCGCCGCGCACGAAGGTGATGATCCAGCGTTTCCTGGGCGACCGGGCGCGGGAGATGACCGACCGGGTGCACGAGATCGCCGCCGGGTGCGAGATGGACCCGGTGACGTTCTCGGTGGCGTGGACGCTCACCAAGAAGTTCGTGGGCTCCTGCATCATCGGCGTCACCCATCCCGACCAGCTTGACGTACACCTTGCTGCAGGAGAGGCGACGATTCCCGATGAAGCGATTCAGGCTTGTGACAGGCTCGCGCGTGAGATTCCGTATCCCCTCGGCTAGCCGGCTCTCGCTCGCGGCAGCATGGGTGCTGGCGCTGCTCGTGATGCCCATCTCCGCGGGCGCCGGACGCGGCGCCGACGGCAAGTTCGAGAAGCGCGAGTCGTCCCACTTCGTCCTGTTCCAAGATGTGGACATTGACCAGAGCAGCGGACTGCGGGGATCGCGTCGCTTCGAGCAGCAGGTGTTGGCCGAACTCGAGCGGGCCTACCAGGCTCTCGACCGTCTGCTGGGGCTGCGGCCGCCTCACAAGATCCAGGTCGTGATCTACGATCCCGGCATCTTCGACGCCCAATTCGCGGGGTTGTTCCGGTTTCAGGCCGCTGGCTTCTACCACGGAGTGGTCCGGATTCGCGGTTTCACCCAGGTCACCGTGCAGCTCGCCCGGGTGCTCCACCACGAGCTCGCCCACGCCGCCTTCGACGCGGCGGCACCCTCGCTGGTCCTGCCCGCTTGGCTGAACGAAGGTGTGGCCGAGTGGTTCGGGGCGCGGGCCGACGGCAAACGCCATCTGGATCGACGCCAGCTCTCGATCCTGGGATACGCCGCTCAGCAGCAGCAGCTGCTTCCACTGAGCGTGCTGAGCGCAGCCAGCTTTAGCGGGATGGGGCCCGGTGCGGCCACCCTGGCCTACCTCCAGTCCTACGGGATGATCGAGTATCTCGCCCGGAACTACGGCGATGGTTCGATTCGGAAGTTCTGCCTGGCCGTCGTTCGCAGCCGCGACATCGAACGAAGCCTGCGCCGTACGTTCCGGATTGGCGTTGCAGATCTCGAGGCCCGGTTTTTCTTGGAGCTATGATGGAACGAACACGGATCGATTTCGCAGTCCTGCTGATCGTACTCGTCAGCGGCTGCTTCGGTCCGGATCACTACCAAGTCCGCGGCATCGTGCGCGACCTGCAGCGCGAGTATTCCCAGGTCCTGATCGAGCACGAGGACATCCCGGGCCTCATGCCGGCCATGACCATGAACTTCGACCTGGCCGACCCGGTCATGCTCGACGAACTCGCCCGGGGCCAGATCATCGAGTTCGAGCTCGAATTCGACGGGCACAGCTATCGGGTGATCGACGTCGAGGTGCTGGGCTTCGTCGGCGACAGCGACGCTCCGACCCTGGACGGGATCGTGACGACGCTGGACCCCGCGCCACCCTTCGAGTTGACGGACCAGAACGGTCGATCGGTGAACCTGGCCTCCCTCGCCGGCAAGACCGTGCTGCTCGACTTCATCTACACCCAGTGCCCCGGACCGTGTCCGACCCAGACCGCGCGCAACGTGGCCGTGCAGCGCAAGCTGCCACCGGAAGCGCGGCTCAACGTCTGGTTCGTGTCGATCAGCATCGATCCCCGCAACGATGATCCGAAGGCGTTGCGGGCCTATGCCGAAGCGCTCGGGGTCGATCAGTCGGGCTGGTCTTTTCTGACGGGCGACGTCGAGACGGTCGAGGGCGTGGTGCAGAGCTACGGTGCTCCGGGCGTGCGAGCTGAAGACGGCAGCATTGCCCACGTGCTTGCGACCTTCCTGATCGACGGCGAGGGCCGCGTGGTCGAACGCTATGTGGGGGGTGGCGACACCGCGGCCGACGTGGCTCGCGACATGGCGCGGGTCGCCGGCTCGTGAGCCGGATTTCGGACGTCATCGTCGTCGGGGGCGGCGTCATCGGGTGCGCGTCGGCGTGGTTCCTGGCTCGAGAGGGCCTGTCGGTGACGCTGCTCGAGCGTGGCCAGCTGGCCGAGCGTGCCTCGGGCGCCAATGCAGGCATGCTGCTGCCGTTCGGTGAGACCAATCTGGGGGGTCCGTTTCTCGCCTGGGCGCTTCGCAGTCTGGCCCTTTTTCCGGAGCTTTGCGCCGAGCTCCGCCAGCGCAGCGGTATCGATCCCGAGCTCGAAGCTTCGGGCGCCCTGCACGTAGCGTTCGATGCAGAGGCGGCGCTGCACCTGCGCGCGAAGGCCGAGCGTTTCGCCGAACACGGTCTTCGCTGGCTCGATGGCGACGATTTGAGATCGCAAGAGTCGTCCCTCGCGCGGGAGCTGGTGGGCGGCGTCTGGTCGCCGCTCGAAGCGCACGTTCGTCCACCGCTGCTGACGCGTGCGCTCGCGGCGGCGGCCGCTGATCTCGGCGCCCACATCGAACGCGGTGTCACAGTGACGGCGATCCGGTCTGTTGGCCGACGCGTGGTCGGTGTCGAGACCACGGACGGATCGTTCGATGCCGACCACGTCGTGGCGAGTGCGGGCGCCTGGACCCCGGCGCTTCTGTCGCGACCGCTGCCGATCGAGCCGCTGCGCGGCCAGCTGGCCATCCTCGATCTCGACGAGCCGATGCTGCGAACGATCGTGGTCGGCGCTCCCGCCTACCTGGTTCCCAAGCGCGACGGCAGTCTCGTGATCGGAGCGACGGAGGAGCGGGTCGGGTTCGACAATCGCGTCACGTCGGAGGGGATGCGCGGCCTGCTGGCCGGGGCCGAAGCGCTGGCACCCCGACTGGGCCAGGCGGCGTTCCGACGGGGTTGGGCCGGTCTCCGGCCGGCAACGCCGGATGGTCTGCCGCTGCTCGGTCCATCGCCGGATTTGGATGGACTCGTGATCGCAGCCGGCCACACGCGCAACGGCGTACTGCTCGGTCCCATTACCGGCCAGCTGGTTCGCGACCTCATCCTGGGAAAAGACCTGTCCGACGAGGCGCGGGCGTTTTCGCTCGATCGATTCGCCTAGAAGCTGCCGATGAACCACCTCGGAACATCACCCACGAGACCCCACGCATGCGACCTGGGCCAGTCAGCGGAGCGATGCGCCATGCGCGGTGGGCCCGCATGCACGAACGGACGAACGGGGACGTTGTTGAATATTCAATTCCTCAACGCCGAGAAATGATCATGAACGGGGCGGAGTTGAATATTCAACAACGTCCCCGTTTGCCGGCCTAGAGCGCCGACCACCCCGTGCCGCGGTGGACGGGCTCGATCGTCTTCGGGTGGAAGATCTCGGAGAAGATCGCCAGGGACTCGACCAGACGGGGACCGGGTCGGTTGAAGAACTGGTTTCCGTCGGTCAGGAACACGCGTCCCTGTTCTACCGCGCGCAGCTGGGGCCAGGGCGGCCGCTCGATCACGCTCATCAGCTCCTCGCGCGTGCGGCCGAGATCGAAGCCACAGGGAAGCACGACGATCACGTCGGGATCGGCATCCGTGAGCTCAGCGACCGTGAGCCACGCGGAGTGGGAGCCCGCTCTGCCCAGCAGGTTCTGGCCGCCGGCCAGCGTCACCAGCTCCGGGATCCAGTTTCCGGCGGCCATCAAGGGGTCCAGCCACTCGATGCAGGCCACGCGCGGTCGCCGCGATTGGCTGGGAGTCCGCTCTGCGATCTCCGTGAGCCGGTCCGCCAGAGAATTGGTCAGCTCGCTGCCGCGTTCGCCGGCGCTGAGAGCCACGGCTACCTCGATGATCGAGCGCCAGACATCACCAAGAGTTTGGGGCGACAGCGACACGACCTTGGGCCGTTCGCCGGTCCAGATCGCGAGCGCGGATTCCAGGTCTCCGAGGCTGGCGGCGCAGACCTCGCACTGGTCCTGGGTCAGGATGTGGGTCGGAGCCAGCTCGCGGAGCCCATCCGCGTCGACCTCGTAGACCGAGAGCCCGTCGCGCACCAGGCTCTTCACCCGGTCGTCGATCTCGCGGCTGCCGGCCCGAGCGTCGAGCTTGGGCCGGGTGAGCACCGGCAGGTCCCGGATCTCGGGAGGGAAATCGCATTCGTGGGAACGGCCGACCAGCTGCGGGCCGAAGCCCAGGGCACAGGCGATCTCGGTCGTGCTGGGGAGCAGGGAGACGATCCGTTCCATCCGTAGCAGTCTACCGTCGCCGCCGGGACGATTTTTGCTAGATTTTCGCCCCGGCCATGGACTCCCTGAGCGCCTTCCATCCCGCGATTCGCAGCTGGTTCGAGCGCCGTTTTCCGCTCGGACCGACCGAGGCCCAGGCGCAGGGCTGGCCGACCATCGCCCAGGGTCGCGACACGCTGATTGCCGCGCCCACCGGCACCGGCAAGACCCTCACCGCATTTCTCGTCTGTATCGACCGGCTCTACAAGGAGTTCGAGTCGATGGGCGGGCTCGAGGACGAGATCCATCTCGTCTACGTGTCGCCGCTCAAGGCGCTGGGTGTCGACATCCAGAAGAATCTCCAGGAGCCGCTGGCGGAGATCGCCGATATCGCGCTCGAGTTCGGGATCCCGGCGCCCCCCGTCCGCGTGCTGGTCCGAAGCGGCGACACGCCGGCTTCCGAGCGCGTGGCGATGCTCAAACGGCCGCCGCACCTGCTGATCACGACGCCCGAGTCGTTGTATCTGCTGGTGACCGCCGAGAAGAGCCGAGAGCGGTTGCGCCGGGTCCACACCGTCATCGTCGACGAGATCCACGCCGTTGCACGTGACAAGCGCGGGTCGCACCTGGCCATCACGCTCGAGCGCCTGAGTGCGCTGTGCCCCGAGCGCCCGATCCGGATTGGACTCTCGGCGACCCAACGACCGATCGAGACCATATCCCGGCTGCTGGTGGGTGCCGGCGTCGACCGATCCAACGACGACGGCACACCGCGCTGCGCCATCGTCGACGTCGGACATCGGCGGGTTCTCGATGTCGCGATCGAGGTGCCGGGCAGCGAGCTCGAAGCTGTGGCGTCGGCTGAGCAGTGGGGTGAGCTGCTCGACTCGATCGCCGCCCAGGTCGAGCAGCATCACACCACCCTCGTCTTCTCGAACACGCGGCGGCTGGCCGAACGCGTGGCCCATCTGCTGGAGCAACGTCTCGGCGAGGGTCAGGTGGCCGCCCACCACGGCAGCCTGTCCAAGCAGCGGCGGCTCAAGGTCGAGGACAGGCTGCGGGCAGGCCAGCTCAAGGTACTGGTGGCAACCGCGTCCCTCGAGCTCGGGATCGACATCGGCCCCATCGAGCTGGTGTGTCAGCTGGGGACGCCGCGCAGTATTGCGACCTTCCTGCAGCGCATCGGACGTTCGGGCCACCAACGCGGTGGAACGCCCAAGGGTCGTCTGTACCCGATGACGCGCGATGAGCTGGTCGAGTGCGCCGCATTGCTGCGCGCCGTCCAGGATGGACGGCTCGATCGCGTCGATCCACCCGTTGCGCCGCTCGACATCCTGGCTCAACAGATTGTGGCCGCCTGCGGTGCAGAAGACTGGAAAGAAGACGATCTCTTCGAATTGATGCGTCGCGCGGCCCCCTATGCAGAGCTCTCACGAGAACACTTCGACGAGATCGTGCAGATGCTCTCCGAGGGCATCCTCACCGGACGCGGGCTGCGCGCAGCGTACCTTCACCGAGACCGTATCAACGGTGTGTTGCACGGCCGCCGGGGTGCGCGTCTCGCTGCGCTGACGTCGGGTGGCGCCATCCCCGACACGGCCCAATATCGCGTTGTCGCCGATCCCGATGACACCTTCATTGGCAGCGTCGACGAAGACTGGGCGATCGAGAGCATGGCGGGTGACATCTTCCTGCTGGGCAGCACCTCGTGGCAGATCCGTCGCATCGAGAGAGGAGTCGTTCGTGTCCGCGACGCCCAGGGACAGCCGCCGACGATTCCGTTCTGGCTCGGCGAAGCTCCTGCGCGAACCGCGGAACTCTCACAGGAGGTGTCTCGGCTGCGCGCCGACGTCGAGGCGAAGCTCGTGTCCGATGGCAAGGGCGCCGCCACGAGCTGGCTGGCCGACGAGGTCGGCATCGTGCGCGCAGGCGCCGAGCAGATCGTTCGCTACATCGCAGCCGGTCGCGCCGCGCTCGGGGTCGTGCCGACCCAGAAAGAACTGGTGATCGAGCGCTTCTTCGATGAGACCGGCGGCATGCAGCTCGTGGTGCACGCGCCCTTCGGCAGACGCATCAACCGCGGACTGGGCCTCACCCTCAGAAAACGCATCTGCCGCAGCTTCAACTTCGAGATCCAGGCGGCGGCGAGCGACGATGCCGTAGTGCTCTCGCTCGGGCCTCAGCACAGCTTTTCGCTCGCCGACTTCACCGGGATGATGAGGCCCGAGGGTGTCCGGGAAACGCTGACGCAGGCCGTTCTGCCCGCACCCATGTTCACGGCGCGCTGGCGTTGGAACCTGTCGCGCTCGCTGGCGATCTTGCGTCGCAAGGGAGGCAAGAAGAACCCGCCGCCGATCCAGCGGATGGAAGCCGATGACCTGATGGCTGCAATCTTCCCGACCCTGGCCGCCTGCCAGGAGCACCAGTCCGGCCCCATCGAGATTCCCGACCACCCGATCGTTCGCCAGACCCTGGACGATTGTCTCAGTGAAGCGATGGACGTCGACGGCCTGATCGAACTGTTCGAAGCGATCAGAGAAAAACGAATCAACGTCCACCTGTGCGACACGACCGAGCCGTCGCCCTTCTCCCACGAGATCTTGAACGGTAAGCCGTTCACGTTCCTCGACAACGCTCCGCTGGAAGAGCGCCGCACCCGGGCGGTGAGCGTGCGCCGGGGTCTGCCCGATGACGTGCGCGATCTGGCGCGGCTCGATCCCGATGCCATCGAGAAGGTGCGCGACGAGGCGGCTCCCTCCCCGCGTGATGCCAACGAGCTTCACGACCTGCTGCTGCAGCAAGTGGTGCGGCGACCGGATCTGCGCTGGGAGCCTTGGTTCGATTCGCTCGTTCGCGAAGGTCGCGCAGCCCGCCTGGCGACGCCTTCCGGCAGCCTGTGGCTGGCCGCCGAGCGAAAGTTCGCCGCCCTGGCGCTCTTTCCCGAGGCGCGGACCGAGCCCGAGATCTCGCTACCCGAGCCACTGGCGAGCCAGCCGCGACCCGGCAGTGACGAAGCGGCCGCCGAGGCGCTGCGCGGCCATCTCGATGCCCTCGGGCCGGTGACGCTGCGTCAGCTCACGGAGCTGACCGGCCTGCAGCCCATTCACGTTGAGCAGGGTGTGGCCCGGCTCGAGCTGTCGGGATTCCTGCTGCGGGGCTGGTTCGAGCCGGATCGGGCCGGGTCCGAGCAGCTGTGCGCCCGAAGACTGCTGGCCCGGATCCACATCTACACCCAGGAGCGGCTGCGCCGCGAAATCGAGCCGGTGACGGCCCAGGACCTGATGCGCTTCCTGCTGCGTTGGCAGCACGTGGCGCCCGAAACGCGGCGCGAAGGTCGTCGCGGTGTGCTGGCCGTGGTCGAACAGCTCCAGGGTTTCGAGCTGGCGGCGGGTTCGTGGGAAGAAGCGGTGCTGCCGGTGCGCATGGCCGGATACCGGCCCGAGTGGCTGGACGATCTCTGTCTCTCGGGCGAGGTGGCCTGGGCGCGTCTCGGTGTGCGCGACCCCGCGGGAGACGAAGAAATAGACGCGGGTCGCGGAGGTGCAGTGCCATCGCGCGCGACGCCGCTCAGCCTGGCTGTCCGCGAAGATCTCGGTTGGTTGCTCCAGTCGGTGCGCGGTTCCCAGGTTCCGCGAGAGCCAGGGCCCGGGGCGGCGCGCGATCTGCTCGAGACCCTTCGCTTGCGTGGGGCACTGTTCTTCTCCGAGCTGGTGACCCAGACGGGTCGCCTGCCGGTTGAAGTGGAGCAGGGTGTCTGGGACCTGGTCTCTCGCGGCCTCGTGACGGCGGACGGCTTCCACTCGGTTCGCGCCCTGCTCGGTTCGCGAGAGGCTGCGGGCCGGGGTTTTGGAAGGCGCCCGAGGCGCCGACGCGGCCTGCGCCGGGGTGGCCGCGGTCGCGTGGGGAAAGAAGGGCGCTGGTCGGTGCTGGCGCCGAGCGTGCTGAGCTCGAACGGAGCGGACGCGGATGCCGAAGAGCTGGCCGAAGCCGTGGCCGAGCAGCTTCTCGCGCGCTGGGGCGTCGTCTTTCGCGACCTGCTCACCCGCGAGAACCTGGCGGTTTCGTGGCGCGAGATCTTGTGGGCGCTGCGTCGCATGGAAGCGCGCGGCATCGTCAGGGGCGGCCGCTTCGTGACGGGCTTCAGCGGCGAGCAGTACGCGCTTCCCGGTGCCGTCGATGCGCTGCGCCGCACGCGCAAGCTACCGCGCAACGGAGAGATCGTGCGGCTGTCGGCGGTCGATCCACTCAACCTCGTCGGTATCGTCACCCCAGGGCCGCGGATTCCCGCCGTGCGAACCCGGGAGGTGGTGTATCGCGATGGCCTTCCGCTGCAGCCCGACGACTTCGTTTCGGAGACGCCTTCGATCGCGGGCGCTTGATCGGCGTTGCCTGCCAGAAGGCCGCCAGCGGATATTGAGCGCCGTGCTTCGCGTGCAAGCGTTGCGTGGCTGGGGCGTTTCAGCCTGAGCGCTCGTGCTACCGTGGGCGCGCCATGGGTCTTCTCGACGGAAAGCGTGGGTTGGTCACCGGTGCCGCTTCGGGTATCGGTCTCGCGGCTGCAAGACGCATGGTCGCAGAAGGTGCTCGGGTCGCGTTGCTCGATGTGAACGAGGAGGCGCTCGATGAAGTTGCCCGGGAACTGGATGCGCCGGCGCTCGTCGCTGACGTCGGCGATGCCGATGCGGTCCAGTCGGCCGTCGACGAAGCCGTGAAGCAGCTCGGCGGACTCGAACTCCTCTTCAACAATGCCGGCGTCGGCCAGCTGCGAAGCCTGCACCGCTACCAGCCGAAAGAAGTCGATCGGATCATCCGGGTGAATCTCGTCGGTGTCTTCAACGGTCTGCGCTCCGCGGTGCCGGTGATCCAGGCCGCCGGTGGCGGAGCCATCGTCAACTGCTCGTCGGCAGCGGCATGGCAGCCGACCCGCGGCGAGTCTCCCTATTGCGCGGCGAAGGCGGCCGTCATCGCTTTGACCAAGAGTGCAGCACTCGAGTACGCGCCATCGATTCGCGTGAATTCGGTCTCACCCGGGGTGATCCGCACCAACCTGACCGAGGCCCTGTTCCAGATTGACGGACTGATCGACCCGGTGCTGGAGCAGATGCCCCTCGGGCACGTCGGCGAGCCCGAGGCGGTGGCCGACGTGGTCGTCTTCCTGCTGTCGGACAAGGCGCGCTTCGTGACCGGTCAGGATCTCGTGGTCGATGGAGGCCTGGGGCTTCCCGGTGCGGGTCTCGACAGCATGTTGTCGAAGCTGCTGAGCATGATCGAGAAGGCCTGACCGCGGGGTGCGATCAGGCCTGGCCACGGGACGTGATCAGGCCTGACCACGGGACGTGGTCAGGGATCGGAATCGGGTGACCCGTAGCCTGCGGCGAGCCCTCGCAGCGCGAAGGCGACGATCCACAGGCTGAGAAGCCGGGGGGCGGCGTTGGAGGCCCGGTCGGCGCCCGTTTACAGCAACTCCCTGGTTTTCGAGCCGCGCTAGCAGCTTTTGCGCGATTGGAGCAGGGGGGAGCCGAGGGACGCCCACCGAAGGTTGGACGGGTCGCCCGGGCTCAGACGAGCCCTGCAAGTGGCCGAAACGATGGAGGTGAGAGTGCTCGTCGCGGACGACCAGAGCTTCTGGCGCAAGGCGCTCGAGGAATCGCTCCTCGAGAACGGCCATCGCGTCATCGTTGCCGAGTCGGGTGAGAAGGCGTGGCAAGTTCTGGAGGCCGAGTCGGACATCGACCTGCTGGTCACCGACTGGATCATGCCGGGTGTGGATGGGCTGGAGCTCTGCCGGCGGGCCCGCGCGATGCAGCGAAACCGCTATCTGCCCATCATCCTGATGACCTCGCGCGTCGATTCCTCGGATCTGGTGGGCGCCCTCGAGGCCGGGGCTGACGCCTTCGTTCGCAAGCCCTTCGACGAGCCCGAACTGCTGGCCCAGATCCGCGTGGTGGAACGCATCATCGATCTCGAGAGCGGTCTCGAGAGCCGCATCGAGGAGCTCCGCCGGATCAACGAGCGGATCGAAAAGGACCTCTGCCATGCGGCCGATCTCCAGCGCTCCTTGATGCCGGCTGTTCCTCCGGACGTGATGGGCGTCCGCTTCGCCTGGCATTTTGCCACCAGCCGGCATCTGGGCGGCGATATCTTCAACGTCGTGAGCCTCGATGAGGATCACGTGGGTATTCACCTGCTCGACGTGTCCGGCCACGGAACTTCCGCGGCACTGCATTCGGTGGCGCTCAGCCACGTGCTGCATTCCAACAACCAGCAGGGCGGAATCTTGAAGCGGCTCTCACCGCGGGGAGGCGAACCCTACCTGGTGCCTCCGGCCCAGGTGGCCCAGGAGCTCAACCGTCGATTTCCGTTGATCGAGCGGTCGGGCCACTACTTTACGTTCTTCTATGGAATTCTCGAGATCTCCACGGGTCGCTTCCATTATGTCAGGGCCGGCCATCCGGGCCCCGTCCACGTGTCGCGCGGGCACGCCGAGGCACTCAACCGTAGGGGTGGAGTGCCGGTCGGGGTGACCCCCGATGCAGAGTGGGACAATTGTGAGATTCGACTCGCGTCAGGCGACCAGCTCGTGTTGTTTACTGACGGGCTGTTCGAGAACACGGACGCCGACGGCGCTGAGTTCGGTATGGATCGGGTGATCGAGATTGCAGCCCGACATCACTGCGATCCGATCGAACAGACCGTCGCCGCCCTCGAAGAGGCGCTGTCCGGATTCTGCAAGGACGAGCCGCCTCGCGACGATGTGACGATCGTCGGCCTCCGCATCGATTGAGATCCAACAGAGGCCGGAGACGCGATCTTCATCGCAGGCCTCCCGACCGCATCGGAATCGAGCTAGGTTCCCCGGCCTCGTGGCCGAATTTGTCTTCACCATGCAGGATCTCCGCAAGGTCGTAGCGTCGAACCGGGTGATCCTCGATGACGTCACCCTGGCCTTTCTGCCAGGCGCCAAGATCGGTGTGATCGGTGCCAACGGCGCCGGCAAGAGCACCCTGCTGCGCATCATGGCCGGTATCGACACCGAGTTCGTGGGCGAAGCGCGGCCCACGCCCGGCGTACGGGTCGGTCACATGGCCCAGGAGCCCGAGCTCGATCCCTCCAAGGACGTGCTCGGCAACGTCGAAGAGGGCGTGGCCGAAACACGCCAGCTGCTGCAACGCTTTGAAGAGGTGAGCGACAAGTTCTCCGAGCCCCTGGAAGACGACGAGATGAACGCCTTGCTCGAAGAGCAGGCCCGCCTCCAGGACCAGATCGATGCCGTCGACGCCTGGGAGCTCGACCGAACCCTGGAAGTCGCCATGGACGCGCTGCGGCTGCCGCCGGGGGACACCGACGTGACCCAGCTCTCGGGCGGCGAGCGGCGCCGGGTGGCTCTTTGCCGCCTGTTGCTCCGGAAGCCCGACCTGTTGCTCCTGGACGAGCCCACCAACCATCTCGACACCGAATCCGTGGCGTGGCTCGAACGGTTCCTTCAGGAATACCCGGGGACGGTCGTGGCCATCACCCATGACCGCTACTTCCTGGACAACGTCGCTGAATGGATTCTCGAGTTGGACCGGGGCCGCGGCATCCCCTGGAAGGGCAACTACTCGTCCTGGCTCGAGCAGAAGGAGCGGCGGCTCGGAGTCGAAGAGAAACAGTCGTCGGCGCGCCGGCGCACACTCCAGCGCGAACTCGAATGGGTGCGCATGGCACCCCGGGCGCGGCAGGCCAAGAGCAAGGCGCGTGTCAAGGCCTACGACAATCTCGTGGCCGACGAACAGCAGCGGATCCCCGAGTCCGTCGAGATCCCGATTCCGCCCGGGAAGCGCCTGGGCGAGCTCGTCGTGGAGGCCGATCAGCTGCGCAAGGGCTATGGCGATCAGCTGTTGATCGACGATCTGAGTTTTTCGTTGCCCCGCGGTGGCATCGTCGGCGTGATCGGCGCCAACGGTGCCGGCAAGACCACGCTCTTCCGGATGATCACCGGAGAGGAGACGCCCGACGGCGGATCGCTCCGGCTCGGCGAAAGCGTCGAGCTGGCCTACGTCGAGCAATCGCGGGACACACTCGATCCGGACAAGACGGTCTGGGAGACGATCAGCGACGGTCTCGACTGGATCAAGATCGGAAAACGCGAAATCAACTCACGCGCCTATGTCGGATCCTTCAACTTCAAGGGCCCGGACCAGCAGAAGCGGGTCGGGAGTCTGTCGGGCGGCGAGCGAAATCGCGTCCATCTGGCCCGCATGCTCCAGAAGGGCGGCAACGTGCTGTTGCTCGACGAGCCGACCAACGATCTCGACGTCGACACGCTGCGCGCCCTCGAGGACGCGCTGCTCGGCTTCTCCGGCTGCGTCGTGGTGATCTCTCACGATCGTTGGTTCCTCGACCGGATCGCCACCCACATCCTCGCCTTCGAGGGCGACAGCGTGGTGACGTGGTTCGAGGGCAACTATCAGGACTACGAGAAGGACTACAAGCGGCGCAAGGGTGCCGACGCGGACCGGCCCCACCGGATCAAGTACCGCCGCATGCACGCCTGAGCTTTCTTGTGGTCCGACGGGCAGTTGTAACGCGCGGACGGATCTCTCCACGTGACCTGCCTGCATTAACTGGTCCAGGTTTAGAGTTATCTACGCAGCTTCGTGGGCCATGGGTAATTCTTCTCCGGGTACGATGATTTCAGGTGCGGGTTTGAGGCTTGGTCCTACGTATTCGCAGGCCTTCGGTTATCGTTCAATACTCGGATTCAAGGGAGTTTGGCTATTCCGATCGAACTCAAGTATCTCGAGAATGGCGGCATGCGATTC
>Ga0209988_10000076_pt1 | contig 49159 bp, 58 predicted proteins | sample N075metaG_FD_183115 | JGI IMG/M metagenome (GOLD analysis project Ga0209988, IMG submission 183115) | Deep subsurface microbial communities from Kermadec Trench to uncover new lineages of life (NeLLi) - N075 metaG (SPAdes) (version 2) | ecosystem: Environmental > Aquatic > Marine > Ocean trench... | reverse complement strand
AATTCAAAAAATATGACATCAGGATACCATGGCCTATCCGAACGGTATACCAAGGTGATGAGAAAAGAGAAGCAGAAGAAATTGGGAAATTCGATGAAATGCGTAACCAAGTGGTTAAGAAGTATGGTACCAAAAAAACTATTGGTTCTGCAGAAGATGATTAATTTTCTCAAAACTTAAGAATCCCATTAAATTACATTTTCTTGTTGAGTAAGATTTCAGTAATTTCAGGAAAATCATCAGAGGATTTAGCAAGAAAATTATCGAGAAGAATAAAAGCAAATCTTGTAAAATCAGAAGTTAAAGTTTTTCCTGATGGAGAAAGTAGAATTACTCTTAGTGGGAATATATCGAAAAGAAAATCAATTGTTGTGCAGTCAATTTATCCTCCTGTTGATACAAATCTTATTCAGACATTATCATTAATTTCAAAAGCTAAAGAAATATCATCTGAAGTAATTGCAGTAATTCCATATATGGGATATGCTAGACAAGATAAAGAATTTTTACCAGGAGAAATTATTACGATGAAAGTTCTTGCAAAATTGTTTAAAGGAGTTGGCGTATCAAAAATAATTGCCGTTGATATTCACAGTGTAATGAGCCTCAAACACTTTACTATCAAATCAATAAATGTGACAGCAATTCCAGATCTAGTAAAATATTTTAAGAAATTAAGCCTAAAAAACCCTTTAGTTGTCTCCCCTGATCAAGGTGGAAAAGATAGAGCAAAAGAATTTGCTAAAAAATTTGAATCAGAGTATATTGCTCTAGAAAAAAAAAGAGATAAAAAAACAGGAAAAGTGCAAATCAAAACAAAAAATTCGGATAAAGTTGCCGGTAGAGATTTAATTTTAGTTGATGATATGATAAGTACTGGTGGAAGCATAATCAAGGCAACACAATTTCTTAAAAAACAAAAATGTAAGAGAGTATATGTTGCATGTACACACGCTCTTTTAATAAACAATGCTGAAAAGAAAATAAAAAAAGCAGGTGTCACAAGAATTATTAGTGCAAATACGATTCCTGGTAAAACATCAGTTGTTGATGTGTCAAATACAATTGCGAAGGCAATAGTATAATGCCAGAAAGTTTTTTTATTTTATCTAAAGATTATCCAGAACTTGCAAGTGCTGAAATAATTGCAATATCAAAAATGTATGATAGATTTGCTAAAGCTAAAGTAATTTCTAATTTAGTAATCATCCAATCAAAAACAAATTGGACTGAAATTACAAAACGTGCTTCTTTTGTTAGAGTTTCTGGACAAATATTACGGAAGATGTCAGGATTGTTTTTGGACGAGGGTAATTTTCAAATATTAAAAAATGCAAATACATTTGTTTGTAGAATAATTAATTTATCAACAAAACAATTTGATATTCCAGAATTAGAAAATTCTATGGGTGATATGATATCAAAGTTCTCACATGCAAAAGTAGAGTTAGAAGATCCTGATATTACAATATATCTAATTTTTACAGATAAGGAGAGCTTCTTTGGATTTTCAAAACGAGTCATAAAAATAAACAGGCCAAAGAAAATCAAAAATCATCCTCATGAATTAGATTGGAAACTAACAAGAGTTATGATAAACTTGATTGGGTTAAAAGAGGGGGAGACAGTATGTGATCCATTTTGTGGAACTGGTACAACACTTTTAGAGGCTGAATCTATGGGTATCCATGCAATTGGATTAGATTTTGACGAAAAAATGTACAAGATTTCAAAAGAAAATCTAAAGGCAAATGGGTATAAATCAAAGGTTTTCAAATCAGATTTTCAAGAATTGTCAAAAATCTCTGAAAAATTTGATGGAATTGTCACTGACTTGCCATATGGAATAGCATCAAAAGTATCAGAAAAACCAGAAGAAATCCTAAAGAAATTTTTCTCAATTCTGCCTAAACGTAAGAGAATGGCAATTATGTACAAAAAAGAATTGGATAGTAATTTGGAGTTAGGTGGATTAAAGAAATATGAAATCTATAGGCATAAAAGCTTGACAAGAACAATTTTGATTAAATGAAACTTGTATTCTTAGGAACATCAGCATCCAGACCCACTGAAAACAGAGGACTGTCTTGTATTTGTTTAGAAAGAGAAGGGGAGATCTTAATGTTTGATGCAGGAGAAGCTGCACAAATTTCCTATATTAAATCAGGTTTAGGATGGAACAAGAAAATGAAAATGTTTGTTACGCATCTACATGGAGATCACTGTGTAGGGATTCTAGGATTATTACAAACAATGTCTATGGAAAACAGAACCGAGACTTTGGAAATTTTTGGCCCAAGTGGAATTGATGAATTCATTGCAGCGAACATTAAAATATTAAATTTTGGATTATCATTTCCTATTTTAATAACTATTGTCAAAGAAGGAAAAATTTTAGAGAACGAAAAATTTTCAATGTATGCATGTAAAGCAAATCACTCAGTCACTGCATTTTCATATCTATTTGAAGAAAAAGACAAGCCTGGAAGATTCAATGTTGAAAAAGCTAAGGATCTAGGCATACCTGAAGGAGAACTGTGGAATAAATTACAAAATGGAAATGAAATTATCATTAATGAAAAAACAATAAAACCAAGTCAGGTGTTAGGAGAAAAACGTCCAGGTAAAAAAATAGGAATTTCAGGTGATACAATGCCTACCAAAGAATTAGAAAAATTTTTTGAGAAATGTGATTATCTTGTATTTGATTCTACATTTCTTGATGAAGAAAAACAAAGAGCACAAGATACATGTCATTCTACTGCAAAACAAGCTGCAACTTTAGGTAGAAATGCAAAAGTAAAAAATTTAATTCTAACACATTTTTCAGCTAGATACAAAGATGAAGTTGGACATTTGAGAGAAGCACAAGAAATTCATCATTCAGTAATAACTGCAAGAGATCTTTTAGAAATAGAAATTAAATGAGAATGTTTGAGATAATTAAAGATCAAATTAAAGATATTAAGAAAATTGTATTTGTTACAGGGGCTGGAATTTCACAAGAAAGTGGGATCCCGACATTTAGAGGAAAGGATGGATTGTGGAGAAACTATGATGTAATGAAATTAGCTACAATTGACGCGTTTTATGATAATCCAAAATTGGTTTGGGAATGGTATAATGAAAGAAGAAAGAATATCTTTACTGCACAACCAAATCTTGGTCACAAGGCAATTGCTGAACTTGAAAAATATGCGAATGTAGTGATATTAACACAAAATATTGATGGACTTCACCAAAAGGCTGGTAGTTCAGAAGTGTTGGAATTACATGGAAGTATTATAAAGATCAAGTGTTCGGTTTGTGATTTTAAAGATGAAATGGTGACAGAATTTTCTGAAATTCCACCATTATGTAAATGTGGAAATATACTTAGGCCGGATGTAGTCTGGTTTGGGGAATCTTTACCACAAGATGTATGGCAAAAAGCCGTGATTTTTGCAAATGAATGTGATTTGATGATAATTGCTGGCACATCTCTTGTTGTATCACCTGCAAATACATTACCAATCTATGCAAAACAAAATAATGCAATATTGATAGAAGTCAACCCAGAAGATACTGAAATGTCATCAGAGATGGATTTAGTTATAAGAAATACAAGTGCAAATTCACTACCTGAATTTGTTACAATGTTTAAAGAAAACTAAATAATTATTGAAAAATATGCCAACAGTTTTTGAATCATAGTCATCACCAATCTGTAAAAATATTTTTAATGGATTCAATAGGATTAAAATTTGAAATCTCTTCAGAAATGATTTTTTGAGATGATTCTTTTACTTCAGAGACTTCATTAGTAATCTTGTTTCCAGCTTCACTAATTTCATTAGTTATAGAATTGCTTGTTTTATCCACTATTTTATCAATTGATGAATCAATTCTTTGTTCTACAGAATCTGAAGCTATAGAACCAAAGTTGGATACATCATCAATTAAAGAATCAAATACGGTAGCAGAAGTTAAGGGAAATATGTTATTAATTTCTGTGGAGAATATCATGCCTCCCAAAATCACAATACCAGCTATTATGCCTAATTTTATGAACATTAAGTAATAATTCTAAAAAAAGGATTTTAGATTCACACTAAAAAAAATATTCAAAAATGATTGAATTTTCTTAGCTAAGTTTCATCATACCTGGAAACAATCCAGTCAATTATTCTATCAATATTTGATGAAGTAAGAATTACTTTAATTGGTCCTAGTGGAGATTCGTCTGTTTTTTCACAGATTGCTATTTTTTCAACAAAAGCTGCTTGTTTATTTAGATAAAACCAAGTTGTGTCATTTTTTAAATTTTTTTCAAGATTACGTCTATAAATTTTTTGAGTTTGTTTTGTATGTATTGTTTCAAAAATCTTTTCTAAAGACTTGAGATCATTTGATTGAGCACTAATTGAAGCATTTTCAGTTTTTATTGTTGAATATGGAAAAATATTAAAAATTGCTTTTTGAATTTTTTCTGGATCCTCAGAGGGATTTACTGAACAAAACATTTCTATTTTGCAACTAATACTTGGAATTTTCATTCTATCCAACTTTGAATAATCTTAAATGCAGTTTCTACTAATTTGTCTTTTGTTAAATCAATATTTGATATTGCATAATCTGATAATGCAATTGGATTACTGATTCCAACACCTAATTCACGATTATCTCTTTCATTAAAGTGATCTTTTGTTTGAGGGTCATCTAATCTTCCTCTTTTTTGTAAAAAATTAAATCGAGTATCAGTTGATGCATGAATTGCTAGTAGTTTTACATTACCAAATTTTCTAAGAACTTGTATCTCATCATTAGATCTTACTCCATCAATTAGTATCACACTTGCAGTGGAGGTTTCTATTTGTGGTTTGATTAATTCTGCCACTGCACCAGAACCATTTTTTTCCCTAAGCTCAAGCATTAGTTTTCCAAGATTAGAACTAGTTAGTTCCAAATTTCTTTTTGTAGCTTCTTCCCTAACTGCATTTCCCATATTGATAATGTCATATCCTTTTGGCTTCAATCCTTCAGCAATAGTAGTTTTGCCAGCCCCAGGCATGCCCGTTAAGCATACAATTAATTTTGCCAATACATATCAAAAAAGAGGCTGGTCTATGAAGCTACCGGAAATTATTATAAAGATACTTTAAAGAATGTTATATGCGAACTTTTGTAGCAATTGAAATCTCAAATGATAATATTATTAATTCCATAAAAAAATTTCAAACTGAAATTAACATTAATGCAAAACCCGTAGAACCAAAAAACTTTCATTTTACTTTACAATTCTTGGGTGAAATTTCAGATGAGATCTCACAAAAAATTATTCAAGCCCTTCGTAAAATTGAATTTGCAAGTTTTAGTGTAAACTTGAAAGGTGTAGGTGCATTTCCCAAATCCAAATTCCCAAGAGTAATTTGGGTTGGAACAGATAATGATGGAGGAAATATGCTAATTCAATTATCAAAAAAAGTTGAAAAAGCATTAGAGCCTTTAGGATTTTTTTCAAACAAACCATTCAAATCTCATATCACAATTTTTAGAATTAAAAAGAAGATTGGAGATATAACAAATGAATTGAATAACCATAAAACAGTAGATTTTGGAATTCAAGAAGTTACTAATATTAAATTAAAAAAAAGTGAACTTACATCAAATGGCCCAATCTATTCTGATTTAGAGGAGATTAAAGCAGTAAAATGAAACAAATTATTTCCAAAGTTTCTAGGACTGTCATTCCAACAAGTGCAATGGAAAAATCAAAAAACAGTATTGCAGAATTAGCGTTTACATTAGTTCAAAAAGAAATTAAAAAATTTCCAGAAGTAACTGGATTAGAATTTGGGGGTTCATTTGCAAAAGGTACATGGTTATCAAAAGATGCAGATATTGATATTTTCATCAGATTCAAGAAATCTACGTCAGAAGAAAAATTTGAGAAAATTTCAAAAAAAATTGGTTTTGAATCATTGAAAAAATATTCTCCCTATGTTAGATATTCTGAACATCCATATGTTGAAGCCAAAATTAGGCATACTAAGATCAATATTGTACCATTTTATGATGTAAAAATTGGACAATGGAAAAGCGCTGCTGACAGATCTCCATTTCATACAAAATTTATGAAAAAATCATTGACATCAAAAATGAGAAACGAGGTTAGAATTCTAAAAACATTTTTTAAATCAAATGAGATTTACGGAGCTGAAATTGCAAAGCAGGGATTTAGTGGGTACGTTTCAGAAGTTTTAGTTATACGTTTTGGAAGTTTTGAAAATGTAATTAAATCAATATCAAAAATTAAAGAAAATCAAATTATTGGAAAAACTTCAAAAAAATTTAAAACATCAATAGTAATTATAGATCCAATTGATAACAATAGAAACTTAGCTGCAGCAATTTCTGATGAAAGTCTTGGAAAATTTATTCTTGCTTCTCTAGCTTTTAAGGAAAAACCTGCATTAAAATTCTTCAACAATAAAAAATCAATAATTTCAAAGAAACATTGGGAAAATTTGTTAGTAATAAAATTTAACTTCAAAATTAGAAGTCCAGACATAATTTGGGGACAAATTAAAAGAGCTACTTCATCATTGTCCACTCAATTAGAATTAGGTGGATTTAATGTGCTAAGAAGTAAGCCTTACACAGATCAAAAAAAAGAGGTCTATCTTTTTTTCTTGTTAGAATCTGTAAAAATTCCAAAAATTTATCCAAAAAATGGACCAGAATTTTTCAGAGTAAACAGTTCCAAGAGTTTTATTTCTAAAAATCTTGTAAAAACAGAATTAATGTGGATTGGAGATAATAGAAAAATAATTTCATTAGAAAAAAGAAAATATACTGAGACAATAAAATTTATGACAGAGTTTTTGAAAAAGAATCTCAGAACATACATACCAAAAGGTCTACAAAATGATTTTAAACGAGGTTTCAAGGTTTCAGTAGGACACAAAAATTTAAGCAAATCAATTAAAGAGGCTGCAAGTGAGTTGATTTCAACAGATGGTACACTCCTTCATTTCAATTAAGAAATTTACTGATGAGCCATACTCAAAGATTCTTGGATATCCAAAAGCTACTAATCGTCAAATAAGATCAAGAATTAATGAATTAGAGAAATTAAAAATCAAGTCAATTTCATTAATAGGACCTACTACACTTGGAAATTTAGCAATTTTAGGAAAGGGATACGTAGGAGTTGTAGTTCTAGCAAAAAAAGGTAGTAAACAAGTTGCACTAAAAATTAGAAGGACAGATTCACAGAGAAATGAAATGAAAAATGAGGCTACTCTACTAAAATTAGTAAATACAGTAAATGTTGGACCAAAAATGTTTGTTGCTAGTAAAAATTTCTTAGTTATGGAATATCTAGAAGGAATAAAGATTATTGAATGGATAAATTTGTTAGAAGGAAAAGGTAGTGCAAAGAAATTAAAATCTACAATTAGAAAAATTTTAGAAGATTGTTATAGATTAGACCAGATAGGTTTTGATCATGGTGAATTAAGTAATATTTCAAAACATGTCATTATAGGAAAAATGAAATCTACCATAATCGATTTTGAAAGTTCTAGTACTAAGAGAAGACCGTCAAACGTTACATCAATTACTCAGGCAATTTTTATTGGATCAGGAATTGCAAAAAAAACTCAAAAAATTTATAAAAATCCATCAAAAGAGAAGATCATCAAGATCTTAAAACAATACAAACAAGAAAAAACACGAGAAAGTTTTGAAAAACTATTGAAAATTCTAAAATTATAATGGGACCGGCAGGATTTGAACCTGCGATCACTAGTCCCCCAGACTAGTATCATACCAAGCTAGACTACGATCCCTTGTCTCACAGGCACGAAATGAAATTATTAAATCGTCGTATTGATTAATTAAATTCATGAAGATTTGTAATATTTGTCACAAGATTTCTGCTACTGATCAAGATCATTTAGATTGTATTCAAAAAAGAAGTATCGAAATGGAAGATATGGATTTTAAAAACAAACTTCCAGAAAAATTAGAATTATCAAATAACCCACAAGATTTAGCTGTTGGAATAAAAGCTATCTTAGAACATCTTACAAAAAGTAAAGATAAAGAGAATAAATTATAACCATTTTGATAATCTTTCTTTTTCAAATTCTAATTTTTTAGAAAGATTATCAGATGTTGATTCAGTAAGTTTTGTTAAAGGTTTTGAATTTGAAAACATGTCAACTTCAAGAACAGATGCAGTATCTCTACCTGATTCTATGAAACAGCCACCTTTTCCGTCAAACAGTAAAAATTCTTCTTTGGATTGAATTTTTGAGATAATATTTTTTGCAACTATAATACCTTCACCTTCTGCAAAAACTCCTGCCTTTGGAACTGCCATATTTTCAGTAACTGATAAGATAGTAACATCACCTATAGCAAAGACATTTTCAAAAGGTGTTTTACAGTCTCTGTCTATTGGAATAAATCCTGATTCTTTTGCTAATCCTGAATCATAGATTACCTGTGGAGCAACATGTGGTGGAATAGCTAAAAGTAAATCAAAATCAGCTTCACTGTTTTCAAAAATTAGTTTTTTGGATTCAACAGATTTTATTTTACAAGAATTATGAAAAGTAATTTTTTCAGAATTTACAAGTTCAAGAATTTGTTTGCTTACTTCAGGACCAGCTGCTGGTAAGGTTATAGGAGCTGGACTGTAAAAGTCAATTTGTACAGAATCACGAATTCCTCTTTTTCTAAGCATAGCATCTATTAGCAAACTAGCCTCAAATGGTGCAGGGGGACACTTGTAAGGCATTCCCATTATTGATATCGCAATTTTTCCAGACTCTATGCTCTCAAGTCTATCATGAATTTCTGAGAGATGATTATGATCATACAGATTGAATCCATTTTCGATTAATCCTGGAATTTTTTGAGGAGCTAAAATGGCCCCCATAGAGATTATTAGAAAATCATACGAGAAGTTTTTGGATGTAGTTTTTACATTTTTATTTTGAAGATCAATTGTTAAGATTTCGTCTTTAATGAAATTGATTTCTTTTTTTGCTAGTTCGTTTAACGAACCAATAGAGTTTTCAAAAGTTCGAGTTCCGGTAATTATCCATAATTTTGCAAATCCTATCATAAACCAGTCTTTTTTGTCTATTACGGTGATTTTTACTTGTAAGGTGGAAAGAGAATTTCTTAATTCATTTGCAGCAGAAAGACCACCAAAACCTCCTCCTAAAATAACAACATGTGGAATGTTTGCCAACTTAACGATCTTGTGCTGTAGGTCTTATCAAAACTTCGTTAACATTAACGTGAGATGGAGATTCAACTGCATACAAAATTGCATTTGCAATATCTTCTGCTTGTAATGTTTCCATTTTTTTTGCATTTTCAATAAACCCCTTCAAAGATTCATCAGTTATTGTATCAGTAAGTTCTGTTGCTACAACTCCAGGTTCAATACTGGTTACTCGAATGTTTGATCGTGCACTAAATTCTTGTCTTAGTCCCTCACTAAATGCTGCAATTGCATGCTTTGTTGCACAATAAACACTACCAGTTGGAAAAACAATTCTTCCAGCAACAGATGAGATATTTACAATGTGGCCAGATTTTTTTTCTTTCATATGTAAAATTACTGCTGCTGTACAATACAATACACCTTTAATATTCACATCAATCATTTTATCCCATTCATCTACCTTGAGGCTTTTGAAAAGACTCAAAGGCATCAAACCAGCATTATTTACAAGAATGTCAATGGAACCCCATTTTTCTAAAACTGCTTTAGCAAAATTTTCACATTCTGATCTTTGTGTAACATCTAATTTTTGAAAAAATACTTCCCCACCATTAGTAGAGATCTTTTTTGCAAGTTCTTCTAATCTGTTAACTCTTCTAGCACCTATAGCAACTTTTGCACCAGCTTTTGATAGTGCCAAAGCTGTAGCATATCCTATGCCACTACTTGCTCCCGTTATTATTGCTACTTTACCTTTAATCATCTAAATCACTTAAACACATTTTATTTTAACATCGTAAAAATGTTTAGACGTTAAAAGTTACAAGTTTTAAAAAAATTAATGGCAACTTTATTAAAAGAAAAATGGTAAATCAAGTAGTGATATCTGAAAAATGTGCATATTGTGGGGATTTAACAGATTTACCCTTCCATTGTAATTATTGTAAGGATCCATTTTGTGCAGAACATAGACTTCCAGAAGAGCACAGATGTGTAAAACTCAGTTTAATTAGAGCTAATAAATTTGGTGAGAAAAAAGTCATACGAGATGGAGGACCAAACAAGCCAAATATTTTCAAACGAATTTTTGGAAGATCTTAAAATCAATAAGGACTCTTTTCAGGAGAAATTCTTGCACGTCTGCCTTGATAAATTAGAGCAATACCAAGTACGAACATCACCAATCCAGTTAATGGAAAATTTTGTGGTGGTATCAAAATAAACCAATAGTAAATTCCAAAACCAATTGACACAACTGCTTGTACCCATAGTTTAATCCATTTTGGGGCTTTGATTAATCTGCTAATTAATTCAACAGCAAGAATCCCAAGTACGGGATAAATTGAAATTAATAAAAAATCAAATACTTCAACACCTGTGTGAGACATTTAATATGAAAATAAACTAGGTGTAATTTTTATCTAATCATCCCAACGAATTTTAGTTGCAACGTTTTTGGCAATTAAGGCTTGAGCATTTTCATATGGAATTGTAGCAATATCTTCAGTTTTGAAAGGACCATATTTTTCTAGGTCAGCACCTACAATTTCTTCTACATCTTTAAGAAATCTGATGACAATTCTCTTTGTTTTATGACTTTGAGCTAATAATTCAAGAAATTTTGATTTTCCATTAATTGTTGCAGAAAGAATCATTTCAATTCTTTCTCTTTGTTCCTCTTGTGAATCCAAAATGAATTTTTCTTCGTCTAGAAGATTTTTAAGTTGAATATCTTCCAATTTAGAAATTTTTTCTACTCTAATATGCATCAATATTGTTGTTAGTTCAGTTGCCATTTCTATCAAAGCATCTTTGATTTTACTTTCTACACCATCAAATTCCTGTTTTCTTAAATTTCCAATAAAGTCAGAGAGGTTTCTGTAAAAGTTTGGATTAATTTCTACTATAGAATCATTTTCAGTTTCTCGTAAAACTGCATAATGTAAAGAGTTGATGTCGATTTGATTTGGTTCAGACATATCTTACCTAATCCTTAAATGCTGCGTGTATTTGTGTTTGATTGGAGCGAAAAATTGCCCTATAAAGTTAGTCATGGAAAAGCAATCCAAGTTACATATTCACCTGATGAAGTTTTCTCAAAGATCCAACACGAGGACATTCAGTTTATAGATCTACAATTTACAGGTCTTACAGGTCATTTTCATCATACTACAATTTCAAGTAACATGTTTACCCCCGAACAAATGAAAGATGGGTTACCTAAATTGGATGGTTCGTCAATTGTTGGATTTACTGATATCAATGATTCAGATCTTCTTCTAAAACCAGATCCAAATTCATTTGCAATAATTCCTTGGATGACTGAAAACAAAACAGCTAGACTTCTTTGTGATATTTACTGGGGAGAAGATAGAGGAAGATTATCAAGAGATCCTAGAGGAATTGCTCAAAAAGCTGAACAATACATCAAATCTCAAGGATTTGATTTTAGTACATGGGGTCCAGAGGTGGAATTCTTTGTTTTTGATAAAGTACATTGGGATGTTCTAACACCATACAAAGGACAGTCTTATTCAATCGAATCAATAGAAGCTCCATGGAGTCAAGAAGGAAATGGATATCCAATGGGTTTACAAGAAGGTTACTATCCTAGTACGCCATCAGATACACTCACACCATACAGAAATGAATGCGTGAATGTTTTGGGGAAGAGTTTTGGAATATTATGTGATAATCATCACCATGAAGTTGCAACTGCAGGACAGTGTGAGATTGATATCAGATACGATCTTCTGACAAATGCTGCAGATGCAGCGCAGACTTACAAGTATGTTATCAGAAATATTGCTCAGAAATATGGAAAGGTTGCAACAATGATGCCAAAACCAATTGCAATGGATGCAGGTTCTGGAATGCATGTTAATGTTAGTTTATGGAAAGGGAAGGAAAACATATTTTTTGATCCTGATGATGAGATTGAATTAAGTCAAACTGGAAGATATTTTTGCGGTGGAATCATTAATCATGCCAAAGCACTATCAGCAATTTGCAATCCAACTACTAATTCATATCATAGACTTGTACCTGGATACGAAGCTCCAGCATACATTGCATGGAGTTCAGGAAACCGTTCTGCTATTGTTAGAGTTCCAAAACATCTCAGAGGAAAAGCATATGCTGACCTAAAGAGACTAGAATTTAGAGCTCCTGATCCTTCAGGTAATCCATATCTGGTTTTCGCTGCAGTGGCAGCAGCTGGACTAGATGGAATCAAAAAGAAGATGGACCCAGGAGATCAAGTACATGAGGACATTTTTAGGATGACTAAATCAGATAGAGCAAAAAGAGGTATTGGAGTTCTTCCAAAAAGTCTTGGCGAAGCATTAGATGAGTTAGAGAGTGATAGAAAATTCCTTAATCCAATTTTCACTAATGATGTAACTGACAAGATAATAGAATTAGAAAGAAGAGATCAACGCGAAATAGCTATAAGACCACATCCGCATGAATTTTATCTATACTTTGATGTTTAGACTCTTCCAGTAAGTTGAAAGATATAGTATAATGAAATTGCCATCAGGGTAAATCCTCCTCCTAGAAATACACCTCTCCTATTCTCAGATGTAGCAGATCTGTATAATAAAACTCCACCAGCAAGACCAACAAACAATATCAAAACTCCAGTTATTACACCATCAAAGCTTGTGTTAGTAATTAATGGATGAAACAATCCAGCAAGCAATGCAAAAAATGTAACTAGGTAAATGTATTTGAAACCTGTAAGAACATTGAATGATATTTTATTCAATGTTGTTCGTAAATATAGTTGTAAAATAAACTTTTAAGAAATCTTTTAAAATAATTTACATCATTCCGCCCATGTCAGGCATACCACCTGGCATTCCACCACCCATTCCAGGCATTCCACCTGGCATACCTCCTTCTCCTCCACCACCAGGTGGCGGACCACCTGAAGATTTTTGGGTAGCAATAACATCATCAATTCTGAGAATCATACATGCAGCTTCGGCAGCTGCAGATACAATTTGAAGTTTGACTGCTAGTGGTTCAATGATATCACTTGATTTCATATTAGCAATCTTTCCTTTCATAACATCAATTCCAGTCCATTTTTCTCCTTTCTGTTGCTTTGAGCGAAGAGTTGTCAGTGTATCAATTGGATCCATTCCAGCATTTTCAGAAAGTGTTAACGGGATTGATTCTAAAGCATCAGCAAATTTCTCTGCAGCTAGTTGTTCTCTTCCTTCTAGAGATTTTGCCCAACTTCTAATTTTTGTAGCAGCAAATGTTTCAGGAGCACCACCACCTGCAACGATTAAGGGTTTTTCCATTACATCTTTAACAACCATTAGTGCATCATGGATAGAACGTTCAACTTCATCAACTACTCTTTGTGATCCTCCACGAAGAAGTATAGTAACTGATTTTGGGTGTTTGCAGCCTTCTACAAATACCCATTTGTCTTCTTCAATTTTTCTCTCTTCAACAATATCTGCATTGCCTAGATCTTTTTCAAAAAGATCATCAAGGTTTGTAACAATTCTAGCACCTGTTGCTCTTGCAAGTTTTGTAAGATCACTTTCTTTAATTCTTCTAACTGCAATAATTCCAGCTTTTGCTAGATAATGTTGTGCCATATCATCAATTCCTTTTTGGCAAAAAACGACATTTGCACCAGACCCAATAACCTTGTCAACCATTGACTTTAACATTCTATTTTCTTCATCTAGAAATGCAGTCAATTGCTGAGGATTTGAAATGTTAATTTTTGCATCAGTTTCAGTCTTACTAATTTCTAATGCGGTATTAATTAATGCAATTTTTGCTTCAGTAACTTTTGAAGGCATGCCTCCATGAACTATCTCTTTATCAAGAACGATACCTTGTATAATCTTAGAATCTTTGATAGAGCCTCCAGCTTTCTTTTCTACCTTTACATCATCAATATCAACATTGTAAATTTCGCCATCTTTTTCTGAAACAGCAAGAACAGACTTTACAACAATTTCTGCAAGTTGATCAGAGTCTTTTCTAACAAGTTTGGTTTGCATTGAAGTTTTTGCAATTTTAGTTAGAATGAATTTATCGTTTGGGGATATTTCCTCAGCAATGCTTTCAAGAAACTGTTTTGCCTTTTTAGCAGCTTTTCTGTAACCATCAACAATAATTGTTGGATGAACATTTTGATCAAGTAATATTTCAGCATTTGAAAGTAAAGCACCTGCCAAGACAACTACTGAAGTTGTACCATCTCCCACTTCATTGTCTGTAGTTTTAGCAATTTCAACTAGCATTTTTGCAGCTGGATGTTGAACATCAATTTCTTTAAGGATGGTTGCGCCATCATTTGTAATAGTAACATCTCCTAACGAGTCAACTAGCATTTTATCCATGCCTCGTGGACCTAGGCTAGTTTGAACAATTTCAGCAATAATTTTGCATGCAGCAATGTTATTCTTTTGTGCATCTCGGCCTTTGGTTTCTGTACTGCCTTCCTTTAGCAGTATAACTGGCATAGTACCTTTTGAAGTAGCTTGCATACCCATAAATGCAGAAACTCTAGTTTCCCCTTTTATATCTTACAGATCAGAGTGTAAATTTGATGTAGTATCGGTGTTTTTAAATTGGGAAAATCAATTTGCAGAATATGGCCAAGTCACAAAATAAAGAATCGTATGATAAAATTTTCACAAAATTAAAGGAACATCACAAGTGGTTTGAAAATTCTATTCCATTAATAGCAAGTGAAAATATTCCAAGCCCCGCTGTTAGAGAAGCTATAATTTCAGATTTTGGAAATAGATATGCTGAAGGATGGCCGGGGGAGAGGGTGTATGCTGGTTGTGTCTACATTGATGATGTTGAGTTTGAATGCATGAAGTTAGCCAAAAAATTATACAAAGCAAAATTTGTTGATGTAAGACCAATTTCAGGAGTTGTTGCAAACCTCGTAGTATATTCTGCTTTTACCAATCCAGGTGATGTAATGCTGGCACCTTCTATTCCTGCAGGTGGACATATTTCACATGGTAAAAAGGAACACTTTGGAACTGCTGGTCTAGTCCATGGATTAGAGATAGAATTCTATCCGTTTGATGCTGAGGAAATGACAATTGATGTTGATAAGACAAAACAGAAAGTCAAAGTTCTAAAAAAAGACAAACGTCTTCCAAAGATGGCAATGTTCGGTGGTTCATTATTCTTGTTTCCACATCCTGTCAAAGAATTATCAGATTTTCTAAAGAGTTATGATATGCACATTAATTATGATGCAGCTCATGTTGCTGGATTAATTGCTGGTGGAAAATTCCAAGATCCTCTACGTGAGGGTGCAGATACAATGACTATGAGTACTCACAAGACCTTGTTTGGGCCCCAAGGGGGACTTGTTTTAGGTTTTGAAAAAGATGAAGAGGTTATCAAAAAAGCAACTTTTCCTGGTCTTACAAGTAGCCATCACATTCATCACATGGCTGGAAAAGCAGTTGCTTTTGCAGAATTTTTAGAGTTTGGAAAAGACTATGCAGATCAGGTCATAAAAAATGCAAAGTCGTTTGCAGAGGCCTTGAGTGAGATGGGATTCAAGGTATTAGGAGAGAAAAGAGGATTTACAAAATCACACCAGATTGCAGTTAATGTTTTAGATTATTCTGATGGTGGAAAAGTAGAAGCAGAATTGGAAAAAGCTAACATTATTGTAAACAGACAACTTATTCCAGGTGATATTAAGGCAGGAAGAAACTATTTCCATCCAAGTGGAATTAGATTAGGAGTTTCTGAAATTACGCGACTTGGGATGAAAAAGAGTGAGATGCAGGAAATTGCATCACTCATTAAACAAGTAGTTATTGAGAAAAAGGACCCAAAGAAGATACTACAAAAAGTTAAGACTTTAAGAAAAAACTATCAAAAAGTTAAATTTTGTTTTGATAATAAGTTAGGCGCCTACGAATACGTCAAATTGAGATAATTCTAGGAGTAATCAGTCAAAAGTGATTGATCTCCTTGACTCTTACCAAACACCAATTCAATTTCATCGGATAGAGCATAAATTCTTCCTTTCTGATATTCACCAACATCATATTTCTCAACAAGTCTTTTTGCAAGTTTTAGATATTTTTCTACAGAGCCTCTAGTAATTGTGGCAATTAGTTTATGTCCACAGACACATGTTTGGATTAGAGGCATTCGACGGAATGATTTTCCACATCTAGTACACCTAAAGTTTTGTCTGGCATATGCTCTAAGATTTCCCATAATATCTGGGACAAGGTGTGTTGAAATAACATTTGAGACAATCTCTGAAGGATTTACCACATCAATTAATTCAGCATTTTTAATTTGCATATCAAATTTGTCAAGCATGGAACCAAGTGTAGAATAGGCACTACGAGATTTTGACGTGGTTAGAGATGAAGTTGAATGTGTAAAGAAATAATCGTAAAATTGTCTTTCAGTTTCAAGACGTGATTTGATTATTTCGATAGATGTTACATCTACTGCTTTGATCTGTTGAAGTGTGGATTCAAAGAATTCCAGAGGAAATGATTTTGTGACTTCAAGGTTATGTGCTTGTGATTGAGATTCATGTGGTAAAACAAGAGGTTGAATGAGTAGTGGGGCATCCATTAATCCACCTATTCTATCAGAAAGAAATTGTCTTGAGAAATTAAGTAGGCTATCCATTAGTAGCATAATGGAATCAGCATCACCATCAGCATCTCTTCTTTTTGCAGAGTGCCAGTTAGGAGTTGCAAAACACACATGAGTTTCAGTATATCCAATGATTCGACCAACAATTCCAACAGAGGTATGTGGAGCTAAACCAATTATTAGATGACCAATTAGATCATCTGAATTCTTTACGTTGTAAAATGGAGATTTTCCATAGAACTTTTCTAAAAGAGTATCAATGTATTTACAGGTAGAAACTAGATAATTTCCACTATCATAAGGAATTATCACATCTTGCATACGAAGTTCAATAATCTGATCCAAATTTTCAAGAGGGTTTCCATCAATATCGTGAGAATATCCAAGATCCTTTAGTTTCTCTATTGATGTTCCAATCCATGATGGTTTGAATTGAGTTAAGGGAGAATTTGTTGCATCAAATCTGACAGTTCCATCTTTAAAGACTGTAAGTCCAAAGTTTTGACGTACAAGTCCCTTTTCTAGAGGTTCAGCAATTCTGTCTTTATTTATTAACTCTTTAACTCCCTTAAATGGCTCTTTTACACGCAAGCCCATCCTTTCTTGAGCTAATGCTATTCTAGCTTTTAGTGGAAATTCTTTGTGGGAGTAAGTTAATGCTTTTCGCTTACATTTTTCGCAATTTGGTTCATTAAGAATATCTCTACAGGTAGGACATCTATAGGAAATTGTTGTCTTAATACCACATTTAGAGCACTTTATGCCTATAGAAGGTTCATCACATTGGTTACAATGCCTGTTGAATATGTTAGTAAAGAAGTGTTCATTTCTTGATGCCTTTAGAAGATCCCTAGTGGGTCCTCCTTTGTCACTAACTGGAAATAATACATGTGTTGGAGGTTTCATTTGTCTAGCAGCTGCTTTTTCAGGTCTTCCAATTCTAGCACCGATAGAGGTTGAGAATTTATTTTTAATTTGAATCTTAGATGATTTTGTTAGAATTTTTGGAACTGATAAATTAGTAATTGTTGGTTTTTCTCTAAACAATAAATTGAAGAAAATTTTTGCTTCTAGATTTTCTAATACTATAGTTTTATTTTCAATTTTATGGGGTACCCCCAATTTTTCAAGGATTTTTTTAATTTGAATCGAGTATTCAATTATTCTTTCATTGATTTTTTTTGGTTTTAAAAGTTGAATGAGTTCTTCTGACGATATTTTATCCCAAAAATATAGATAGCGTGGATGAAGTGGGATTTGAAAATCAAGAGAAATTTTCAATGCCTCATCTATTGTAGGTGTTTTGGTCAGAAATTGTTTTAGATATTGATCATTAGGCTCATATTTTTGGATTCTTTGTTTTAATTCCTCTATCCAGAATTCCTCAACATATCCTGAAGGAATAAGTTGAGCGTTGTTTTCAAGAAAGTCTCCAAATGAAATTAGAATATCTCCTAGATGTAGTATTTTTTCTATTTCGTTTTTAATTTCTAATCCATGTTTAACATCTCTAATCTTTACAACATTACCATTTTTTAGACGAACTATCGGAGTATCAATGGAATCAACAAAGGCAATGGTTGCACCTTTTCCCGGAATATCAATCTTAATTTGAGTTCCAACAACTATTGTATGATTTAGAATTTCACCAAGTACTGGATGAACCCCAACTGCTGCAAAGCCTGTATTACATGCTCTTCCATATCTTAATCGAAATCCACCTAACTTGTTAGGCACAGATAAGACTGATCTGCCTGTAATTACCTCACGCATTCTTTTGGCAGCTGCGTCTTCCTGATTTTCACCTGTTTGAACTACACCTTTAAGTTCATTAAGCCATTCCCAACCATCTAGATTGTACAGTTCAATCCTTTTGAGAAGTTTTTTGGATCTTCCAATCAAACCATCATTTAAGACACGTAAAGCACCACCTCTAACTCTATCAGTCTTAATGCGAGCCATTGATTTGTGATTTATAACCTCAAATGGATCTGTGTCTACTCCATCTAATTCAACTGGAAGATTAGAAATTACATGTACAATATCTTCGTCTAATATATGAAATTGAAAGCTGCTAGCCTCTCTTTCATAGATCCGTAATTCCTCTACAAATCTACCTGTTTCATCATCAAATGAGTTAGCTTGATATTTTGATAGTCCAACTGCCTTTCTTACATGATCTGCAATTAACATTGTTACAGCAGATTCTGTTCCTCCTGCTGAACGCATGGGTCCAGCAATAGAAATTGAAAGATATTCAGTGCCGTCTTTGTTTTTCTTTATCTTTACTTCATTAATTCCCTGTAAAGGCGCGATGGTTACTCCTTCAGTAACAATGGCCAACCCTACACGAACCGCAAGATCAAGTTTGTCTTCTAAGGAGGCATTAGAAAGAGTGTATTTGCCGAGAGCAATTTGTTTTGATAGAATAAGTGCAGAGATCTCCTTTCCGTTTATTTTTAATAATTCTCTTAGAGGCTCTACAATATCAATATCATGCATTTTAGAAACACGATCTGCCAAATCAAATGCGATTTTAGGCTCAATTATACCTGAAGAATCTACCAAACTTGATTTTGCATCTGCTGCTCTCTCATAGATGGAAATTGTTTCAGTTGAGAGGTTTGAATAGTAATCACGATAATAATCAGGCATCTTAATGTCATTAATACAAGAAATTGTATTGTTTTCAGACATGATATAATTCTACTACTTACTTCTTTGAATTGCTTTTGTTATTTCTTCAAGTTTTTTGATACTTCCTCCTTTTTCAAGGAATGTTCCAATAACTAATGCATTAGCTCCTGCTTTAACCAAACTATGAGCAGTTTTCACATCTTTAATTCCTCCTCCTACTATCAAAAATCCATTAAAAGCACGCCTTACTGTCTGAACCATCTCAGGAGTAACACTGGTTTTTGCGCCAGAGCCTGCTTCTAAATATACAAATCTCATACCAAGGAATTGAGCAGCAAGGGCATATGCAGCAGCAATTTTTGGTTTGTCAAATGGAATTCCTCGTGCTGAACCGATAAACCAAGCAGAGGTTCCCTCCCCTATTACCAAATAAGCAGTCGGAAGTGGCTCCAAACCAAATTTAAGAACACTTGGAGCTCCTAATGCTTGTGCTTGTGTGATGAAGTATGGATTCTCTGAATTCATTAATGAGCTAAAGAGGATTGCATCAGCATCGGGTACAACACCAGTCACATTACCAGGAAACAAGATTATTGGAATTTTAATGCCTTTTTTAATGCCTTTAACCACTTTAGCCATCTCAATCTGATCTGTAGCAGAAGAGCCTCCAATCAAGATTGCAGAAGCGCCTATCTTTTCAACATCTTTGGCAAGCTTGTTTGATGCCTCTAAGTGTGATACTTCGGAATCAATCAACACAAACAATAATGCATTTTTCTTTTTTAATTCAGATTTTAGAAATGATTCAACTTTGTTTCTAGTCATAGTGGGGGATTGTAGATGACTCCTCTTTAAAGTTTAATTGAAATGTTGATATACAGATTTGTATAGCTATGGCAGAGTTTCAAAAGTCTAATTTTAACAATATTATTCGTCAAATTATCAAAAAATCACTATTTACAGAACGACAAATTGAAATTATTTTAAATCAGAAGAATATTTCGGAATCTAAGTTTTCTATAACAAAAGGAGCCTATTACAGACAAGTTGGACAGTCAAGAGAGAAATTAATTGCATTATTCTATTCAATCATACTTTTACGTGGTTTGGGTATTTTATTACCTGATGATATTGATGTGATGTCTCAACTTTCAGAACATATTCGTGTGATGAATGATGGTGATGTCTTTCCAGAAAGAGAGGATCAAATCACCAAGGTGATAGATATGACCATTCGAAAGGCATGTAATATGTGATATTTGTGATAATTTTAGTCTAATGTAGATTGAGTTGTTGTGATAATGAATGTGACTATGTTAATCTAAAGTGTAAAACAATATTGCTCAATCACGATAAATCACAACATAGATAAAAATTTGTGATGTTAGTAGAAATCCCGGATCTTGAAGTGATTTTGGGTGTGATTTTAGCATTCATAGTTGGTTTAGGTGGGTTGTATGGATTCTACAAAATACGTCAATTCATAAAAAATAGGAGTGAAATGTTTGATGTATCACAATCTGAGCGCTTAGAGTATTATGAAAGACAGTTAATTGATATGAAAATACGTCTAGATGCTATAGAAATACAAGGAACTGAACAAAAATTAGATGACCCTAACTTGGAATTAAAACAATTCTTAGAGAAGTTAGCAAAGAATGAATCACATGAGACACAACTTGTGGATGTTAATCATTCTAAGGTTGTGCCTGAAAAATCAATTTCTGTGCCTAGTATTTCCAGCTCAGATTATACAAATCCAATAGATCATGTATTACACCTTATCACAAACAAATCAATGACATCACGTGACATACAAATCACATTAAAGAAAAGTAGGGAGCACACATCACGATTAATGAAGAAATTATTTGAAGATGGTTTTGTTGAAAGAAATACAGAAACAAAACCATATACTTATTCAATTACTAAAAAAGGAAAAACAAAGGTTGATGAAGTTCAAACCAATTCCATAGTTGTATAAGAATTTACTTTAGTTTTTTAAAACAGATTTTTTTCTTTAATTCAAAATTTTATGAAAACAACCTAATTTTTATTAATTAATAATTATATATATTATTAAATTATAGTAATTATATGTCTATTCAAGAGAATGAAGTTTTGGTAAAAATCACTTCAGCTGGAACAATTTCAATTCCTAAACAGTTTAGAAAGTACATGGATATTCAAAAAGGTGAATATGTTAAGTTAATTCTTGGAAACGACCGGTTAATTATTAGAAAAATTACTATTTCTTGACGGGTATTGTTGTTTTTGACTAATCTTAATGGTTTGATAGGTCCATTCACGACCTGTTCTAACTCTATCAACTCTGTTTTTTGTTGAAAATCGTGATAAATATGTGGATATTACACTAAGTTTTACCGGTTCGTTGAATTCATCTTCATACTTTTCAAGAATGTTTGTAGAGGTAAACTTGCCCACAGGGAAGAATTTATCCACAATATGCCAAATTTTTGAGCCTACTGAATTCATGTTGGTTGTTTCTTGTTCTGTTTCAATATTCATCAAGTCCATCATTTCAAATATTTTAAGAATTTTCTCCTTGGTAACATTACCCTCTATTTTGATGTCATAGTGTGCACCATCAGAGTCCTCCATATCTATTCTAATACGTTTTTTAACCATCTTTAAGATCTTGAGAATCAAATGTTAACAATTCAACTGATCCAAGAATGTTTGTTAACTAGGTGGTTTGTTAACATTGACTGTATAAGCCATGCCTAACAAAATTTTAATTATTAACAATATATTTTAGAAAACTCCCTCATATTAGAAAATATTTGTGCCTGGAGTAGAAATAAGGGGGTCAATTCACACATATTCACAGTGTTAACACCGATCTTGACGCCTGGATTGGTAATATTGGGGTTAAAACATGCTTTTCAAATAATTTCTTAACAAATAATTAACAAAGTGTTAATTTAAAGGCAAATTTTATCTCTACCCACACACCAATATTTCCACTCTATCTTTTTCTTATATTTTTTTTTAAAAAAATAAAAGATAACTAAATATAATTAATTACAAACTAAATTAGAACTACTATTCTATTCTATACTCTCTTAATTCAGATATGGTTATGATATTATTATCAGGAAACAAAGGTGTGTGGGTATGTCTGATCCAGTAGATAGATTACTTGATGCAGCAGAATCTGGAAAATCCATTATAAAAAACAGGGACATTCTTCATTTTTCATATATTCCAAATATTATTTTACATAGAGATACTGAACAAAAACAAGTCACTCAATCATTATTACCCATACTAAAACAATCTAGACCATCAAACCTTCTAGTATATGGAAAACCTGGAACTGGCAAAACATTGGTTGTTAAAAGAGTGATCTCAAAAATCCAAGAAAGAGTAGAAAAATCAAACTTTCCAATTAAACTCGTATATTCTAACTCTAAAGAAGAAACAACACTTTATGGATTATTAGTCAGCCTAGGCAGGCAATTAGATCTAGATGAGAAAGAATTACCCACAACTGGCCTATCAATAAGTGAAGTTTTCAAAAGACTTCTCAATAAAATTAGTGAAGGAAAAATCAACGCAATTTTTGTAATAGATGAAATTGATTATCTTGCCCAACTTATAGCAAAAACAGGTAAGGATATTCTATATCAACTTACAAGAGCAAATGAGAGACTAGAACAAGGCTCTTTGACATTGGTGGGGATTTCAAATGATCTAACATTTAAAGAAAAATTGGATCCTAGGGTAATTAGCAGCCTTGGTGAGGAGGAAATTGTCTTTACAAACTATAATGTTGAACAAATTAAAAAAATTCTAGAAGCAAGAATCAATGAAGCTTTTGTCGAGAACACTGTTGAGGATTCAGCCCTAAATCTATGTGCAGCACTTGCAGGAGGGGAACACGGTGATGCTCGTAGGGCAATTGATTTACTTCGCGTTGCAGGAGAAATTGCTGAACGACAACAATCAGATAAAGTTACAACAAAAAATGTTAAGGAAGCCAAACAAAAAATTGAAGAAAATAAAGAGGAGTTATCACTAGAAGCATTCCCCCTTCATGAGAAACTGATTATTCTTGCAATGATGAAGGCAAATGGTTCTTCTACTGGTGAGATCTATTCATCATACAAAAATATCTGTAAGATAGTTGGCCTTGATGAACTTACCAATAGGAGGATTACTCAAATGTTAAGTGAAATTGAACTATTAGGAATTATCACTGGAAGATTGATCCATCAAGGAATTCATGGCAGGACAAAAAAATACAAACTTGAAATCTCATCTGAAATGATAAAAAAGGCTTTTAAAAACGAGCTAACTTTGAAGGATATTATTTGAATTTGAATTATAATTTTGATGAAAGACTTGGAAAGTTTTTAGATTTACCATGATTGCTATTCCTGGATTTGGTGTCATTCCAACACTAACCTGAAAAGGTGTTTGTTTTTGCCATGAACCAGAATTTATCAATAAAACTCCCTTGTACATATCCAATTGTGCTCTGTGAACATGACCTACATGAAAGATATCTGGAACATTCTCAATTACTAAAAGATCCTCAATCTCAGGTGCTATGGGTGTTTGACTGCCATATATTGGACTTAGATGTCTTGCCTTGAGAAGATGCTTCATTACTTTTGTTGGTTTATCATAACTTAGACCAGGTGTAGTCTTTACAATATCATCAATACTCTGTCCATGAAACATCATTACCTTTACACCATTTAATGAAACCACGGCTGGGTTTCCAACCATAATTACATTTTCCATCTCCCATAAACTTGAATTGTGTTTTTTTGGTATAGCCGGTTGTGGAAGAGCTCTTCTTCCTGGATCGTGGTTTCCAGGCATTATTATGACCTTTACATTTTTTGGAATCTGGTCAATTACCATCTCTGTCTTTTTGAGTTGCTTCTCAATGGTTAAAGAAATTAATTCTTTGTCTTGATTTGGGTATATTCCGACCCCATCTACTATATCCCCACAAATTAAGACAAAACGAATTTTTCTTGCAACTGGATCTGGGCTTGACAACCACGAAACAAACTCCATAAATTCCTCTTCCATAAAGTACTTACTTCCAATATGTAGATCAGAGAGAAAGACTGCATATACCTCAGTTTCTGATTTATTGAAAACATGATCCGGAATATCTGGCAGAATTATATCCTTGATAATAAACCCAGAATTCTTTCCTAAATTCACTCTTACCATAACAAATTGATCAGTTAGAAGAGTACCAACAGTCTTCTGTAATTCATCATCAAAAATTATTCCCTCAAATGAGCCTGAAGGATCTTCAAGAACCAACTTTGTGATTTTTCTCTCAATATTTTTTGTAGTGACAAGACCACACACATACATATCATCTTCTGATTTTGTATTTTTTATAGACGCTATGGATTTGAGCTTTCTTGATTCTGGTCTGTCTGAAATAATTTTTTTAAGCTTGTTAAAACGACTTGAAAATAAGGCATTATAGCCCTTAACTCCCTCCCCTGTTGTTATCTTGGTGGTAGGATCAGATAAAATTTTGACTTCGCCTTGCAATGTTGGATCCTCCTTAATTCCAAGATATGTTTCTAAATCATCTTGGTTAATCTGAAATAATTTCTGTTTAGTTTTTTCTCTAACTATTTCCTTTATGATCTTCTCTAATTTTCCAATATCTACATTCTCTAAGATTTTAAAAGCATCTGGATGAATTTGAAATCCTTTGTTTAATGCATAGTTTAACACAAAGGTAAGTTCCTTTTTCATATCAAAAAATATCATCTGGTTTAATTAAATCTGCGCCTAATAGCTAACCCTCAAATATTGTTCAAAAAGGGAGGCAGTGTGAATAGAATTAGAATAATTACATTTTTCATATTTTTAGGCATTTTTGCTGCAGTTTTCCAGATTGGTTCCATGTCTTCTGTAAGCGAAGAAGAAGCTGAAGCCTTCATGTCTGAATTTAAAGACCTTGTTTTAGATATTGATGCGTTTGGAATCTTTGTACACAACATAACTATTGCACTACCAATGTTTATTCCTGGATTTGGAGTTGCATGGGGGCTTTTCTCTGCTTGGTCTACTGGATTTGCTTTTGCTGCAATAGCTACTACAATTCCTGAAATAGGAGAGATTCCACCACTTTCACTTCTTTTCTTATCACCATTTGGGCTGATGGAAGTTTTTGCATACTCTTTGGGTATCTCTAGAAGTTTTATTCTTATTCGAGCAATGAGTAAAAAGATCAGTCTTATCCCATTAATCAAACCAACAGTGATAGAAATTGGAATTGTGTTGGTTCTCCTTTTGGTTGGAGGATATCTTGAATTTTACATGATAGAATTAGCCCAACAAAAAGGGTTTGAGATGCCTGGATCCTAATTTCTAATACTAAATCAATGGAGAACTCTTTTTGAAATTATTTTAATCATTTACATCTAAAATTTTCTAGCCTCAAACAGGCTCAAGTTTAGATATACTATATACCCAATCTAAAATAATTTAGTAGTAAATTATAAACCAAATTAAATGACTAATTTATTGTGAAATTAACTATAACATTATTTGTATTACTTGTTGTTTCATCAGGATATTTTATCAATGAGTCATTTGCTGAAATTTCTGAGAATCAAGCATTTCTTTTAGAGGGTTCTGGGTTTGCTGTAACTGAAGAAATAATTAAAATTTCAGAAATTGATCTAGGCTTATCGTCTCAAGAACAACGTGGAAGCACAATTAATTTCATAATAGAAGACGGTTTTATTACATTAGACGATGAGGAGTTTCTTATCTATAATTTGGAAGGAAAATTTTTGCGTGAAGGTCGTTTTATTAGGATTAACGGAAATATTGAAAGTTCAAGTGGATTTGATACCTCAATTAGCTTCTTTGGAAGACTAATTGAAGAAAGTAAAGATGCATCAGTCTATGGTTTTACCGGTAGAATTACAACACCTGATGATACTTACAAAATAATATACACAACAAAATTATCTACCCTTACAAAAATTGACACAACACAAACATCATCTGAAACATCAAACGATCTAACAATTTACATTATGAGAGGCTCATCTTCACAAGGACTTGTAAGTAGTTACATTGAAGCCGGTGAAATAAGATCACAAGCTGCAGCAACACAAAACCCAGCAGATGCACTTAGATTGAGATATTTCTCACAAGATAGAATTTCAGTAGAACCAGGCACTACAATCACAATAGTAAATGATGATGTAGTATCTCACGAAATTCTTAGCGGAAAAGAAAACCGTAATAATCGTATTAATCCATTTACACCAGATGGAAGAATTTCAACCGGAGAAATTGCTCCAGGAGAATCAATCAGTATAACATTTGATGACGCAGGATTTTACAGATTATATGATCCTGATTATACATGGATGAAAATTATCGCATATGTCTTTCCAAATGTAGACAGTTTAATTTTTGGTCAAGGACAAAACTTGGGTAACTAATTTTCCCATTGCCATTTGTAATTCATGTAGGAATCTAACCCTGTTTGGTTAAACACAATTACAGATAAATCAGAAAATTCTTTTCCTTCCAAATCTTTCACAGTTCCTACAAAACTAGTTTCACTATCTGTTGTTATTGCCTCAAAAACATGAACTTTCATTTTATTAGTATCAAAGTTGTGCTCTCGAAGATAAAGAGCTATCTCTGATGCCATAAAGTGTTTGTCTGGTTGGGTTGGCCAAGGTCTTGGAACTAAAATCACACTAAACCCATCAATTAACGCCTTTTGTAATTCTAATTTCTTATCTTCGATCTGGGTTGTAACATGCATTGTAATTACTTTAGATTTATCAAGAGGAACTTGGGCTCTTGATGCAGCAACTTGAATCGAACTAATACCTGGGACAATCTCAACCTTACCAAAAATTTCTATTAATCTATCTACAACTTCTGACTCTGAAAAATTCACATCTCCAGTAAATGGAATTACTAATGTTCTGTTGCCTAACTTGGGAAGAATTTTTTGATAAGATTCTTCCTGATCTTTCATAGTAATTTCATAGATCTCTTTTCCTTTAATCAGATTCTCTATTATCTTTAGTGTGTATTTGTAACCAATTACAATATCACAATTCTGAACAATTTCTTTTACAATTTCAGTTACATATTTTGGTGAACCTGGTCCAACACCAACAGCATAAACTTTTCCCAATTTTACTTCGTAAATATTTGCCTGTCTTTAATATATTGCACCCAAGGCTCCCAATCTACCTTCATGTATTTTGTAGGCTCTTTAGCAGGATATTTTACCCAATCTTGTGCTATTGCATATTGAAATTTTTCATGTTTTCCATTCTTTTCATATTCTAATAGTAATATACTTCCCCAAACCTTTTCTTCAAAACTAATACTGGAAATATCATCAAACGCTAATTCAATATTTTTTTTATTTTCTAAATCATTCATTAGTTCTTCTTCATCATAACCATCATGACGAATCATCGTATTCTTTGATTTAAGAAAATTAATTACCTGTCTTTGAATAATAGCCTTCCACCATTTCATCATGGATTCTGTTTTATGTACAAACATCAAGTGTTTGTCAGTTAGCAGTAACATACCCTCCTTTCCACCAATTGAAAAGAATTTTTTAGACTCTCGCCATACTGAAACTAGATGTGCCTGAATCTTCTCATCAGATTGCATGTCGGTTGATTTACTTAGCTTTGTTAAAAACTAATACAATTGGCTTTTAAGGAAGACATTTTCTCAAAAATTATTGAATAATATACTTGTAATGATTGTAATTTCATTACTTTTAGTTATTGTAGGAAATCAGGCATTTGCACAAATGGCAGAATTTACAGAAACTAAAATACTTGATCCTATAGTTATTTTAGAGACCAATCTTGGAAACCTCACAATAGAATTTTTCCATAATGATGCACCAAATCACATTCAAAATTTTATAAAATTATCACTGTCTGGATTTTATGATGAAACTATCTTTCATAGAATAATTCCTGGATTTATGATTCAGGGTGGTGATCCAAATACAATTAGTGGTGATCCAAATACTTGGGGAACTGGAGGTCCAAACGAAAGAGTAGATGCTGAATTTAACACAATTAAACATAATCGTGGAATTGTTTCGATGGCAAGATCAGCTGATCCAAATAGTGGCGGTTCCCAATTTTTCATAATTCATAAAGATTCAAACTTCCTTGATGAACAGTATACCGTATTTGGTAGAATTGTAACTGCAGAAAGTTTTGAAACACTTGATAAAATTGCAGCAGTTCAAACAGGAGTAAGTGATAGACCAATAGACGTAGAACAAGTTAAAATCACAAAGGTCACTATCGTTAATCGTTCTGAGGTTTCAAATCTTCTTGAATTATCACCACCTGAACGTACACAATCCACCATAACTCCATCATCTGGCAATCAAAAATTTGAAAGCATTGAACTTGGAATTGCATTTAGTGTGCCTGAAGGTTGGTTGTTACAAGAATCTGATAAAACACAGGAAAATTCTCCTGATGTAGTTGCTGTAGGACCAAAAGTAGGAATGACGAATCCAGTAATTTCGTTAACAGTTCAACAAACTAATCAAAGAACTTTCGATGATCTTATTTCTGAAAATAATAAAAGATTAAAGGAATCTACAGAGTTAGGAAACTTGAATATAATTTCACAGGAAAAGACAACAATTAATGGTAATCAAGCATATGTAACTAACGCAGAAGGGCTGTTTTCACCCAATAGTGAAAATTTTGATGTAAAATTTAAAGAAATTTTGATTTATGATATTGAAAAATTTTATACATTTGCATATAGTAATAGTATAGATAATTTTGATTCTCAACTTCCAAGATTTGAAGAAACAATTGATTCCTTTAAAATATTTTTTAAAGATTCCACAACAGATGAATCCATTGAAGAGGGAGGAGGATGTTTAATTGCAACTGCCACCTTTGGTTCTGAATTAGCACCACAAGTTCAACAACTTAGAGAGTTAAGGGATAATATTATTTTATCAACAGAATCTGGAACTGCATTTATGACAGGATTTAATCAATTCTATTACTCATTTTCACCAACAATTGCTGATTTGGAACGTGAATATCCTGTTTTCAAACAAGTTGTTAAACTCTCAATTACTCCAATGTTATCTACATTATCAATTTTAAACTATGCAGAGATTGACTCTGAAGAAGAAATCATATCTTATGGAATTGGAATAATCTTAATGAATGTAGGAATGTATTTTGTAGCTCCTACAATAATTATCTATAAAATTAAAAAACAACTAATGAAATAGAATTTTACCAAACATCATCTACTTCATCAAGCAGTTTGTATTCTTTCTCTGTCTCATGCTTCACTAGCTTTAGTCGAGAAATATCTCTATCAAAGAACAAATCTATTGTCCAATCAAGGAATACTCGTAGTTTTTTATCAAATGTGGGAATTTTTGAAAGATAGACATTTCTCCAAATCAACCATGCCCAAAATCCTGAAATATTCATTCCTAAAAATGTAGCAATTCCTGACCTCTTACCAATAATTGCCATTTGTCCCCTAGAATGATATACAAATTTTTCTTTTTGTAAATTTTTAATTAACGCCTTTAAATTTTTTGCAGCCGTTCTTGCTTGGGCTTCAGCAATTTGTGCAGTTGGGGGAAATGGTCTTTGTGTTTTAGGATCTAAAAAGAATGCACAATCTCCAACTGCAAAAACCCCTGGAAAGTCTTGAACCTCAAGATAATCATTAGTAATGAGTTTACCTTTCTCAGTTTTGAACATTGATCTCTTGATTGTGTTAACTGGCGTTACCCCTGCAGTCCAAACCAAAGTCTTTGTTCTAATTGCATTAGTCTCTGGGTTATCCATTGAATTTTTTGGATTCTCATCTAATGATTTTGTGGTAACCTCATTTCCATCAAAACTAGTTACTGCTGTTTTTAACCTGATATCAATTCCTCTTTCTGTCATCTTCTCTTTTGCAAATTCTGCTAGTTTTTGATCAAATCCTGGTAAAATCATTGGTAATGCTTCTAACACAATAACTTTAAGATCTTTTTTGTGAATAGTATGATAGTGTTTTCGTGCATCCAAAATGAGATCCATTAACTCACCAGCAGTTTCAATCCCTGCAAAACCACCTCCTACCACAACAAAATTCAACAAGCTTTTTCGAAGAATTGGGTCAGTCTCGTTTTCAGCCTGTTCAAACATATCAATAACTCTGTTTCTTAACATTACAGCATCATTGAGTGTCTTCATGGTATAGGCATTTTTTTCCACATCTGCCATTCCAAAAAAGTTCGTCTCACTACCAAGCGCTACTATCAGAAAATCATAATGAATTGATATACTTCTTTTATCTCCAGTTCCCCATAAAGTTACTAATTTTCCATATGGATCAATGTTTTTGATTCTACCTTCATAGAACTTTGTTTTCTTGCAGATGGTTCTAATAGGCATAACTATATGTCTGGTCTCAATCATCCCTGACGCTACTTGTGGCAACATTGGTGTAAATAACAGAAAATTATCTTCACTTACCATTACTAATTCTATTTCAGAATCATCCCCAAATTCAGATTCTAATTTTCTAGCACATTCTACTCCTGCAAACCCGCCACCCAAAATCACAACCTTCTTCTTATTTCTAACCAATTGTGCCCTTTTTACAGATTGGGTGAATATATGCTATAAGAAAAATTTTCACTAAAATTACAGGATTGTTATGTTCTCATAATATCTGAATGTAATATATCATATGCCCTTGATGAATCCTTTTCATGAAGAATGATAGTGATGCTGTCTTGGCTGAAAAATGCATTTTCTAGCTCAATTCCATTGGTATGTAATACTTCAGCAACATAAGAAACCACATCTGTTTGATTCTGAGATGTTGGTATTGAGATTCTAATCTTTGCAAGACCCGTATTGAATATATCATCTTTGTTTGAAATATTTTCAAATATCTGTCTGATGTCTTCCGCATCTTCTGTTAGGAATCTAAAAGAATCAGATAATCTGAAAAATTCATAATTGTTTGTTATCTTGGAGAATCTTTCTAAAATCATCATAGGATCAATTTTATTTGAATCATTTATTGAAAATTTAATATCCATAATTCCATCAGTTAAAGACAACCTGGCATTTCTCAAAACTGGTTCTTCTTTCATCTCTTCTTTGGTTTCAAATGAATCTGCATATCGTTTTATTGCAACTACCACTGTATTGAGATTAACAGAATTTCCTAGAATCTTCTCAATCTCTGGTTGAATCTTTACTGCTAATGCTGTATAGTTTATCACATCCATCTTCATACAATCATAAATCGAACGATTTCTGGTAATAATTTCCCTTACAACTTCAGGTATAGACATGCTTGAAACTCTCATTAAATTATTATATTATGTCAGTTATAATAGGATTATGTAAGAAATCAGAGGAAATCAAGTAATCTTTATATAATGTCATATATATTACATATAGTAGATAAATATGACAATGTTCTTTGATAACGGATTTGATAGAATCTTCAGGAGTATGTCAAACACTTTTTTTAGTGTAGATGACATTCTTGAGGGTTCCAAAGGAAATGGTTCTGGTCCATATTATTACGGTTATACAATAACTGTTGGTCCAGATGGAAAACCTGTTGTAAAGGAGTATGGAAGTGTCAAACCAGACCAACTTCAAACTTCTGATACAAGAGAACCAATTATAGACACAATTGTCGATGAAAAAGAAAAAGTTGTAAAACTCATAGCTGAGATGCCAGGAGTCGAAAAGGCTGATGTAAAAATTGTTGTAGAAAACAATATTGTAGATATTTCTGCAGAACACGACAAAAAGAAGTATCACGTAAAAGTTTCATTACAACAAAAAGTTGATGAGAACTCTGCAAAAGCTTCTTACAAAAATGGAATTTTACAACTAATCTTTAAGATAGTTGAAGAAAAACCAAAAGGCAAAACAGTGGAGGTTGAATAACCTCTTCTTATTTTTTTTAGGTGATAATATGACTAAACTTGTTTTAAAAATAGATGAAATTCCACAACAACATGTTGGAAGAGGTAGAGCAATTGTTGATCCTAAAATAATTGAAGATCAAAAATGGAGCACTGGCCAAATTTTAGAATTAACATATAATAAAAAAACACATGTTAAACTCTGGTCAGGTACCACTGAAGAATATGGAGCGGGAGTTATCAAGATAGATGGAATTACTAGACAAAATATTGGAGCTGGAATTGGTGATAAAATTTCATTAAAATCCGTTGAAACTGCAAACGCTGAACAGATTATCTTATCTCCAACTGAAAAGATTGCAGCAGAAGGATTACAAGAATATATGATTTACAACTATCTTAATCATGTCTTTACCACAGGAGATTCAATATCTCTAAACACACAGATGGGAAGTAGAGTTCAGTTTGTTATAACTAGTACCAAACCCTCAAAACCAGTTATTGTTACTGAGAAGACAGTCTTTAAACTTGGAGCAATGACAAAAGCAATTGATGCATCTGTTCCAAGAATAACATATGATGAACTTGGAGGTCTAAAAAATGAGATTCTAAAGATTCGTGAGATGGTTGAATTACCAATGAGACACCCAGAATTATTTGACAAAATAGGTGTAGAAGCACCAAAAGGCGTCTTACTATATGGACCACCAGGTACAGGAAAGACTCTACTTGCAAAGGCAGTTGCAGGAGAAACTAATGCTCACTTTATCTCACTTAGTGGTCCTGAAATTATGGGCAAGTATTACGGTGAAAGTGAAGAGAAACTAAGAGAAATCTTTACACAAGCTGAAGAAAACTCCCCTAGTATTATTTTCATTGATGAAATTGATTCTATTGCTCCAAAGAGAGATGAAGTATCAGGTGATGTTGAAAAGAGAATAGTTGCTCAACTTTTGACATTAATGGACGGTATGAAATCTAGAGGAAAAGTTGTAGTGATTGCAGCTACTAATAGACCAGACTCAATTGATCCTGCACTAAGAAGACCAGGCAGATTTGATAGAGAAATTGAAATTGGAATTCCTGATGATAAGGAAAGATTTGAGATTCTCTCAATTCATACACGTGGTATGCCAATTGACGAGAAAGTGGATCTTGAACAAATCTCAAAAAGTACACATGGATTTGTAGGAGCTGATTTAGAAGCATTGTCCAAAGAAGCTGCTATGAGATCATTACGTAGAATTCTTCCTGAGATTGATCTTGATGAAGAGAAAGTTTCTTCTGAAATTCTTCAAAAGATCCAGATTACTAGTGAAGACTTTAGAGATGCATTAAAAGAAGTAAGACCAAGTGCACTTAGAGAAGTCCAAGTCCAAATTCCAGATGTTAGTTGGGATGATGTTGGAGGTCTAGATCAATTAAAAGAAGAACTTTGCGAGGCAATTGAATGGCCTATTAAATACAAAGAAGCCTTTGATTATGTTAATGTAGAAACTCCAAAGGGAATTCTACTGTATGGTAAACCTGGAACTGGTAAAACTTTGATTGCAAAAGCAGTCGCAAAAATGACCGAGTCTAACTTTATCAGCATTAAAGGTCCAGAACTACTCTCAAAATGGGTTGGTGAATCTGAAAAAGGGATAAGAGAAATTTTCAGAAAAGCACGACAAGTAGCACCATGTATTATCTTCTTCGATGAGATTGATGCACTTGTTCCACGAAGAGGTAGTGGAAGCTCTGGTTCGCATGTTTCAGAAAATGTAGTCTCACAAATTTTAACTGAGATTGATGGACTTGAAGAACTACACAATGTCTTGATAATTGGTGCAACTAACCGACTAGATATTGTAGATGAGGCACTATTAAGACCTGGTAGATTTGATAGAATTATTGAAGTTCCTAACCCTGATGTCAAGGGAAGACAACACATCTTTAAAATTCATACCAAAAAGAAGCCACTTGCAAATGATGTTAACATTGTAAAACTTGTAGAGTTGACAGATAGTTTTAGTGGTGCAGAAATTGCCGCAGTTACAAATAGAGCAGCGATAACAGCTCTGAAGAGATATGTTGATGACAAGTCTCAAAATGTTAATGAGATCAAGATAACCCAACAAGATCTGATTGATGCAGTAGATAAGGTAAAGCCTCGAAAAAAAGAGGCACTACTTATCAATCCATAAAATAGTCTAAATACTAAGGATAATGACGTAAAACAATGAAATTATATCTTGACTTTCAACCATGCCAAGAATGTAATATAATGATGGCTGAATTGAGTAGTCCTGAGATGTTATTTGCTGATGCAAAGACAAGAGCAGATGAATCAGCAAAATTTCTTAGACATTTAACATATAATCACAACGAAGTTGTTCAAGCTGTAATGAATGATCTTCCAAAACAAAAAAGAAATCAAGAATTTGATTTCTTTAAATAATTTTCTTTTTCACTCAAAAATTAGTAATTATGTTCATATACAATATTATTGTAATATCTCTGTGAAATTAAAAAATGAAAATTAGTTTTGTTATTAATTTAGTTGTTGTACTTCTTTTAGTCAGTTCTTTGCAATTTACATTAGCATTTGAAACTCAGCAAGAACCAGGTCCACCAGGAATTCCACAACCTTCTCCAGAGCCAGAACCAATTAGAACACCTGATCCTGATCCTGTCCCAGAACCATTTCCAAAAGATACTGAATCAGATAAAATACAACGATTAACTGACGAAAATGACAAATTGAAAGAACAAAATACCAATCTTAAAGGACAAATATCAACTATAAAAAATGAAAAGCTAAGATTACAAACTGAAATATCTGAACTTAATGAGATTATTGAAAGTCTTAAAGAAATTACAATGGAGCAAGTTAGAGTAATAATGGATTTGGTAAATAAATTTAAAGATATATTATTTGAAAAAATATTTTTCCCTATAATTAATTTGTAAGATTTTTTCAGTCTACTCAAACAGCTTTAATGTTTTTTTAATTAAAACAGACCTATTTCTAATTGTAACATCACTTACTCCAGATTCTATTGAAAATTTCTTTTGACTGATATTCTTACCATTCATTATGCATGAAATGTATAATGAAGCAGCAGCTTGTGCTACCGGGTGTTTTCCAGCAGTAATTTGTTCCTTCTCACATCTTCTTAGTATTTCAAATGCGTCTCGTTTGATACTTTCTTTTAAATTCATGTTGTTTGAAATTTTTGAGATAAAAGATGCAGTATCATATTGTTTAAGATTTAACCCAAGATTTCTGATTATGGTTCTTAAATCTCTGGAAAGTATTCTTCTTTCAATATTTCCAGCACTTGCAATATCATCTAGCGTTCTTGGGATGCCATTTTCTCTGCATGCTGCGTATAACGAGGCTGAGATCAGTGATACCATTGTTCTTCCTCTAGTTAGTTTTGCACTAACTATTTTTCTGTAAATGTAGGCTGCATTCTCTACTACATTATCTGGAATTCCTAACTTTGTTTTCATTCCATGAAGCAAAGTAAATGCTTTACTTAAGGTTGCAATATTTTTTGACTTGCTTCTTTGATCCCATGTTCGTAATCTATTGAACTTATATTTTGTTTTACTGGATAATGTGTTTCCAGAAAAATCTTTATTGGTACCAATTATAGTTGATAGTCCTTTGTCATACATTGTTAGTGATGTAGCAGGACCTGTTCTTGCTAACTTCATAAAACCTTCAAGAGTGTAACCATTACTTTCATATGTATTGGATATGTTTTGTACTAAGATAAGACCGCATCCCCCACAAACAATTTCTCCTCTTTCAGAATCTGTTATTACCGGGTAGGTTTTGCAAGTATCAAGTTGACACTTTACATCATAATCACTAGAATAATTTCTTATCACTGTTAACTAATAGTAATATTTTTAAAATAAAAATTTTTTGTTTCAGGCAATTTTATAATTAAAATAAAACTTTGTAAACAAAAATTTCCTTAAATTTTTTAAAAAATAAAATTATTAATTAAAATACAATACACATTGTAATAAATGTTAAAAATATAAAATAATTTTCTTGAAAACTATTTCTTGATTGATTCTAAAGAATGTCCACGATTTGTGATCATTTGGGTAACTGCTTCTATTGTATAATCAATTCCATGTGCCTCTTCAAAATGATCTCTTAATTTTTTGATTAATCCTATAGTTTTTTCCTCGTTTAATTCAAATTCACACTCAAAACCATAGTCATCACACCTGAGTTGCAGATTCATTAGTCTGGACTAATATTGAGCCTATAAAAACCATAGATTTGTTTTTTTGATAATAATAAAATTAGATAGATATTGAACACTATTTCTCCCAAATAGCACTAACAACATTGTTGGTGTATACCATGTAAATGAAATAATTTATTTTTCTTGCATTAGGATCTATACTTAGAGCATTTCTAAGATACAAAGTTACTGAATCTCCTTTACTTTTTAATACATTACCTATCAATATTTTGATAGTCAATATTATCGAGCATTTATTCTTGGGACATTTGTAGAAATGTTACAACATTGGAATCTTGATGGAAGATATTCTCTTTTTGCTACTGTGGGATTCTGTGGCTTACTTACTACAATGTCTGCGTTTACACTTGATTCAAGTAATCTTCTTGAGAACAATCATTATGGAATGTTTACAATTAATGTTGTTACAAATATTGGATTATCTATTATAGCACTAATTGGAATAAAATCCTTAATGAGTGCAATTATTACTAATTACTAAGAAATGGTTTATTCATACCGAGTTGTAAAATTTCAAACAATTTCTTTTGTACAAGGAATCCACCTGTTTTAATTAGTAAATGATAAAGGAATTTTTTAGAAATCATTCAAATATTCATTTTTAAAACTTATTGTTCAGTTTTCTAATGGTTAAAAAAATATATTATATTCCAAAAGATAGAACAGTGTTGTAACTAATGATATTATTCATTTTCTAGGCGAATTAGTGTGATTATTTAAAAAACTGATCAATCTGATCTCTATATTTTAGAGCAATCTTTCCAAAATCTGTAAAATCTTCTACAGTAGGATTTTTCATCTTCATTGCAAATTGATTAACAAATACAGATAATGCACTACCAATAATTAGATTGTAAACACTATCAGCTACATTATTTGAGTAAGGAAATACAACTTTGATAAAAGGTAGATATGTTTCAGTCTGGGAAATCATTAATTTGATGTGCTTTTCAACAAATTCTTCAACATCATCTGGAATTGCCATAATTCTATCTGAATTGATTTCTTATAAGTAGGCATTACTTCTCAGGCATGACTAAATTATTTTTTAAATTTTTTAAATAAAATCGAATTTATAACATGAATTCTATTTTATATTGTTGCTGGAATTAGATAAGAAAATATTTGGTAAAATTACAACCAAAGAAATTATTGGTGCTGAACCGCCTGAAATTCCTGACACTAAAAATATTCTTGAAGAAGAACTTGAAATTTTACTTATAGAACTAGAATTCCAATCAAAAGAGAATCTTGAAAGGCTCTTAGAACAACAAATAACTACTGAAAAACATGTGAATAACAGACCTGGCGCCATGGCTTTGGCTCAAAATAAAATTAAACTATTTAATGAATATAACAAAAAATACATTCAAACAATTAAAGAAAAACTAGAATCCAGTTTCAACGTTAATCATTAGATTAATCATTTGTTTTTGTGTTTCTTACCTTGAATGATACCATAATGACCATTTTGTGTTATTATGAGGCATAAATCTGGCTTAAAATTTGAAGAAAAAAGTTGTTGATTAATAAATACCAAATTACGAGAAACCTAGACTCGTGAATGGTAAGAAAAGCAGATGAATCATGTCCAAGATGTGCGCAGGGAAAATTAGTTACTGATAATGAATCAGGAGAAATGTTTTGCTCTAAATGTGGATTTGTAATTACTGAAAAATTACAAGAATCTGGACCAGAATGGAGATCATTTTCTCAAGACCAACACGGAGATAAAGCAAGAGCTGGTGCACCAACATCATTAACAATGCATGATATGGGTCTTGCAACAATTATCAATCCTATAAATAAAGATGCTTCTGGCAAACCACTTTCAGCAGCTATGAGAAGCACAATTGAAAGGCTTAGAACTTGGGACAGTAGAAGTCAAGTTCATGAACCAATAGATAGAAACTTTCGACAAGCATTTAGTGAATTAAATAGACTAAAAGATAAACTGGCAATTTCTGATGCAGTGATTGAAAAAGCTGCTTACCTTTACAGAAAGGCACTTGAAAAAGGACTTGTTAGAGGTCGTTCCATTTCAGCTTTGATAGCAGCTGCACTTTATGCTGCTTGTCGTGATACTGAAACACCAAGAAATCTAAAAGATGTAGAACAAGCTGGTAACATCAAAAGAAAAGATATTGCAAGATGTTATAGATTATTAGTTAAAGAACTTGACTTGAAGATGCCAGTAACTGATTCAGTTCAGTGTGTTGCAAGAATTGCAAGCAAAATTGGAATTGCTGAAAAAACAAAAAGATATGCTGTAAAAGTACTGAAAAAAGCCCAAGAAAACGAAGTTTCTGCAGGAAAAGATCCAATGGGACTAGCAGCTGCAGCATTATACCTATCTTGTGTTAGAAATGGTGAAGATAAAACTCAACGTGATATTGCCGAAGCTGCAAATGTTACTGAAGTAACTATCAGAAATAGATACAAAGGTCTCAAAGACCTACTTGATGAATAATTAAAAAAAATAATCTAACTTATGCTTGTGCACAAGTAGAAAATTTGTTATTTAATTTAAAACTATTTTCTTCTAATATCCAGCATAATCCCTGAATGTCTCTCCAAGATAGTTTTTCTTCAAAAGACGAATTTTCTTTTTTTGAAACTGGTGGAATTTCTACCATAAAGTCAATAAAGAAATTTTGCATATAAGGCACGCGTAGAAATGATAAATCATTCATCTTTTCTCTGTGAATCTTCAGGTGGTTTTTCAACAAATCCACCTTCAACTGGTTCAGGTGGTGGAATATTCTTTGATTTTCCTAATCCAATTGTTGTAATAATTACTGATGTTAAAATGATAAAGAATATGATTTGTGAATATGCTTCTGCGTTTGGTAAACCCATGGTAATGGGGTATGTAGCAAGTACTGCTGCGGCTAATCCTCTAGGAATCATTGAGTTTGTTACTGCTCTATCTAATTTGGAAAATCTCTTTGTTAGAGTTATCTTACTAACAAATATTCTTCCCAAGTAAACAGCAACTGTGATCAAAATTCCAAATACAATATATTCTATTTGTCCAAAACTTGCCATTAACCCAACAAACACAAAGAAGAATGTTCTTACCAAAAATGTTAGTTGATTGTGTGTTGGATCATCTGTCTCGATCTTTGGCAGCTTAAATTTGAGTATTCGTGAGAGATGGCGTTTGTTTCCAAGCATTATACCAAATACCAGCGCTGTCAGAGCTCCTGATTCTCCAAATGAGTTTGCCAAGAAGAACAAAACAAACAAGATTCCTAATGTAAGCATGTATGCGTGTTGAGCATTTCCAAGCTTTGTTGAAAAATACATCCAAGGGATTCCTACCCCAAATCCAAGAACTAAACCTACAATAACTGCTCTTCCAAGAGTTTCTTGCAATGTTTGTAGATCAAAATGCCCCACAATCACTGCTTCAAATAATATGAATGCAACAATCATGGCTAAAATATCAGTTAGTGCAGATTCAAAACTTAGCATTGATTTAATTTCTTCTGAAATTTTGATATTTCTGACAAGGCCAAAAACAATTGCTGAACTACTTCCACCTACAATTGTAGCTAACAAAATACTTTCTAACCATAGCCAACCTAATGCATAATGAGTTGCAAGTGTAATAATTACAACTGATAAAATAAAACCAAGAACAGCTAGTGTTACAGAAAAATGTGCAGTTTTTACAATATGTTTGATGTCTAGGTGTAATCCACCATCAAACATGATAATTATCAATGCAAGTGCAGCAAAATATGGTACTACTTCGATAACAGCTTCAGGTTGAATAATTCCAAGAACAGGTCCTATAATTACTCCAAAAATCATCAAAAATGCTACATCTGGAATTCCTGTTTTTTTGAAGAATGCCTCTCCTGCAACTCCAAGAAAAATTACTACTCCTGCTGCAAGTAATATTACATGAGCAGAAGCAATTGGCCCATCGTTAAAGGATAATGTTGCTATAGAACTTTGTAGCTCTGCAATTTTGTCCAAAATCAAACTTGGATCAAAATAAGATAAAGGAAATATCTCTTCAACTTGCCCTCTCATTAAATTCAAAACAGACAAAATTATGGGATTCATTAATGACTGAATGTAAACATATGTGGATAAAAGTTAAACTGGATTTGTTTGATAATTTTAAGCTCCATAGTTGATTTTTAGATACACATAAAATCAACTATTACAAATTTTTCTTACTTGAGTGCAACAGACGTATTACGTAGGGATCATAAACAGATTAAACGCTTGGAGAGGGTAATCGTAAAGTGTTATACGGATCTTTATGCAGGAAAAAATATTCCTTTATCTGATATAAATAAAATTTCATTAGTTATAGATGAATTCTTAGACTCTATTCATTATTCAAGAGAAGAAGATTCCTATTTTCCTTGTGTTGCAAGCTATGATCATCTTAAAGAAGAAATTAGAGCTTTGTTAATTGAACATGAGTTTTCTAGAAGGATTGCACTACAAATAAAAAAACATCTTAAAAGATGGAAAGAAGGAGAAGATGCAAGAGAACCTGTTGCTAGGTATCTAAAAACATATTCAATATTTTTAATGGATCATAAAAATAAAGAAGAAAACTTTTTTGATAAAGCTGAATCAGAAGTACTCTCAAAAGAAGAAGAATATGAAATGTATGAGCAATTTAAATCAGTTATGACAATTTCAAAAAAGATGAAAGATATGATTAAAGAGATTGAATACCTAGAAAACCAACCTTGGTTTCAAAACTAACGTAAACTCTTTATGGGCTGTTAAGGAATTTAATTTATGAAACCTTTTGTTCTTTGGATGACTGGTCTTCCTTGTTCTGGTAAAACTACTATTGTAAAAGATTTGCAAAAAGATATTCCAAATTTGGCAATGCTTGATGGTGATGAACTAAGAGAATGGTTCTCACCAAAAGACTTTTCAAAAGCAGGACGTGATGAGCATAACACAAAAGTTGCTCATTTAGCTAAACTTTTGCTAAATCATGGTGTTCCAAGTGTAGTGTCTCTAGTATCACCATATATTGAGAACAGAGAAAATGCAAGAAAGATTATTGATGCTGGTGATCAGTTTGCAGAATGTTTTGTAAAGTGCTCAATTGAAAAATGTGAAGAAAGAGATGTCAAAGGTATGTATGCTAAGGCGAGAAAAGGAGAAATCAAAGGATTTACAGGAATTGATGATCCATATGAAGCCCCAGAAAATGCAGATTTAGTAATTGACACAGAACATGAACAACTTTCAGATAGTGCAAATAAAGTAAAGGACTTTCTTAAAGAAAGAAATCTACTCTAATTTTTTAAATTCTTCAATTATTTTATTATGAATTAATCCATTTGTCACTAGAATTCCATTTTGGTGGAAAACTTGTTTATTATTGTATGTGATATCATTACCTAACATGTCTGTCATCCTTCCTCCAGCCTCTGAAATAATACAATAAGATGCAGCTGAATCCCATTCCTTCATCTTGTTTGTGGTTGTGATATATGCTTCAGCTTCTCCTGAACTGATTTTACCAACCTTTAATGAACTACCTATACTTGTAAAATTTTTAATACCTAATTTTTTGATAAATGATTTTTCTTTATCTGAAAGATGATGTCTTGATCCAACTATTCTACACTTTGAAAGTTCTGCTAATGTTGTCACAGATATTTTTTTCCATTCCCCATTTGAGTATCTAAATGCCCCTCTTCCCTTTTGTGCAACAAAGAATGTTTTTTCTGTAGGCCAACTAATCACTCCAAGAACTGGTTTCTTGTTTTTTATCAATGCAATCATAACTGTAAATTCACCTGTCTTATCAATAAAATCAGAAGTTCCATCCAGCGGATCTACAATCCAAATTGTATCCTTTGATAATCTACTTTGATCATCCTTGTCTTCTTCCGACAAAATTACGTGTTCTGTTTGTAAGAGAATTTTTTTGATGATCTCATTACTCCTCAGGTCTGCATCCGTAATTGGAGAATCATCATTTTTTTTAGATATTTTAAAATTTCTCTGATAAATCTCTAAAATTGCGTTTCCTGCCTCTCTTGCAGCCTTGATAGCAATATCTAATTCAGGAATCTTATCAACAATGGGAATATCTTTCAATTGAGATTTCCTAAGTTGTAAGTTCTGGTTTTAATGTCCATGCAACTCCTAGAGCAATAAACGGAAGTGACATAACTCCTATGATGGCAAGTATGGTGTTAAACTGTGTTTCTGAAACTAGTGGGTTGTTTACTAACCATGGTAATGGTAATGTAACAAGTATCCAAATACCTCCTAAGAGTATTATCGTCTTAGCTTTTGCCTTTCTACTTTCCATCATATATTCTTCTTCAGTGATGTATTACATTTATGTGAATTCATTTTATTGATTTTCCCACAACTATTGCAATATTGTATCAATGACCTTTCATCAATTCGTGCAGTTATTTGATCTTTAGAAATATTTCCGCATTATTTACGAGAATATCCAACCTGTTAAATTTTTTAGCGGTTTTATTTACAACATTTTACTCATTTCTTTTGTTTACTGTGATACCAATTACATTGGGTGAATGATGATTTTTCTAATCATTCAGAGTACCTTGAAATCATAACTACTTCATTTTCTGATAAAATTTTTGTTTTAGTTCTCACTCCTTATCTTCTGCCGATTACTATTGCCACTTTCTTGATAATCTTAAAATTTTTTGCACAAAAATTTGTAATTTATAATTTAATAAAACTCATAAATAGGCACAAAATATTTTATAAAATATTATGAAATTTTGTAATATATTGTATGAAATGTTAAATAGTTATAGTTACTATAATAAGTAATGCCGAAGGATATAATTCCTATCGACTAAATTGCGTAGCCCCGCAGAACGAAAAAGGCAATCAGACGAAATACTGTTCTGACAACGAGAGGAAATCTCTCAATCTTCTGCAATAAAGGGGTATACGCCTCTTAATTTTCTAAAATATCTACAGAAACGGAGCCCATTACGTTTCCATTTGGATTGATAATTATAGAAATTTCTTGCATTTCAGAAATTAAAATAATTTTTTGTCCATTATACTTCCATGTAAAATATTCAGAGACTCCAGTCTGGTGTGAGACGCTTTCAAGTTTAAAATCTTCAAAAAAATCTAAATTATCTCCATTCAGTGTTATTGATAAGACCGTTGGGCTACTTCCATTTGGAACAAATCTAAGAGAATAATCTCCTCTGTTAATAGTAAATGTATCCGTATAGATTCCATTAGTGTACAAGCCAGGATCTGCAAGAGTTACGTGAAATATAATATTGCTATTTTTCTCAGATTGGTCTAATGAAAAAATTACGACAAAAATTGTAATTATTATAACTGGGAAAATTATTACAATTTTTTTATTCACTTTAATAATTTCTAAATTCATGTATAAAAAATGTCTAAATAGATTTTTTCAAAGCATCTGTTTACTAAAATTACAAAATTTTTACTTTATAGAGACCTCAAAGAAAACCATTTATTACTTTATTTTTGTTAGTGAAATTTTATCAATTGTAAATCAATATTCACCCCCGGAATTAAGTACATTTTCTAAAATCAAGTTTTATGTCTAATTTATCTAGTAAATGGTCAAAACAACAAAAACCTGGTATTGCTGAAAAAATTAATGATTCTATCAAGCCTAAAGGACCACTAAAACCAAGAATTTCGAACGCAATTAAAAAATTACAAGTACAAATTCAGAAATTAGACTCGATGCTAACAAACTTACAAGAACGTGATGCAAAATTATTTAAAAGAATAGTAGAAGCAACACAAAAACATGATACTCAAACCAGCAAGGTTCTTGGAAATGAGTTAGCAGAGATAAGAAAAGTTATAAAAATTTTGAGTAGTGCTAGAATAGCATTAGAGCAAATTGAATTACGCCTAACTACTTGCAGTGATCTTGGAGACACTGTGGTAGCAATGATGCCAACAATGGGGTTGATGAAGAATCTAAAATCATCTCTTGGAAAAATAATGCCTGGAGCTGAGCAAGAAATCGGCCAAATGGCAGAAATGCTTGGAGGTTTTATGTCAGAAAGTTTCTCAGGAGATGCAACATTTGGGGTTGATGATTCTACTAACGCAGAATCAGAGAATATTCTAAAAGAGGCCGCTGCTGTTGCAGAGAGCTCTACAGGTCAAATGTTCCCTTCAGTTCCAACAGATACTCAGGAAGCAACTACTTCTAAATTCCTCTAATTCTAAAAAAATTAATCATCTAGATGTTCTCTAGATTCTTTAATTTTTTTAACTCTATTACCTTCATCATCAATAATTTTGTCAATTCCTGAAAGCCTGTCTCTTAATGTATTGATGATTGTACCTACTTCATCAGCTTTGTCCTCGACTTGCTTTCTCTTATTTGCAAGTTCCTTAATTCCACTATTTTCCTCTTCTATGTATTCGCTAACTTTCTGAAGTTTTTCTCTGAGATTTTTAATATCTACTGATTCTTCTTCAATATCTTTTTCAAGTGAAGTTCTCTTGTCTTTAAGATTCTTAATCATCAAGCCAACATAATCTATTGCCTCTTCTAATTTTCCACGTTTTCCTATTAATTCCCCAATTCCAATCTCACTTACAGACTCAACTGTTGAAGTAGATTCTACAGATTCTTCAACATTGACATTTTCTTCTATTCTTTCTTCTACCATCTCTCCTCCTCCTTCTCTGAATTTATCAAACATTTTATGATTTTCTTTTCAATCTGGGAATAAAAAGTTACTATGAATCTCAAAGCTGACCTTGTGAATGATTTTTTGTTAACTAAAGAAAAAAAGTGGTAATTATCTTACCGATATTGAATTTCTGAATTCTTGGTTTGAACTAATTGAATTTTCTGAATTTATGCTCAGTTCCCCAACCTGCAGAAATTTGATATTTTGACTCATCTCATGATTTTTTAGACTAGAATTTATCAAAGAGATAACAATTCCATTTTCTTTATCTATTTCTACAACTTTTCCAGAAAATATGACTCTATAACTAAGATCCTCATTTGAGGCTATTTCATGCGTTATTACATCTGAACTATTGGATTTTTCACTTGATTCTAAATCAAGTTGTATATCTGCAAGATTTAACTCACTATTTGTAGAAATCCCCCATAGATATTCTCCAATCTTAGATACTTTACCATCAAAGAGAATTATCCCTGAATGATATGCCTTGTAATTTACATATGCCCAACCTGATATTTGACCTTCAAAGGATAACGTTCTCTGTATGTCGTCTTCTGTAATATCATCAGGCAAAGCATAATGTCTTACTTCCAGCTCTCCATTAACTACTTTTTCAGTAAGAATTGCTTCAAGTCTTACTTTGTGGGAATTTTTTTCAGCCTCTGGATTATTTTGTCTCTTTTCATCTTGTTGGTAATCTTCTAAATCTGCAAACGAATAGGTTACAGATAATGGTGAAGCACCAAGCATCAACAGAATTGTAATTACACCAATAGTTCTGTTTTGGATTTTTACCATATCAAAGATTTGTATAACTGATAGATTAGGAACGGCGAGGAATCATCCTGTTCCTTATATGCTAAATTCTTGAAAATATAACAGAACTATCCAAAATAGATTATTTTTGTAAAAATATATCGAAGAGACACTTTTTCAAGAGATTGAATTTTTTCTTACCAAATTTTTAGGCATAAATTTTTTTGGAATTTCTCCCCCGCATCAATTTTCTAAATAATCATGGTATTTTATTAGCTAAATTCCTGTTCCGCTTTATGTTCCGCTGTAGTGTTTCAAGATGTCCCTCATTAACCAAGTAGTTGTATACTATAACATGTCAAAACAACAATACAGGTCAGAAATGGGCATAATGGGTGATATCTTAGACGTTACCGCTGATGGTGGTCGTGATGGAATCATTGTATCTGCAATCTCTCGAAAGGCCAATCTATCTCACTATGCAGTACTAGACAAATGTGAGAAACTAATAGAAGCAGGCTTGGTCGAATCCATTAAAAATGACAGAAACAGAATCTTTCAGATTACTGAAAAAGGACTTGAATTTTTCCAGGAGTTTAAGAAATTTCAGGGACTCGTAGAAAGCATGAATCTAAGGTATTAATCCAATGAAACCCGTAATTGCACCAATTCATAGGAAAGAGTTTCTTCAAGAAGATGGAATACTTTTTGTAAGGACTGATGGTATCCCTGAAATAATGATTAAGACACCTTTGATACTTGCTGGCTTAATTGTTGTTGCACTAACAATGCCAGTACAGACCTCATTCAGCTCTACTAGAACTCTTGATCTAATCATTCATTCTGATGGTTCTACACATGTCACCTCTGAGATAGATGTGGATTTTTTAGATTCTGATTTTGAGTTAAGTCTCTTTGGTTCATCTATTGACAATTTTGTTGCCTTTGAAGTGATAAGTGGTTCTTTGTTATCTGTAGATATTATTGAAGATAAAGCAATAGTTGCTACTCTTGGTTCATCAAGTATTGTTGTTGATTATGATATTCATGATTTAATTTCAAAAGAAGGAAGAATCTGGACTTTTTCATTTGACTCTCCATCAAATTACTCATTGCTAATGCCAGAAAACTCTGTAATTGTTGGAATGAGTGTTTTACCAAATAATATGAAACAAATTGATGAACAAATTACACTAGAACTTTTCAGTGGACCTACTCAAATAGATTACATTTTTGGAATCACTACAGCACCAACTATTACAAATCAACGTGAATACACACTTGATTTTATGACTGCGGGATTAATTATTGGACCAATAATTACTGTAAGTATTGTAGCTGCAGTTCTTATCAAGAGAAAACAATCAAAATCTCCACAAATTCATGTTGTAGAATTACCTGAAAAACAATCAGAATCCAAATCTTTAGACCCTGAAACAATTTTTAGTCTTAGACCTGGAATGCGTGAAGACGATAAAGAAATTGTAAAATTCATCTTTGAAAATGGCGGTAAAGTTTTTGAGAGTGATTTACGGAAAAAATTCCTTCAACCTCGAACTACTATGTGGAGAGCTGTAAAACGTCTAGAAAGACTAGATATAGTTGAAATTTATAAAAAAGATCTACAAAATATGGTTAAATTAAGAAATGATTTGGAGGTAGAGAATTGAAAGTTATCGCATCATTTGGCTTGTTAATCTTGGTGGCTAGTATGATTTTAGGCAATCCTGCATTTGCTGAATCACTTGATAATGTTAGAATACTTGTATTGAATTATGATGGCAATTCTGCAACTGTTAAAATTACTTGGAATTATGATGATAAAGCAACAAATTACAAAATAGGTTGTGTTAGTTGTAATCCAAATACTGAAAAATTTACAACTGGTAATAATATAACATTTAACAATGTAACTCCATTTCCTAATAGTTCCTATGCAATGCTCTATGTAATTACCTATGATTCTGAAAATAAGATCATCTCTGCAAAGCAACTCATAGTTGATCTCAGTCAATAAACTGAAACTAGAACAAGCAAAACAAATCCGCTAAATTTTCATAAACTTCATATATATTTTCTAAACAACATGAGTATGGCCTCTAAAGCAATTACAGTTGGGGTGGGAGTTCCAATGATTGTGTTTGGTGCTATAATGGCATGGTTATGGGCTCCAATGGAGAGTTACTTTCAAAATCAAGTAGAACTTATTGGTAGCATTATTGGAATCTTAGGAGTAGTGTTCTTTATCTCTGGATTGTTCTATTCAAAAGAACCTGCAATGCATTAGAAACTCATTGAATAAATAATGAAAAAAATTACTATAATTACTTGAAAGTAAGACTATTTGAGATATTTACATCAGTTGAAGGCGAAGGTATTCTTTATGGAACAAAGACTCTATTTGTTAGACTTGCAGGATGTCCTTTTACCTGTTTTTACTGTGATACCCTAGAATCTCTCCCACTTGATTCTGGTACAGAATATACAATTGAAGAAGCAAACCAACTAATTGATTCTAATCTTAAAAATCAAACTTACAAAGTAAATTTTACTGGAGGTGATCCATTAATCCAACACGAAGCAGTAGCCCTTCTCGCAAAGCATATCCAAGACAAAAAAATTCCTACGTACCTTGAATCATCATGTTTTGATATTGATAGATTCAATCATGTTTTACCATTTTTTGATATCGTCAAAATTGAATTTAAAACAAAAGACTCTGATTTTGTAGACTCTAAACACTATGAAAAATTAATTATTCATGCAATGAAATGTCTTGAATCCTCTGTAAAGACAAAGAAAATAACTTACATCAAAATTGTAGTTAGCTCAAAAACTCAGTTAAACGAATTTGAAGAATTGACAAATCAAATTTTTGATGTTATCTCTAAAGATGATATTGATGGATTTGTAATTCAGCCTACTTATGGTGTCGCTGAACCATCACTAGAGCTTTTATTGAATT